>Ga0307478_10000035_pt1 | contig 172831 bp, 146 predicted proteins | sample atmos_gasesECM4C_2_FD_203713 | JGI IMG/M metagenome (GOLD analysis project Ga0307478, IMG submission 203713) | Hardwood forest soil microbial communities from Morgan-Monroe State Forest, Indiana, United States - atmos_gasesECM4C_05 | ecosystem: Environmental > Terrestrial > Soil > Temperate...
GCGTTACGGGCAATTGCCCTTCCCTTGCCGCGCAGGGCATTACACTGCATGCAGGCTTGCTGCCGGCTACGAATGGCGGCCAACTACAGACATTTGTCTCGCTGCCGGGCTTCCACTCCATCGATCCAGAGGTTAAGCCGCCCTACACGATGACGTTCAGCCTCGGCGTACAGCAGCAGATCACGCCCAACATGGCCTTTACCCTCAGCTACGTGGGTAACCTATCCAGGCACCTTGAGCTCTATGGCGCCCCCAATACTGCGCCGGGCCTTTGGCGCCCTGGCACCAACACCAATCCGTTTAACCCCTTCCCGGATCTCGGGGGCATCGGCGAAGTACATTACGCAGGTGTCAGCACTTACAACTCGCTTCAGGCGAAGGTGGAAAAGCGCTATTCGCATGGGCTGTCCTTTCTGGCGACCTACACGTGGTCTCATGCCCTCGATGATGCCAGCGACGCAGGCGGTCTCTTCACCGCGATCGGAAACCGTCAACCGGCTTTGATTCCGTATATCTACGAATTGACCAACTCTATCTTCGATATCCGCAATCGATTTACGATCAACGGCAACTATGAACTTCCCATTGGCAGAGGGCGCGCGTTCCTCGGCAATTCATCTCGCTGGGTCGATAAGATTGTTGGAGGCTGGTCCTCGAGTCTGACCTTTGCGGCCCAGACCGGAACGCCGTTCACGGTCTCTCCAAATATCAGCACGGCCTCGGGCGGCGGCGCCCGTGCGTTTCCTGTGCGCGACCCGTTTGCGGGAGGAGGAACGCCTGACCCGACAAATCCAAGCCTGACGTCGTGCCCGGCGCAGGTCAAGACGAAATTGAACTACTTCAACCCATGTGCGTTCCGAAATCCTCTGCCCGGCGAGATGATTTCCGACGCCACACATCCGGTGGGATCAGTCAACCCCGATGGCGTTCCGGTCAAGTTCCAGGCGCCGGTTACGGACAGGGCGACGGCTATCGCGCTGCTCGGAACCCCGCAAAACAACGTCTATGGTCCCGGCTACTACCAGGTCAACATGTCACTGTTCAAGAGTTTTTCAACGTGGCGGGAACAGAGCCTGCAGTTCAGAGCGGATGCTTTCAATGTGTTGAACCATCCAACGCTCGGAACCCCGAATGACTCCATGAATGCGAACGGGGGTCTGATCTCGGGACCAAAATTCTTCCAGAACAACACACCGGATGCGCGCTTCTTCCAGCTTGCATTGAAGTATTTGTTCTAGCGATTAAGAAAACCAAACCGAACGGCTTCTCCTTAAGGGAAGCCGTTTTTCGTCTCACCGATGTTGGCGTCGGTCATGTTCACGCTTTGCCCACCCATGATCGGAGAACTATGTCGAAGTGTTTCATCTGTTGTCTTCTTTCGCTCTTCGCAGTCTCGTATCCGCTAGCGGTTCACGCCCAGGCAAACCCTATCGAAGTGAGTTCGCCGGATCATCAAATCGCCCTGGATTTCAACCTGCAGCCAGGCACGGACAGGAAAGCCTCTGTGCCAGACGGTCAACTCGTCTACGCGGTCACGTTTCACCAGAAAAAGATCTTTGAGGATTCGGCACTGCGCCTTGAACTCGCAAATCAAGCCCCTCTCGGCGCGGCCGTTCACATCGCCAGCGCAACCCACGGTTCCGGGGCAGACGACTACAGTCTGTTCGCCGGAAAGACATCTGCGGTTCATGACCCATACAACAGCCTGATCATGGAGGCTCGGGAAAGCAGCGGCCCGGGCCGCGTCTTTGAAATCGAGGCCCGGGTCTACAACAGCGGGCTGGCGTTTCGATATCGCATCCCGGCGCAATCTACGCTCGCGCGCTACCAACTGACACAGGAGGATACCGAATTTCGGCCGGTAATGGACGCAGATGCCTGGGCACTGCGGCTGCCCAACTATCAGAGCGCTTACGAGAGCGAATATGTGCCGCAGGTTCTGAGCGCTCTCAGTAATCAGGGCGGCGTTTCGAGCCACATTCTGAATGGCGCGCCGATGTTGCTGCACATGCCCGGCCTTGCTTGGGCTGCCGTCGGTGAAGCCGACCTTGAAGGCAATGCCGCGATGTACCTCGAAAACCCAACCGGCAATTGGACCGGCCACTACGTCGTCAGCAAGATCTCTCCTGCGCTGGACGGAAAAGGGCCTGCAGTCGATTCCAGCCTCCCCCATGACAGTGCATGGCGCGTGATCCTGCTTGGCGACACTCCGGGCCAGCTCGTCGAGTCCAATCTCATCACCGACCTTAATCCCCCGAACCGGGTAGAGGACACCAGTTGGATACACCCCGGAAAGGCTGCCTGGAACTGGTGGAACGGGGATCTGGGGCCGGATGGCCGATCGGCTTACACCACCGGGAACATGGAATACTATGTCGATTTCGCCGCCGCATCCGGGTTTCGGTACATGATGCTTGACGCCGGCTGGTCAGAGCGCGACATCACGAAGATGCGCGGCAATGTCGATGTGCCTGAGCTGGTACAGTACGCCGCGAAGAAAAACGTGAAGGTCTGGATATGGCTATATTCCAAGGCCGTCGCAGAGCAGATGCAGCAGGCATTCCCCCTCTACGAGAAATGGGGGGTGGCGGGCGTGAAGATTGACTTCGTTCTCCGCAACGATCAGGAAGGGATTCAGCGCTACTACGACGTCGCAAAGCTCGCAGCCGAACACCATCTCATGGTGGATTTTCATGGCGCAACACAGCCGTGGGGCATACAGAGGACCTATCCGAATGTTCTTGAGTATGAAGCAGTGCTTGGTCTTGAGAACAACAAGGCCGGTCGCCGCGATGGTCCCGTCAATCGTGCAACGTTTCCTTTTACACGCATGTTGAGTGGTCCGATGGATTACACTCCCGGTGGATTTGATAATGTAACGCGGGAAGAATTCGTCGCGCGGGACAAGAATCCCATGGTGATGGGAACGCGGGCGCAGCAGCTTGCCCTCTACGTAGTTTTTGACGAACCTCTTGCCATGGTGTCCGACGCGCCATCGGTTTACGCGAGTGAGCCCGCATTCCGATTCATCGAGGATGTACCCACGACATGGGATGCTCTCCATGTGCTCAATGGTGAACCGGGAGAATTCGTCACCCTCGCCCGGCGTCACGGGGATGAATGGTACCTGGGAAGTCTGACCAACTGGACGCCACGTGACCTGCCCATGGCTCTAAGCTTTCTTGGGCACGGGACGTACAAAGCGGAGATTTATGAAGACGCCTCCGATGCTGGCAGGAATCCAAAGCATGTTTCCATACGGCAGCAAAATGTGCGCAGCAGCGACACCTTCGTCCTGCACTTGGCGAGTGGCGGCGGCTGCGTTATTCGATTCGTGCCCGCCGAAGGATCAGCGACTCGAGCGAAACCCGAGTCGATGCATCAGGACTCCACAACGGCGAAGCCGACGCGACAAGAGGGAGCCTCGATCCTGAATGACTCGAATCATGCCTCTGTGACACTGGTTTCGCATTAGCTGCCCGAAATCCGCGCTGCGTTGGCGAGCCTGTGGACGAAGAGCGGGAGATTGCTGCGCAGAATGATGTGCGGAGCGAAACGGTGAAGCTTGGCGGGCTTGTCCTTATGGGTCAAGTGGGCGATGAGTGTTTCCAGCGCGGTTTTGCCCTGCGCCTCTGGGCGTTGATAGAGCGTGGCCAGCACTTTGCCGGACTCGAGTAGTGGCACCAGCTCCGGAAAGAGATCTGTCGCAATCACCTGCACACGGCCAAGCAGTTTCAGTTCTTCAAGCGCACGTAACACCGGAAGGCTATTCGCCGTGCTGATGTAAATCGCATCGGGGCGCGCTTTGGCCCTCAACAGCGCGATGGATTGGCGGTAGGCATCCTCCGCGCTTTCGTGGGATTCGACGACAGGAAGCAGGGTGAGGTGCGGAGCAAACATCGCGAGGGTCGCGGCAAAGCCACGAAGTTTCTCCGCATGGTCGAAGGTAGCTAAATCGCCGGTGATGGTTGCCACTCGGGACGGAGTTTGCAACTTGTGTGACAACAGCTCCGCTGCGAGCGCGCCGCTGATGTAGGCGTCCACGGTGACAGACGAGATGCGGCCGCTGTCCGGCGCATCGCTGGCGACGCAAAGCATGGGGACCCCTTGCCCCACGACGCGTTGAATAATTCCGCCCAATTCGCGGGGACGTCCGGGCGTGAAGAGGATCCCGTCGTACTTCTTCGCCGCAGCGCTCTCAAGGGCCGCGGCATCGCCCGAACCAAGTCGCGGAAAATTGATGAAATCGAGCGTGAGTTGCATGCCCACTGCTTCGTCCGCGGCAGCTTGAATACCCGCGCGCAGAGGATCGAAAAAAGCCGCGATCTCGCGAGGAAGCACGGCCGCGACTCGAATGTTGCGGTTAAGTTTGAGCGATCTGGCAGCAATGTTGGGCTTGTAGCCGAGTTGTTCGGCCATGCGCAGTACCCGCGCCTTGGTGCGGGCGCTTACTCCGCTGCGGCCATGCAGAGCGCGATCGACTGTGCCAATCGAGGTTCCCAGAGCTTCTGCAATGTCACGGATGCCGGCCGCTTTGAGGTGTTTGTTTGCCGATCGCATTTCGAGAGTCGTTCTCAATTCTCACATCGCCTAAATCCGGAAAGCGATGTCATGTCAATTTTGACAGATTCGGCAAAGGGTGTGTAATTTTGGTATCGTGAACGTACACGCCATCTGATGGCACATAGGCTCACTGCGCTTTAACTTGTGGAAAGGCTATTCGCGTGGAACCGAATCGGCGCGATTTCTTGCTCGCCGCTATGGCCACCGCCGTACTTCCCCGGGGCCTGGTCATGCCAGAAATCAAGAAGACGCCGATGTGGTTTGCGCATCCAGCGGACCGGTGGCTGCAGGCCTTGCCGGTGGGAAACGGCAGGCTCGGGGCCATGGTCTTCGGAGGCGCTGCCGGCGAGCGGTTGCACCTGACCGAGAGTACGTTGTGGTCGGGCGCACCTGCGGTCCGCGAACTGAATCCTCCCGCGAGGGAGTCCATACCGGCCATCCCCAAGCTTTTCTTTGCAGGACGCTTCACCGAAGCAGAGGAACTCTGCCGGAAAAATCTGTTGGGCCGGGGAAGTCAATTCGGTACTGCTTTGCCGATGGCATTCCTGGAGATCGAAACGATCCTGCCAGCAGAGATCTCCGGATATCGGCGCTCCCTCGATTTTGATGACGCCATTGCCCGGGTCGAGTTCGCTGCTGGCGACGTGATGCTTCATCGCGAGGTATTTGCCTCACACCCGGCGGGAGTCATCGTCGTTCGAATGGAGTCGAGCAAGCCGGGCGGACTTTCCTGCAACATTGCACTTGGAGAACCGCGGTTGCCGGGAGAGGTTACGGCCGAAGCCGGAAGTCTGGCGCTCAACGGACATACCTGGGAGAGTCTCCATAGCGATGGGAGAGACGGAACGCGGTTCGAATGTCAGGTTCGGATCATTCCTGAATACGGGCCTGAATCCGGGGAGATGCACAGCGCCAATGAAAAAATTAGGGTTCAGGCTGCCAATTCCGTCACGCTGTTGATCGCTATCGCGAGCGACTTCCGAGGGGGAATGCCCGAGGAAGCCTGCTCTGCGTCCCTGAGCACTGCTCGCGCGCAATCGTACCAATCTCTGCGCGAAGCTCACATCGCCGACTATGGCGCTTTGTACCGTCGCGTCTCCATTGATCTGGGGCAAGGGGGTGACCGCGCGAAGCTGCCCATCGACGAGCGGAGAAAGCGGCTCGCGGCTGGTGGTGATGATCCTGAGCTATGTGCGCTGTTCTTTCAATATGGGCGCTATCTGACGATTGCAGGATCGCGCGAAGATTCGCCGTTGCCACTCGCCTTGCAGGGGATTTGGAACGATGGTCTCGCCGCCGGCATGGGGTGGACTGATGATTTTCACCTGGACATCAACACACAACAGAATTACTGGCTGGGTGAGGTTGGCAATCTCAGTGAATGCCATGCTCCTCTTGCACCACTGCTGGAGACGCTCCACCTCAGGGGCGCGCGAACGGCACGGGAGATGTACGGCGCGGAGGGCTGGGTAGCACACGTCGTGACAAATGCCTGGGGGTACTCCGCACCGGGGTGGGGTCTCGGCTGGGGCATATTTGTGACCGGCGGTGTGTGGATCGCTCTCGAACTCTGGGAACATTACCGCTTCACCGGCGATCCGATCTTCCTTCGCGAGAAAGCCTATCCGGTGCTGCGCGACGCAGCCCGATTCTTCCTTTCGTACATAGTCGAGCACCCAACGAAAAAATGGCTGGTCACCGGTCCGTCCAACTCTCCGGAAAACTGGTTTATCGCGCCCGATACTGGGAAACCATGTTCGGACTCTATGGGGCCAACCTGTGACCGCGTCCTTGTTTATTCGCTGTTCTCGGCTTGCATGCAGGCATCCGAATTGCTTGGCCTCGATGAGAAGTGGCGTGCCCAGGTCGCCGGCGCCCGGGATCGTCTAGCGCCGTTGCAGGTCGGCAAACATGGCCAGTTGCAGGAGTGGCTTGAAGATTTCGACGAAGCCGAACTCAACCACCGGCATACCTCCCACCTCATCGCCCTCTATCCTGAAGGCCAGATCTCGCCAGACAAGACGCCCGTTCTGGCCGCCGCGGCGCGCGTGACCATCGAGCGGCGCGTTCACCAGCCAAACTGGGAGGACACGGAGTGGAGCCGTGCAAACCTGGTGAATTACTATGCTCGGCTCTTGGATGCAGAGGCAGCGCATCGTCACCTGCTTGGCCTTATTGCTCATGCCGCGGATGATTCACTATTGACCTATTCCCGAGGCGGAGTAGCGGGTGCAGAAAGCAATATCTTCGCGATTGACGGCAACACGGCAGGGGCCGCAGGCATCGCCGAGATGCTGCTCCAATCGCACGGCGATGTGCTCCATTTGCTCCCCGGTTTACCGCCAGCGTGGCCGAGTGGCTCCGTACGCGGATTGCGTGGGCGCGGCGGCATCACGGTCTCGATCTACTGGCGAGACGGCCGCTTATCTTCTGCGACCGTGAAAGCGGAGCGTGAGACCGACCTAGCTATCCGATACCGATCCCGGACGGCGAACGTGCATTTGCGCCAGGGAACGGAACACGCAATTCCCGTCGCGGCGTTTCGAGAGCTCGAGGCCGGATGACCGGTACGGACCACTCTCGGAGGGATCAAATGCGCAAAAGAGATCTCATGCGATCTGAAAGAATCTTTGAGCCTTCACTCTGTCGCCGTCTCGGGACCTCCCTGGCGGTTGCCTTCTGTGTTTTTCTGAGCGGGTGTGTATCTCCAGCGCTGGGCCAATCCGTTGAAGCCGCACCGGGACGGATTCTCTATGACGAGGCCAAACACACCTTCCGCATGGATGGAGCCGATGTTTCGTACGTGTTCGGTGTGAATCAGAGTGGTGAAGTGCAGGCTCTTTATTGGGGGCAGCGCCTGCAACTTGCCGATACCATTCCGTCGGCGCGCGCCGATGGAGGGACTTCGGCCTTTGATCTGCCAGTGAACGCCACTCCACAGGAGTTCACCGGATGGGGCGGTGGTCTGGTGGTCGCGCCCAATCTGAAAATCACGTTTCCGGATGGCAATCGCGACCTGGTCCTGCACTACGCATCGCACACAATTCGAGACAACACCTTGATCGTCAGGCTTAAAGACATTGGTTGTGATGTGTTCGTCGATCTGATCTACCGGATGGACGAGGCAACCGGCGTGCTTGCGCGCCGAGCTCGTATTGAGAATCGAACCAAGCTGCCGTTCACCATCGAACAGGTCTTTGCGGCGACGTGGAACCTGGGCCCAGGCAAAAACTACCAGCTGCGCTACCTCACCGGTCGATGGGCGGGAGAATGGAATCTGCAGCAGGAGCCGCTGCATCCCGGAAAGATCGTCCTCGAGAGTCGCCGTGGCTCTAGCGGTGACGAGGTAAACCCATGGTTCGCAATCGAACGCTCCAGTCAACCCGATCAGGATGTCGGGGATGTTTGGTTTGGCGCTCTCGGGTGGAGCGGCTCCTGGCAGATCAACGTCGAAACGGACTGGCAAAACCGCGTGCGCATAACAGGCGGATATACACCGTTTGATTTCTCCTATGTCCTTGGCCCTGGTGAATCTCTGGAGACGCCTGAGTTTTATGGTGGATATTCGCATGAGGGTGTCGGCGGCGCGTCGCGGCTTCTACACCGACTCGAGCTCGATTCCATTGTTCCCCAGGCTCCGCATCGTCGACTTCGACCCATTCTCTATAACTCCTGGGAGGCAACGGGCTTCGATGTCAACGAAATCGGACAAGAAGCCTTGGCCGAGAAGGCTGCGAGCATCGGAGTCGAGCGCTTCGTAATGGATGACGGCTGGTTTGGTCAGAGAAGAGACGACCATGCCGGGCTGGGCGACTGGTACGTAAATCCAAAAAAGTTCCCGCGCGGCTTGAAGCTCTTGATCGACAAAGTGCATGCGCTGGGCATGGACTTCGGGTTGTGGGTCGAGCCAGAGATGGTGAATCCGGACAGCGATCTGTATCGGGAGCATCCGGACTGGGTCCTGAACTTTACCGATCGCCCACGGACTGAGGGTCGTAATCAGCTTGTCTTGAACCTCGCGCGCGAAGATGTCAAAGCCTACGTGTATGGCTTTCTCGATCGGCTACTCAGCGAAAATGACATTGCATTTCTGAAGTGGGACTACAACCGCAATTGGTCGGAACCGGGATGGCCGGCCGCGCCGCCTGAGAAGCAGAAGGAAGTCTACGTCAAATATGTGCAAAACCTTTACAACATTCTTGCGGAACTGCGCAGGAGGCACCCGCACATAGAGATCGAATCCTGCTCCGGCGGCGGAGCGCGCGTCGATCTCGGTATCCTGCGAATGACCGATGAGGTTTGGCCATCCGACAATACAGACCCTTTCGACCGCCTCACTATTCAGGACGGCTTCACTTACGCCTACGCCCCTGGCGTGATGATGGCATGGGTGACCGATTCTCCAAACTGGATGAATGGCCGCTCCACCTCGCTTGAATATCGGTTTCTTTCCTCGATGCAGGGCAGCCTTGGCATCGGCGCCGACTTGAACAGATGGCCCCCCGAAGATTTCGCGACCGCGAAAAGGCTGATTGCCGAATACAAGGCTGTACGTGCAACTGTGCAGGAGGGCGCTCTCTACCGCCTGATCTCGCCGGTTGGAGGCAGCGAATATTCTGCGACCGAATCGGTGGCGCGCGATGGTCATGAGGCGGCCGTCTTCGCCTTCCTGCATTCCAGTCAGAAAGGACAGCCCTATCCGCGGCTCTATCTGCGCGGGCTTGATCGGGAGGCTGTGTACGGTCTTCATGTCGAGGAAGGCAAGCTCGCTGATGGTACGGTACAGAGAGCCAGCGGAGACTACTGGATGCACCATGGAGTCAGCGTCTCTCTACGTGGTGACTTCCAGGCGGCATTCTTCACGCTCGAACGGCAAGGAGCGCAACTAAGGGGGGATTCGCGATCTAGAGATTGACTATGTGCTCAACCTTTTGCTCATCTGAGTCGGGCTTATCAGGATCGCCTATGTCCCAGACGTCGCAGATCAGCTTGTCCCACTGCTCGTGAAGAGAGCGCACACCCATGCCGTATTCTTTCCAAGACGGCGTCCTCAGTTTGATAATGAACTCTGCGATTCCCCGAAACGTGATCTGCGAGACAACAGCGGGCACCGCCTGCTCCGTGTGGGAGTGACTGAAATACAGCAAACGGAAAAGGTATCCTCCCTCTCGTACTCGATGTTCTTTTTGAAGCCGACGCGCAACGGCGCTGATCCGTTGCTCATCGCCGAGTGCGCCAATCCACCTCAGTAAGTACACAACTCGGCTGACCTTTTCGTCTTCGTTGCCGGGCTGCCAAATACTATTGAGGCTTTTCCGTTTCCCGCTTTTGACCTCTGCGATTACAAAGTCAATCAAGTGATGTTCGTTCACCTCGGTATCATGCAGCTTGGGATCATTTCTGATCAATTTTTTGTCAACCTGCTCCCGCGAATAAGGGAATCTCACCCCAAGCGTATCGAACTCGCCGCCTTGAGGAACTCTGCCATTCGAGCCTCGTGAATCACATAGTTTTCAGTCGTTAGATAGCCATTGAAACGCAAGTACCAGCGGACGAGTTTCTCGTGCTTCTCTTCCATGATGGTTCTCCATTCGGAAAGCCCACCTAAAGCCGTCGTTCAACGACGCGATTAGGGCACACGCGGAACGCGATAGTATCAGTAAAGGAACAAAAACATGACCTTGGACGATTTTCGCCAATCCCTCACCGCGACCATCCCGCCAGCCGGACTCACTCTCGCCCTCGCCGGGTTATGGTGGGATGCCAAGGGCGATTGGACACGAGCGCACGAATCCGCTCAGCAGGACGAAGGCGTCGAGGATGCGTGGGTGCATGCGTACCTTCACCGCAAAGAAGGCGATCAGGGCAATGCAGCCTACTGGTACAACCGGGCTGGCAAGCCCGTCTGCCGGGAGCCGCTCGATGCGGAGTGGGTTGGCATCGTGCGAGAATTGCTGGGAAACAAGTCACACTGGTGATTTCTCGCTCGTAGCCTCTGATACTTTGCCCCGAATCTCATCCAGCAGGGCATTGATGCATATCCTGTCGGTGCCTTCGGGTTCCGTCCCGAAATGTCGGAATCTTAGCCGCTCAAAAAAGATGCAGGCTCGCACTTCAGTAAGTGTGAGCTTTCCGAGCGACCTCTGATTTTGCTCGAAGTCGCTTTTTACTCTATTGGCTAATTTGCCGACTTCCTCGTCGCCTATGACCCGATACCCATTCATCGTCAACGCGAATCTCTCAATGGTTTTCCACGGTGCGGAATTGGAAGGGATCGCGTCAACCCGGAGCCTCTCATCGGGAATTTCTTTGGGGTAGATCGCCTGTCCCAACCACCGTAATTGAATGTCTTCAGGAAGGAAACAAGTCGATTTGCGTCGGCTTCGGTTTTCAGACCCAAGACCACAGTCTTAGCAGTCTTGTCCAGGCGAGACGGGAATCTGCGTTTATAATAATGTCATCACGAACTTGCCCCTATGCAATTTCGAGAACCGTCGCAATCTTGGCGGGTCGAAGCCAGGCCAGCAACTCCGCTCGCACTGTCCGATCTAAAGTGATTGGGGTACCGTTCTTGAAATGTGGTGGTTTCCTCAGCGCTAGCAGGCAGAGCAGAGCGTTCTTGATCGCAGAACGGGTGTACATCTTCGGAGACGCGATGTCCTTCTCGTTGATCGCGACCCGGTAATCGACGCTGACCTCCTGCGCTCGCGTGACAGGCTCGAAGAAAGTACCCCAATCCATTCCTAAAGTTGTCATCACTGCTTTGGCGTAACGTTGTGAGAAAGCAGCTTTCCAAAACCACTCTTTGAGGAACGCTGCCTGCAAGGCATTCGGTGAGCGGTTTCCGATCTTTACGAAGAATGCTGCCATAGTGGCCAACATCGGAGGGTATGGCGAGAACTCCGCGATGCGGACACCGAGGTTTTCTCTCAAGAAATCAACAGTGAGCTTCAGCCTCTCCGCAGTAGCTCGCCAGTTCGCCTTAATATCCTCATTTTTCAATTGCAATTGGTGTGCCCGTGTACAGTGTCCCTTGATTGAGAGCGCAAGCGCATAAGTGATGACCTCTTCATCGACTTTGCCGAAGCCCACTTTTTCACGTTGCTGGTTTAACTCTTTCGTCTTCACTTTGAGGTCAAAATCGTTGCTCCATGTATTTGGCACGTCGAGGTCGAAAAGGCTAAGTGTTTTGCCGCCCTGATTGATGCGTTCAAAAATAATGACCGCTTCCTCAAGGTTCTTTCCGTCCACTTCGACAATGGAAAGAGGATAGTTGACTATTGTGTCCCGACACTGACGAAAAATTTGCCGCCGCTCCGGGGTCAATTGGTCATACACTTCATCAAAGCCCTGTTGATCAAAAAGTCTCCACACTGATACCGTTCTCACGCAGTCTTCGCTTCGCGAGACAACAGGGAAGTTTTTCTCATCGAGATCAAAACAAATCTTTTTGTAGTCTTTTTCACTAGCCCCGTTCAGTGCAAGGGACAAACCTTTCGCGGCAACATACAGAGATGTTATGCGCTGTTGCCAGTCGAGGATCATTTGGATCTGGTCAAATTCCGAAGGCTGAGGCAGTCCAAGGTGCTGGAATTTGTTTATAGAGATTCTTAAACTCTCGCGGCGTAATCCAAAGAAGAGACTTCCGATGGGGAACTCACGCCTTACACTATCTATCAGTTTTGCCACTTCTGGGCGCTTCCAGGCGGCAAGCCGCGTCGAAGGTTTGGACTTGCCGCGTCCCACCGTAGCGTGTACGTTACCGGTAGAAGTGATCAAGAGTCGTTCGCTCCCGCGTGAGTTTAGCGTCAGGGCTTGCACGATCAGCACAACCCGAGGTCATTTATGCGGAGATTGCTTCTGGTTGCAATCACCATTGTTGCCCTAATGCAGTCCGGGCAAAACTTCGAAGATTCGAAACATGCGCGTGCGGCCGGGTATTTCCGACTGGACACATCGCAGGATTTGGGAATCTGGGAGGGATGGGGAAGTTCGCTCGCATGGTGGGGACGCGCCGTCGGAGGCACACAGAATGCCGACTATTACGCCGACTTGATCTACACAACAAAAGAAACGGATGGTTTTCCCGGCCTCGGGTTGAACATCGTTCGCTACAACGTCGGGGGCGGAGGGATCAATCAGCGACGAGAGAATAAGGGCCCGAAACTGCAATGGCAGATGGATATCCATGGTTATTGGACGGACCCCAACAGCAGTGATTCCAAAACGTGGAATTGGTCGGCAGATGAGAACCAGCGCACGATGATGCGGAAAGCGCGAGATCGCGGCGCAAATCTGTTCGAGATGTTTTCCGACTCTCCGATGTGGTGCATGAATGCAAATCGCAGCACTGCCGGAAGCGATACGGGCGGCGACTGCCTGACTCGGGAAAATTATGATCGCTTTGCCTTCTATCTTGCGGCTGTCGCCAAGCACGCCGCAGATGACTGGGGCATCAACTTCAATTCGGTCGAGCCATCCAATGAGCCTTCGGCCAACTGGTGGAAATACCCGAACCGACAAGAGGGGTGCCACTTTGATGTCGCAACGCAGGAGGCGATATTGCAGCGCGTGCGCCGAGCTCTGGACAAAGCGGGGCTGAAAGACATCGCCGTCGCTGCGGCCGATGAAAACAACGTGGATGCGGGCCTGAACACCTGGAATGCCTACGACTCGGCGACGCGCTTTCAGGTTGGACGGCCGAATGTCCATCGCTACTCCAACGGAACCGAGCCTTATCGCGGTCCTAACCGGACCGAACTGCGCCGCGCCGCCGCAGACAAGCCGAGATGGCTCTCGGAGTACGGCGACGGGGATGCGTCCGGCTACTGGCTGGCACAGGAAATCATTCGCGATGTGAAGGAATTGCAACCGAACGGTTGGGTTTACTGGCAGCCCGTAGAGCCCGATGTACATGACTTCGGCTGGGGGTTGATCAATGCGAACTACGTTGACACGCATGATCGCCGAGTAGCAAACAGACCGCGTTCGTCCGCGTGAACCGCAAGTTTCTCGTGTTCGGGCAATTCACGCGCTATATCCGACCGGGATCTCACCTCATTGAGATTGCTGATCCAAACTCGATTGCCGCATACGAGAGAAGTTTGCGCCGACTTACCATCATTAAGGTCACTGGCAATGCTTCTGAGTCGGCCGTATTTGACTTATCAAACTTACCTTCGATTGCCGACACGGCCCAGGTGACCGCAACGACTACGGCCCCAGGCGGAAGGGTGCCTGACTGGAAGCAACGCAATCAACTGCTGCAGGTCAGCAAGCACGACGGCAGAAAGCTGATCGCAACGAATCTCTATCCCAAGTCGGTTTACACATTTGTCGCGCAAGGTGTTTTGCGGCAAAGCGAATGCGGGTATACTGAACACCGTAAACGTACCCGTAAATAGCCCTCAGGACGGGGTTTATGCCGAAAAAGGCGAAAACCGATCCAGAACCGCAGCCGCTGGGGAATGACGATGCCCGCGCGCTGGAACCAACCTCAAGATCGGGTCGGCCTGTCGGTATCAAGGATATTGCCAAGGCATTGGGTGTTTCCATCGGAACCGTGGATCGAGCCATCCATTCCCGCGGAGGCATAAACCCAATCACAAAAGAGCGGGTGCTGAAGATGGCGCAGACCCTCGGCTACAAGCCGAATCTGGCCGCGCGCTATTTAAAGGCACCACGCCAGGTCCGCGTCGCTATTAACCTTCCGGCCCGGATCGGCTCCTTCTTTGACGCTGTGCGCGCCGGTATTCGTGATGCCGCCAGCCCTTTTCAGGCAGGAGTCGAATTGCAATTTCGCACTCACCCCGTATTGGGCGAAGGCGACGAGGAGTTGTTTCGCGAAGCTCTTGAGGACGGCAGTAAGGGACTCATTATTTGTCCGGGTCATCCCGCGCAATTGAAGGCTTGGATCCGCCGGGCCGGGCAGAAACGAATTCCGGTGGTATGTGTGGTCACGGATGCACCTGGAACAGAACGCCTGACTGCAGTGTCGACAGACTCTTTCATCAGCGGAGCTATGGTGGCAGAACTGTTACATCTGATCGTGCGCGGGCCCGGCACAGTCGGCGTTTTGACGGGCGATCTGTCGACCATTGATCATTCTGAGAAGGTGCGCGGATTTAAACACAGCCTCAGTTCCCTCAACGGCGCCCTTACCATTTCTAACGTGATTGAGACGCACGACGATGAGAGCGCGGCCTATAGTCAGGCTCGAAAGCTCCTGGCTCGCGATCATTCGCTCAAAGCGCTCTATGTGAGCACCGCAAACTCGATCACGGTCATCCAGGCGCTTGAGGAGCTGGACCCTGAACGTCGCATTGCCCTCGTGACAACCGATCTGTTTCCCCAACTCGTACCGTTCCTCAAATCTGGGAGGGTCCTGGCGACCATCTATCAACGGCCGGAGGCGCAGGGTCGGATGGCTTTCGAAGCCCTGCACCATTTCCTCGTGGAAGGCCGATGCCCGCCCCATCGCATCACGTTGAATCCCCACATCGTAATGCGATCGAATCTCCAGTTGTTTCTGGATCGTATTGACGTTTCCGCTCCCGGGACCGGTCGCGAACGGGTCTCGTAAGTGGTTCGGATCCCGTTACGAAACCATCACTTTTTCGTCACTTTTTCGTTTGACAGGCAGCGACCAGCAAGGATAACCTTTGGGAAGCGTTAACGTACACGACGGCCTTTCTTGTGGATACGCGCCGCAACTTTCTAAAGTCAGCATCGTCGGTTCTGGGGGCAGCCGCGCTCTCCTCCGGTGTTGCCCCTGCCCGCAGTAGAACAACTCGGACAGCGAATGAATCTCAAACAGAACGTGTTTCGTTGAATGGCCTCTGGAGCTTCCGCATCGACGCGGACAAGGTTGGGGAGAGCAACACCTGGTATAAGCCTGCCCAGAATTCAGACGCGTGGCAGAACGTCACTGTTCCTTGTACGTGGCAGATTGCACAGGATTCCGCCGAGTACTTCGGCTTGGCCTGGTACCGCCGCACGTTTGATGTTTCGCCGGAGTGGAGCGACCGGATCATCCGAGTTGAATTTGAGGCGGTCTTTCATTCCGCGACTGTTTGGGTTAACGGGAGTGAAGTCGGCAAACACCTGTGCAAGGGCTACACGGCGTTTGATCTCGATATAACGCGCTTTCTGCATCCTGGCCCTGAAAACGTGTTGGCTGTCATGGTGAACTCGGACTTTGATTCCCACATGCTGCCGCGCGGTCACTCCAGCGATTGGACGCATGACGGGGGCATCTATCGGCCTGTCAGTCTGCTCATAAGCCCCAGAGTCTACATCGAGCGCCTGGATGTGGACGCCGTTCCCGATCTTGCGAGTGGAATTGCCAACCTGGACATCACCCTCGTGATCCGAAATGCGACGGGCCAAGATTTTAGCGGGCAATTGGCGGTCCGCGCGGTGGAAGACAGTACCGGTCTAAGCGTCCTTCAGGAGAGCAAAACAGCCCCAATTACCGTTGCTTCAGGTAAATCCGTCTCGTATTCGTTACCCGCATTCCACATTGACCATCCCAAGCTCTGGCATTTCGATGCGCCCAATCTCTACTCCTTGTCAATCGATCTGACGGGAGAGGATATCTCGCACCAAGCCACGACTGTGTTCGGCATCCGCGGTATCGAAGTCAAAGATGGCGTGTTCTGCTTGAACGGCGAGCGTCTGCGGCTGATGGGTGTCGAGCGTATGGCGGGAAGCAACCCGAACTATGGGATGGCAGAACCGACCTCGTGGATCGACCACGATCATGATGATCTGAAAAATTTGAATTGCGTCTTTACGCGTGTTCATTGGCCGCAAGACAAGCGCGTTCTTGATTACTGCGACCGGCACGGCATCTTCATTCAAACGGAGGTCCCGACCTGGGGGCCTGACACCTTCAAGGACATGAAGGACGAACCGGATGCGGACATCATGCAGAACGGTCTTGAGCAGTTGCAGGAGATGATTGCTCGCGACCGTAACCACCCCTGCATTTTTTCGTGGGGACTGTGCAACGAGATCAATGGCCAGAATCCTCCGGCCTACAAATTTGCCAAGCGGATGTACGAGGAAGCCAAACGGCTGGATCCGCGGCGATTGCGGTCTTATGCCTCCAACTCGTTACAACGCCATCCCGAGAACGACGTAACGAAGGTGATGGACTTCATCGAGTGGAATGAATATTACGAGAGCTGGTATCCGGGCACGCCGGATGACCTTCGCCGCAATCTGGAAGAAATTCACCAGGCCTTTCCCGACAAGCCCATTGTGATCTCGGAGTATGGCTATTGCGCCTGTACGCCGGACCGGCCGGAAGGAGACACCCGGCGAATCCAGGTCCTCCGCGATCATACGCGTGCGTGCCGCGAAGCCAAGAACGTGAGCGGCTTGATTTTCTTCTGCTACAACGACTACCGGACTCACATTGGCGACAGGGGCACAGGAGTCATGAAGCAGCGGATTCACGGCGTCGTCGACCTGCTTGGGGATCGCAAGCCGTCTTACACGGCACTGCGTGAAGAATCCAGTCCCATCGAATCGCTGGACTACAGCGGCAACCCGAATTCATTCGCCCTCCGAGTGCGCACCCGCGATTCAGTCCCTGGCTATAAGGTCACGGGTTACAAGCTTCGGGGAATTCTGTACGGGTTCGCCAGCATTCCGCTCGAGTGTCGTGAGACTCCGCTTCCGGTGTTGAATGCGGGGCAGTCGATCTCCGTCCCCCTTCGATTCGAAGAAAAACAGGGAGCTACGCGAGTCCAGTTTGACGTGATGCGCCCCACAGGCTTTTCAGCGTTCACAACTGTGTGGATGCCTTAGCAGGCCCATTTCGTTGCGATACAGGAGATGCAACGGTGACTAAATCGGACGGCAAGAGCGTGCGTGCCCGGGAAGAACGCATCGCCATCCCAACCTATCCCGAACAACCGCCCGATAAGAATCCGATGTTCTTTGAGAAGCGGGTGTATCAGGGGAGCAGCGGCAAGGTCTATCCGAATCCGATCACCGATCGCGTCTCGAATGAAAAATCAGAGCGGACCTACCGTGCGGTCCTTCTCGAGAACGAGTATGTGCATTTGATGATTCTTCCGGAAATCGGGGGACGTATTCACGTTGGTCAAGACAAGACCAATGGCTATGATTTTTTTTACCGGCAGAGCGTGATCAAGCCTGCACTCGTTGGACTGCTCGGCCCCTGGATTTCCGGGGGGGTCGAGTTCAATTGGCCACAACACCATCGTCCCTCCACCTACATGCCCGTGCAACACGCAATCGAGTACGGTGGGGATGGAAGTGTCACAGTTTGGTTGAGTGAGCACGAACCCATGCAGCGCATGAAAGGCATGGTGGGCATTTGCCTGCATCCGGGCAAATCGTATATCGAAGCGAGAGGCCGGGTGTACAACCGGACTCCTTTCGCACAGACGTTTCTTTGGTGGGCTAACGTCGGAATTCGTGTGCATGATCATTACCAGGCATTCTTTCCGCCGGATGTCACGTACGTAGCAGATCACGCCAAGCGAGCGGTTTCGTCTTTTCCCATTGCCAGGAACTTCTACTACGGGGTCGATTACCGAAAGGGAGTGGACCTCTCCTGGTACCAGAATATCCCCGTGCCCACGTCGTACATGGTGACGGAATCGAAATACGATTTCTTCGGCGGATACGACCATGAACAGAAAGCCGGCGTAGTTCATTTCGCAAATCATCACATCGCTCCTGGAAAGAAGCTATGGACCTGGGGTAATGCTGAGTTTGGATACGCTTGGGACCGAAATCTTACAGACTCCGACGGGCCTTACATCGAACTCATGGCGGGAGTGTTCACCGACAATCAGCCGGACTTTTCCTGGCTTTTCCCGTACGAAACTCGGACCTGGAGCCAGTTCTGGTACCCGATTCAGCAGATCGGACCGCCTAAGAACGCCAACCGATTCGCTGCAATCAGCGTAGAACCGATTGATGGAAAGTTGAAAATCGGTATTTGCGTCACCGAAACATTGGAGAAGGCGAGATTGCTCGTCACTGAGGGTGGGAAAAATATCTTCGAAGATATCTGCACCCTGGAGCCTGGAAAACCCTACATTCGCGAGGTTACCGCTAATAGCCATGCGGTCGTGCGGTTGCTTACAAGCGACGGCCAAGAGGTGCTCCATTACACTCCGCCAGAAGTAGGAAAAGCCACGACTCTCCCCGAACCAGCGACAGAGCCTCTGGCCCCGAAGGACATTGCTGCAAACGACGAACTCTACATTACCGGCCTGCATCTAGAGCAATACCGACATGCCACCCGTTATCCAGAGCTGTACTGGGAAGAAGCGCTGGAACGCGATCCGCTCGACAGCCGGTGCAACACTTCGATGGGCCTTCTGAAGTTGAAGCGTGGACAATTCTCGGAGGCGGAAAACCACTTTCAGCGCGCGATTCAGGGGCAGACGCGACGGAACCCCAATCCTGCCGAAGGTGACGCGTACTACTATCTCGGCCTGACGCTGCAATATCAGGAGCGCTGGGAAGAAGCAGATGCGGCGTACTACAAGGCGGTCTGGAACTATCCATGGCAATCGGCTGCGCGTTATCATCTCGCAGAGATCGACTGCCTCCATTTTCGATTTGATCGCGCCCTCGAGAACCTTGGACTGTCACTAAAGACCAATGTCGACAACCTAAAGGCGCGTAATCTCCGGACGACAATCTTGCGCCGGCTCGGCGCACTCCCTGAAGCGCTTGCGTATGCCCGGGAAACAAACAATCTCGATCCCCTCGATATCTGGTCTGGTTATGAATTGTCGATACTCTCGGGTAGGAATGCAGAGGACAAGGAAGGGCAGGAGACGGCTAGCGCGAAAAGTGTTCATACCCAACTCTACCTGGATCTCGCTTTCGACTACGCCGCAGCGGGCTTTTGGCCTGAGGCGGAGGAGTTGCTGTCGAAACGCCTGAGCAAAGCTGACCAGCAACCATTTCCGATGGTGCTGTACCTTCGGGGCTATTGCGCTGCAAAACGAGGTAATCACTCCCAAAGTGTCTCGCATTGGGTAGACGCGTCCAACGCCTCGCCGGATTACTGTTTTCCCGCGCGAATTGAAGAGATGATCGTGCTTCAAAGCGCGCTCTCCGCAAATCCATCGGACGCGCGAGCGCACTATTACCTCGGCAACCTGTTTTACGACAAGAAGCGGTACGACGAAGCCATTCGAGAGTGGGAACAGAGTGTTAAGCTCGAGCCGTCCTTCGCGATTCCATGGCGGAATCTCGGAATCGCCTACTTCAATGTTCGTAAGGATGCCGATCGAGCACTTTCTGCGTATGAGAACGCTTTTAAGGCAAATCTCGCGGACGCTCGCCTGCTGTATGAATTCGATCAGCTGCGAAAGCGCATCGGTGCGAGCGCTCCCCAGCGGCTCAAGATCCTGGAAAATCATGGTGATCTCGTTTCGCGGCGCGACGACCTCACGGTCGAGTTGATCACGCTTCTAAACCAGTGCGGCCGTCCCGAGCATGCCCTCGGGAAACTCTTGTCGAGAAGATTCAATCCGTGGGAGGGGGGAGAGGGCTTGGTCTCGGCGCAATACGTGCGGGCCCACCTTCTGATCGGCCGCTTTTTGATGGAGCGTGGGGATCCTGGACATGCGTTGGAGCATCTTTCCGCCGCGCGCCTCTATCCGCAGAATCTCGGAGAGGGGAAACACTTGTTAACACGCGAAACGCATCTCGACTACTTTACGGGCCTGGCTCTCTCGAGACTGAAACGCGAGGACGAGGCTCGCGAGTACTGGACGCGTGCAGTCGGTAACGACGATCCGATCACCTGGCTGACCTACTTTCGAGCGATGAGCCTCGAAGCTCTCGGTAGAGAATTGGAGGCCAGGAGGCTCTTCAAAGACATCCGCACGTTTGCGGAGCAGCAGATAAAGAAGGAAGCAAAGATTGATTATTTCGCAACCTCACTTCCGAATTTGCTTTTGTTCGAAGACGACCTTCAGAAGAGAAACCAGGTCGAGTGCTTTTTCTTGACGGCGCTCGCCGAACTCGGTTTGCGAAATACCGAACGCGCTGCGGGATTGCTGAATCAAGTGCTTTTACTCGATCGCAACCACATGGCCGCACAACAGGAGCTAGAGTTCCTATCTCGAGTGTCCGGGGCGGCGACAGCCCGGCAAGTGACTTGAACAGCGATACAAAGGGCAGTGTCTATGATCAATGCCGCAAGAACCGAAGAGGTCGCAACCGGCGACGCGCAGTTTAATACGGCGTACATCTACGCGGTCTCGATAGTTGCGGCGCTTGGAGGATTGCTCTTCGGATATGACTGGGTGGTCATCGGCGGCGCCAAACCCTTCTACGAAAAGTATTTTGGGTTGACTGATCCTTCGCAGCAAGGCTGGGCCATGAGTTGCGCATTGGTGGGATGCCTCATCGGGGCCCTTGTCTCGGGTTGGCTGAGCGACCGCTTCGGTCGTAAGCGGCTGTTGATTGCGGCGGGATTGGTTTTCGCCGTGTCCTCGATCGGCACCTCCCTGGCCCCCTCATTCGCTGTTTTTGTGCCTTGGCGAATCATGGGCGGATTCGCCATTGGCATGGCCTCGAGTCTCTCCCCGATGTATATCGCGGAGGTGTCTCCCGCGCAGTTTCGCGGCAAACTGGTTTCCCTGAACCAGTTGACGATTGTGATTGGGATTCTGCTCGCCCAGGTCACAAACTGGTTGATCGCCAAACCCGTTCCCTCCCATGCCACAGTCCTTCAGATTATGCAGTCCTGGAATGGCCAGGTTGGCTGGCGCTGGATGTTTGGCGTAACCGCGATTCCTTCGCTGCTTTTCTTTGTATCGATGTTTGCAGTGCCTGAGAGCCCGAGATGGCTTGCGAAAAATGGCGCGCACGAAATGGCGAAACGCGTTCTCTGTCGCATCGGAGGGGAATCCTACGGGGCGCAGGCTCTGGCCGAAATCGAGAGCACGGTGAAGGAAGATGAAAATCGAGCGGATCCTCGGTTACTGCTCGATCCCAGAATGCGCAGGATCTTGCTGCTTGGAGTCGCGCTTGCCGTGCTGCAACAGTGGTGTGGCATCAACGTAATCTTCAACTATGCGGAAGAAGTTTTCTCCGCTGCCGGATATACCGTTTCCGACATTTTATTCAATATTGTCGTGACCGGCGTAGTGAACCTCGTTTTCACCTTTGTTGCGATTGGGTCTGTCGATCGATATGGCCGGCGAGTTCTAATGCTCACAGGATCTGCCGGGCTGGCGATCATTTACACGTGCCTGGGAGCTTTCTACTACGTGCATAGCCGCGGCGTTCACATGCTAGTGCTGGTGGTGGCCGCCATCGGATGCTATGCAATGTCCCTCGCCCCGGTGACCTGGGTTGTCATCTCCGAGATTTTTCCTAATCGGATTCGCGGTGCGGCAATGTCGGTCACCGTCACAGCGCTCTGGATTGCCAGCTTCATTCTTACGTATACCTTCCCCCTTCTTAACCACGCTTTAGGTGCAGCGAGAACTTTCTGGATCTATGCGGCAATTTGCGTGGCGGGTTTCCTCTTTATTAAGGCTCGCTTGCCAGAGACTAAAGGCAAAACTCTCGAGCAAATCGAGGGGCTGTGGAACGGAAACGGAAATGAATAGAAACGGACACTTAGAATGACCGCTACGATATTGGAGCCTGGCTCGGTACCCAGCAGCGCCCGCACAGTTGCGGAACGGTTCCGGCTAATTTATGGGACGAGTCCAAGCTGTCTGTTTCGGGCTCCGGGACGAGTCAATCTGATCGGGGAGCACACCGACTACAACGATGGTTTTGTGATGCCTGCAGCCATCGATTTTTATTGCTATGCAGCGATCAGGAGCAGATCCGACCGCACTCTGTCCGTGTATTCGCAGCAATTTCAGGAAAATATTGAGTTCGATCTAGATCGCCTGGCAGGCCCTCCGAGGAAACATTGGAGCGACTACGTCCGTGGCGTTGCCGCAGTATTGCAAGAGGAAGGCTATCCATTGAAGGGCGCAGACCTGCTGATCCACGGACAAGTGCCGATTGGCTCTGGCCTCAGTTCGTCCGCCGCGATTGAGGTCTCCACTGCACTGGCGCTGACGTCCCTTGGAGGAATTACAGTTCCATTGAGCACTCTGGCAAGATTGTGTCAACGGGCGGAGAACGCGTACACGGGCGCTCGCTGCGGCATTATGGATCAGTTTGTTTCTTGTTTCGGCAGACAGGATCAAGCTCTGCTGCTCGATTGCCGGTCGCTGGAGATGACGTACCTGGCATTGCCTCCCAAAGTTCGCTTGGTCATCTGTAACACGATGGTAAGACATGAGCTCGCGGCAGGAGAATACAACCAACGAAGGGCATCGTGCGAAAGGTCGGTTGAGGCGATCGGTAAGTGCCTTCCGCGAATCGCCGCATTGCGGGATCTGACGATCGAGGATCTCGAAAAATATCGCAGCCTGCTTTCTGAGATTGATTTCCGGCGCTGTCGCCATGTGATTACGGAGAATGCCCGCGTAATCGAGGCAAAGGAAGCACTACAACATGTGGATCTGACCCGCTTTGGACAGCTGATGTACCAGTCCCACGACAGCCTGAATCATGATTACGACGTGAGCTGTCGGGAGTTGAATCTCATGGTTGACCTCGCGCGAAACGTGGCCGGAGTTCACGGTGCGCGGATGACGGGCGGCGGATTCGGAGGTTGCACGATTAACCTCGTGGAGAGTGAAGGAGTCGCAGAATTTCAATCCAACGTTGCCCGCGAGTATGAGAAACTCACCGGCCTTTCGCCACAGATTTTCGCATTATCCGGGGCCGGAGGGGCTGGAGCAATGGCGCTCTGAAATGCGAAAGGCCTGCCGGTCCGCAAAAAGCATGCGTTGTAATGGGCGCTTGCCGGACTTTGTGTCACATCTCCTACCTTGCAGCCTCCAGACATTCGGGAGCCCATTTAACCTAATCGCTTCTTCCGCCCTCATCGGCCTGGATTTCGGCTTTTCCCGCGCATCGTCGGCGAACCTTACCTTGGGATTACTTCCCGCTTGGCCGTCATCCGCCAGTAATGCGCGGATGAGTAGCATTCACGCGATCGGTTCTGGTACGCCGACTTGTGAGCCTAGACAAAACTTCCAGCTGATTCGAACGCTGCCGAGGTTCAGAGCCTGGTGAAGCCGTCGGGGCTCCACTGTTCTGATCCAACTCCGTTGTGGACGAAGAAGAGGCCGTCGGGGTCGTATTTCTTTTTGATTTGGGCCAAGCGGGTGTGGTTGGCACCCCAGTAGGAATCCTCAAAGCCGGACTCAAAGAAGTTGCTTTCGGAGACGTAGGCTCCTCCGTTGGAGGCGACGGCGCGGAGTTCGGTCATGCAACGGTGCACGGTGTCGGCGGCTTTGCGGCCCTTCGCAACGTCGGGTTCGTGATTGGGAATTCCAGGATACGCGGGACCCTGGCCGTCGGCGACGATCGCGAGGGCAAAGGCACCGCACACCGAGGGATTCATAGCAGTGTCTTTCGCTGCCTCGATCGCTTCCAAAGGAGCGCCTGCGAGACCCTTATTGAAATGAAGCTCCACCTCGCTGAAGCGGGAAGCCGAGAACAATGCGTTGGCCAATTGTTCCTGTGAATCATCCCGCAGCAACGATGCGGGCATCCAAAGCGACTCGAAACCCCAGACGACCCAGCCGACTTGGCCGGCGTCGCCGTTCCACCAGACGTTGATGGGGCTGGCGCTGGAGCGGGAGTCTGCCTTGAAGACGTCATGGTGATGTTCTTTGCGCCAGTCAACGTCCCACCAATGCCGGAAGGGCATGCTCCCGATGTCGGGCTGAGATTGGATCGTGTAGGCGGAGGAAGACTGCGCCAGCCAGTTGAGGAAGGGCTGCCAGACTTTTCGCGATTGCCCCGTGTCCAGTCCAAGATGAACCATGCTGATTTCGAGCTTGTTGTCTGGAGAGAAGTTCGCTTGTTCGCCCCAATGATCGTTGAAGAGAGCTTCCCGGTAGAAGCCAACGAAGTGGCGGATCAGGCGGCGATAGGCGTCATCTGAAGAAGCTTTGACGGTGAAATTGGCGCCGCCGGCAAGTTCTGGAAGATCGCGCACGCGCAGGGTTAATTTGCTGACTGCGCCGAAGGTGCCACCTCCGCCTCCTTTCAGAGACCAAAACAGATCCGAATTGGTGCAAGCGTTTGCGATTCGCACTTTGCCGTCGGCGGTAACGACTTCGGCTTCAAGGAGGCCGGCGGCGGCCATGCCGTAATGCTTCGAGAAGCTGCCGAAACCGCCGCTTTGAATGAGGCCGGCGACGCCGACCGTGGTGCAGCCGCCGCCCTGAACGTAGGCGCCGGCCTTGGTGGTGACGGCGTCGTAAGCTTGCAACCAAATTGTTCCCGAGCCGACAGTGACGGCCCGCTGAGGAGTGTTAGTTGACTCGCAACCACGAGCGACGAACTCGCTCTGGATGGCGACGTCATGCATATGACGCGTCCAAATCAAGAGAGAATCGGATGCGTTCGATGTGCCTTGATAGCTGTGGCCACCCCCTTTTACGACGAGGCGCAAATTGTTTTCGCGAGCAAAATCCACAGCGGCAGCGATATCGCCGGCGTTTCTTGCGGCGACGGCGTAGACACTGGGTTTGGTGGCCCAAGCGTCGACCCAGCCCAAGGTTTGGGTTACACCGGGGTTATCGCCAATGTAGTAGGGGTTTTTCAAATTCGCGAAGAGAGTTTTGCAGTCCACGCTCGGTGACGAGGACATGCACGCGTTCATTGGAAAATCGACCTGAATCAGGTTGCCGCCTACCGCCTCGTGGAGGCGCTTCCACGCTTCCTTGGAGGGCCACCCAGGGTCGGAAGGCCGGATTCGGCGAATCGCGGGAGTTGGGAACGGGCTGCGCGGCAACAACCGCGAAAGTGACGCCGCCCCGGATGCCTGCAGGAACTCTCTTCGGTTCAATGTAGCCCCCACCTGCCTCCTGAACGTCACCCGAGAGTCGTCTATCTCGATGGTTGTGAACGAATTCAACCATGACTCAGCGTGGGAAGCAAGGGCTCGCCTTCGTAGCCATGCAAAGGTGAACTTCGCCGGTAGTAATCCCCAACCTTAATCGCCCTTATCGGCAAACGCGCTCCTCGGTACTTTGCTTCGCGGATCGTCGGCAAACCTTCCCTAACCGGATTACGGAAGGTTTGCCCGTGACTCGAGAGCCACGCGGTAGTGTTGAGCTTGTACGAAGCTCAAATGAGTGCATTGGTGAATTTTGAGTCAACCGAGGAAGCGTTCTGTTGTCCAGATTTCAGAGTCACGACCCGGGCACTTTGCATCGATCCGCGGTTTGTCAAATTGATTCGGGGTACTGGTTTGCTAAGGTCGTCGTCATGTCCGAGCGTACCACCGCGCAGATACGCCTGCTCTTCTCCCACCAAGCGCACCGGTCCATCGCCTACCTCATTCCGCCCATCGACCCCATTGAAAACCCATAGCCACCGGCGCCCGACCGCACCGCGGGGCGGCTTCCTTCAAGTCGTTCGTATCAAAAGCGTCCGCCGCAGATTCTGATGAGGCTGCTAATTTCTCCTCCGCGGTCGCCTCTGATACAACACTAGGACTTCACAGGACCGATAATTCAACGCCGGCAAACACTACGGACGCAACTTCAGCGATTCGTTTTAGGGCCAGGCGAGTCTTTCCCGCCTTCGCAGCAATCCTTATCCCTGCCAGCGTGCTTTCAAAGAAATCGGCGAGACTCTCAAGGTCCGTCTGAGCATCGAGTTCGCCTTCCATCTGAGCTCGTCTCAATGCGTCCATTAGCGTGTGACGCTGTATCCTGGCCGCACTCCGGGTAATTCGCGTCACGTCGTCATCTCGCATCCCGAACTCACAGATGGCATTAATGCCCATGCAACCATCTGTACTGGAAAGATCTCTGCGTTCCGCAAAGTGGACAAGTGCTCGCCGGATGGAGGCAAGGGGTGACCCTGGGGTCTGGAGCTCCACACTAATGGATCGCACGCTCTCCGTGACATAGACTTCGAGAGCCTTTAGAAAGAGGGCACGTTTGTCCCCGAAGGTGTCATACATGCTCTGTCGCCCGACATCCATCGCGCGCATCAGGTCTTCTGTTGACGTGGCGGCAAAGCCCTTTTGAGAGAAGATGGATACGGCACGGTGAAGAGCTCTTTCTTGATCAAACTCCTTCGGTCGGGCCATATCCTTTTCCCCTCGCTTTCAATTATGCGATGTATCCGCCATCGATGGTGAGGCTGGCACCTGTAATGAACCCAGTTTCATTGGAGGCGAGATACGAAACAAAACCTGCAATCTCTGAGACATCCGCCATTCGTCCTAGCGGAATCAGAGTCTTTACCGCTTCGGCGTGTGGCGCGCTCATATCAGTCGCTGTCGGACCAGGCTGGACATTGTTGACGGTAATGGCCCGAGGAGCGAGATCGATGGCGGCCCCTCGCACCAATCCGGTGAGAGCCGCTTTGGTCATGCTATAGACGCTAGCTCCGGGAAACGCTGTGCGGACGGCAGTGTTGCTGCCGATTAGGATGATCCTTCCTCCTCCCTTCATATGCTCCGAAGCCGCTTGTATACCGACAAATGCTGCGCGGACATTAATGGCCAGCATGCGATCGAAGTCTTCGAGACTGTAGCTATCGATGGTTCCACGGATCATAATTCCAGCATTGTTGACGAAAATATCCAGTTCTCCCAGCTCTCTTGCGACTTGATCAACTGCTGCGCGAACGTCCTCGGCAGAGGCGCTATCCGCTTTAATCGGGAGTGCCTTGCCTCCCGCAGCTTCTATTTCGCTTGCGAGCCGCTTTGCTTTTTCTTCCGAACTGGAATAAGTAAATGCGAGCGCCGCGCCGTCTGAGGCAAGCCGCCTCACGATTCCTTCGCCAATTCCTCGTGAGCCGCCGGTCACGAGAGCTACCTTGCCGGCAAGTGATCGACCGTGTTTTTCCGTCATCTCCATCCTCCAGGTTGAGTGCAACCTGACATTGTGGATTATATTATCCAGAATAGGATTCAGATTATCCGACTCCTGCCGCGAGTGAATTGCTTTGCGGCGGCAGGGTTCTACCGCATGCGCTACTGCAATTGGTTTTCTTTCAAGTATTTCACGATACCTCGCAGCGATCTTACCCGATCCTGGAAACGCGCTGATCACTTCGGATTCCTTGATTCAGCAGGGACCCTTCTTGCACGGTTGCTCAAGCTCGGCTTAACGCGCCGCCTGCTATTCTTCGTGTGTCTGTCGCTACACGTGACAGCCTAAGGTCGACATCAAGGCACCATGAACCGAACACGCACCTCCTGCGCTTGTTCGCGGCGCTTGTCGCGATCGAGGCGAACGCACAGACCTTACAGACCTCATGTCCTGCCGCGAACTCAGAGACCAACGTGCCTGTGGTGCGGACGATTGCTCTTTCTGCATCCACAGGAACACCGCTGCAGATTGCGCTTGATCGCGAGGTCCGTGTGAAAAAAGTCGGGCAAATCGTGCAGGCGCGGCTGATGCAATCCGTGTACGCTTTCGATCAGCTGGTTCTGCTGCGGGCGACGAAGTAAACGGGAACGTAGCCAGGATCGGCAACCCTGGCGGCAAACGGCTCATGGTGTCCATAATGAATGCCGACTTTACGCCCACGCGACCAATCGAGGTTGCCTTTGACGAGTCATCGTGTTGTGTCTCACCTTGACATTCTACTGGAAGCGCTGTATCTTCACCTAGAATGTCTACTAAAGAACAGCGCGAGCACATCGACCTGCTGCAAGGAACCCTGGACCTGCTGATACTCCGCACACTGCAGCTGGGGCCAGTGCACGGCCACGCCATCGCCAAGGCGATTGAATTCAACTCGGACGAGGTGTTGCAGGTCGAGCAGGGGTCGCTATATCCGGCTCTGCACCGGCTCATCAAGCGCGGATGGATTTTGGCGGAAGAAGGGACTTCGGAAAACAATCGCCGCGCCAAGTTCTACGCGCTGACAGCCAAAGGTCGGAGGCAACTCGTGATTGAGACCAGTAAGTGGGACAAACTGGCGGGAGCAATCGCGCGGATTCTCCGGCCAGCCGAGCAGGAGGGCGAATCATGAGCCTCCGCAAGCGTATGCTCGAAAATCTGGACCAGGACATTCGCGACCACATTGAAATGGAGACGCAGGACAACATTGAGCGGGGGATGTCGCCGGAGGAGGCCCACTACGCGGCCTTGCGCAAGTTCGGAAACCTAACGCGAGTCCAAGAAGAGACACGCGCGGTGTGGAGTTTCATTTGGATCGAAGAGCTAGTCGCCGACATTCGTTTTGGCCTGCGCCTGTTATGTAAATCTCCCGGTTTCACGACAGTAGCCGTCCTCACCCTCGCCCTCGGCATCGGTGCGAATACGGCCGTTTATAGCGTGGTCGAGAGCGTGCTGTTGCGACCGTTGCCCTTTCAAGATTCAGCGCGCCTGTTTGCGATATGGGCGGCGCAGAGCGGTCGAACGTACAGAATTGGCGCTTCCATGCCGGAGTTTCAAGACTACAAAGATCAAAGCCACTCGTTCGAATACATGGCCAATGTGTTGTCAGGCTGGACCTACACATGGACCGGTCAGGGCGAACCCCGCAACGTGAACTGTACTGGCATATCCTACGATTTCTTTCCGATGCTCGGGGTGAAGCCCTACCTAGGACGCCTGTACGAGCCCGACGAATATCACGTTGACGGCGTACAGGTGGTCATTTCGTACCGCTTTTGGAAGGAGCAGCTTGGCAGCGATCCTCAAGTGATTGGTCGGGTCCTCAAGTTGGACGGCACAGCCCAAACTGTGATCGGTGTGATGCCGTCCCTCCCGGACCTCTTTCCGGAGACCGACGTTTGGGCAAAGGATGTTCCGGACTTCCGATGGATGCAGGTGAGGGGCAACAAGTTCTTGGACCTGGTAGGACGGCTCAAGCCCGGCGTCACCCGTGAGCAAGCCGAGCAGGAATTGAGCGCGATCTTGCATCGTGGACCAGGAGAATCCTCGGATGTTTCAGTGCATCTCGTGCCTCTCAAAGATGAATTGACCGGGGATGTGCGATCGCAACTACTGATCGTGATGGCGGCGGTCGCACTTGTTCTGCTGATCGCGTGCGCGAACGTGGCATACCTCCTGCTTGCCAGGAATACGAAGAGACAATCGGAAATTGCGGTACGCGTGAGCTTAGGTGCAGGCAAAGGCCGGCTGTTGAGGGAGTTCATCACGGAAAACCTGATTCTCGCAATCCTCGCCGGGCTTGCTGGGCTGCTACTTGCGATTGCTGCTGTCAGACCCCTCGTCCGCGTAAGCAGCCTGCCGCGAAACGCGTCCATCGGCGTCGACTCCGGTACCTTGTTTTTTGCTTTGTTCATCACAGTCCTGACAAGTCTGCTGGTTGCCTGGGCGCCATCCACCGCGTTCTCGAGACTTAATCTCATCTCCACACTGAAGACAGGACGAGGAGAAGCCGGAAGTATCGGGAGATCGCATTCCGGCTTGCTGCTGATTTCGCAAGTTTCTCTGGCAGTTGTTCTGTCCGTTGCCGCCGGCTTGCTCCTCCGAAGCTTCCGGCAGGCGGAACATCTTGATCCTGGTTTCCGGCCCGACCACCTTCTAACCGCATATTTGCGCAATGACGACCAAAGCGCCGGTCGTCTCTTTTTCCCCGAGTTGGTCGAGCGGGCGTCCGAACTTCCGGGAGTGGGCGCGGCAGCGCTCGGCAAGTGCATGCCCGGCGTATTTGCGCCTTCGGCCACGCTGGTTTTCAGTGATCGACCGAATGACCCGCTTAACGTCCCGATTGGGCAGGCTTGCTGGATCAGTTCAGAGTTCTTCCGGGCAATGGGGACCCCCCTCGTTGGCGGGAGGTTCTTCACTGTGCACGATGATGCGAACACACCTGCTGTGGTGATTGTGAATCAAGCATTAGCGGAAGCTTACTGGAGGGGACAGAATCCTATTGGCAAGCAGATTGCCGTCGACTATATCGGAGCAGGTCGAAACATCAACGATGCGCCACGATTTCGCGAGGTGGTCGGGATTGTGGCGAACGTGAAACAGAAGGGCCTCGACCTGCCGGTTGAACCAGCCGTCTACACTCCTTATCTGCAGGATGAAACGGACCATGCTTTTGCGGGCCTTAACTTGTTCGTAAGGACGATTGGACCGCCCACCTCGCTGGCGGGAACAGTTCGCGCACTTGTCCGCTCGATTCGGCCGGATCAAACGATTGACTCTATGCAGACAATGAACGATGCCCTGTTCCGGGCACTTGCGCGGCGACGGCTCAGCCTCGTTCTGGTCGGATCCTTCGCAGGATTGGCCCTACTGTTATCGGCGATTGGCATTTTCGGAATGGTTGCCTATGCTGTCAGCCAGCGTACCCACGAGTTTGGCCTGCGAATGGCTTTGGGTGCGCAGCCGCAGGATGTGCTGCAGCTGGTCGTTGGCGATGGCTTCAAGATCGTGGCGACTGGTGTTTTCGTTGGCATCGGTCTCTCGTCCGCGCTTGCGTGGTTCATGCGCAGCTTGCTCTATGCCGTGAGCCCGAACGATCCGTTGACTTTCGTTGTCGTCGCGGCTTTGCTAGCGCTCGTCGCGTTCGTTGCGTGCTACATCCCCGCGCACCGTGCCACACGCGTCGACCCCATGGTCGCGTTGAGAGAGTAGTCGTGAATGACCGGCAACCCATTCTCATCACCCTTGTCCAAATTGGGTTTTGGCCTGAATTTCCTTAATTGGGCGGCCTGTGCGGGGAGCACGGTGGGATGGGAGCGGGAGCAAGGGGAATGGTGCAGTCTGGTTGGGGCTACGATTACGGCAGGACAATGCGAGTCTGGGTGTTGCTGCCGTCTTTCTTGAACTCGGTGCGCAGGAAGTCCAAGAATCCGCGCGAGAGTGGGCGGCCCGAGCTGCGGTCTAGGGCCAGCCGCAAAACGAAAACTAGCGCCTTCAAAGCGTCGCTGTCGCGCAGATGGGTATCTCCTATCTCCCGGCCCTCTTCGTCGTAATCCGCGATGACCTCACGCAAGTCCTGTATAACGGCTTGCTGGGCCAGGCTGGGGCGCGTCGGTTCGTAATGTAAGCCGGAATGGGCGCGCGTCTCGAAACTGCGGACCAGCGCGGTAAGTGCATCAATCACATCCCGATCCCGGAGAGAGCTGTTCGCCAACGCGCTTTGCGTAATGCTTTCTAGCAAATCCTGCAGCAACACGGGGTGGGCGTCCAGCAAATCCTCCTCGACTTGGACATGCGCGAACCAGCGTTCGTCCTCGAACAGCTCGGGGCGGAAGCGATCATATCCTCGCGCTTGTTTCAAGTACGAGCACTCGCTGGGACAATCTAGGATCAGTTCGCGGTGCGTGCCGCAGCAGGCGGCACAAATGCGGGCATGGAGCGCCGGGCAGTAGCGCTTCTCTTTCCGAGTCTCACAGAGGCTGCAGCTCAAACGGGTATGCTCTATTGCTTAAATATCATATTTTGGGTTGGACTGCAGCCCTCGGTTTCCACTGGATTTCCACTGGCTGTCGGCGGATTGATTTAAAGGAAGAGGTGAAAGCTCTGCTACGGTGAGATGGGTTCTAGCGAGAACCAAATCACCGCAGCGAGACTTTCACCATGAATCGAGTATGCAGTATTTTCAGCCAGTTGTTGCAGTTGTTTTCGCGAGTCGAGTTTGAAGGAGCCGTCCAGCAGCATAAGGCGGAGCGCCACGCGCGCGGGTTTACCTGTTGGGGCCAGTTCGTGGCCATGCCGTTCTGCCAATGGGTCGGGCCCATAGCTTGCGAAAAATTTGCCAAGGATTAGCTGCTTCCGAAGGGAAACTCAAGCATTTAGGAGTGCCCATAGCTCCCTCGCGCTCAACCTTGGCCTACGCCAATCGGCATCGGCCCGGATCTCAGTGCGGGCTAAAGCTGAGCGAAACCTCTTCGACAGTTTGGTATCCTGCTGGAGTATATTTCCATTTCATCACGGCCGCGGCCGCGGATTCCGCCAAGATAGGATTGCCACCGCGAATTTCAACCTTACTGACGCTGCCGTTGGGAAGCACAGTGGCTGCCAAGCGAACTAACCCGCCAATCTGTTCGTGCTTTAGAAGCGGGTCATACTGGGGTTTCACCGTGATCAAGACTTTGCGTGGGGGTTGCTCGGTTTTCTGGGCTTGGACAAAAGGAGAGAGGCAGGCTGTCCAAGAGAGCAGGGTTATAATTACAAACGTCAGTCTCCGAGAGAGCACGGAACTAAAATCGTGACCTGGCAAGCGCAACGACACCTGTTCCACCAAAGAAGTGAACCCCGACTTACATGACATTGGCCTTTGACGGTCATTGGAGCAAGATTACCGAAGTACCGGGTATTCGGAGGCGACGCCGTCTCAGGTTTATTCGTGTTCGAAATTTCCAAAGGGTCGAGTGTTGGGTCAGCGGCGAAGAGTTTTCGCAATACGCCAAGGAGCAGATTGAAATCCTCCAAGCCATCAACGAAATGTGGTAAGGCAAATTAGCTCGTATCTGCCAGGGGCGGCGGGGATACCTAGGGCGCCAGCCGGGCCGCGACAAAGGCAAATATTGCGCATGTCGTTCGGTGTTGGCGATGTTTTCTAATGGGGTTGCGTCCAGCAGAACAAGGTCTGCGATTTTGCCTTTTTCAACTGTTCCAATAGGTTTCGTCAGACCGAGGAACTTTGACTGGATTGATCCTAGCCGTCTGCGATGCCTCCAGCGGTGTCAAACCGGCGTGCACCATGAAACCAAGCTCGTCGTGAAGGCTGAACTCAGGGCACCATTACGGGTTTGGAGTATCGGTTCCCGCCGTCAGCTTTACGGCAGCGCGGTGCATCGAACCTACTACTTCCATTTCTTTGTGGAAGAGGCGCTTTCTGCTAGCGAGAATTTGAGACCGGTTGGCTGGCGCGCATCCACGTTCGGCCCCAATCACCGGCGCCCGATTTTGGAATGTATTTCAGCCGCGGGTCATTAGATGCCTGAAGTTCCTTCAGGTAAGGCCGGGTGCTCGACGCCTTTTTGCCCGGCCTTGGACGCCTCGTCCACACCGACTTCGAGCGGAACGTGTCCTACGAAAGGGAAGTTCCTTTTTTTGCCTCCACGGCGATGCCGAAATAGGCGGCCCGGGATGCGCCGGTGTAGACCTTCAAGAAGTCCGCTCCGGGAAGGGACCGGGACGACCAGGCGAGGGCCAATCGCCGCGCCGGAAGGGACCTAGTCTCGCCAGCGTACCTGATCGGGCGGGGCAGGGGCCCGCCCATCTCGCGCACGCCTGTGACCCCGTTTGCAAGAAACAGGGGGAAGAACATAGCGGGCCGCTCGTGCCCATCTCGGGCCAGAAGATTCGTGAGGTCGGTTCGAGCAGGTTGTTCACGTTCCAAAACAGGCGCATTCCGCTGACGCTCTCAGCAAATACCTCATACCAGGCCTTTGGGACATGCACGTCCACAGCTTGTGGAATGACGGGTCATATCGGGCGATATATTTCCACTCTGGACTTCGACCACCGCAAATGCAGGCGATCTCGTCTGTTTGGGCCTCACACGGAACGGCCCGAATGGCTGCAATGACCGCAATGATAAAGACCGCCCACGGTTTCCTTATAATTCCTCAGACCAAAAGACAGTTGGACCAGATTCATCATACGTTTGACTTGCAAACAACGCATTCGGAACAAAGAACAGTGGTGGTGGTAGGCAAAGGTAGGCGATGAGGCGTTTAGGATCAGTTCCCAGAGGTTGACGGGCTATGCCGAACTCATCCCAGTTAACCCGACCGCTGCATAAACCTCCGGTTAAGCCGACCAACCAATCAGAATCTCGGGTATTGGCCGATGTACGTTATATTGGACCACGATTGGTCTCGTCGGGTCTGCAAGGCATTTCAAAATCCGATTCCTGAACCGGGTCACAAAGACTGGAGTCCAAATGAGGTTCTCGACAATTCTCCTTTTGCTGGCAATTGCGTATAAGACCTGTTCGCTTTCAGCACAAACGGCTGGGGTGCCCGAAATTCAGTACCGCTCTGTGCCCGATTTCTTGAACCTCCCAGCCGACCTCTATTTTGGCGAAGTTGCAGGGGTAGCTGTGAATTCGAAAGGCCACATCTTCGTGTTCTCGCGCGGCAATACGACCGGACCCGTATATGCTGCGGCCGCGGCGCAGTTGCTGGAATTCGGCAGTGATGGGAGATTTCTGCGGGAGATTGGCCACAACCTCTACGCATGGTCTTATGCGCACTCAGTAAAAATTGATCCGCAGGACAACATCTGGATCACCGACAAGGGTTCGGATGTTGTGGTCAAATTCACTCCCGAGGGACGAGTCTCCATGGTTCTTGGCCGTAAGCAGGAGGCATCGGATGAAGGCACGGGGCCTCTGAAACATGTCCAACCGCCTCTGCCACCCGAAGATGGATTATTCCGACAAGTGACGGATGTGGCTTGGGATTCCGCAGGCGACACTTATATAAGTGACGGTTACGTCAATTCAAGAATCGCCAAAGTCGATAAAGATGGCAATTGGCTGAAGTCATGGGGTGAACCAGGGGACAAGCCAGGTCAATTCGCTACTCCGCACAGCATTGCTGTTGACGCGCAGGACAATATTTATGTAGCGGACCGCGGAAACCATCGCATTCAAGTATTCGACCGGGATGGTAAATTCCTCCGCCAGATCGTCATTGATGTTTCCGTCCCGCCAGATGCAAGACCCGCGATAGGCAACCAAACCGACCATCCATCTGGGGCGAGAATGCCAGGTTCTCCTTGGGCAATTTGCATCACGCCACCGCCACATCAAGTACTGTTCAGCTCGGACGCGTTTCCGGGGCGAATATACAAGCTCAGCCTGGATGGGAAGATTCTCGGCATGTTTGGCAAGTCAGGAAAGCAGTTAGGCCAGTTCGGATGGATTCACGAGATTGCTTGCCCGTCCGAGAATGAGTTGTACGTTGCCGAACTGCTAAACTGGCGTGTGCAGAAGGTCCTCTTAGAAGCGAAGCACTAATCCCGTGCTGCGCGGTGGCAAAGTCCAATTCTGTACCGTTGACGAGTAACTGCTCCCTATCTTGTAAGGAAGGTTCGCCGACAAACCGAAAACGACCTCGCCAAATTATTTCAAAATGAGTTGGTGTTGGTACCGGTAACGAAGTGCGAAGCCTGCTCACCACGGTGAGCCATGTTTCACCCAATCCCCGAGCTGTGAAGTTCGCGGATCGGCTTAGGCGGAACGAAACTGGAACGCAGTAGCCCATGGCAGAGCAGGTCCGCGATCCACTCCGCATCCTCAAACGGCTAGGCTGGCTGCAAAGGACTCACCGTCGAAAGTTGGTTGAGGCGGTTGCGCCCGTGACGAAAGCGTTGCCCGAAGTGTCCACGGCGATGCCGTGGCCATCATCGTTGGCGCTGCCGCCAAGATAGGTAGAGTAAACCAAAGCCGAACCCGTGGGGTTGATCTCGGTCACGATGGCGTCAGAGGCGCCACCGTCAGCAGGCTGCAGGGGTTTCATGGTGGGCAAGTTATTCGAATAAGCTGTGCGCGTGACGTAGGCGTTACCTGAGCTGTCCACGGCGATGTGGTCGCCCTCGTCATAAACGCCGCCACCGAGATAGGTGGAATAAACCAAAGCCGAGCCTGTGGGGTTGATTTCGGCGATAAAAACGTCGTAGCTGCCACTGTGGGTCGGCTGCAGGGGATTCACGTGGGGAAGTTATTCGAATTAAATTTAGTTGCACCTTCACTCCGTGTATTTTGCCGATGCCAGTCGCGGGTGGGCCCGTCGGCTACGCAGGCACGATCCTTACCACCGGCGATGGCGGCGCCACCCTGGAAGCCCCTGACATCGAGGCCTCACACTGGCTTTATTCCGTGCATTTTGCCAATGCTAGTCTGGGCTGGGTCGTCGGTGAAGGAAGCCAGCCAAATCGGCCAGAAGACGACTGCCCAAACCCTGAAAGAAAGCGACTACATCAGGGCGCCTTTCGCAAAAGTCACACCCATCAGCACAGCTTCCAACAGGATGGCGATTGCGAGATGAAACGCGCAGGTGACAAGAGCCATCTTTGAATGCGGGACACCCGTGTCCCGCTCCTTAGTTAGTGGCGCCCGACGACGACGATCATAAACGTCCCTGGCTTGGCCGACGGACGACCGGCGGCTCCCGGTTTCTGTTCCTCAAATTCGGCCGTAGGTAAATACACTCGATGCGTCTCAGTGTCAATGTCCATTGTCTTGGCGCCGACTGGAGTAGTCACGGTCTGCACAATCTCGAACTTGCCGGACGCCCCCTCGCCTGCAACGTTAAGCTTGCCGTCCCGGCAACTCGCGAATGCCAGCTGACCGTCGAACTTCGTAGCATCCACGCCTGCGCCGATCGGCAGTTCCGCGAGCACCTTGCCGTCGTCCGTGCTCATCACAATCAGCTTCTGCGGCTTTCGACATCCAATAAACAGCCGCCCCTTCGCTGTGTCGATCGATAGCCCCACGGGTGAGCCCCCGGGAGCAACTGGCCAATGCGCCAATACTTTCCTTGCTTTGATGTCCACGACGGCAACCTGGTCCTTGTCCTCCAAATTGATGTAGACCTTACCGGCGCCGTCGGACGCGAGAAACTCTGGTTTGCCGCCCAAGTCAATGGGCGCATCGATGGATCCTGTCTTCGGATCGACGTCGGGCTTGAGCGTCATCAGGACTCCGTTGTCGCCTGAAACGACCAGTACCAGCCCACTGGCTTTGTCGAAAATGATGCCGTCAGCGTCGGGTTGCGCCGCGAGTATTCCCAGGACAGTATTCGTCTGCAGATCAAAAATCACGACTGAACCGCTGCCGTCGCTGATGAATCCTCGTCCGGCCTCGGGAACCAGGGCGACCCCGTGGTTATGTTTCTGGCCGGGAATGTCGGCAAGTGTCTTCCCGGAATCCGCATCGATCACCATCGTGTGGGTGCTTCTGGGAACGTAGAGTCGGTGATTTTTGGCATCCAAGGTGATATAGTCCATGCCGCCCTCACCGCCAATGTGAAATGTCTTTTCGACCGCCCAAGTACCCTGCGCGGCAACGCGGGCGCTAAACGTGAACGAGACCGCTGCGATCAGAAGGCCAGCAAATACATTCCGAGAGTGCATTCGATCCTCCAGTAGACATGCCGGGCAATTGTACCGATGACGCTAGAGGTTGAACATTAAAGCTACCTGAAAGAAGACTAATGGGCAGCAGACATCCTGCACCGACGGGTACAGGGTTTGGAGTCTGAGTTCCGTGAATCTCTGATACCCGCACTCAAGGCGGGAGTCTCATGATTAGGCGCAGTAAATAGATAAAGGTATCAACATGGGAACGGAGAAACGGCAGCGGCGATAGGCATTACGCTGGTGCGGACACTCGTGCCGGGGGTGTTCGCATTTCCCCCTTGAGAATTCTTCCCCAGTGGGGACCAAGATGGTTCACGCGCAAACTTCCAAACAATCACCAGTGGAGCCTTCTGAGCCCCGGCACGGCGTCGAAATGTCGGTTGCGGCTCACGATAGGGAGGGAGTGCTGACGGCACAGCGCTGCAATCCAAACGTCATTGGATGGAATCGGGGTTCCGGCCTTCTTTAGCTCCATGCGAACCGCAGCGTAGGACATCGTCGTCCGTTCGTCGACTTCGAGGATACGAAATTTAGGCAGGTATTCGAACAGCCACTGCTCGTAGCGGTTCCGATCGCGGGACTGCGAAATCCCACACCGGTATTCTCCCAAGACGATAACAGGAATAGCGACCTGTGCGGCTTTGCGAAGGATCGGTTCAAGGGCTTGTTTTCGTTGTTAACCGTCTCTTGCGCTTTAATTAAACATATTGCATGATGGAATATAAGTTGCCAAAAATCAAAGAATGTCACCCCGCCCCTACAGCATGGAAAAGCGAGAGGCCGCCGCGAGCGAGACCCGGCAGCGGATCCTCGAGGCTGCCCGCCAAGTGCTCGCCGAAGAGTCAGAAACGGCGCTCAGCATGGACGCCATCGCCCGACGCGCCGACGTCTCCCGGCTCACGATTTATTACCAGTTCGAATCGCGGCCGGGTTTGCTGGAGGCTCTGTACGACCATCTTGCTTCGCGAGGAGGCATGCAGCGCATGCCTGAGGTGTTCCGCGAGTCTGATCCGTCCAAAGCACTCGACAAGCTGGTAAGCGTTTTTGTCGGATTCTGGTCATCGGACCGCGTTGTGATTCGACACTTACGCGCTATGGCAGCTCTTGATCCGGAAATTCGAGAAGGCATCCAGTCACGGGATGCACGTCGAGAGCACATCGTCCGGCAAATTGTGAAACGAATAGCGGCAGCGAGAAAGAGGAAGTATGCCGATGAGGATTTCGGAGCAGCGGCTGATGTAATCGCAATGCTCTCCGGCTTTGCAACTTATGATGCCTTGGCCACTGCCGGGCATAGCGAGAAAGAGATCATCGTCATCATCACTCGCCTTGTGCATTTTGCGGCGAGCGAGTAAATCGACTGAAGATGAAGTGATGCCTATTCCAAACTCGACGACAGACGCTGCACCTGCCATCCGGCATCGGGGTGCGCTGACGAGAGTTCCAGGATTTGTTCGGATGATCCCCGCTGGATTCACGTTGCCGCGAATTCCTGAGAGGGCTCAACAACCAGCAGCGGTCGCGCCGACGGCGTGATTGCTACAAAAAGAGGACGTCATGAAATTGTTATCGGGAAAGGTGGCATTGGTTACTGGTTCGAGCCGAGGAATCGGGGCCGCCATCTCTCGCCTGCTTGCCGATCAAGGCGCCAAAGTCGCGCTGCACGGCAGGGATACGACGGCTCTGTCGGCAATTCGTAACGAAATCGAGGGCAATGGGGCAGTAGCAACGCAAGTCGTTGCGGACGTGACGAAGTTCGCGGAGATCGAAGCCATGCGCCAGCAGGTAGAAGAAAACCTTGGGCCGATTGCCATTCTGGTTGCCAATGCTGGCGGAAGTTTCACGATGCCCGGGCCAATCGAAGAGATCAGCGAAGAAGGCTGGCACGCCTCTGTGGATGGCAATCTCACCGCTACCTTCCTGACGATCAAGAGCGTATTGCCAGGCATGAAACAGAGGAGGACAGGTAACGTCATTACCATATCGTCGTCTGCTGGGCGCCGGCCGCATTCGCAGGCGCCGATCCCTTATTCCGCGGCGAAGGCAGGGATACAGATTCTGACCCAAGATGTTGCCGCGCAGGCAGGCCCATTCGGCATTCGAGTGAACTGCATCGCTCCGGAGGTGATCCTCACAGACCGAAATCGCGAGCGTATTCCGGAATCACAGCAAGAGTCTTTGGCCGAGGTGCACCCCATCAGGCGACTTGGCGTGCCCGAAGACATTGCCCAGGCAGCGCTGTTTCTGGCCTCAGATGAATCGGCTTGGGTAACTGGCGTCATTCTGGATGTTGCCGGCGGAGCGGTCATGGTGTGACCTTCTACTTTAAGCTGAATTGCTCTCCGATGCAGAGAGTATTGTCTCCCGTAGCGTCGCTTGCGGACTGATAGCCCCCTCCCATCTCCTTCCATCGGGGTTACATGGGATTGGATCACCCCACCGAATTTCTCAGAAGGACGCCTTTTCGGTACTCTTGCGCAGATGTTTTTCCAATGTGTCGCCTGCTTTGACGACCGCGCCGTCGACGAAATCCGGTGACCCATTTTCCCACTGCGCAGCCGGCGAATAGAGAGCTACAAGATCCCAGAGGATGCCGTTTCGACGGCAGCAGTGGAGTTGGGTGTTGGCGGGCAAATGCTGGTCCAACTCTTTGCAACCAGATGATCTTTATCCCAGAACTGTGTCACTCGAGGATCCGCAATTCGAGATCGTACCCAGCGATTCGGACGTGCCCAATCCGTTGGCAATATCGGCTCCCAGACCACGAGCACGTGGAGATGATCGGAAGCATTCCGTTTAAGTAAATTTTCGACTGCGGAGGGCCCCCGCAAACATACCGGTCAAGTCGGCGAAAGCAGCAAGACGGCACGGGCTTGACTTGAGTCCGCGTTGAAGGCGTCTCTGAAGAGTTCGAGATTGTCTTGCTTGAGGGTTACAAGGGGAATATTTCCCGGGCTCCACAGATACCAGCCGATCAGGGCTGCGACGATGAGTGCAACGAGCACGACGGCCGCCCAGAACAGTGCGATGCTCACCTTGCTTCGTTTCCTGCATTGGTTTCGTTTGCGGTATATCTGAACAAAACTGAGGATCAAGAGCGCCACAGCCAATCCCAGAAACCAGGCGCGATACGTTCCCGTCCAGGCGACGGCACCCGCTAAACCAGCCCCGAGAAAACTCAGGGGCAGACAGCATGCCAGCGTGGTCAGCGCCGCCGCAACTGCTGCGAGAGGAGTTATGCCCCCCATCACCCTCAACATGTGCTCACTCCTTTTGTCTCGCGGCCGTGAGTGCACGACGGATCGCTGCCTCGTTCGGAATGCCCGTGCCGTTCGCGTAAAGGCGACAAGCGAGGCCAAATGTGGGTCGTCGGTCCGGTTCAACATCGTTGCCGTTAATTCGAACGGTTGGAGACCCAGGAAAGCGGAACGCTTGAGCTTCACCTTCGGAATGAACTGGGACCTGACAAATATTGGTCGGCACAGATTCCGTCGCCAATACGCTGATAACCGCCTCCAAGACAGGCCGATGGTTCGGGCAGCCAGGAACATAAAGCACTTCGATTTTCATTTCTCCGCCTTTTCCAATACTGGGCAGGGACAAGGCTTGTGCCTTCGACGGCTCCTCAGCTCTTCATTGCACTTTTTCAGGTCGGCGAGCAGTTCTCTCTCAAGTTGGTTGAGTCGTCGCGCTCTTGCTCGCGTGGCAGTGAGTTTCTCTTGCAATAGCTGTCTGACGGTCTCGCAAGCCTCGGTCTTCCGGCCGCGCAGGTCGACTAATTCCCGAATCTCCCGGAGTGAGAACCCGAGGGCCTGCATCTGGCGAATAAAACGAACACGCTCCAGGTCCCGAGGACTATAGACGCGGAAGTGACCCGTGCTTCGCTGAGCCTTGGGAAGCAACCCGCGCTTCTCGTAGAACCGGATGGCATCGACGGTCATCGCCGCACGGCTCGCAAGTTCGCCGATGCGTAAGCTCTGGCTCGTGGCCTGGAAGTCCTGCCCCACAAACAGAATTCTACAATCTGGAGTGCAGTCCAGAGTCAACTCGCGACTTCACAAAAGAGTGGCCATGATCTGGGCAGTGATCATGGTGTTTGAGGAGTCTCAGAATTGGAAATCACCCTATGCAAGAACTGGTATCTGGCAGTTCGTGCAACCACGGATCCTAGGTTGCGCTGCTTGTTAGCCCCATGAATGAGGAGGTCAGAAACTGCGAAAGAGAAAATCTCTCGCGCTCCCTAGCACTTTCTCCCGCATCGCGGGATCCGGTAGCATGCGAGCAATCTCAGTTGCCCCGATCATCGTTGAAAAAATCGCAAAGAAAGCACGTTCTTTATCCACAGTTCGCCGGCCAGGCATGAACGGTAGCATTTGGCTTTTGTAGTTCACGAGCTCCGCGACGATCTGAGGCTTCATCCCCTTATCTGCCCGGGCTAATTCGGGTGCAAGTGCGGCCAGGGGGCACCCGCGCTCGGGATGTTCGCACATTTCCAGGCGCAGGTAGGTTTGCACAATTGCCTTCCATGCCTCCCCCGGGGGAGCCTGTTCGGCGGCACGAACCAGGGTTTCAACGATTTCCGGAAAGCCTGTTGCAGTGATTCCAAGAGCAGGTCGTCCTTGCTCCCGAAATGCTTGTAAAACCCTCCGTGGGTCAAGCCGGTGTCGCGCATCACAGCGGCAACCGCCGCGCCGTTTAGGCCTTCCGCTCGAACACGCTGCGAAGCGTCTTTCACAATCTTCTGATGGACTTCCGCTTTATGCCCCGGCTGGTAACGCATGACTATAGGATGCTGCAGGTCATCCTAAGGTGCAAACCTGTGGATGAAAAAACTCTAATCTATAGGATTATTAGCATCATCCTATGCCACATGAAAGGAAAACACCCATGTCTCACCAGATCGAGCGGTTGCCCGACGGTCACCTCGCCACGAATGAACAGCCGGGAGCTCTGGCGGCTTTGATCGCGAAGTTCGAGCGAGGACTCGCAAAAAAAACAGAGCGAGCAGGAGGCGCGCCGGCACCTCCGAACACATAACGCCGGGCCGCGATAAGACCAGTCGTGCCCAATAAACGATTTTTCGTGGAGAACAGTTATGACGGATAGGACCGATACCATCACCAGAGTGCGCGAACACTATAACGCTACGGGCCTCACCGAGCGGATTCAGTCGGCACTCGCGACGATCACGCCCGAAAATCAGGAGCCGACGATCGCTCGCTCGCTCCACTCGACCAGTTCCATACTCGAGGCATTCTCGCGACCGGCGAATTGGCCGCGGCCACTGGCCTTGATCCATCGTCCCGCGTGCTGGATCTCGGCTGCGGCATCGGCCGGTCCGGCGCGCTATCCCGCCGCCAATTTCGGCTGCAAGGTCACAGGCGTCGACCTGAGTCCCGGCTTCATCGATGCGGCCGCTTATCTGACGGCGCGCTGCGGCCTATCAGATCGGGTTATGTTCCAGGTCGGCGACGTTCTGAATCTGCCTTCGAGGACGCGGCGTTCGATGCGGTGTTCCTGCAACACGTGGCGATGAACGTGGAGGACCGTAACGATCTCTATGCAGAGATGCGTCGGATCCTGACGCCGGGTGGCTGGCTTGCCATCTACGACCTGGTGCTTCGGAATGGTTATGTCCTGTATCCCGCACCTTGGGCACGCGACGCCTCGACCAGCTTTCTGGTGAGCGAAGGCGACACGCGCATCGCGCTTGAACAAGCTGGGTTCAAAGCGGTCCTCTGGCGCGACGATACCCAGATCGCGCTCGATTGGTTCAAGGCGGCCATGGCCGGCGCGTTGCGGAACGGACCAAACCTTGGTCTAGTGATGGGTGCGGATTTCGAGGTCAAAACCAGCAATCTGGCTCGCAACATTCGCGAGAACCGTCTCGGCGTGTTGTCCGCAGCGCTGATCCGGGGCTGACGCCTATCGCCGCCCCCATGTTTTTTAAGAGAGGCATGACTATTTCGATATTGGAACTCTGACGAGGAGACCTCATGCAGCCGCAACTCTGCTTTTTCATGAGTATCGCATTCAGTTTCATCGCGTGGGGGATCGTCACTACCCTATACATCTGGCCGGACCTCCGACTCCGGCAAAGGGCCGATGCGTTGCGGCCTCTACTCATCCTGCACAGTTTCCGCTTCATCGGTTTGGCATTTCTGGTCCCAAGCGTTGTGTCGCCCGATCTGCCGTCTGCCTTTGCGTATTCTGCTGCCTATGGGGACATCCTTGCGGCAACACTCGCGTTGCTTGCGCTCTTATTCCTGGCACGTGGGGTTGGCATTGTCATCGCATGGGTCTTCAATCTCTGGGGTTCAGCCGACCTGCTAAATGCTTTCTACCAGGCCAACCACGCGGGCCTCATTGCAGGGCAGTTGGGAGCCAACTATTTCATTCCGACTGTCATTGTGCCGCTACTGCTCATCACGCACGGACTCGCTTTCCGGATCCTTCTGCAAAATCGAAATGAATCCGTAGTGCGGGAAAGCCGGATCTAAAATGCGGAGGATGTGGCTTGCCACCGCACGTTGCCGATCAGATTGTCTTTGCTTCCAGTTTCTGGAATTCGGCCGGAGTCGCACCGACTGCACGACGGAAAACACTGGTGAAATGGCTTTGGCTGCCTAAACCATTACACAAGGTAACCTCCGCCAGACTGGCACGTTTGCTGCGGATCAGGTCTTTGAACCGTTCGACACGGCGTTCCAGCAAATACTGATATGGTGTAAGGCCCAGGGATTTCTTGAACATTCTTAGGAAACGGTGTGTACTGAGTTCTGCTACGTCCGCCAACTCCCGAACCGTCACCGCTCGTCCCAGATTTGCTTCTAGGCACGGCGCGCTCTCCAGGTGGGTGCCAGCGTCTCATGGAAGCGACCCAGAAAGGTGAGACCGCAGGCGGCGTTTGTTGTGAAGGGCAGACCATTCGTCGCGGAGCTCATCGGCTCGGCGTATGACGCGTTCGGTCAATTCGCCGAGGTTCGAAGATCCGCCAGCCCGGTCGGAAGCAGGGCCTTGGTCCACGCTAGAAATCTCTAGAGATTGCAGCTTGTCGAAGAGAGGTCTCATAGCGCGGTTCGGTTCGCGGAAGAAGATACTGCCCCGCACGCGTGCGAATGTCCATCCGAGGCGTTCGAGCATAGACTGGCGCTCAATGTCGTCGCGGAGCTTTTCAAGCGGGAAATCGCGATCTCCATCGCACTCGATGGCCAGACGCTTTCCGTTTCCTTCCACAACCAGATCAAGGCTCATGGAGCCGACTTTCCACCGCGGAATGACGCGGTAACCCGCTTGAACCAGTCGCTTCATGACATCGCGTTCGAGGGCAGACTGAACATTCGCCTCTTGGTTGTCGGAGGTTCGAGTGAGGAGTTCGGGCGCCTGGGCGTGCTCAATGAGACGCCGCCGCAGATCGCCGGGTTGAAGGTCGGTTTGCGGATCCAACGAGTGGACGACCCACATCTGGTCTCGCGCGCGGCTGGCGGCCACGTTATACCGTTGCTTGAACATCTGTTGGTCACGAAGATAGAGGGCTTCAGTTGCGGGGGCGTCCACAACGGACAGGAAAACCACATCACGTTCATCTCCCTGAAATTGCGCCGAGGTTCCACACAGCAAGCGATGCCGTTCATACGCGTCGGGAGCGAGGTGTGTTCTCAGGAGGCGGTCGATCTCCAGAGCTTGCTCCTCGCCCACGAGGGAAACGACACCAATACTGGATGGCCATCCAAATTCGTTGGTTTGGTATTCCGGTTGTTCAAGTGCGGCTGCGATGAGAGAAGCAACGACTTTGGCTTCCTGGCGGTTGATTTTTCCGTCCCGTGTCGAGCCGATGACGGGGTAGGCAAGGACGTGAGGCCTCAGCTGAACGTGGCTTGCATCGCGTAGCGTTTTGATGTCACCATCATAAGAAAGTTGATTACTGAACTGGATGATTTCGCTAACGCAGCGAAAGTGCTCGACCAACCGGACCGTTTCACCAAAGGATTGACGGGCTAAGTCGTAGACTGAGGTTTGGCCATCATACAAATGCGCGTTCGGAATGCCCTGGAGGAACTGGTCAATCAAATTCTGAATTACAGCGACTTCTTGTCCGACGGCGGACGGACTGACTTGTTCATGGTCCCCGACGACAATGACGTTATGACCCAGGTAAAGTGCAACCAGAGCCATGACGTCACTTTGACTGGCTTCATCGATAATGACCACATCAAAACGCGACTTTCCTGGATCAAAGTTCTCGACCACTCTGGAGAGGGGCATGACCCAGACCGGAACGGCGCCCCAACACTCCGTCATTTTATGGGCCGCCTCCACCCGCAAACGCGGCGCACGAAGACCTGTGCCCTTGCCGATCTTCCTTATGGTGTCGAGCCAGCCGATGAGCGCTTGCCTCTGGGGAAGAGAAGTTCTCCGCGCCTGAAACATCCAGGCGAGGTTGTCAATGAGGTCAATCGTCGTACCCTGCATCTGGGCGGCCGCTCGCTCGATGGAGGTTTGAAGCTCATCGATCGACACGCTGGCGCGACGGTCCAGTTCGCTTTGAATCTGGCGCCAGGTCCAGGCTTGCGAGGGGTCTCCCGGCACGTTGGCGCTCGCGTGTGCACCGGTGCGAGCTCGAATCGCCGCGGCCCAAGCCGGCGCAGCCGTCTCAAGCCGGGCCAGCAAAACATTCCGGCGTTGCAGGTTCCATCGGAGCTCGTGCAGTTCGAGTAGCCGTGTGTGGCCGCGGCGGTACGCCTTGGAATCCAACGCTTCGACTGCTTCCAGGAGGTTCGCGATTGTGCGGGATCCCGGGAACGACCGAACTGCAACCGTGAGTCGCTCACGCAACTCAGCAAGCTTCTGATTAATCTCGTACCACTTCAGGTGGTCGCTTCGCGCCGCAAGAATTGGCGGGAGGGAGTCCGCGACGGCACTTCGCAATCTTCTTAACTCACCATCGTCACCGACGACGACGGGCTGCTCCGAGAGGAACTTGTCCCACAGGAATCCGGCTTCCCTCAGTTCCTTCTCCACCGGGCTCCAGATCTGTGGGTACCACGCCAGACAATCTCGAATGGGGCCACAAAACTGAATTGCGGCTTTTTCGATCTCAGTTCCCATTTCAGCTGACGTGCTTGCGCCCAATGGGGCCATTTGCCGCTCCCAGCGGACGGCGAGGTTCTTGCGAAAAAGTTTGACCCGTGAAAACTTACTGGCTGCCAGGAAATGATCGGCGAGTTTAGGCTCGTCACCGTCGACCCGCGTCGTCCGAATGAACTGCTTCCAGCGCCTATGAGTCAGGAGGCTAAAGAAGCCCAAGCCGCCTCCCGTTCGCAAATGTCCGTGGATCTCCGTTGCCGTTTGCTCTTGCTGCTCAAGGCGCGACTCGTCTGCCAGCGTGGTTGCGTGCTGGATTAGGATCTCCTGCGCGCCCGCCGCCTCAAGCTGCACTCGCTCGATGAGGGAGAGCAATTTCTCCCAAGTCTCCCGATGGGGACCACCATTTTTTCCCGCGTAGAGAGCAGACAGTTTCCATCTCTCGCTGGTGGCGAGGACACCCACCGCTTGCTCGAGCTTGATTGCGATTTCCTTCAGAGAGTCCGCGGAAACATGTCCTTTGTCGCGCCTCCAAAGGTCAGAACGAAACTCGGGGTTCGCATGTTCGAGGCGTGTCCTTTCGCGCAACAGTTCCTCGAAATCGTTCGGCGACGGGAGTTCGCCGGGGCCTGGTAGTTGGCCCGATAATTCGCTCTCGACGTCCGGTGATATGGACCGATTGGTGGCATAAAGTTCCGCAAGTTCACCACCAGAAAGCGGTAACTCGATATCGGCTTCCACCGGGTTTGGTATCCACCCATTGACCTCAGCCTCTCGTGCGATTTTTCGTGCCGCCTCAGAAGGTTGCCAAGCCTTACCTCCAACCACCACGTCCCGGTACTCGTCGGAGCGAGCTTTCGCGAGTTGTTGGCGCAAATCCGACAATCGGCCGAGTAGTTTTGCTCTTTCTTGTCTGAGCCCGTCGGCATTGGATTCGAGCGACTTCGCATCCGTCTTGGACAGCCGGTCCGCAATGGTACTGACCGCACTTTCCAGCTGCATGCGGCTGTCTAGATCGTTTTCGAGCAGACTTACAGCTAAGGAACGTAACTCTGGGACGATCTGGCTGCGTACCATTCGGAGCGCCTTCGTCGTGTGACTGGTGACGAGCACGCTCTTTCCTTCCGCGAGCAAGTGACCAACAAGATTTCCGATGGTGTACGTCTTTCCCGTACCGGGAGGCCCCTGGACGAGTACTCCACCCGAATGCTCGAGCTGGCGCGCGATCCGGATCTGCTCCGGATTGGCGGGCTTGCTGAGGAGGATCTCCGCGTCAGGGAGCCGAGGGCTTGGGCAGTCCGGACCTTCGACGTCCGGAGGCGGTTCAAGACCCACGATATTCAGAAGCGACCACGGCAAGTCGCTGCGGCTGCGGAGATCTTCCAACACGGACTCGATGGCGGCGGCAAAGCCGAGCGTCCGAGAGCGAAGAAACAGGACGGGCTGCCGTCCAATCCGGGGATCGTCGGTTTCCCCGTCGGGCGGACCCGACTCAACGAATTCACCCCGGGGAGAGAGTTGCACAACCAGGCGCTGGAGAAACTCCGAAGTGGGACCGTCGTCGAGCGGGGAGTAGCCTTGCTCCTCTAATTCATCGCGACATCGCCCGATGGCCCGGCCATCCACGTCTGGCATTGATTGAAATAGGGAAGAATAGAGTTCCACCGGATGTTCTGTTTCCGTCAGCGTAAACTCCGGAACCGAAGGGCTGAAGCTGAGTTGGAGCCGCTGCAGCAAGATGGGATGGCGTACCGTTCCCTCGGGCCGGTGCCAGCAGAGTATCCCGTCGCCCAGGACGATCTCCACACGTTCGGCTTCGCGTTCCATGCGCCCGTAGAGCTCGTAGAAATCCTCAAAGATCTTCATCGCAGCCCGAGCCGGCTTCTCAGCATCCGCCCACTGGTTTCGTTGCACTTTCCACTGGTCGAATGCCGCTACCCGTTTCGGGTCACTTCCAAAATGCACGCGCGCAGCGCCGCCTGCGGACGTCTCGTTTCTGCGCGGAGATACTTCCTTGAACGGATCTTCCCAACCCGGTTCCAGCCAGGGCTCGATGAGCGCAGGAGGAGTTGGTGGATTGGTAAGTCTCGGGCGAGCAATTTTGAGTATGAAATCCGAGTCCTGCTGCTCGGCCGCGGCCCCATCGTAATTTGCCACATGTGCCGGCAACTCAGCCGCCGGAGAAGCTCCCTTCCTGATCGAAGGGTGATCTGGTAGGTTCTTCAGCCGCTCGGTCCACAGTTGTTCGCCAATGTGGCGCTTGACGGGATTTCGATGCTCATTGAGTGCTTCCAGGTAACGGAAGACCCTCAGAAGCCGGTCCCGCCCAATTCGGATTGTTTCACTGTCCACGAGCGCTCCAGTTGAGTCTTACTTCATCCTCTCGATCACCGAACGTACCCGCACAAAGTGAGGACAGCACAAATAAGAATCGTGGGGCACACCCAGTCACGTCCCGACACTTATTAAAAAGGAGTAACAAGCAATCATCTTTCTGAGAGAAGCCCCCGCGCGGACAATAACGGGGCCCTCAGGTTTCCGGCGCAATGCAGGTTCCAAAATGTAAGCGATTGATATCAATGGAGATGGATGGAGCTTCAGGGGGCTACTTGACTTCGGGGGAGGCACAAAACTACAGGTCAGGAGCAGGATTTACAGGCTGTTTTTGCTGGCAGAGTTGCGAAAGTTGCTAAAGACTCAGAAACTTAGAAGGAGTTTCTGGCCCGCCGATTCACACCTATAAAGGTCCTGCATATCCTTCAGATCTTGGGCGCCAAATGTGTGCCAAATCGCAGTGATTCCGCTCGAGTGGCGAGCCACCTCCCGAAGCCTATCGAATCGTCAACATAACGTGAGCGGAATGCACGAGACTTCCGCTCTTTCCTTGAATCGTGAGCTTGTAGGTCCCAGTCGGTGCCGACTGTCCGATTTGGAGGGTCAGGACAGAGGTGCCGGCACCCGTAATCGAAGACGGATTGAAGGCCCCCGACGTGTGGCTGGGCAAGCCGTTCGCACTCAGACTTACAGTTCCTGTGAAGCCCTGCGATGCGGTAACCGTGATCGTAAATTTTTGGTTAGCACCGCGGTGAACAGTCGCGCTCGAAGGAGCCACCGAGATAGAAAAGTCGCCTGTCGCGGCCGACAGTGCACGCACCAAATCCAACCGGCCGTTACCCATGTTGGGGCCGACATAGACCGCGTGAGCCACATCAGCGGCGGCACGTGGTTCGTTGGTGCCGGGTTTCAGATTCAGCAAGAGTGCAGCCCCTCCGGAAGCGAAAGGCGCGCTGAATGAGGTTCCCCAGCCGGCGGCGTAAGTGCTGAACGGGTACGTAGTGACGACCCCTTCTCCAGGCGCGGCGACCCAAACGACTTGATCCCCATAGTTGGAGAAGGAAGAACGCGTGTCCAGATCGCTGGTTGAGGTGACACCCATGACATCGGTTTGGAGTGCGGCAGGATAAACAGTCTCTTCCTTGCCGTCATTCCCTGCAGATGCTGCGCAAATGACGCCCGCCTTGTTGGCATGATCCAGCGCTGACGCTAACTCCGGGGACTTCGTCATGAAGTCGAAGCTCATATTGATGACGTTCGCGCCGTTTTGAGTCGCGTAATAGACCGCGCGCAAGATGTCGGAGAGATAACCCGTACCCGCGGAACTAAAGGCCTTGAGTGGCAACAAATGTGCTTTTGGAGCCACCAGGTGGATCACGCCCATCACCATCGTGCCATGGCCGAATGCGCCATAATTTGGGTTGGTATCGAGGGTAGTTGCAGCCCATCCTTCCAGGATGGCCGCGCTTTCTTGATTTACGTTGGCAGGTGGGCAGTTCGCAGGCGCGCAAGGAGTGGGTAGAGTGGGAAAATCGCTGGGAGACAAGTCGTTGATCTCAGAGGCCCCCGCCTGATTACGGGTGAAGTCGTAGCCTTGGAGCAGAACGCCGGCGAACGCGGGATGATTGGGATCAACGCCGGTATCGATGTCGGCAACGATTCCACTGCCCGCAAGGTTAAACTGGCGGTGAGCGGCCGCCACGCGGATGATTTGTGCTGCCGGCTGGGTTACATAACCGTTCCAAACCGTTGCATTGTAGTAAGTGACGGGAGTCGCATCAGAGAGGGCGCTGGGCACCGTAGTCACGCGGTTCAGGCCGCCAAGGAGACCGATGACCTGGTCCAGTTCAGCATCCAGAATCCCCGGCAGCGAGCGCAGGAGATTAAGGACGGTAGTTGCGTCCAGCGGAGTGGTGACCAGAAAGAGTTGGTTGAGGGGATCTCCCAAGCCGTCGACCACCGAACAGATCTGGAGCAGGGGAAGATTGCAGAGTTGCTGAAGCCCCTGGAGACTGAGGGTTGTCCGAACGATGATTCGACTGTCAGCCTTTGCGGGCGTGGCCCACAGCATTACCAAGAGCGCAGCAACAAGCCACGCTCGGCTCCTGAAGACGGCCTTTCCGTTTGCACCGTGATTCTGCATCTTCGTTCGCTCCTGTCACACACATTGCAAGTTCTCGCAGGGAATGCCCCACCCTTCGGCTTAGTTGCGGGAAAGGTTACTTCCGGCCTCCCGGGATTTCCCTTTGTGATTCAGAAAAGCCAGTCCCTCCTCCAAGTCCAGCGCTGTCGCCACGCCTTCGAGATTCAACCCCAACTGGACCATGGCGAAAGCTACCTCAGGTTGAATACCGACAATCACGGTCTCGGCTCCGCGCAACCGGATCATGTACGCAAGATCTCGAAGCGTCCGGGATGCGAAGGAATCCATCACATCCAAGGCGGTCACATCTACGATGACTGCGTGAGAGCGAAATCTCCCGACTCGTTCGACCAACGCATCCCGCAGGTGTGTCAAATCCGCATCCGTCAGCGCGGCCTGGACCGTGGCGATCAGGTAATGCTGCTGTTTGAGAATAGGAACTTCCATGGGCTAGCTTTTCCTATGCCTGCGGTGCCTCTTCCACGATTGAAATTACCTTGTAGCCCAAAAGCCGCTCGGCTTCTTCGATGCCACCTTGCAGGTCGCCTACCGTGTGCATCTTTCCCAAATCCACGCCGATTGTGACCAGGGTTTGGGCAATTTCCGGCGACAGACCGGTGACGATGACCATCGCCCCGAGAAGCCTCGAGGCTTCCACGGTCTGGACGAGATGGCTGGCAACGACGGAGTTCAAGGCGGCGACACCGGTGATGTCAATCACCACAACCTTGGCACGATTGGTACGGATCGCCCGCAGAAGTTGCTCCGTCAATTGGCGAGCGCGCTGGGGATCAATCGCTCCAATGATAGGAAGAATGAGCAGGCGTTCGCGCACCTGCAAAACAGGAGTTGAGAGTTCACGAATAGCCTCCTGCTGCTCGCGAATGATGCGTTCACGTTCCTGCACAAAGCCTACCGCAACGGTGTTCGCGATGCGGTTGGCGGCGGGTTCGTAAGCGTCCAAAATGCTGTTCAACTTATCGAAGTCATCCTGATACTTGGCAAACAAGGAGCGTGCGAGGACATCGCGCAATAGCAAAACGATACCGATAACTTCGTCGGTTTCTACCCCTCGTGGAATCACGCGCTCCGATAGATTGCGGGCGTACGCCTGCAAAGCCTCGAACGTTCCAGTCTCCAGCGCCTCGACGTAATTGTCGTAGACGGAGGTGGCCTCGGCGAAGATTTCGTCCTCGCTCATCGCTGTCAGCAATTGCGCTTCCTGGATGCGGCGAGCCCATTCCTGGCGAAGTTGGGTGCGGTTTTGCCGAAGGTGGGCGACCAATTCACGCAACAACGCCGCCGTGAACTCGGTGGCTTGCTGACTCTTGAAACGGGGAGAAACCTTGGTCTTCACAACGACCACCATGACAAAGACCCTCCTAACTAGATCGAGCAATCGAGTCACCTCGCAGCCGCTGGACATCAACAAGGCAGCGTGGCGTACGAAGTTGCCTTCCAAACATGCCACTCCACGCACCCGGCGTGCGGCGAGCGGAACTGAGGCTGTGCGAGAAACTACCGTGGTTATCGACCGAGATCAATTGGGTAGATACATGTAGGTGCAAAGGAAAAACTACCGAGTTGTGCGTAGGGAAGAAACCCTACTGAGCACCCTACCCATACAGTAAAGACTGTATTGTGCCGGCAAAGGGCAAATGGCATCAATGCTGGACGGGCATCGCTTGTTCAACAGAGTGAAGCCTGCTGAAAGCTTCGCAGGTTTCGCTGAGAGTGAGTGAATACCCTCGCCTCTCCTTTTTCTTAGGTCACGTGCCGGTCAAATATTGATTGCAGACGATTCTCAAGGGCACGTGTATCTATGCGGAGGCTTCTCGCGAGTCGCTCCTTGTTACTGTTCAGAGCCATCTTTGAAGTGGCTCGCAACGCCGGCTTCAATGGAGCGGTTAACAAAGACTGCGATCGCGAGATTTTGGCGGCCGTGGAAGCGGACCTTAACAACCAGGTGTTCTTTCGCTTGCAACGATCCGTTCGGATTGCATGAGATGGGGGGGTGTGCTCGTTTCTGATGTCCGGGACATGGCGCGCATTCTGGAAGTTCGGAATCTTTCTGTTGGATACGTCTCCGAGGCCGACGAGATGTGCCCCGCTATTGTGAATGTTGGTTTCGACATTGGGCCGGGGGAAATTCTGGGCGTGCTCGGAGAGTCGGGATCGGGGAAGAGCACTCTCGCCGCATCGATTCTGCGTCTGCTCCCGGCAAATGGAAGAGTTCAACTGGGGACTATTCGATTCGAGGGGCGCGATGTCCTGCAGTTGGACCGCCGAGAGCTTGAGAGCATTCGTGGTAGGCGCATCGCCATGATCGATCAGGAGCCCTCGATTGTGCTTCACCCGACCATGCGGATCCGCGATCAGGTAGGCGAGATTCTGCGCCGGCACGAACGTTTGCCGAGACGATTTCGGCACGAAAGGACGGGGCAGATCCTTGCGGAGCTGTTTCCCACGGAAAGCGAAAGGATTGCTAACTCGTATCCCCATGAGTTGAGCGGGGGACAGCGCCAACGCGTGCTGATCGCACAAGCGATTGCTTGCCGGCCATCCCTGATCGTTGCCGATGAGCCCACGACATCTCTCGACGCCACGACAGAGCGTGACATTCTTGCCGTCCTTTTGAGCCTCAGGCAGAAGTTCGGGCTAGCGATCATTCTGATCACCCACAGCCCCTTGTTGCTTGCAGGTGTGGCGGATCGAGTGCTCGTCCTTTATGCGGGGCGGGTCGTAGAAATTGGTCCCACGGCCACCCTGCTTGCGTCGCCTCTGCATCCATACACCGGCGCTCTGCTGCGGTGTCTACCGCAGCCCCTCGGACGTACGGACGGAGGTGAGCGAAAGACTAAGCTGCCCGTGATCACAGGAGACTCACCCGGCCTTATCTCTCGATCTCATGGATGCCGATTCGAGCCGCGCTGCCCGGATCGATTTGAGACTTGCAGACAACGCGAACCGCCGGCCGTGTCCGTGGGCAATGGACGCACAGTTGCTTGTTTCTGCTTTGGCGGCTGATACATGGACAGGCGTGCGCAAACGCAGCCACTCATACACGTAGAAAATCTCGTGAAGTGTTACCGGAGCGCAAGAGTCATGGGCTCGGGAGCGCTGGTGTCGGCACTCAACGGCGCCTCTCTCTCGATCGCTTCAGGCACCACGCTCGCGCTGGTCGGCGATTCGGGCTCTGGCAAGAGCACCCTGGCGCTGTGTCTTGCATGTCTGGAGCGACCCACGTCGGGAAGAATCTGGTTTGAAGGACGCAATCTTGCCGCGCTCGGCGAGAAGGAACTGTGCATGGTGCGTCCGCGGATTCAACTTGTTTTTCAAGACCCCGCGCGCTCCATCAATCCACGGTTTACGGCCCTGGAGATTTTGACGGAACCACTAATAGTGCAGCGGAAATGGGGACAACATGAGGTCCGCGATCGGGCCGCCCAGTCTTTGGAACGGGTGGGCCTCCATCGAGAGATGGCCACCCGGCGAGCTCGCGAATTCAGCGGTGGGCAGAGACAAAGGTTGGCCATCGCTCGGGCCTTGATGCTTGAACCGAGACTTTTGATTCTCGATGAGGCCTTGTCTGCATTGGACTGTTCCGTGCAGGCGCAGATCGCCAATCTGTTATTGGATCTCCAATCCTCGCTCGGTTTGACGTACCTATTCATCACACATGATCCTGCAATGGCTGCGCACCTGAGCGATGAAGTGGCGCTGATGGACCGCGGCCGGATTGTGACACAAGACGTTCCCCAGAAGGTGTTGTGCGGGGTTCGACCAGGAAACCAGACGGAGCTTCCTCAGGCCGGCAATGAGATCAAGGGCCGACCTTCGCATGGGTTCACGTTTGCAATGCACTTTTTGTTTCGCCGGGTGGCACACGCCGTTGTTCTGCTATGTGGAGTATCGATCCTGTCCTTTGTTTTCGCTTCGCTTGCACCCGGGAATTACTTCGACGAGATGCGATTGAATCCTCAGGTCAGTCTCGAAACGGTCGCAGCCATGCGCGCGCAATATCAAATCGATCGACCGCTGCCAGTGCGCTATGCGCGTTGGGCAAGATCTGTCCTGCACGGGGACCTTGGCTATTCCTTTTCCTATAACAGTCCCGTCGGGCCGCTGGTGTGGATTCGCGCCAGAAACACTCTCTTCCTGACGGTTACCGCCACGCTTTTCGCCTGGGCCCTTGCCTTGCCTCTAGGAGTCTGGAGTGCGCAGCACGTTCGACGCCTCCCGGACTTCTTGATCTCCTCCACAACTGCAGGGTTGCTTGTAATTCCCGATCTTGCCCTCGCACTAGGCTTGCTCTTGTTCGCTGTGCGCAGCGGATGGTTTCCGACCGGCGGCTTGGTCTCGATCGGTTTTGAGGGCCTATCGCCAACCAATCGGTTGCACGACCTTGCCCGGCACATGTTCTTGCCGGTTCTTGTACTGGTCTTGTCATTTTTGCCGCTGCTCGTGAGGCATGTGCGAGCCGCCATGGTCGGCGTGCTGGGTGCGGAGTTTCTGCGCGCGGCTCGAGGTCACGGCATTTCTCGTCGCAGGCTTCTGTATCGATATGCTCTTCCCGCGGCGGCCAATCCGCTGATCAGCTTGTTTGGGTTTAGCATCGCCGTGCTCTTGAGTGGCTCATTGCTGGTGGAGGTCGTCATGAGCTGGCCCGGTCTCGGTCCGTTTCTCGTAGAAGCAATTCTCTCGCGTGACTTGTACGTAGTGTTCGGTGGCATTCTTCTTTCAGCACTCTTCCTGATGGTGGGGAATTTCATCGCTGACCTCTTTCTCTACCGAGCCGATCCCAGGATCCGTAGGGAGGCCGTCGCACCATGACCGGCTATCGCAAGCTTGACCGATGGCTCGTCGTGCTCGCCGCACTGCACGGCATCATTGCCTGCGGCGGCTTTTTTGCACCCTACGATCCGGTGGAACAGGATCGCGAACACGCTTACGCACGTCCGATGAGACTCCACCTTGTGGACCGTCAAGGCAATCTTCACCTGCGTCCGTTCTTTTACCCGCTCCGCCCCAGCGAAGCCTCGGTCGATCAATATGACGAAGACATGGGACGTTTGATCTCCCTGAGGTTCTTCACTTCTGGCGCCAGCTACAAGTTGTTGGGCTTTTTGCCTGTCCGCCTACACCTGTTTCGGGCCGACGGAGCGCGCATTTATTTGTTGGGTAGCGACGGCTACGGCCGCGATCAGCTTTCCCGAATCCTTTACGGTGGGCAAGTCTCGCTGCTCGCCGGTTTGCTGGGGGCTGGCATCACACTTTCCATTGGCCTGGGCATTGGTGCGGTAGCGGGCTATTACGGTGGCTGGAGAGATGACGTACTCATGCGCCTTGCCGAGTTGTTCCTCGCGTTGCCATGGCTCTACCTGCTATTTGCGCTGCGCGCGTTCCTCCCTCTCGCAGTCAGCCCGCTTGACGCTTTTCTTCTGATCGTCGTTGTCATCGCGACGGTCGGCTGGGCGCGTCCGGCACGACTGGTTAGAGGTGTGGTGTTGTCTGCAAAGGAGCGGGACTTCGTGCGCGCGGCGCGTGGCTTCGGAGCCTCAGATAGCTATGTGTTTCGCCGGCACGTTTTGCCGGAAACAGCAAGCGTGTTGCTGACGCAAGCGGCCATTCTCGTCCCGCAATATGTGCTGGCCGAGATGACCTTGTCATTCCTCGGACTGGGGGTGCCGGAGCCCGTGGCGAGTTGGGGAAATCTGTTGGCCAATCTGCAGCAGTACAGCGTGCTGATGTCGTATTGGTGGATGTATTTGCCCGCTTTGGCAGTGACGCCATTCTTTATGGGATACCTCGGCCTCGCCGCTGCCCTACAAGAGCGGGCGGATTCGCGCAAGATGGGTAGTTGGAGTCAAGAGGCTATAGGGTGAGAAATCACAGGACAAATTCACGTCGGGGTCTAAGGTTGGTACGCATCGTTCTCGTGCTTGCGGGCGCTGTCAGCATAATTGCGGCGGCACACTCCCAACAAGAGGCTCCAAGAGAAGACTTGCTCGCCCTATCCGGCGAGCCTGGGCGCGCCGGGGGGCGTCTTGTGGTTTCACTGCGCGCGGAACCGAAGACGCTAAACCCAGTACTCGCGCTGGACGCGCCTTCGCGGGAAGTGATCAGCGCCATGCAGGCGGACCTTGTTCATATCAACCGCTCGACGCAACTTACGGAGCCGGCGCTGGCAAAGTCCTGGGATGTCTCTTCCGACGGCCTTGAGTATACGTTGAGGCTGCGGCAGGGGTTGCGTTTCTCTGACGGTGAACCTGTGGACGCCGACGACGTAGTGTTCACTTTTCGCGTTTATCTAGATGAAAGCCTGCACTCTCCCCAACGAGACCTTTTGATCGTTGGCGGCAAACCCATCGCAGTTCGTAAGGTAGATGCGTACACGCTGGCGTTTCGGCTCGCACAACCCTACAGCGTGGGCGAGAGAGTCTTTGATTCATTGGCGATCTTGCCCCGCCACTTGCTGGAAAAACCATACCAGGAAGGGAAACTCGCACAAACGGGATCGCTGTCTGCACCCGTCAGCCAGTGGGCGGGGCTCGGCCCGTTTCGCGTGAAAGAATACGTCGCGGGGCAGCGATTAATTCTTGAACGCAATCCCTTCTATTGGAAGAGGGATACGAACGGGTACCGCCTGCCGTATCTGGACGAGCTTGTCTTTCTATTTGTGCCGAGCGCCGATGCCCAGGTGCTGCGCTTTGAGTCTGGCGAGACGGACATGATTAGCCGGCTCAGTGCTGAGAATTTCTCGATACTATCTCGCCAGCAGCAGTCTTACACCATGCTCGATGCCGGTCCCGGCCTCGAATACAACTTTCTATTCTTCAATTTGAACGATCTCGGCGAGAAAAGCGGACCTGAAATGGCGACGAAACAGAAATGGTTCCGCGAGGTGAAGTTTCGACAGGCGGTATCGGCGGCGGTCGACCGCGAGGCGATCGTGCGGCTGGTGTACCAAAAGCGCGGCACAGCGCTTTGGGGGCCGGTGACACCTGGAAATCGCCGCTGGGCAGACGCAGCAATTGCACATCCAGAGCGTTCGCTCGAACAGGCACGGGGACTCCTGCGGGAACTCGGCTTCAAATGGACCAACCAGGCGAGCGGCGAGTCGGTATTGCTTGACCCCGATGGAAAGCCGGTGGAGTTTTCGATCCTGACGAGTTCTTCCAATGCGGACCGCACGAAAATGGCGACGTTGATTCAAGATGACTTGAAACAGCTCGGCATGCGCGTTCAGGTCGTGCCCCTCGAATTCAGGTCGTTGCTAGATCGGATCACGCAGACGAAACAGTACGACGCTTGTCTGCTGGGGTTGGTCAGCTTCGATGCAGATCCGAACAGCGATCTCAACGTCTGGCTATCGAGGGGGGCCACCCACCTTTGGAATCCGCAGCAAGCACATCCGGCCACATCATGGGAGGCCGAGATCGACCGCCTGTTGGACGCGCAACTAACGGCAACGAGCTACGGGCAACGAAAGAAGCTTTATGACCGAGTGCAGGAGATTCTGGCGGCGAATCAGCCGATGATCTTCCTGGCCAGTCCCGATATTCTGGTTGGGGCAAAGAAAGTCATTGGGAATTTTCATCCCGCCGTGCTGGAGCCCTATGTCCTCTGGAACGTCGAGCAACTCTACCGGAGAACTGGGGAGGAGAAGGCACGAAAATGACTCCGCTTGTGGAAGGAATCATGAAAAGCAGGGCGGCTGTAGGGGACGATGTTCGCCTCGTCAGGGAATGCCTTTCAGGAAGCGAGGAGGCTTGGTCATTGCTGATCGAGAAGTACAAGGCACTCATCTACTCGATCCCTGTAAAGTATGGGCTACCGGCCCATGAGGCCGCCGATGTATTTCAAATAACGTGCATGGAACTGCTAGTACGTCTCCCGGAATTGCGCGAGCCACGGGCATTACCGCAATGGCTGATTCAGGTGGCGTATCACCAGTGCTGTGTCTGGAAGCGTCGGAGCCAGCGACTAGTAAGCAGCGAGTCTGAGGACGATGTGCCGGAACCGGAGGTTCCCGCGATTGCGGAAACCTTGATGCAGCAGGTCCATGAGGAGCAGATGCTACGCGACGCGATTGGGACATTGACTCCACAATGCCGCCGACTGATTGAGCTTCTCTTTTTCGAAACACCCTCGCGTCCCTACCGTGAGGTTGCGGGCGAATTGGGCCTCGCTGCCGGCTCGATCGGCTTTGTCCGTCAGAAGTGCATCGAACGGCTGCGTCAGAAACTCGACGAATTGGGGTTCGACTGATGTCCGTCGCCCGGGCCGAGATCGTCTTCAACGAACTCCTGCCGCAGTTGACTCAGCTCGAAAATGATGTGGATCGGCAAGAGTTCCTGTCGCGCAATCCAACGCTCGTCCGCGCAGAAGTGGTCGAGGAGCTAGCCCCACTAGTCGTCAAGAAGATCCGCTTGAACGCTCGTGAAGCGTTACGCCTGGCAGAAGGGGCGGTGCTGATCGCGCAAACACTTGGTGAGCAGGAAAGCGTTGCACTGGCTCTGCGAGCAAAAGCGAATGCGCTCTTCGCTTGTCGCGAGAATCGCGCAGCGGTAGGATTCCACGAGGAGGCTTACCACATCTACGCTTCCCGGGAACGTTGGAAAGAAGCTGCTATCACTCTGAACAGCTCCATTCAACCGTTGATTCTTTTGGGCGAATATGAGCGAGCGTTCACGGCCTCGAAGCGGGCGCGAGAGATTTTCACCCGCCTGGGTGAGGGCAAGCGGTTAGCGAATCTCGAAAATAACGTCGGTAACATCTTTCATCGGCAGGATCGCCTCGACGAGGCTTTGGCGCACTACGAACGCGCCTACAAGGCACTGGCCGACTATGGGGAGTGGGAAGATTCGGCGGTAGCGTTGCACAACATGGCAATGTGCCTGGTCGGGTTGAACGATTTTCCCAGGTCTCTGGACTGTCATCAAAAAGCTCGTGAATTGTGCGTGAAGTACAACATGCCGCGACTTCGCGACCAGGCGGACTACAATATCGCCTATCTGTATTACTTCCGCGGCGAATACAGTCGTGCGATCGAAATGCTCCTTGCCACCAAGCGGGCCTGTGAGGAGTCGAGCGACGAATACCGTCTAGCCCTGTGTGATCTGGACCTGTCGGAGATTTATCTGGAACTGAACCTCAGCGAGGAGGCGAGGGAAATTGCCCGCGAGGGTTTCCTCCGTTTCGAGAAGCTTGGGATCGCCTATGAGGCTGCGAAAGCTTTGGCGAACGAGGCAATCGCATGCGGCCAGCAAGGAAGAGTGGCGGAGGCAATCGAACGGTTCGAGAAAGCCAGAGGCATGTTTGCCTGCGAACAAAATGCTGTATGGTCTTCGCTGCTCGATTTGTATCAAGGAGTCTTGCTGTTTCACCAAGGGCAGTACTCCGAAGCGCAGCAACTCGGCGCAGCTGCGGCCCAATTTTTCGACCAGTCCGTCCTTCCCGGCAAGGCCATGCTCGCACGTCTTCTGCTGACCCGTATCGCCCTGCAAATCGGGGATCTCGACCAGGCTGAACGCGAAGCAGAAGTGGCTAGCGAGAAAATGTCGGTCGTACAGACGCCGGAACTTATCTACCAGACGCACTTCTTCCTGGGAGAGATTGCTTCAGGTCGGGGCGATCGATCAGCCGCTTGTGCACAATACCAAGAGGCGCGCAAAGCTCTCGAGACGCTGCGTACCCACTTGCATCGCGAGGAACTCAAGATCTCGTTCGTCAAGAACCGTCTGCAGGTCTATGAAGCGCTCGTTGACTTACACCTGGACAGCGAAGGGGCGGAAGTCTCAGCCAACGAAGCCCTGGCATGCATGGAAGCGGCAAAATCTCGCAGCATGACCGCAATGATCTTCCACACCGGCCGAAGTCTACCCTTCGGCGAGACAGGTCAGACGAAGGAAGTTCTCAGAATTCGCGAGTTGCGCCAAGAGCTCAACTGGTATTACCACCGCATTGAGCTAGAACAACTGTCTCCCGAAGGTATGTCCCGCCAGTGCATCGACGAATTACAGCGGAAAGCGCGAGAGCGCGAGAACGAATTGCTGCGAACGTTGCGCGAACTGCCTGCAAACGAACGGGAGAACGTGAGTCTGGAAGAACCATCACAATTTTCGGTGGCGAACCTGCAGGCCGCTCTTCCCATGGACACGGCGCTGATCGAATACTACTCAGCCGGAGATCGGCTGGTAGTGGCGGTTGTCACGCGCGAAACCATCGAAATCACGACCGTCGCAGCCGTTTCCCAAGTTACCCGGTTGCTGCAGTTGCTCAGGTTTCAAATTTCCAAATTCAGTATGGGCACAGCCCATACGCAACGGTTTGAACATGCCCTGCTGCGCGCTACGCTTGGTCATCTGGAGGCTCTTTACGCCGAACTAATAAGGCCACTGCGTCCCCGGCTTCGGGAGCAACGCCTAGTCGTAGTGCCGCATGGGGCGCTGCACTTTCTTCCCTTTCATGCTCTACGAAATGGCGACGAATACATCGGGGATAGTTATGCAGTTTCCTACGCGCCAAGCGCCGCGGTCTTTGCTCTCTGCCAGCAGAAGGCCGCGGCCGAAAAGAAGGGTTCCCTGGTTCTTGGGATCCCTGACGATCGGGCGCCTGAGATTGTCACCGAGGCCCAATCCGTTGCCGCTTTGCTACCAGAGGCCAACCTGTACCTCGGTAAGCAGGCGACCGCCAAAATTCTGCTTGAGAGAGGGCCGGAGACCGGCTTGCTGCACATCGCTACCCATGGCATTTACCGTAGAGACAACCCAATGTTCTCCGGCATCCGGCTGGGAGACGGCTACCTAAACCTCTACGACCTCTATCAATTGCGACTGAATGCAAAACTTGTGACCCTGAGCGGTTGCGCTACTGGGATGAATTTTGTGGCTGCAGGCGATGAGTTGCTTGGCTTGCAGCGCGGGCTGTTCTACGCCGGTGCAACGACTTTGCTCCTGTCTCTCTGGGATGTTCACGACCGCAGTACGGCGGAACTTATGCAAGAGTTTTACCGGAGTTATATCCAAAACGGTGATGCGGCCGTCTCTCTGCGAGGCGCGATGCGCATCCTTAGGCGGGAAAATCCTCATCCTTACTTCTGGGCCCCGTTCGTGCTTGTCGGAAAAATCACTACAGAAACAATCGATTAGCCAACCTTCGTGTCTCCGTTCCCGCATTGACGTGGAATTCTGCAAATTTATTTTCGCCACCCTATATCTTTTGGAGCCCAGATATCCCTTTTTCAATAGACGGGACTTAGCTCCGCCAGTCGCCGGGGCGGCATAGCTTCCGGAACATCTAGTGGAGAGTGAGCAATGAAACACCTGACGACTGAGGAGGGAATCGATCTCGTAAACCAGGTTCTGTCGCCCAGCCAGAGATTAGCACTGGAAAGGCATCTGGAGTGCGGCTGCGAGCGCTGCACGAAAACGATTTCCCGATGGCGCCGAATCCGGCGGATGGCAGCGGCAGAAGCGAGCCACCAGCCACCGAACGAAGCTGTTCGAATTGCCAAAGCGGCGTTCGCCGGATCTCCATGGGCACGGGTGCGCAAGGTAAGCGGTGTGATCGAAGTCCTCTTTGACAGTTTCTTGCAGCCAGCTTTGGAGGGAGTTCGATCGGCCGGCGCCGGGACCAGGCGCATGCTCTATCGTGCGGATCCTTTTCAGGTTGATCTGCAGATTGAAGCCCAGGGCGGTGGAAGCGTCGTCGTTACCGGACAATTGCTGGACTTGCGCGACCCTGAGGTCGTCGGATCTCATGTACCGTTGATGCTTTCCAACCTGCGCGGTCGTGTTATCCGAGCAACAACCAATCAATACGGGGAATTCCGCGAGGAGATAGAAGGTACCGGTGACCTTGAGTTGGTGTTCCACGGGGCAAATGACAAGCCCATCACGATTTCACTGCATGACGTCCTTGGTTCGCAGTCCGGAGGGAAGCAATGAAAACCAGGTGAGGTCAGTCCTGCAGTCATGCCCAGCCCGCACTTGCACGTGTGCAGAAAGAGTCTGAAATGGAGCGCCAGATTACGGAAAGTCAGAACATGGGAAACCCTGTTATGGAACCCCTTGAAGGACCAGAGTGGCAGCGGCTTTATCGAGACGCGCTGGTTGAACTCGACATGAACATCTTGCAAGAGCGCTTAGCGGCGGCTGAGGCTGCGATTTTGCTGCGCCTCCAGGCTCTGTTACCAACCCGCGACTGTCTTTCTGAACGGTACGCTATCGAAGATGCTCTGGCGAATCTCCGTATCCTCAAGCGGGAGAGTTTAGGACTTGATGACACAACGGACCAATCGCCGAACCGAACCACCGGAAAAGGCTAACCGCGCTTTCTTTGATGGCATCTTAAAGTGCCGCTGGCCGTGACGTCACGGTCGGCAATGGGGATGGTGGACTTTGCCGAAACCGATGGCCTTCGCGAAGGAGACGGAGATTTTCCTGAATGCGCAAGAACTCTCAATCCGCGAAGCTTGCGCCAATCTCGACAATATCACCTTCTCCACCGGATGCGGTGCGAATTTCTATCAGCAGCGACGTTGATATTGTCAAGGCACGTCAAGCAGGCAGGACAGTAGCCGAGGATGCCGGATTTGTGTTCACAGAACTCGCCCTCATCGCCACTGCAATCTCGGAACTGGCTCGGAACATCGTCCGGTATGCGAGGAGCGGTGAAATCGCGATTCGACCCATTACAAACTCGGGGCGGCAGGGCATTCAGATCGTTGCGCAGGACCGCGGGCCGGGAATTCGAGATGTCGAACAGGCATTGCAAATTGGCTTTTCCACTGCCGGGGGGCTGGGACTGGGCCTTCCGGGAGTGCGACGTTTGATGGACGAGTTTGATATTCAGTCCAAGCTGGGGCAGGGCACAACTGTCCGCGTCACGAAATGGAAGGATTGACAGCAAATGTTCTGGATTGCGGTGTGGCCGCGCGTCCTCTACGAGGGGAGCGCGTATCCGGAGACAAGCATCTGATTCAGCCGTTTCCCGAAGGCATGTTGATTGCCGTTGTCGATGGGCTGGGACACGGATTAGAGGCCGCGGAGGCAGCCAAAACTGTCGTGACGACCCTCAAACATCATGCCAGCGAATCAGCGCTCTCTTTGGTGAATCGCTGTCAAGCCAAGTTAGCTGGAACGCGCGGTGTGGCCGTGAGCATGGCATCTTTCAATATCACTGACTCCACCATGACATGGCTTGGAATCGGCAATGTCGAGGGCGTGCTGGTACGTTCGCAAAACGAAACTACACCGCTAAAGGAGTTTCTCCTCCTCACAAGCGGTTTCATCGGGGGCCGCATATCCGACCTGCGCGCTGTCGTAGTGCCGGTGGAGGCCGGGGATACTTTAGCGTTCGCGACCGACGGGGTGGCCAGAGATTTCCATGAAGAAGTGAATATCGTCCAGTCGCCGCAGAAGATTGCAGATCGCGTGCTATCCGAGCATGGGAAGGACTCGGATGATGCTCTGGTGGTGGTGGCGAGATTCGCAGGAAGTCACAAATGAGGGTTGCATCGGCTGCCGAAGACCGTTCCCGATCCCTGCTGCGCGCTTATCAGGCAGCTATGCACGAATACATTAACAAGCCTCGCGAGGCCGGTCTAGAGCTCGCCTACGAACTCGGCCGGCGGGCGTTAGATCAGGGAGCCGCGATGGTTGACGTGGCAAGCATCTACCATCAGGCTTTGACGGCCGTACTACGCAGGACAAAAAACCCCTTTGAGTGTGTGCGTAAGGCGGGTATGGCTGGTAATTTTTTCGTCGAAAGCCTGTCGCCGTTTGAGATGACCTACCGGGGACACCACGAAGCTCAAGCCGCCATGCGGCAATTGAATGAGGGGCTGGAAGCCGAGGCCAAGCGCATTGCTCACGCTCTTCATGATGAGGCGGGCCAGCTCTTGACCAATGTACACTTTGCGCTCGAACGATTGTCTGAAGTCCTGCCACCCAGTTCGCAACCTCTGATCGAGGATGTTCGATTCCGGCTCGCAGAAGTGGAAGGGCAGTTGCGCCGTCTTTCTCACGAACTGAGACCGCCGATGCTCGACCTCCTTGGACTCGTACCTGCTCTCCAGTTTCTGGCGCAGGGAGTTACGCAAAGATCAGGGATAGAAGTCGTCGTAGAAGGCTCGACTCCCGAACGACTCTCGCCTCTGGTTGAGATTACTCTGTATCGCAGTGTCCAGGAGGCGCTGACCAACGTGACGAAACACGCGAAGGCGTCGAGCGTGACCGTTCAAGTTCAGCGGCAGAAATCGGAAAAGAACACCATGATCGTTTGTTCGGTAAAGGATGATGGTGTCGGTTTTGACATCCACCCTCTTTCCGGGCAAGAGCTACGACATGGGCTAGGTCTACTCGGGATAAAGGAGCGTATTAAGGCTGTCGCGGGTTCCCTGGAACTCAGGTCCGCTCCCGGCCTTGGAACGGAATTATGCATTCAGGTGCCCATCAATACGTAAATATGGCGGTAGAAATCATACTTGCGGACGATCATGAAATAGTCAGAGAAGGATTTCGTGCCCTTCTGGAACGCCACGGCTTCCGAGTTGTCGGAGAGGCATCTGATGGGCAGGAGGCGGTCCGCCTCGCCCAAAAACTGCAACCCCAAGTCGCCGTTCTGGATCTCTCGATGCCGCTGCTGAGTGGAATCGAGGCCAGTCGACAGATCACCTCACTTTCGCGCGGGACGAAAACAATTCTTCTCACGATGTACATGGAAGATCAATACATACTGGAAGCCTTAAAAGCGGGTGCTTCTGGCTACATTTTGAAGACCAACGGAACCAAGGAATTGGTCGATGCCATCTGCCAAGTGCTGCGCGGAACAACTTATCTCAGTCCGGAAGTTTCCCGGACCGTGATCGAGGCCTATCGTGGCGGCACTCAGCCTGAGGCCGCGCCCATCAGCCCTCGCGAACGCCAGGTGCTTCAATTGGTCGCTGAGGGCAAGTCAACCAAGGAAGCCGCTTCTGTTTTGGGGATAAGCGTGAAAACAGCCTCTGCGCACAGGACAAATCTGATGAGCAAGCTGGATATTCATGAAACCGCCGGATTGGTACGCTTTGCTATTCGTCTTGGATTAGTCCGTCCCTAAGTCAAACAGTCAAACGCTGATTTCTCCTGAGCCAGTCTCGTCGCCTTCTTCCAGATGAGGATGTTTGGTCAACAAGCCACATTGGGTGGTTGCTACATGCAACGGAACGAGCAGCGACTCTCAGTCAGCCGGAACGATCGATGCAAACTCAGAACGGCGGCACGCACAAACCCAAGCTTAGATTAGGGTGTTTACCTCAATCGCAATCAGGAACCGTTATTCAGCGACTCAAGGACAATCCCGATTGTGACACCCACGAACACGTTCTAGTGTAGGTGCGTCGAGGAACCATTATCGGACACCCAGCCAGCGGGCAGCTAGAGATCGAAGGGTTACGACGGAGGAAAAGATTATGACGCACTCTGCGATACAAGAAACGATCGAATTTGCGAGCCGGATGGGCCCGGTGAGGCAGTTGGACATCGAAAAGCACTTGGATACAGATTGCAAAAGCCTCGCGAGAATCGGGCCTCTCAAGGGTAATCGCTTGGCATGTGGAGAGAGTTCACTTCAGTACTTCAGTAAGCAGAACGCTCCCTCCCTGCTTCTACTGCTAGTCGAGCTGGCGATCACTTTATTTGTCGCAGGGATCGTCATTCCGAGCTTCCTTCGATCCGGTGTGGACGCGAAGGAGGCGTTGATTAGAGGTTCTCTCCATTCGATCAGTCTTGCCGGAATTGCGTTTTCCTACACCTACGAGAATCTGGGTTGTGCGATGCTGGGTATGTTAACCGGCATGGCAGCAGCATTTCTCATCGCTTATCCCCTCAGAAGAGAAAACTCCAAAGAACATCGTGCAACAGGCATTCAAGACGACGGTGCCAGAATATAGAGCAAGTTTTCGATAGCTGGTCAATGTGCGCACAATAGCATCAATCAATTCCACCGGAGGAAAATCGAAAAATTCGAATGTGAACTGACCGTGCGCGATGTTCTTGTCGTATGGGACTCGAATGGGATTTCGCGCACAGACTGGAGGAGCGCAGGGCTATTCAAAGCAACGCCGGGATGGGACACTCCCAACCGAGCGATAGACCCTCTCGTTCGGCGAAACAGCTACCGACTGGCCGGTTGATCAGAAATCCCTTTAGGATTTTGAATCTGCAGCGCGCCAGCATCCGCCCGCAGAACCTTGAGTTGTTGCGATGGATCCACGACTAGCCAACTTGCTGCACCCAGCAGGCACAACACAGCCGCCACCAGAAAGGACATCGTCCAACCGAATCGGCCCGCGATCCAGGGAGTGAGCGTAGCCGTGAGCGCCGCCCCTATCTGAGCTCCCATATTCATAAAGCCCGATACCGATCCGGAGGACGCGCCACCGAGATCGGCCGTTACGGACCAGAAAGAGCTTTGGGAGAGATAGAGCGCACCGGCTCCACCAGCGAGAACGACGCTGGCCAGCCGAGCGCTTTGAACTTGCGAGCCAAAAGCAATGAATATGCCGGCAACGGCGATTGCGAATGCCGCAAGAGCGCAGCGTCCAATCCGTGGTCCCCGCCATTTTGTGAGCCGATCATTGATCACCCCGCCCAAAAGGCAGCACACTAACATGGCCAGAAACGGCAACATGGTGTAAAAAGCGCTCGCCTTCAAATCCAGGCCACGCACTTTGGCAAGATAGCGATAGAACCAACTGAAGAATATCCAGGCTACATAGCCGTAACAAAAGTAGCTGAGGGTGAGGGCCCGGACTTCCCGGCTTTGGAGAACGCTCCTCCAGGACAAGAGGGCTTTCGGATCGTAGCCCGGTTGCGCTTGCGTCAGCCCCGAGCGAATCAGCGCTAACTCGGCGGCGGACACACTGGGATGCTCGGCGGGCGTGTCGCGAGCACTGAGGAACCACACCAACCCAGCCGCGAACCCGATGGCGGAGCATACCCAGAACGACGATCGCCAGCCGTAACGAACCATGATCCCGGTTATGAGCAAAGGCGTAAGGCCGGCGCCCGCGCCCACACCGGCAAAGATCCATCCGTTCGCAAGACCGCGCTCCGCGGCTGGAATCCAGCGAGCGATGAACTGATTGGCCGAGGGATAGATGACTGCTTCTCCGGCGCCCAGAAGAAATCGGATTACGATGAGCACGAGGAGCGCGCCCGCTTTCGCGGGAACCAGGGTAGTCAGGGCAGTGAAGATTCCCCACCACACCACGCCCCCGGTCAGAACCCGGCGCGGTCCGTAACGGTCAGCGAGCCAGCCGCCGACGGTCTGAAAGAGTGCGTAACCGACCAGCATGGCGCTGAACACCTTTCCCAGTTGCACATCGTTGAGTTGATAGACCTCGGCGATGGAGCCACTCGCAATGGAGATGTTTACGCGATCCAGATAAGAAACGGCGCTGAGGACAAACAGCCAGAGAACCAGAAACCAGCGCACATAACTCATCCTGGCCGTGGTCATCGCTGACTCCGGGACACGGCCGCCGCTTCCGCGGCCGGTCCCCCAGTCCGGTGCGGTGAACTGTCCAACCCGGTCTTTTGAGGACTGCGTGTCGTGATCCCCAAGACCCTCCTAACCATTTGGGTATTTCCGCCTACGCGGCGTGTTCGCGTAACAGGCGCGAAAGCTGTTCGGCAACGATTTTGTCTTCTCCCGGTTGCAGCATGAAGGCGGTCATGGCCAATCCCGGTCTTCCTTCACCGCGTCCGATCACAATGGAAGGTTTCGAATCGCGAAGCAGCTTTGAGGCCTGTTGTGGTGTCAAGGAAATGCGCGCCGCATCCCACGTAATACTCATGTGGGGTACATGATTGGCGATATCAGGCACAAAGAACGTTGTGCTCACTCCCTGAATTTTCGTGATTTCGCGCGAGATTCCTTCCAACCGGGCTTGCCATTCTTTGGCCAGAGCCTCATGGTCTTCTGCGAGAAAAAGCTCAAGTGCCTTGACCATGCCCAGGATTTCTTCCTTGCCCACCTTCTGGCTGCGGCCTAATGTGTCTTCGTGCGGGCTGTTGTTCAACAGGGCATTCGCCACCATCTCTTTGCGGCCGATCAATAGACCGGCGCATTGTGGCCCACGAATCGCCTTGCCCCCGCTGAAAGTCACAAGGTCGTAACCCATATTGGTGTAGTCCCAGAGGTGAGAAACGGGTGGGGTATCGGCTGCGGCATCATTCATGCAGGGGATGTTGTATTCCTTCGCCAGCTTAACCCATTCTTCCACCTTGATTTGTCCGGCGGCGTTGGCAAAGTTGGAGAAGTGCATCATGGCCGTGCGCTCATTTACGGCGGCTCGCAACTGATCCTGCGTTTCAATCTCGATGAGCTTGATGCCCGTCGACCGAAGTTGATGATCAAACGGATTGCGATGCGATTTCTGAATGATCACCTCCGACTTCATACCCGTTAGATCCGGTAACTGCCGGATCAAGGCCTCGTTGCCGCCAGTCAGAATGCCCGCCAGCCCGGATTGAATCGCGGCCGCCGCACCTGAGGTCACTAGCGCCGTGTATCCCTCCGGCAACTTGAGCATTTCCGCGATGCGCTTGCCTGCGGCCACCTCTAAATCCGGAATACTTACAAAGTGGCGCCCGGCCATTGTCATCACCGCTTCAAGTTCAGGGTGGGGGAGCGAGCCTCCCAGCACGGTCATGGTGCCTTCGCAATTGATAACCGTTGTAACCCCAAGTTCTTCGTAGGGATTGCCAGATTGTCCGAAACCGCTCACTCGCGTACTTGCCCTCGCAGCGCCACGATTCCGGGAAAATAACTTACGTGGCGCGAGGATCGAGCCAGCAATCACTCCCACGCTGCCGAGAAAACTGCGCCGGTTCCAATTCGAATTGAGTCGCATTAGAGGTGCTCCTTAGGGCTTACTTACGGGTCACTGCGGCAATGCAATTGATTTCCACCAGCGAGTCTCCCGGCAGCGCGGCGACCGCAACTGTCGTACGCGCCGGACCACCATGAGGAAAATAGGTGGCGAACACTTTGTGCATTCCATCCCAGTGTTCGATCTTTACCAGGTAGACATTCGCTTGCAGGATGCTGTCCATGGATCCACCGCCAATTTCCACGTGTTTCTTCACTTTGTCCATGACCATGCTGGTATGAGATTCAATCGTCCATTCCTTGGAGTCTCGACTATCGTGGGCACCCTGCCCCGAGACATAAATCAATCCATTGTGAACAATCAGCGGCATAATGACGTCTTTCTCGCCGCCCGGTTTGCCTTCGCTATTCAGCTTGCGGATACCGCCCGAATCCTGCGCTGCGGAACTCCCAGCCAATGCACGACCAGGCAATACGGTGGCAGTGACTCCCAAAGCGGAGAGCAGGGAAGCAACCCGAGCGGCAAATGTTCGGCGAGTGAAAGTTAGATTCATGTATTGTCTCCTCACGATTTTCGAGATGCGAGCATCCATCAAGGCAACGCAAAACTGAAAATGTCGCTTCCGGCAGCGATGGCTACATACTGCTTGCCGCCGATTGCATAGCTCATCGGAGATGCACTCATATCCTGCCCGGTATTGAAGTGCCACAGCGGCTTGCCAGAGCGCGCGTCCACAGCTTCAAAGGAGCCGGCATCGTCGGCGAAAAACACCAAACCACCCGCGGTTGCCATGGTTCCGCCCGATGAGTGTCCTCCGCCAATTTGCGGGTACTTCCAGGCGATGGAATTTGTGTCCAAGTTGAAAGCAATCAAAACTTTCTGAGAATTTTCACCAGGGATGCGTTTTACTCCGGTTGAATAGTAGCCGCGACCCTCCTGAAAAGTCTGCGATTTAAAAAAAAAGGTCTCACACTTCTCCAGGGCCATAAAATACACGGAATGGATGGACTCACTGTAAGACGGTGAGAACCAGTTCGTCGCCCCAGCATAGCCCGGGCAAATGCGTGTTCCGGTAGCTGTCGGTTCAACGTCCGCGCGAATGGGCCTGCCCTGCGCGTCGATACCCTTCGCCCAATTCAGCCTTTCAACGAATGGAGTGGCGGATAGAAATTTTCCATCTGTGCGATCAAGAACATAGAGGTACCCATTGCGGTTTGCCTGCACAAGCAATTTTCGTTCCGCGCCCTGGTAGATGGCATCGATCAGGATCGGAGTCTCCACCGCGTCGAAGTCGAACAGATCATGCGGGGTGAACTGGAAATACCACTTGAGTTTTCCCGTATCCGGGTCGAGCGCCAACACACAGTCGGTGTAGAGATCGTCTCCCGGACGCACACCACCTTCGAAATCAGGCGCTGGGTTGCTCGTACCCCAATAGACCGTGTTGAATTGTGGATCATAGGTGCCAGGCATCCATGTAGTTCCGCCGCCATGCAAATACAGTTTTCCGGGCCAACTTGCGGAACCGAATTCTCCTGGACCCGGTATCGTCCAGAACCTCCAGGCCAGCTTGCCAGTCATGGCATCGTAAGCGGCAAGAAAACCTCGAACACCATCATCCCCGCCGGAGGTGCCTACGAGGACTTTGTCTTTGATGACCAGCGGTGCGCTGGTTGCGCCGTAGTTCTTGTTCCAGTTCGCATACGCCACGTCCCAGATGAGATTCCCGGAGCGCACATCCAGGCAGAGTAGATGCGCATTGTCTGTCTCCATGTAGATCCGGTCGTGCCAAACTGCGACCCCGCGATTGATATGCCCGGAGGCATCGTCGATCAATCCTTCCGAAATCGGCCACGAATGGTGCCACACCATGCGTCCGGTGCGCGCATCGAGGGCGGAGGCGTCGTTCGCCGCAGTTACGAACATCATTCCATTGACTACAACTGGAGTGACCTCTAGCCGGCTTGTATTACGGGCATGAAAGACCCACTGCACACGCAGTCCGACAAGATTCGCCGGATTGATTTCAGAGAGGCTGCTGAAACGGCGTCCCGAATAGTCTCCGTTGTAGGAGATCCAATTAGCCGCCGGAGGTTGAAGCAGAAGGTCCTCGGAGCGGACGTTGATTGCTGCGGATATGTTCCCTGGAGCGGTATCGCCGGCAAGAGCGGTCCAGCATGTGAAAAGAACGGCAATGAGTACAGCCTTGCGCATTCTACGAACCCTTCCGCAATTTCGTGATTTCAATCTCACCCAAACTCCCGCGATCGATATCCTGTGCATCATGCAGGTGGATGGATAGCCCGGTTGCTTCGGGAGATGGCAACGCGCCCATGGTGCTCGATGATACAAAGCTGACTGGGGCCACTAGAAGAACGCCAAATCGAAGACCCACGGTGGAGGCATCCACCACCCCGAATCTCGTCGCTGTCCCCGGCCTAGAGAGGTTTCGCAAACGCTGCCTCCGGCGCAATATGCTTCTGCAGGGGCGGGCGGCTACTAGGTGGGCGGTATCCCAGCTCTCGCGAAATTTGCAATCCTGCCGACTGAATCAGTGGCGCGAGCTGTCGCAGTCGAACGGCCGCCATGCGCACCATGGGCGCCGTGATACTGAGGCTGGCATTGACGCAGCCAGCGTCATCCCAGATGGGTGCTGCGGTGCATCGGATGTGAAGCTCATGCTCTTCCAGATCGCAGGCATAGCCGCTTTTCCGGACCCGGTATAGTTCAGCCTCTAACTCCTGAAGATTCCCCACCGTATTCGGTGTCAGGCGCTTCAGCCCCAACAGGGGGAGAACCCTTTTCCGCTCCTCGTCAGGCATGTAAGCCAGCATGACCTTGCCGACGGCGGTGCAGTACAACGGAACGGCCGCGCCGATGCGTGAGTGAATGCGCAACGGTTCGGGCGAATCCAGCTTCTCGACATAAACTGCGGACAGTCCGTGGCGCACGGTCAAATGAGTGGTTTCGCGTGTTTGCCGATTCAATTCCTGAAGGTACGGCAGACTTACGCGGCGAATATCGAGCTGGCCCAAAGCTGCCTGGCCGATTGCGAAACAGGTGATTCCTAAGTGATACACGCCGTCTGCGCTGCACTTCAAGAAGCCCGAGGCTTCCAGGTTCGCCAGGAAGCGGTGAACCGTACTCACCGGCAGGCGCGACCGGCTTGCGACCTGTTTGGCAGCGAGGCCCTGCGGTGACTCGGTGAACAGTTGCAGAAGACGCAACCCACGCTGCAGAGCGGTAATGGTGTAGCTTCGTTTTTGAGAACCGGTCATAAACGAGAAGAGTCCGATCACAAAATGAAAGTGCAAATTATCTGATGAAAGTCACAATTGTGCAAGTAGATCTCTGGTCCTACAGCCGCCCGAACTTTTTGACGGCTTCGACAATCGATTTCATTTGCTCGATTACTGCGTACATCGAGTGTTCTTTGAAATCCATTTGCTGGGCGAGCTGCAGCACTTCCGGGGCTTTAGCCTTGGGGACGACCACGACCCCATCACTGTCCGCCACGATAATGTCGCCCGCATCGACAGTCACACCGTCGCAGGTCACCGGCACCTGAGAACCTCCGAATCGATAGTGATGGACCGATGTGGAGGGCACAATGCCAATCGCATACACCGGGAACCCGATCTTGCGCAAATACGCAACGTCGCGAACTCCTCCATCGATGACTGCTCCGGCGTACCCTCGGGCTGCCATCGCGGTGCCCATCAGTCCTCCCATTCCCGCAATGTCGGCGCCGTCCTCGACCACCATCACGTAAACAGAATCAGTGGATCCCTGATCGATCGCTCCCAGCATACCGTTCAGCGCAGTTGGGTCACTGTTGCCTTCGTCTTTCTTGAGCTGAACCGTGCGAGCAAAGCCGGCAAACTTCGTGGTGAAGATCGGTTGCATGCGGTGAGTCATGTACATGCGTCGGCCGGTTAATTGCTCCAGGGCATCTGACACCGAGGCCACTTCGACGCGACGAAACTCTGCAATCAAAGCGGCGTCGGATAGCGGCGCCGGGGGCGTCCCCGTCTGCGCCCGCAGGAGTCGAGTTCCGGACAAGACGGCGCATAGAAAACCGATGGCTACCACGGACGCCGCAAAAGTCTGGTACTTCACACGATCAAGGAACCTGTTCATTACGTCCTCCAGGATGCACACATTGTCCGCGGACTTTAACACTGTTTTTCGTCGAGAGGAAGGGCGAAGGGATCACGGAGGAACCAGAATGAAAATCGCATCACAAAATAGAACGTCCCCGATTGTTCATCTGGGGTGTCACTGTCGGACTACCACGCAGCGGAGCCCTGGCTCGGAGTGGAAAGCGGTTGGTTTTTTCCCGCGACGCCTTCGACCTCGCTCTGTTTTGGTAATCCAATCGGGAAACCGATTGCTGAAGGCACAAAAAAGGTTGACATGCCCACAGCGAGTGCGATAAACACCCTCATCCCGTGTCCGTGCTGGATTTTCAAAACTCGCATTCGCATTTTCAGTGGGTGAAAGTGTCGTACAAATGTACCGGTTGGCGGGGATCCGCTATGCGTAGGCATGTGTGGGTTGGGGTTGTAGGATTTACGGTTGTACTTTTTGTGCCGGCGCTGGGGTCGGCAAGGGTCTCCGGAAGTATCTCCGCGTTGTGACGGACGCGGCAGGAGCAGTGGGGAATTGAAAGCCTTAATGTTGAAACCTGAGTTGGACTCGCAACACCGAATTTGTTTGCCGCGCGAATCTGCAGACTGAGATGGTTTCGTCGATGCTCGTAGTTCCCAAATCGTTTTGTGCCTTGGTAGGCGTGCTGACAGCACTTTGGGCTGCCAACAGCTTCGTCGCCCAGTCGCAAACCCAGCCGCAAGTTTCGCGCCAGAAAAACGTCAGGCCGATTTCGCTGCCGGGCAAGCAAACTTTCGCGTCTACCTGTGCGAATTGCCACGGTCTCGATGGCAGGGGCGGCGAACGGGCGCCGAATATTGCGGAAAGACCAAGAGTGCAACAGCTTTCCGATGTTCAACTCTTCAAGATCATTGAGAATGGCATTCCCGGGACCGGAATGCCTGCGTTTCACTCCCTGGAGAGTTCCGGCATCCAGGCAGTCGTAACTTACTTGCGAACCTTGCAAGGAGCAAAGAATACGGTCCGACTGCCCGGCGATCCCGGGCGCGGGGAAACCATTTTCCTTGGCAAAGCGGGATGTGCCGGCTGCCACATGGTTGCCGGCAAAGGTGGTTTCATCGCTTCTGATCTGTCCGCCTACGCTCACACGCACACCGTGGAACAAATTCGAAACGAGATCACCAAGCCCACGGTCAGCAACGACCGTCAGGCGCGAGTCGTGACCGCGACCATCTGTAACGGCGAGAAATACACGGGTAGAATCCGCAACGAAGATAATTTCTCTGTGCAGTTGCAGACTCTGGACGGGACTTTTCTCTTCCTCGCGAAATCAGAGCTCGAAACGTTGGAATACAGTTCCCGAACTCTGATGCCCTCGGACTACGGCTCAACACTCAGCTCCAGGGAATTGAACGATATTGTCAGCTACTTGATGAGTACAGCCGGCGCTGGAAACAGCCAATCGCCAAACACTGAGAGAGGGTTTGAAGAGCAATAGACAATGATCGGCGAGGTCAACTCGGAAGTTCCCTTGAGGGGAGGCGCGCCCTCTTGAATTGCAGCATTAAAGTCCTGCGTATCTTCATCATTGCGACCTTGCTGCTTATTGCAGTAAGCGCAGCAGGCTTTCGCCGAATCGCAGCCTTGCCTGGAGAATTTCAATTGCAGGCCAATTCGCCGCAATTCTGGGATCTGGTGGATCACAACCCAAGGTTGAGCGTTGTGAGCACCGGTTTTGGGTTTACCGAAGGTCCGGTGTGGGATCAGGCGGGCTTCCTCTACGTAAGCGACGAAACCGTCAACAAGATTTACCGGCTCTATCTCGATGGCAGGAAGGAGGAAGTAATTGCACTCGGCGACCCTGACGGTAACACCTTCGACCGACAACATCGGCTGATCGATTGCGCCAGCGTATTGCGTGCCATCATCGAGGTAACTTCCGATGGGAAATACAGAGTACTAGCCGATCACTACGAAGGGAAGAAGCTTAACAGTCCAAATGATGTGATCGTTGGGCCGGATGGAGCGCTGTATTTCACGGATCCGACCTTGGATCTGGTTGCTGGTGAAAAGCAGGAGACTCCTTTCCAGGGTGTCTACCGCCTAGATGCGAAAGGCAACGTGCAGTTACTCACCAAGGATCTCAGCCAACCCAATGGTCTTGCCTTTTCTCCGGACGGCAAGCACTTCTATGTCGATGACAGCAAAGAGAGAAATATCCGCGTATACGACGTTGCCCTTGACGGAACACTTAGGAATGGCCGAATCTTCGGCGAAGAACCGGGTGGGAAGGGCGATGGGGTGCCCGATGGAATAAAAGTGGATAAAGACGGCAACCTCTTTGTCACCGGGCCGGGAGGTATCTGGGTCTGGGACGCAAAAGGCAACCACCTTGGCACAATTGTCATGCCAGAGCAGCCGGCAAATCTGAATTGGGGTGATAAGGACTATAGGACGCTCTACATTACGGCCAACACGTCTGTGTACCGCCTTGAGATGAAGACGCAAGGGTTCGTACCGTATCTATGAACAGGCGTCCGGAAGTCCGTAGCCGTTATTGGTAATCCATGTCACTGACGATCAAAAGTAAGGAGGTGTGCCGGTGGGATCTGGTCGCTTTGGGCGAGGTCATGTTGCGTTTCGATCCCGGAGACCGGCGTGTCTGGACGGCTAGAAACTTTGAAGTGTCGGAAGGTGGAGGAGAATACAACGTTGCGCGCGGCCTTAAGCGCTGCTTTGGCCTGGACACGGCGATCGTCACCGCATTTGCCGACAATCCCATTGGCCGACTGCTGCAGGATCTCATCTATCAGGGCGGAGTCGACCAATCGCTGATTCGTTGGGTGGAGTACGACGGCATCGGCCGCTCCGTCCGCAACGGGCTTAATTTCACCGAGCGCGGTTTCGGGATCCGGCCGGCATTGGGCTGCTCGGACCGCGGCCACACCGCGATTTCTCAATTGCCGCCCGGGCAGATCGATTGGGAGGATATTTTTGGCCGCTGCGGGGCCCGCTGGTTCCATAGCGGCGGTATCTTTTGCGCTCTCTCCGAGAGCACTCCCGATGTGGCGCTCGAAGCGATGAAGGCCGCCCGCCGGCACGGGACGGTCGTTTCCTACGATCTGAATTACCGGGAATCTCTGTGGAAGGGTGCGGGCGGAAAGAAGCGCGCACAAGAAATCAATCGCCGCCTCGCGCCATTGGTCGATGTGATGCTCGGAAACGAGGAAGATTTCACCGCGTCTCTTGGATTCGAGGTTCCTGGCCTCGACGAGCACATCTCCAAGATCGAGGCAGAGGCATTCAAGAAGATGATTGCGGCAGTCACCCAGGAATTTCCTTTTCAGGTAGTCGCCACTACTCTCCGCAAGGCAAAGACCGCCACCCTCAATGATTGGGGAGCCATTTGCTGGCAAGAAGGTTCCTTCTACCAGGCGAAGCCGCGAGAGAATCTGGAAATCTTCGACCGGGTCGGTGGCGGCGATTCGTTCGCCTCCGGATTGATCTACGGATTTCTGAGCGGACAGGGGCCGCAATGGGCGGTTGAATGCGGTGCCGCGCATGGCGCACTGGCCATGACTACGCCCGGCGACACGACGATGGTGACCTTGAAGGAAGTCATGCAGGCAATGCGTGGAGCAGGAGCGCGGATCGAGCGCTAGTTTTACAAAAATGGCTCGGAACGAGACGGGATGACGAAAGAAGAGAATCGCAAGCGAATCGCAGACGTAGGAATCATTCCGGTTGTGCGTGCCTCATCCGCGCACCAGGCACTACTGGCTGTAGAAGCTATACGTGCGGGCGGCATCTCAATTGTCGAAGTGACAATGACCGTGCCGGGTGCGATCGAAGTCATCGGGCAATTGGCGAAGACCGCGGGCGGTGACGTTCTGATTGGAGCGGGCACCGTTCTGGACGCAAAAACGGCACAGCAATGCCTCGATGCCGGCGCTGAATTTCTGGTAAGCCCCGGTTTCGATGCGCAGACCGTAAAGCTTGCACGAGAGAAAGGAATTCTCGTTATCCCAGGAGCGCTGACCCCGACAGAAATCATCACGGCTTGGAACGCTGGCGGCGATCTGATAAAAATCTTTCCCTGCGGGGCGGTAGGTGGGGCCAAGTACATCAAAGCGCTCAAAGGTCCGTTGCCTCAGGTGCCCGTGATCCCCACCGGCGGAGTTAATTTTGACACCGCGGCTGACTTTATTCTCGCCGGAGCCGAGGCCTTAGGCGTGGGCGGAGAGCTGGTATCCGCCTCGGCGCTCAAGTCGGGTAAGACAAATCAGATCACAGAGGCCGCACGAAGATTTGTAGCCATCGTGCGCGAAGCTCGCCAGCGCAATCATTCATGAAAGCCTGCGCTGTGGAGGAATCTGGCTGCCACATGATCGATGGTTCGCCATTTCGGCGGTGGAAAAGATGTCCGGACAAGTGGACAGTAAAGGCGAAGAGGACTTAAAGTCTGCACGTGATCAGCCGCACCAGTTGGGATCTCGTTTATGTTTACGCCCAGAGGCATGGCGACAGGACGGCGGTGGTCGATTCGCAGGGAGCGTTCACTTATCGCGATTTGCTTGATGCATCGTCGCGGGTAGCCACAGCGCTGCTTGCTGGCCAACAGGATCTTCACGAAGATCGCGTGGCCTTTCTGGTAACTCCGGGATTTCAGTGGGTGGCGGTGCAGTGGGGCATTTGGCGGGCAGGCGGCGTTGCCGTTCCCTTACCACTAAACTCTACGAAGCCTGAGCTGGAATATTTTATCGACGACACCGCAACCTCGACCTTGATATTCGACGCTTCTGGAGCCACTGTTCTGGGACCACTCGCCGCCCGTGGTGTTCGCGCCTTGCCATGTGAGCACCTTGGCTCCATCCAGCCGACGGAATTGCCGGAAATAGCCAGTCCGCGGCGCGCCATGATTCTTTACACGAGCGGCACGACGAGCCGGCCGAAAGGCGTAGTTACAACTCATGACAATATTACGGCGCAAATCATCAGCCTGGTGGAAGCTTGGGAGTGGTCGGCTGACGATTGCGTTTTGCTGTGCCTGCCGTTGCACCACGTGCACGGGATCATCAACGTTGTGTCCTGTGCGCTGTGGTCGGGCGCGACGTGCCAGATGCTGCCGCGCTTCGATGCGAATACGGTGTGGGACCGAATCGCCGGTGGGAGCGTAACGTCGTTCATGGCGGTGCCGACCGTTTACGCGAAGCTCAGCGCCGCATGGGACGCGGCTTCGCCGACGCGACGCGCGGAGCTAACACAAGCATGCGCCAGGTTGCGCTTGATGGTGTCCGGTTCAGCGGCGTTGCCAGTGAGTACGCTCCAACGCTGGAAGGAAATCAGCGGCCATACTCTTCTCGAGCGCTACGGCATGACGGAGATTGGCATGGCGCTGTCGAACCCGTTGCGAGGCGAGCGCGTGCCTGGGAGCGTCGGTACACCATTGCCGAGCGTCCAAGTTCAGCTTGTCGGAGAGAGTGGCAAACCGGTTCCTCCAGGAACGTCGGGCGAAATCGAAGTCCGTGGTCCAAACGTGTTCCTGGAATACTGGGGCCAACCCGACGCGACACGCGATGCCTTCCGCGAGGGCTGGTTTCGCACCGGCGATACTGCGGTGGTTGAAGGCGGTGTCTATCGCATTCTTGGCCGGACGAACGTGGACATCCTCAAGACGGGTGGACATAAGGTGTCCGCGCTGGAGATTGAGGAAAGGCTGCGTGAACATCCCGCGGTGGCGGAATGTGCCGTAGTCGGCGTGCCCGATCCAGAGTGGGGAGAGCGCGTCGCGGCTGCGGTAGTGCTGAATGACGGCCATTCCCTGGATCTGTCATCTTTCCGTGCATGGGCCAGGGAATCACTGGCGGCTCACAAGCTGCCTTCCCGCCTTCTCGTGCTGGATTCGCTGCCTCGCAATGCGGTCGGAAAAGTGATCAAGCCTGCACTGGCAGCGATGCTTCAGACCTCGGGCGATCCCAAGATCTAGATCTGCCTCCTCGCTTTGCGTGTTATGCTCCTGCCCACGAAGGAGGACGGTGAATCGCCCGATCCGCACGAAGCTTTCACGGCAGCAAATCACTGGATTCTGGGGCGCATGGGCCGGCTGGACGCTGGACGGCATGGATTCGGTCATCTATGCGCTGGTCCTCAGCCCCGCCCTCATGGAACTCCTTCCGCGGTCCGGTTACAAAGCCACTCCTGCCAATGTCGGGTTCGCCGGATCGATCCTGTTTGCTCTCTTCCTTGTGGGATGGGGACTATCGCTGATTTGGGGGCCGCTTGCCGACAGGTTCGGGCGCAGCCGCGTGCTCGCGGCCACCATCTTCGTTTATGCGATGTTCACGGGTCTTGCTGCGTTATCGCAGACGGTGTGGCAATTGGGATTGTTTCGGCTGCTGGCAGGGATTGGAATAGGTGGGGAGTGGGCGCTGGCGGGAACCTATGTTGCCGAAGCGTGGCCGGAAGACCGCCGCAAAATGGGCGCGGGATACTTGCAGACGGGCTATTACGCAGGTTTTTTTCTGGCTTCCGCCCTCAACTACACGATCGCAACACGCTACGGCTGGCGTGCCATGTTCTGGTGCGGGCTGACGCCTGTCGTCTTAGCCGTAGTAGTTTTGTTGCAGGTGAAAGAATCCGAGCGTTGGCAAGAAAAGGCGAAGCTGGAAGCCGAGGGCGGACTTTCGTCTCTGCGTCACATCTTCAATCCTCCTTACACAGGGCGCACGCTGGTCAACACGTTCCTACTGGCCTCGGCCATTTGCGGCTTGTGGGCGGCAGCCGTTTATGCACCGACAGCGGTCATCAGCCTGGCCAAACGCGAGGGCATGTTGCAGCCGCAAGCCGTGCGGATGTCTTCCTTCGGCATGGGTTTGCTGTCGTTGGGGACGATCCTTGGATGCCTTGCGGTTCCTCCCTTGGCCGAACGAATTGGCCGCAAGCGAACTCTGGCCTTCTATTTCCTGGGGATGGCGGTCTGCATCTTGCTGAGCTTCGGCTGGGCCTTCTACCTGCCGCAGGGACTGCGTCGATTCATCGGCGTGCTGTTCTTCCTGGGCTTCTTTGGCGGGAACTTCGCGCTCTTCAGTCTTTGGCTGCCGGAACAATATGCGACCACAGTTCGCGCGACCGCGTTTGCCTTCACCACTTCGTTCGGACGTTTCATCGCCGCTGGAGTGAACTTCGGGATCGGAGCACTGGTCAGCCGCATGGGGACTCTCGGCAAGCCGGTTGCGTTTACAGCGATTGCCTTCGGAATCGGATTGTTCGTCATTCCCCTCGCCGCGGAAACCCGGGGAATAGTCCTGCCTGACTAAAGGACCCAGCAGCGCCGGATCAGTGTCTTCTGCCGACGGCCACTGGTGGGCCACTTTTGTTTGCTACCGCAATTGGCAGTGCTTCAGGGTGTGATGGCAAGGACCCGCAGAGGACTGCCGGAGCCGCCGACGATTTTCAATGGAGCGGCGATGACGACGGCGCCGGTTGGCGGAAGCTGATCAAGGTTGGACAGACTGGCCAACCCAAACTTGCCGCTGCCGTGCATCAGATAGTGGTTCGGGAAGGGTGGATCAAAGGTCGCTGCCTGACCGGCATCGGTCCCGACCGTTTCCACGCCGACGCCTAGCACATCCCGTTCCTGGGCGAGGAGAGCAGAACTCTCCTTGGCCAATCCCGGAGTGTGAGGACCATTCTCCTTTCGGTTGATGTAGTCCTTGGGGTCTGTCCGCTTCGACCAGTCACTACGCAGGAGAACCCAAGCCCCCACGGGAATGAGGCCGTGCTGATCCTCCCACTGGCGGATACGCTCTGGGGTCAGCAAATAGTCTGGATTTCTTGCCACGTCTGAACTGATGTTGATCACACAGGCAGGTCCGACGAATTTCTTCGGCGGGATGCGATCCACGGTGTTGTCCGGAAGGTCCTTGCCCGAGACCCAGTGGACAGGGGCGTCAAAATGGGTGCCGGTGTGCTCGCCTGTCTCGAACGCATTCCAGTACCAGGCGGGGCCGCGCTCATCGTAGTGCGACAGTTCCCAGATTTTGAACGCGGGCGTGTTGTTCCACTGTGTTGGCAGAGGCAACAGAGGTGTCTGCGGACTCAAGGGCAGGGTCAGATCAACGACCTTCAGCCGGCCAGCGCTAAGTTCCTCGAGCAGTGTGGCCAAGACGAGAGACATTGGGGCTCCTCTTGAAGATTTTCATCCGACACTCCATGTCCGCTTGAGCGCGGTCTGTACGCCGCTTCAGCGCGCTTTAAGCGATTGGATATGCCGGCGGAATTGAAATCGATTCTCAAGCAACGACAGGTCGGTGACGTAGGCGGCGGGACCCTTGGCTTCGACCTTGGCGATGATAGTTGTCAGTTCATTGCCCTCGAGGGCAGCGGTCACGGCGTCCTTAAAACTCTCTACCCTACGGACTGTGGTTGCCCGGGGAATTCCAGAGGAACGGGCGATCCCTTCCAGGTCTGCGCCTGTGCTCGTCGCTGTCGGGAAACCGCCGACCGAGAGCAAACTCTCGTTGTCGAAGACGACGTGGAGCAGTTTTTTGGGGCGATAACGTGCCATTGTGCTGAGACTGCCAAGGTTCATCAAGAGCGAGCCATCGCCATCGAAGACAATCACTCTCTGTTCGGGCAGGCACAGAGCTAGGCCCAACCCGGTTGAAGATGCCATTCCCATCGCATGTTGCAGATAGAAAAAGTTGGGACGGTGCCCCAGGGAGTGCAACTCAGCCGCCACCGCTCCCATGATGGTGACGACGAGACAGTTTTCCAGTTCCAAATAAACCGACCGAAGACAGTCAAGGCGCAGCATCACTCCTCCCACATGAGGTCGCGTGTCAAGAGAAGCGCGACGGGCTGCAAACTGCTTTCGGCGAGGGTCTGCGCCTGCCGGATCCGCTTTTTCACGGTCTCCAAGGCATCAAGGAAAAAATAAGGAATGCCCAATGCTCGCAAAAGCGGTTCGGTAACGTTGCCGCCTTGTGTCTGCCACGGGTCGCGCTCTCCAATTGAGCCGCGGTAGCTGATCAGCATCAACAGAGGGATCTTGTATAGATGCGCGAAAGAAACGATGCCGTTAATGGATGCCAGGAAGCCGTGGTTCTGCATCAGCATGGCCGACTTGACTCCTGCAAAGTGTGCTCCGGCCGAAATGCCGACGCCTTCCTCCTCCTTTGCCAGTCGAACTAGAATCATCTCGGGGTCCTCGTCCGTCAACCGGATGAGATGTACCAACCAGGTCTCCGGAAGAGCTGAGACCAGGCGGATGTCGCATTCTTTCAAGGCATCGTAGATCAGCTTGGAACTGGTCGAGGAAACCGGCATCTGTTTGCTTTCAGGTTGACGAGCGTCGCAGCGGAGTATAGGTTTGGCGCTGCTCATTTTGCAAGACTTCAGGGCTGACTTTTGCGATTTAACTAGGAGCACAGGCTTGGAAGCCCAATCCCGAAACGTTCTCAATCGCGACATTCCATCCGGACTAAATGCGAGTTTTCCCATTGAAGCGGTTCGTGCCGCTTTTCCTGCATTGACTCGGACTCCGGGATTCATCTTTTTCGACAATGCGGCGGGCGCCCAGGTTCCACAGATCGTGCTGGACGCGGTAAATCATCATCTTCTCGAGTGCAATGTGCAGCGAGGGGGACGCTACGCGAAAAGCCTTGAAGTGGACGAGACCATTTTGCGTGCACGGCACAGCGTCGCCGACCTTGTGAACGCTCGCGACGCAAGCGAAATCGCGTTCGGCATGAACGCCACTTCCTTCATACGGTTGGTGAGTTTGGCGATCGGGCAAACGCTCGATAAGCGGAACGAGATTGTGGTAACCGATATGGACCACGAAGCGAACGTCGCCACGTGGCTGGTGTTGGAACGGAGCGGATCAAGAATCCTTTGGTGGAAGATGAGGGACGATGGAATCCTGCACATTGACGACCTCGTCCCGCTGGTTTCTTCGAAGACGCGGCTGGTGGCCTGCACGCTTACTTCGAATGCCATCGGCTCGATTGTGGATGTCACGGCGGCCGCAAGAGTGGCACACGCGGCCGGCGCCGAAATCTTTCTCGACGCCGTGCATTACGGTCCTCACGGTCTGATCGACGTGCAAGCCTTTGATTGCGATTACCTGGTCTGTTCGGGTTACAAGATTTTCGGTCCCCATATGGGATTTCTGTGGGGACGCCGCGAACTGCTTCAAAGGCTCCCGACTTTCCGAGAGGATTTCATCGCCGACGAGCCACCCGGGAAAATTGAAGCTGGCACTTTTATTTACGAAAATGTGGCGGGGATGGATGCCGCGATACGCTACCTGGAAGCCCTGGGCGGTAGCATGACCGGGAACGGCCGAAAATCAGAATCGAGGCGGGCCGCTTTGCAAAGGGCGTTTAAGAGCATTCGCGCCTATGAAGAATCGCTTTCGCTCGAAATGCTCCGAGTGCTGAACGATTGCGGCGCGGTCGTGTACGGCGTGGCGGAAAAAGAGCGGGTCCATGAACGAGTGCCAACATTATGCTTCAATTTACCGGGTGTGCCTCCAGCAAGAGTCACCGAAGAGCTCGCCAAGCAAAATGTTGGCGTGCGCGATGGCCACATGTATACGCCGCGGCTTATGAGGCGACTGGGGCTTGCCACAGAGAGTGGCGTGGTTAGAGCGTCGTTAGTGCACTACAATACCGTCGAAGAGGTGCACAGTTTCGGGAGAGTGCTGGCTGAGATCACAAAATCGTGCTGAGCGTTGGCAGATATGACTGATCAACAACGTTCAGCGGCCGGGGCCACGGTTGCCGCTAAGACGCCTCCGGAGCCGGAAGTGGAAGGTCTTCACCGCCGGTTGGGCCAAAGGCAGCTCACTATGATGGCCATTGGCGGCGCCATCGGCGTGGGTTTGTTTTTAGGTAGTAGCGTGACCATCCGCCTGGCTGGACCCGCCGTCATTCTTTCCTATTTGCTAGGGGCAGGCATCGCTCTGATCATGTCCTATGCGCTGGCGGAGATGGCAGTCGTGCATCCTGTCGCCGGTGCGTTTGGAGTTTACGCGGAGAAGTACCTCAATCCCTGGGCCGGTTTTTCGGTTCGAGCCACTTACGGAGTCGCACAGATCATTGCCATCGGTGCTGAAGTCACCGCCGCCGGAATCTACATCTCCTTTTGGTTTCCCGGTGTTCCGCAGTGGATTTGGGTGGTGTTGGTTTCAGCTGCTCTGGTGGCGCTGAATTCCATGCAGGTCAATCGCCTGGGTGAGTTTGAATATTGGTTTGCCATGATCAAGGTGGCTGCGATCGTCAGCTTCATCATTATTGGATTATCTTTGATTGCTGGCATTGGTCCCCGGGGCGCGATTGGCTTGGCCAATTTAACTCAGCACGGAGGATTCTTGCCTGCGGGATGGAAAGGAGTCTGGCTTTCGCTCACCATCACCGTCACCAGTTACATGGGAGTGGAAATCATCGCTGTCACAGCCGGTGAGGCCGAACATCCGGAGGTTACGATTCCGCGCGCAATGCGAAGCATTGTCTGGCGGCTTATTTTGTTCTATGTGCTGGCGATTGCGATTATGGTGACGATGGTTCCCTGGAATCAGACTGGCCGCTCATCCACGCTTTCTGGTAGTCCTTTTGTGTTCGCATTCGCAGCGGCACATATCCCGTTCGCCGCTGCGATCATGAACTTCGTAGTGCTGACGGCGGCCCTGTCGAGCGTGAATACTAACCTTTACCTTTCTACTAGAATGCTTTTCTCGCTAGGTCGGGGAGGCTATGCTCCGGAATGGATGGGGAAAGTGAGCCCCAATGGGGTACCGCATCGGGCGCTGCTGGCTTCAACTGCAGGTATCGTCGCAGCCATTGTGCTAGCCATCTTTGCCCCCAAGAATGCCTTCCTCATGCTTTATGGGACCGCAGTCGCGGGCATGCTCTTCGTATGGCTGGTGATTCTCAACACGCACCTTCGTTTTCGCCAAGCGATTACAAGAGAGTGGCTCTTGAGGTTGCCCATGCGTCTATGGGCCCACCCGTTGTTTACTTTGGTCGGGATTCTGTTGCTTCTTGCGATCTCGGTTACAACCTTCTTTGTTGACGGGTTGCAATGGTCCGTTCCAGCATTTGTCGTTTTCCTAGCTATTATTTCGCTCTTGTATGTGCAAGGACGGCGGGACAAGGCCCCACTACCCGAACAACTTGTTGTTGCCGCAAGTGCCAGACCCGGCGATTCACAACAAAACCCTTAGTAGTGGTTTGCGGTAGAGGGGGAGATTCCGCAAGGAGAACGCGAGATGGCCGAAGCCTGCGAAGAGGTTTACTCTTCGCTGCACCTGCGATTCAAAGGCGATTTGTTGCGCCGTGGTGAACTCGGCTACGAAGAAGCGCGTACCATTTGGAATCGCATGGTAGCTCGCACGCCGAGGCTTATCGCGCGGTGCGCAGATGTAAGCGATGTGCAGGCCGCAGTCCGAGCCGCCTCTCAGATCGGAATCCTTACGGCTGTCCGTTGTGGGGGGCACAGCCTTGCAGGTTTTAGCACGTGTGACGGCGGCTTGGTGATTGACCTATCGAGAATGCGCCAGGTCAGTGTTGATCCCGAGGCGCGCCGGGCCAAGATCGCCGGAGGTTGTTTGTTGGGGTCAATTGATACCGCAACCCAGAAAGCCGGGCTGGTCTTTCCTGCCGGAGTGGTCTCTCACACCGGAGCTGCCGGACTGATCTTGGGCGGAGGTACCGGATGGCTCACCCGCCGATTTGGATTGTCATGTGACAACGTCGAGGGGTTCACTCTCGTCACGGCGGTTGGTTCGCTCGTACACGCCAACGCAAAGGAGAACCCGGATCTATTCTGGGCCCTGCGTGGAGGAGGCGGGAACTTCGGAGTGGTGACAGAATTCGAAGTGAAACTCCATCCGCTGAAGTCTGTTGTGCTCGCGGAAGGATTGTCTCCCGAGTCTGAAATTCGCGGGCTCCTTGAATGCTGGAGAGACTTCATGGCCGAGGCACCACTCGACTTGAAATGGAACATCGACCTGCGCCTGGCCCCGCACTCGAAGAAAACACCCATCGAACTGCGCGGACGGCCCGTGGCCAGCAGTTCCCTGATTTGGACTGGTGTCCCCAACGCCGGGCGTTCATATCTGCAGCGTGCGCTCTCCATGTGCAATCAGGATTCGGTAAGAAGCAAGATTGTGTCGTTCATAAACCTGCAAACGATGGCAGATTCCGATTTCCCGCACGGCCGCCGCTATTACACCAAGTCGGGATATTTCACTTATCTTGACGACCTCAGTATCGATCGCTTGGTGGAGGCAGTCGCCACCATTCCGTCATCGGAAACGCAGATTGAACTTGCCTATCTTGGCGGCGCGGCGGCGCGGATCGGAGCGGACGAGACCGCATTCGGTGATCGTAGCGCTCCTTTCCTCTTGAACTTATTGGCGAACTGGTCGCAGCCATCCGCTGACGCCGGCAATATTGCCTGGATTCGCGGAATCTTTAACAAGCTTCGGCCTGCAATGAAACCGGGGGTTTACATAAACTTCATGAGCGGCGATGAACAGGATCGTGTGCCTGAGGCTTATCACGAACGATGGGAGCGCATAGTAGCAGTCAAGTCGCACTATGATCCCAAAAACTTCTTCCGGCTGAATCAAAACGTTCCACCACGGAGACTCGTAGCAACGAACTCGTAGCTGAGCCCCCCACAAAGGCGGGGCGGATTGAGGGGTCGGTTAGATACGTGGCCAAAGACTCGGGCATAATAGCTTCACTCACTCGAGTTTCAAGAATGGAGTCCGGCACTTGCAGAAATTCGGAGCGCGTCTGGCGCGTCGTATCGTTAGGTGTGGTTTTCTTTTGCTGACCTTACTGTTACTCACCATTGCTTCCTCTGCCCAGTCGGTTCCGCCGGAACTCATAAACGGGATCAAATGGCGCCTGATCGGACCTTTCCGTGGCGGACGCGCAGTTGGAGTCGCCGGCGTGCCGGGCGACTCCAGAACTTTTTATTTTGGTGCGGTCAACGGCGGGATTTGGAAAACGACGGATGCCGGAGTTGTCTGGAAACCGATCTTTGACGGCCAGCCCGTAGCCTCCATTGGCGCGCTGGCCGTGGCTCCCTCCGATCCTAAAACGATCTATGCCGGAACCGGCGAATCCGACATACGCGAGGATCTCTCCTCCGGCAAAGGCGTGTTTAAATCCACTGATGCTGGCGCCACGTGGAATCACATCGGCCTGGAGGACACTCGCCAGATCAGCCGCATTGTCATTGACCCGCTGAATCCGAATGTCGTCTATGTCGGTGCTCTAGGACACATTTTTGGCCCGAGCGAACAGAGGGGTGTCTACAAATCGGTCGATGGAGGAGGGCATTGGACGCGGGTTCTCGATCTGGGGCCTGAGATCGGCATTTCAGATCTGGCGATGTGTTCCGACGCCCCGCAGCTTTTGTTTGCCGGCGCTTGGCATGTGCGGCGTCCGCCGTGGAGCACCTATGCTCCGATTGATGGACCCGGCAGCGGCCTTTACCGTTCGCAGGATGGTGGCAAGACGTGGGCTCGTCTCGACGGAAACGGTCTGCCAGACGGCGATTGGGGGCGCGTGGGAGTTGACGTTGCGCCGGGCGGCAAGCGCGTGTATGTGCTCATCGCTCTCCAGTCCGAGATGCAGTCCCAAACGCAAGGTAGAAAATCAGGTCTGTATCGTTCCGACGATGGCGGCAACACTTGGGTCCTAGCGAACTCCGCTCCTCCTCTTACCAGCCGGGCGTGGTACTTCAATCGCATCACCATTGATCCACACAATCCCGACGTAGTCTACATTCCGAATGTAGCTCTTTATCGCTCCGAAGACGGCGGAAAGACGGTCTCGGTCGTGCGCGGAGCGCCGGGCGGCGACGATTATCACGAGCTTTGGATCGATCCGCAAAATTCTGCCAGCATGGTTCTCGGAACGGACCAGGGAACTACCATCAGCCTCAACCGCGGCCTCACCTGGAGCAGTTGGTACAACCAGCCCACAGCGCAGCTCTATCATGTGACGACCGACAACCAGTTTCCCTACGTCGTCTACGGCGCGCAGCAAGATAGCGGCAGCGTCGCGGTTCTAAGCCGGACCGACCATGGTCTGATTACGCCGCGCGACTGGTTTCTTCCCGGCGGCAGCGAAAGCGGATACCTGGTGGTCGATGCGAATGATCCCAACATCATTTATTTGAGTGGAACCTATGGTTCCATCACCCGGTTTAACAAACGCACTGGGTTCAGCCAGGACATTACTCCGTGGCCGGCCGGTGCTTTTGATGCCGAGATCAATCAGCGCAAGTATCGTGATCCTTGGACACCCGTACTGGTTCGTTCACCGCTTGAACCCACAACACTTTATCTCGGAACGCAATACGTAATGGCGACGGTCGATGGCGGCCTGCATTGGGAGACCATCAGCCCCGATCTCACGGGATCCATCAATGAGAAGCTGCCGAGTCCGTCAACTGAACCTCAGGCGGCTCGCGTTCGGCCAACTCTCGATAGTGCCAAGCACGCCGGTTACGGCGTCGTATTCACAATTGCACCATCGCCCTTGAATCGCGATCTGATCTGGGCGGGAAGCGACACGGGATTGATTCACCTGACTCCGGACGGCGGAAAGAACTGGAAAGATCTCACTCCGCCAGGATTGCCCGTCTGGAGCCAAATATCACTGATCGAGGCGTCGCATTTCGATCCCGCAGTTGCTTATGCAGCCGTCAATCGCAGCCGGGTTGACGATCGGACGCCTTACCTTTATCGAACGCGCGACTACGGAGCGACCTGGCAACCAATCACGAACGGCATTCCTGCCCCCACATTCTTACGCGCCGTGCGCGAAGACCCGCAGACCAAAGGCCTCCTGTTCGCCGGAACCGAATTCGGCATCTACGTATCCTTTGACGATGGCGATCATTGGCAGTCTTTGCAATTGAATCTGCCGGTCACCGGAGTTCGGGATCTCACAATCCACGGCGACGACCTGGTCATTGCCACGTATGGGCGTTCCTTCTGGATTCTCGATAACATCACTCCCCTTCGCCAAGTGGAGGCGCTTGACGAGAACCGAGCGAAATCTCCGTGGCTTTATCGTCCGGCTAGGGCACTTCGGGTGGATAACGACGCGTTCTCCGGCACGCCACTTCCGCCCGAGGAACCCGCGGCTGAGAATCCTCCGAACGGCGCGATGATTGATTACTTCCTCCCGTCTCCGGCCCACACCGTGCTGCTGGAAGTTTTCGACGCTGAACAGAATCTCGTCCGGCAGTTTTCTTCCGAAGGACGTTCTTCGAAAGAGCAGGTCCCGACCAAGTACCTGCCTCTTCCCGTCGCCGACCGGTGGTTCGCCAAGCCTGAAATCCTCGAGAAAACTCCCGGCATGCACCGCTTCGTCTGGAACCTTACCTGGGAAAGTTCCGGAGGCCCGACGCCGGACGAGGACGCCGACTACCGCCGTCCGAGCGGGCCGAAGGCGGTGCCGGGAATCTATCAAGTCCGCCTGACAGTCGATGGAAAGACGCAAAGCCAACCGCTGACTGTGGTGATGGATCCCCGCTCGCCCGCGACTCCCGAAGTACTCGCGCAGCAGTTCGAACTGGGCCAACAAATATTTGCCGAAGCCACTGAGCCGCGTCGCGTCTTGGCCGAAATCGGATCGGTTCAGAAACAGTTTGCGGATATTCAAGTGAAGGTTGAGCACGAACCTTCGACAGCACAAAACGCACAGATCAAGTCGGCCCTCTCGGATGCACAATCCGCCATCGCCAGGATTGTCATGAATAAGGAACGCCTGGAGCAAGAGGGCCCGGGACTGCAGGATGCATACGCAGGTCTCGTTTCAGCCCTGCGAGTCGTCGAAAGCGGAGATCGTGCCGTGCCCTCGCAGGCGATCGCCGTGTACAAGGAATCGAGCCGACAGGTGAAAGTCCGCGTTGCGGAGTGGACCCGATTCAAGCAAACGAACTTGGTGCAGCTTAACCAGAAACTGCGTGAGGCCAAGCTCGCTCCCGTCGCGATCGCTGAAGTTGAGAGGAGGTCGAATTTCTGATGTCGCGCTAGGCGGAGCAGGAAACGTTGTGCTTGCTTGTCAGGGAGTGATGGATCGCTATTTGCCAACTTGGGCGTGACTCGGGAACCTGCCAGGAAAGAACCAGGACCATGACCCTGACGACCGAGCAAGAGACGCTGCGGGATCAGAATGTTTCGACCGGCGGTTTTGGCTTTGCCGCATGGCCTTGGCCGGTGGGATGTCGTTTCTAAGAACCTGTGCCCCGGCACGTTCAAATTTAAGGTCAGACTCGCAGACAGATAGGCGTGCTGAAGCGCTCCGGGAAACGTGCGAGTAAAGCGAGAACATCGCGAGGATTAACCATGTTCCCGCAGAGGTGAAGTTTGTCGTTTAGTGCACGGTTAACCGATCAATCAATATAAGCACGGGACAGTGAGGGATTTTCGACTCTGTGGAGGTAGCAGTTTTCATGGACAGGGCGTCCCTGTTCGTCGATTTTGCAGTCCTCTAAAAGCACAGGCTTGCCGCATATCCAATAACTTGGGATGGCGTTGGTCGGCATTCAAGGCCTCCGGGTACATCAGGGTTGTGTCAAGAGACGAGCCCATTTCGGGGCGACACGCACAATGTGGACAGTCATTCTTCAAAATTCTAACCGAAGGCGCCGATCTACAGTCTGTAGGGTATCCCACAGATTGCGCCTCCGATAAGTTGGGAACGGAGCAACCCGCGCAAGCCTCCCACTTTTCTAAGGAATTCTCCTAGAGACCGCTGTGCATCAGGATGCATCCAAGCCAGGCATACGATAATGTCGCCGAACGCGGAGGCACTGTGGAGAAATCGAGACAAATGGTCATAACAAATAATGGCCATCCCCCTTTGCGCCGCGGAGAGCGCACGGCTTCAAGTGGAAAAGCCGTTGTCAATAGCATTCTCCTGTCAGTTCCTGACGACGAGTTTGAAGCGATCCGCCCGCACTTGGAGTTTGAAGCCCTGCCGCACCATTTCAGTCTTTACGAGCCAAACCGGAAGGTGGAATTTGGCTACTTCTTAAATGCCGGCATGGTCTCTCTAGTGTTCACAACTCGCGATGGAGAAAGCGTCGAGGTCGGGGTCGTGGGGAACGAAGGCTTTACACCCGTATCCTTGGCCGCGGGCATCGAACGATACCCGCATCGTGCCCAGGTGCAAATCGCAGGCGACGCATTCAAGCTGAGTTCCAGCGTCATGCAAACACTCTTGCCGTCAAGTCCTCAGTTACAAAAGCTGCTGAATCGGTATGCGGCGGTTCACCAAATGCAAGTCGCGCAAACGGCCGGGTGTAATCGGCTGCATAATCTTGAACAACGTTTGGCCCGGTGGCTTTTGCTGACCCAGGACCGGGTCGAGTCCGGCTTGCTGCGGATTACTCACGAATTTCTCGCGATGATGCTGGGAACCGACCGCCCAAGCGTAAGCCTGGCCGCCAGCGCGCTGCAAAAGAAACGGATCATTCAATATACACACGGAGCGGTGAAGATTCTGAACCGCAAGAAACTCGAAAGCTCTGCTTGCGAGTGCTACGGGATCACTCAGCAGTTCACCGGCGAACTGGCGTTGAAGTAGCGGGGAGCAGCATACTGTATCAAACGTTAGTATGTGTGCCAAGGTACGGTTCTCTGTGTATGTACGGCCGAGGTCGGGGAGACTATTACTTAAGCAGTGCCTTTACTCGTGGCCGGCTATCCCGCCGCATGCACAGCCCCATCGCTTAGCCAGCAACCCGCCAAGGCACAGCGGGGGCTAAATGCCTTTCAGAATACTAATCGTGGACGACAGCTACGTAATCCGACACTCCCTTCGAGGGTTCATCGAGCGGAGCACCGATTGGGAGGTATGCGGCGAGGCTGAAAACGGAAAAATCGCCCTGCAGAAGGTGACCGAACTTCGCCCCAATCTGGTGATTTTGGATCTTTCGATGCCGGTCATGAATGGCCTTGAGGCGGCTCGCCAAATTACGCGGCTCGCGCCTAAGGTCGCCATGGTTATGTTTACGATGCACGTCAGCACCCAACTTCGTCAGGATGCGCAAGCAGCGGGCATTCGAGAGGTGATCGCCAAATCGGATGGCATTGAGGACCACCTGTTTCCTGCGATCCGAACGATCGGCGCTTCTCCGTAGAAGCGGCTACGCTCGCGAACGCTACCAGCATTCCTTTAAGGGCTCTGCCTAACAGGGAAGTCCGTTCACCAGACGATGGTGACGATCTCTACCTCTTCCTGACAGTTTTCACGATGAATGAGTACTGAATTGTTTCTGCGTTTGAGCAGCAAGTCTACCGCTACCTTGCCACAGCGAAGGTTGCGAATGGATAGCTGAGGAACTCCATCGGGAAGGAAAGGCCGATCGAAGATGATCCGGCCACGATCGGCTTGCACTGAGATGGGGTACCGACCACGATCGACTGCAAGCCTTTCCCAGCGAAAACATGGATTCATCTGGTGTGGCAGCTGGAGCGGGGGGTAGCCAGGTGCACTATATAAGCCTCACGGTGGGAGGTGAAACTAACGGCTTACTGAAGTCATGGACAGACCGTGCGGTCGTCGGACGTTCTCGAGTCCGTACAGCGAACAGACCGCACGCCTACAGCAATCGTTTGATGTCCCTCACGCAAATTGCCGGGTTAAGCTGCAGGAAAGGAGGACGAGGATGCCTGAAAAAGAAACAATCGAACGTGCTCAGGAAGACGCCCGCGAGGGAAAATCTCCCAGCACACAGGCAGGAGAATTTGTACGGGAGGAGGTGCACCACGTGCGGGAGGGGAAGCATGGAGCGGCGTCTGCAAAACAGGCTATTGCGATCGGGCTCTCAAAGGCTCGGCGCGCAGGGGTAAAGCTGCAACCTCCAAGAGAAGGGAAAACATCGGCGAGGACTGCGAAGCAAGCGAACCGCGATTATCGCAAGGGACAAAGTGATTCCTCGCGCGAGCCGTCGGCCACGCGATCGCTCGCCACTACGGGCGCCCTGAAGAAGAAGGGTCGTGCCGCGGCTTCACACCGGGCCCTCTCAAGACAGGCACGGGCCGCGGCACAAGAGCATGGTTCGACCGCGCGTCACCGGTCCGCGGTGAAGGCAAACCGCACAAGGGCCAGGCGCGGTAATGCTGTAGACAAGGAGGGCGGCGAGGGATCGCGATGATTCGAAAACTTAAAACTGGCCAGTTCCGTTTGTACTCGCGCAAAAAGGACGCCAAGACTGGTAAGCGCCGAAACCTTGGAACGTTCGCCAGCAGGAGCGCCGCAGAAGCTCATGAGCGGGCGGTCCAATATTTCAAGGGTCGATGAGGGTCCCATGGCAGTCAAGAAGAGCAAAGGATGGGGATCGAAGGTCAGTACCGACTCCAGCCACCCTCCGCCGGGGCTATTCAAGAAAAGCGCCGCCACCATCGCGCGGACCCTGGCGTCGAGAAGAGTATCCCCGAAAGGACTTCAATCAGGAATGAGGATGCTTACCTACTTCATCAATCGAGCAGGACGTGCACTCAGTGCGAAACGCAGGGCGGAACTGCGAGGAGCTAAGGATCTGCTTTCAAAACGAATACAACGATCGAAGCAATTGCGAGGCAGAAGGGCGAAAGCGTAAGCAACTTCAGTACCTTTGGGATCAGGACGCATGATGCATGGTGAGGCTGCGTTTTGAAATGTCTCCAGTCTATGCCGCGTGCCCCACGCGTCGCACGACCGAAGATAAGCGCAAATCGCCAGGCATCAATGAGCGCTCCATCTCAGTGATGGTGCTAAGGGCGGCCAACAACATTCTCCGTTCCGATAAGGGCGCGGAATCGAAGGAGTCTTCGATGTGATCCATGATTGCATCTTTTGCGCTACGAAACCGGTCTGCGACTAGCAGTGGGTCCTGTTCTCGCAGAGCCGCTGCAAACGACCCCTGCCAATTCGCACCGGGAATGGAGGCGTAGTGCATAACGCACCTCACTGGGAAAAACGAGTCAGTCCGCTGTAACTTTAATCTTGAAGCTTACTAATTTAGACCCCTACCTGGCACAATCGGGTTTTCACTGTACGCTAACCCCTTCGCGCCTCGCGGACGAGCTTCTCTCCTCTATACCATTTCCGCGTTCGAAATCTCAGGCATAACAAGAATGGAGCGGACCGCGGTGAAGTGTCGGGTCCCTACCCTTGGGCGTCTGTCCATGGGTCTCCCAAGCCGGAATTTCAACGGGATGGGATTAGTACTACTGATTTCGTTCCGGGCGGTTGACACACCCTTTTCTCTTTGACACTCAGGTTGTTCCTGTATAGAGTCCCAGGTTAACTCCGTTCAGAATTCTCCGCTCGCTCCCAACGGCTCAATCGGGAAATGTTAGCGGCCTAGCACGATCCAGGGGTATCCCGCCTGGGTACCAGTGTGTGATCCCTCGGCTTTGGAATGGATTCACGAGTCTCGAATTAAACTCCACCTGGAGATATGTTCGAATGAAGAAACATACCCTTAACTTTTTTCTAATCATCTTGGTTTTTGCTGGAACCTCCGCGTTTGCCGGCGTAACAGTGACCAGCCCAGGGAACGGCAGCACAGTGGGATCGTCCGTTACCTTCGTGGCGAAAGGGACTACGTCCTGCCCGAAAGGCGTGGCATCGATGGGCATTTATCCGGCCCCCTATCAGTTGGCGTACGTCGTAAACGGCGCAAATTTAAATACCAGCCTCAACTTCAATCCAGGAACTTACAACGTAGTGGTTGAGGAATGGGACAATTGCGGCGGGGCATCGACCGCGTCAGTACAGATTACGGTCAAGACTGAAACCGGCGTATACGTGACGTCGCCGGCTAATCACAGCACGGTTAGCGCACCCACGAATTTCGCCGCGACCGCGACCACATCCTGTTCCTTAGGCGTGGCCTCCATGGGAATCTATACCGCCCCATCTCAGTTGGCGTATGTGGTGAATGGTGCGAGGCTCAACACCAGTCTGGCCCTGGGCCCCGGAACTTACGACGTTGTGGTGGAAGAATGGGATCGCTGTGGCGGAGCGGCGAGCACGCCTCTCACTATCACGGTGGCCTCGGGCCAAACGTTCTGGAATCTCCAAAGTGCGGGCGGGTGGAATAGCTACGCTCAGCAGCCGCCAAACTATACGGATTGCACCTGGTGTGCCCCGAGCGGACCGGGGACCATATGGTCGATGATCCAATGGATCAAGTCGCCAACGATTTCGGGCAACGCGACGCAATACTATATTGGGGGGAACCTGGCGTATTCGGATGTGCTTTGGAATAACCATTTGATTGGCGACTTGTCCTCGCAGGGACTCCCTGATACAAATCACACTCTCGTGCCCACGCTCCACAACTTTACCTATGACGTCTATTTTTATGGGAATAACCTCGGGGTGTCACAGGCGCTCGAATTCGATGTGAACCAATTCTTCGACGGCATGGGATTTACCTGGGGACATGAGTGCCGCGTCGAGGCGGGAGGCGAATGGGATGTCTGGGACACCACTTCCTTCAAGTGGATCCCAACCGGAATACCCTGCAACCCCGTGGCGAACGCCTGGAACCACCTCACGATTCAAATGGCGCGAACCACCAATAACAAGCAGCTGTATCAGACGATCACTCTAAACGGCGTGACCCATACGCTGAACTGGGCCTATGCCCCATACTCTGCGCCGCGATGGTGGGGAATAACGGTGAATTATCAAATGGATGGGGACTACAAGCAAACGCCGTACACGGTGTATGTAGACAAACTGAACTTCTCGTACCAATGAAGAAGTTCTCGTCAAAGCCATTGATTTCTGGTATCGGTGATTCGCAGTGACTTGGGCTGGCCAAGGCTTATTTACGGGCTATCCGATTTGGCGGTCTGATCGACGGGACCGGTCCCGGCGGCTTTTCCATTGACAGGGTTTTGGGGCTCGCCTGGCTTGGCGGACGGGCGCCCTTTAGCTGCTACTCTTTTCAGCTCCGTCGCAATGGGTGGAATCCATTGTCGGGCGCGCCGTTCGACCACGGCTGGATATTGAGCGACGCGCGTTCGCAGATGTTCAATGTGCTGATGCAACGCACCTTGGAGTTCGGCGAGGATGTTCGCATGTGCGTCGTCGTCTTGTGAGGCAAAAAGCTGGGCGCAGAGTTCGCGAATCTTGTCTTCTGTACGACGCATAGCTGTTATATCCGATGAGGCCCGTTGCGACTCGGGCGGCTTCGAGTGGAGCAACTCCTCGACCGCTGAGATCAGTACGCGGCTGTCTGACTTGGCCACCGTTTTCCGCACACCGATTTTTCCGGCCTCCTGGCCGACGCTCTCAGACAAGTAAAGAGTGTGCATCAGGATTGGGACGTCTGGCAGAAGCTTTACGATCTCGCGTGCAGCCGTGAGGCCGTCCATCACGGGCATCACCAAATCGACGATGATGAGATCGGGTTTTAACTCCTGAGCCTTCGCAACTGCTTCATACCCGTCCTCGGCTTCGACAACTTCCCAATTGTGTTCTGCGCCTTCCAGCACCTGACGCATGGCCGCTCGAACTGACGCATTGTCGTCAGCGATCAAGATTCGAATGGACAAGCGCAGACTCCCCCGGGCGTTTAAGACGATGGCGCGCGCCTCCGATGCTTTCTCGGAATTGTCGGGTACCATACGAAGTACATCAGCAAGATTACAAACTTTAAATACCGCGAACACTGTACGTTAGGAATTGCTTAATGCGCATCACTCAAGAAAAATGAGATCAAGATGCAACTCCCTTGGAGTTGGAGGACAACAGCAAGATCTTCACATCTCAGAAAAAAGGAGTCCCGGCAAATTGCGGGACTCCTTGAGCATTCAACGTACCGCCCAACCAGGACGTGCGAGGTTGCCGGTCCGGCTGTTCGTGGGCGAAAATGACGAAACAACCCCATCGCGAGGCGAAGGAAGAAACCTGGACGATTCTCTAAGGCAGAGTGGAAATTTGGATCGGGGGACCTTCCTTGGCGGTGAAGGCCTTTAGCCGCCGCAGCTCGTCCTGAGTTTTCTGCCACGCCGCCGCATTTTGTTTGGTTGCGATCACAGCGTTCGGATCGCTGTAGAAAGCCAGAATATTCTCCTGCAAATCCGGGGTGACGGTTTCGAAGTTGTGTTGAGCCAACTGATCCAACAGGCGTGCATAGGCCTTGTCGGTGAGCGGATACTCGCCAGCTTGGGTCCTTCGTCCAGTGTCGAAGTCGGTGTTGGAAAGGTGGAGTTTGTTGTTTCCGGCATCGGCGAGAAGGCTCCGGTAGTTATCCAGCGTGTGGTTGACGCTGGCGATGTAAAGATCCTCGGTTCTGCGAGTGGGAATTTTGAAGTCGAGCGCTTTAAAGGGGCCAACTTTCGGCACGAACCTAAGAAAAAACGCCAGAACTCGCGTGCCAAATCCCGGCTTCCGGTATCCTTTGCCCCACTCCCGCTGGTAGTTGGCTCGCGACAAATAGTAGCGAAACTTGCGGGCATTAAAGTTCGGGGTTTCGGCGACAAGCTCTTTCTTTCGCGCTAGCAGCGCCACCCTCGTCATTTCGGGAAGCATCGTGCTGATCGCGCGCCGGAAGGTTCCGATAGCCAGGTCTTCGTTGGAAATTACATCGCTCAAAGGAATACCGTAAGTGTCTTGGAAGGCCCGTTCTAGCACAGGCTTGGAGATTTCAAATCCGATGAAATCGTGATACCGGTCCGAGGTGTAGCGGTTTTTCGCTACCTGGGTGACGTCAAAACCAAATTCTGTGCGGATGTGAGCCTTGGGATCGTCGGCGTAGGTCACTTCGTTGCCGAACTTCCTTCGAAGCTTTGGAAACTCCAGCGCCACGGCCTCGTTCACGACGGGGTGTCCGACGTTGTCCGACGAGTAGTGGGCCAGCGCGCCGAGGGCGAAAGCGTATTCATCGATGTCGTTCGATTCGTTGATCAGATTTACGATGAAGTCCCCACTGCGCAGGTAATGGGTGAGGTCGCTGAAGTACTTGTTCCCGAACGGATAGTAGCCCATATCTTGGACCAGCGAACCTCCGTAGGCAAAGGCGTGAGCTTTCCTCAAGTCCTCCGCGCTCGAGCTAGGGAATCGCTTGGTGAGCAGGGGTTGAATGTCGTCCTTCCACAGCAAGTCGACGACTTCCTCGTGCGTTAACACGGAGTAGGCCTCGCAAACCTGTGTCACGACCAGGACCAACCCAAGCCCAATCACAGCCCGCAAAAAATCGAGGTAGCTTCTCATAAAGCCCGGACTTCTCAAGTCCATGAAACTAACCATTGGTGCCGGGTGCCATCCCTCCGACGCTCCGGCGAGCGTTTTGACTTGGTCACGTCTTGGCTGAAGCAGCCTCACTTAGTTGCTTTTCGAGGCAGAAGGTTGGTCGAGAAATCACAGCCAGCCCACCTGGCGTACAGCCATATTGCCGGGCGCGTACCAGACGTTCGGTAATGACATGACCGGCGTGGACATTTACGGTCAATCTCGTTGTTGGATTACACGATTTTATCGGCCCCGCATCTCGATTTGAGGAGGAGCTAAATTATGAGCATCTGGACATAGTGTTTGTGATTCTGTTGATCGCCTGGATCAGCGGATTCACACTGTTCCACGTGGCTGGTGGATTGATCCACCTGCTGCTGATATTTGCGGTCATCGCGCTGATCTTGCATTTCGTAATGGGCCGGCGTGCGGTCTGAACGGCACACTGACCTGAAACTTACTCCAGGATTTATCCGATTCCGGCGCCTTACCCAAAGCCTTCGGACGGGAAAGGACGGGTTTGTCGTGAACAAATTTCTCAAGTCGCTTCTCAGAACTGCCGTTAGCATGATGGATCAATACTATGAGCTAGTGGATCGAGCGTCGGACCGTGTCTCGGACATGGTCGACCGGGGCAGAGAAGTGATCTACCCTGAGAATCACGAACTGCGCAACATCCTGAGTTTTGTGGCGGGAGTGGGCGTCGGCATCGGTGCCGGCGTTCTTCTGGCGCCCGCCAGCGGGAAGGAAATCCGCAGTTCGATTAGAGAAAAGGTGCGAAACATTCGAGGTCAAGCCAGTTAGCAGACTTTTGGCACGGAGTGGCCGAGGTTTAGCCGAAGATCTGCGTCAAGAGGCTAGTCCTCGGTTCACGTCCGAATCCTCTGCCGCTTGAAGAGGCAGAATCCGCTCAATGACGTTCGGCCGCTGTCGGACTGAATCTGCAACTCTCCTGCAGAAGTTTGCCTCAGTCGCTCGCGCATTCCGCAAAATAATGAGGGCCAGCATCATTGCTGGCCCTCGGGGGAAGGTTTTTCCGCAGATCAGGTCAGTTTTGTGAGGTGTCCTTTTTCATCTTTTCTCCCGCCATCTTGAGCGACACAACGTCGACCGAGCCGGTATCGGCAGAGACGTGCGCTTTCAGAATGACGTGGTGTCCTTCGTGGCCCTTCACGGCCTCAGGATTGCTGATCGTCCAACTTTTGCCGTCCTTGTCGCTTACAAAGGTTTTCCCGTCATCGCTGATCTTGCCCGTAATGCTGGCCGCCTTCGCTGACGTATCCGATTTCATGTTGTCCTGCTTCATCGTGTCTTGAGCGACGAGGCTGAAACTGCTCAGCAGGCTCAACGCAAAGAGAATCGTCATCAGTTTTCTCATATCAGTCTCCTTGGGGGAAATTCCGCCTGGCGCACACTGCGGAGTCCAGTGAAGGGCAGTCGTAAGAGTCCGAATGTCGACACGGCCGACGCTAACCCATGACTGCCCGGATCTATCGCGTCGTACTTGGCCAAATTACTGGACGACCGGACTTGCAACAATACAGCGAATGCCTGAGCAGACCGGGCCGACTCCAAGACTCTGAATGGTAGGGTTTTTGTGTATGGACGAATCTCGAACTTTTGCTAATGATTCACCTGCTAATGATTCTCTGCCTCTTTCCCGTACAATTCCACGAAACTCGGGAAGATCCGATCGGTAACGCATTGAGACGAAAATGAGCACAACCCAGATGCCACAGTCGGTTTCAGAAACGAACACGGGACAGCATTCTCATGTTGTCCAACTCTACGGCGAAGACAAATTTCTGATCGAGGAACTAACGCAGTTCATTGGCGCGGCTCTAATGGTAGGGAGTTCCGCGGTCGTCATCGCAACCAAAGGTCATAAAGACAGTCTTGCTCAAAGACTGGAGGATCAAGGTCTCGATCTCGCAGGAACCATTGCCAGCGGGCGGTACGTGGCCCTGGACGCGGCCGAGACTCTCACGCGAATCATGGTGGGTGGCTTGCCGGACACTGTGCGCCTTTCCGAGGTGATCGGAGGAGTGCTGGCGCAAGCTGCGTCGGCCGCCCAGGACCAGAATCGGCGGGTCGTGGCGTTCGGGGAAATGGTGTCTTTGCTGTGGGCGGAAGGAAAGACCGAAGCCGCGATTCACCTGGAAAAACTCTGGAACCAGTTGGCCCGAGCCTACTCTTTTTCGCTTCGGTGCGCATACCCGATGCAGGGTTTTTGCCGCGAGGAAGATGCAGATTCGCTGGAGAGGATTTGCGCTGAACATTCGGCAGTCATCCCAGATGAGAGCTTCAGTGAGCTTACGTCAGAAGAACGCCGGCGCAGCATAGTTCGGTTGCAGCAACGAATGCAGGTTCTTCTGACCGAGGCCGAATCGCACCGGAGGGACGAGCAATTTCGATTGTTCGTGGAAGCAGTCCCGGATTACGCCATCTTCATGCTGGACCCCGAAGGATGCGTCAGCACCTGGAACACCGGAGCGGAGCGAATCAAGGGATACAAAGCTGCGGAGATTGTTGGCAAGCACTTTTCCTCTTTCTACCCCGAGGAGGACGTTCTTTCCGGCAAGCCAAACAAGCTGCTGAAACTGGCAACCCAACAGGGACACGCCGAGGATGAAGGGTGGCGTGTTCGTAAAGACGGCTCGAGATTTTGGGCCAGTGTGACCATTGCCGCGGTTCGAAATCAGGCGGGGCAGTTGATCGGCTTTGGTAAAGTCACGCGTGATCTCACCGAGCGCCGACGCGCAGAAATCGCTTTGCGTCGAAGCGAAGATCGTTTCCGCCTGATGGCTGAGGCGGTTCAGGATTATGCCATCTTCATGCTAGACCCCGAGGGTTACGTCAGCACCTGGAACACGGGAGCAAAGCGAATCAAGGGGTATCAGGCTACGGAGATCATTGGTCGCCACTTTTCCTGCTTTTATCCCGAGGAGAATATTCGTGCGGGCAAGCCTGGTTTGGATCTCCAGGTCGCCGCGGAACAAGGTCGGTTCGAGGACGATGGCTGGCGGGTTCGCAAGGACGGTTCCGTATTCTGGGCGAACGTGATCATCACTCCGATTCGAGATGAGGCGAACAAGCTGATCGGTTTCGCGAAAGTTACTCGAGACGTCACCGATACGATGCGGAAAGAAAAGTCGCTGCGCGATCTTGCTTCACACCTGCTGCAATTGCAGGATGAGGAGCGGAGGCGGATTGGGCGGGATCTTCACGACACGCTGGGGCAATGTGTCACTGCGATGAAAATCAGCCTGGATTCTTTGGCGTACTCCGTGACTCCCAGCAACCCAGAGATCAGCGAAAAGGTTAGGCACTGTGCCCGTCTGGCGGAGGAGTGTGTCAAAGAAGTCCGCACGATTTCCTACCTGCTTTATCCGCCCATGCTGGAAGAGATGGGACTGAAGTCGGCGATCCCCTGGTACCTCGAGGGTTTCACGACGCGAAGCGGGATCCGAGTCACGTTCGACGCGCCCGCCGATTTCCCTCGGTTGTCGCGTAATACTGAATTGGCGCTCTTTCGCGTGCTCCAGGAGAGTCTGACCAACGTACATCGACACTCGGGCAGCGAAACCGCGCATGTCGGGCTGTCCATGAAGGATGGAATGGCTGTCCTCGAAATCCGAGACGCAGGAAAGGGAATTCCTGCTGCGATTCTGCTGGAGTCAGGCGAAGCCTGGCAGCGGGTCATCGGGGTCGGACTGCGCGGCATGAGAGAGCGCTTAAGTCAGCTCGGGGGGGAACTGGAAATATCTTCGACTGAGCGCGGCACTACGGTGATTGCGAGCCTACCGGTGTCGGCTTCCTCTGTGGTTTCCAGCCTGGCCCCGGTGGCATAGGGAATATCGTAGTTCTCGGCTACTCATCAGACCCAACTTTCTGCACAACCTCCGGAGTGGGTTCGATCTCTAAGCGTCCGACGAGGCCTCTTTGGAAGCGCGCGGGACCCGGTCGGCCTGAGAATTTAAGAGAGTCAAGGACGAGAAGGTCAATGCATCCCTCGGACGATCCTGATGGTTCTGTGACAGTAATGGGTTCCGATCAAAGTGGGTCCGACCAGTCCACGCAGCCCGCAGGAGCAAAGCGACACCGGGTAAGCGAAGGATGATCGGGTAGGAGAAGCCAATGCGTATTCCCTCCATGGGTGTGGTGTTATGGTTCGCCATTGCGGTGCTGGCGATGTCGTCAACCTCGCTTGGGCAGGTCCGTATTTCAGCCACGTTCGGTCCGCCCGCGCTACCCGTCTACGAGCAGCCACTTTGCCCCGGTGATGGTTATATCTGGACGCCCGGCTACTGGGCATGGAGCGATGACGATGACGACTATTATTGGGTGCCAGGTACGTGGATACTGGCTCCGGAAGTCGGCTTTCTGTGGACGCCGCCGTATTGGGCCTGGGCCGATGGTGCATTCGTTTTCTACGACGGCTACTGGGGCCCGCATGTCGGCTTCTATGGCGGCGTTGTCTACGGTTTCGGCTACTTCGGCGAAGGCTTCGAGGGAGGACGCTGGGACCACGACCATTTCTTCTACAACCGTTCCGTGACCAACGTGAACATAACCGTCGTTCACAATGTCTATAACACGACGGTAATCAACAACAACACGACGGTGAATCGGGTTAGCTACAACGGCGGCCCTGGTGGAATTAATGCCCGTCCAACGCCTCAGCAGGAAGCTGCCGCTCATGAGCGGCATCTCCCTCCGGCCTCCACTCAAGTTCAGCATGTGCAGGCTGCCCGTGGAAATCCGCAGCTGCGGGCGTCCGCCAATCGCGGCAAGCCGCCAGTCGCCGCGACTGCCAGACCGGGAGCGTTCAGCGGCCGCGAAGCCGTATCGGCCCGCGAAGCCGGAGCCCCGTACAATCCTCCCGCGAATCGAGGAACTGCTGGTGGCGGCAACAGCAGCCGCCCCGTGAATGGCAGCAACCGTCCCGCGACTCCAATCCACCCCAACGATCTCCCCCCGTTCGAGCGTCCTGCGAATACAGGGGAGTCGAAGGCCGACAAGAAATTCCAGCAGCAGCAGCAAAAGCTCGAGCAAAAGCAGGAGCAGGAACGGCAGACGCTCCAGCAGAAACAAGAGCAGGAGCATCAGCGAATGGCAAAACAGGCCGGGGACGAAGCGCGAAAGCAGCAGATGGAACAGAGGCACCAGCAGCAGACCCAGCAGTTGCAACAGAGACACCAGCAACAGCAGCAGAGCTTGCAGCAGCGACAGCCCCCACCACCACCCAACCGGGCTGAACCTAGACCCCCCAAAGGAAGGTCATAAGTCGAATGATTTCAAGCAGGCAAGCGGGCATGACTCGATCGCGAGAGTTGCCAGGCTGCGACTGCGGGCGATGATCATTTGTGAAGTTAGGGTGAAGGGACTGAGCCGGGGAGTGCCCGATACGACTTTGTTCCTGAAGTCGGAGTTTCGCTTTGGGGGTGAGGCTGCGGGATTCATCAGGTTGAATTGAAGGTACCCTTTAACTTTCCGCCCCTGAGAAGAGTGCTCAAAAGGCGGATTGCAAAGACCTTCCGCCAGGATCCTTGTCGTCCCCTCGCTCCAGACCATTGCTCCTGTTGTTATTGCGCTCGTCTAACGCTTTCGTGAGTTCGGCGATGAGCTGCATCAGCTTGGCTGGATCGAGTTCATTTGCCGCTTTCTTGCACAGTTCCTGCCAGTCCATTGAGCGATCCTGAGTCATTCCGAGGCCTCCATGAAGCCGAGATGAACGGCCAACGTTTGTGGCGATGAGTGGAAATGCAGGCAAGTTTCCAGACTGACAAAGCCACCTTTAGAAGCACTTACAGGAGTTTCGATATTTCTTTGCGTGAAGGAACTTTTCCGGCGCGCGTAAATTCGTCATGCAGTGTCCTCACGTGCCACGTCCATAAAACCTTGTAGGCCGTGTAACCTCTCGGGCGGGTTTAATCAGCTGGTTGAAGCCTCGGCAGGCTCGTCATTGACGGTGGTGCCAGTCTCCGAATTTGTCGGAACGACAGACCGGAAAAGGCGTCTTCACCTCCATACTCGAACCAGCGCCCTCCCTCTGCCTCAAGACGGAACCTAAGTCGTGAAATCTAACGTTGGCCCCGGTTTATGGGATCTTCCTACAGGAAATACCTTAGGGCCTGCTATCTTCTTTTCGTGGTACGAATGCATGGGTCGAGAGAGCCCTGGTCCGGGGGACAGGACTGTTTGAGGGGGATACCCCTACGCTCGGGATCTGATGGTCTGCCGACAGCGATGAGAGTCGAACACGGGGCGCACATCGGTGCCACGGACGGCATCGCCGCGTATAGCCTTGGCGCTCGATACTGCTTTTGGGAGCAACGATGAAACGAACCGCCCTCAACAACACGATGGCGCCCAATACCACTGAGAACCTTCCACCGGTCAAGAGCAATGGGAAGCCCAAATCTTCTAACGGGTCTTTGGATCTCACTGTCATACTAGCCAGCCTGCAGAGCATGCGCGATGGCGACTTCACGGTGAGGCTTCCGGGGACCTGGGTTGGCCTGGCGGGAAAAGTTGCCGACACATTCAACGAGATTGTGGCTGCCAACCAGCACATGGCGCAAGAGTTGAAGCGCGTCGGACAGGTGGTTGGCAAACAGGGCAAGACGCGGGAGCGCACCCGGTTCCACGAGTCGAGAGGCGCGTGGGGAGAGATGGAGGTTTCCGTCAATACGCTGGTGGAAGACTTGCTTCGTCCCACCGCCGAAGTCACGCGCGCGATCGCAGCCGTGGCGCAAGGCGACCTTACTCAGACCGTGAGGCTGGACGTGGATGGGCGGCCTTTAGAGGGGGAGTTTCTGCGCTCCGCCAATCTCGTCAACACGATGATTCAGCAACTCGGCGTTTTTACGGCGGAGGTTACGCGCGTGGCGCGCGAGGTGGGAACCGAAGGCAAACTGGGCGGCCAGGCGCAGGTGCCTGACGTCGCGGGGACCTGGAAGGACCTCACAGACAATGTAAACCTCATGGCCAGCAACCTGACAGGTCAGGTACGCAACATCGCCGAGGTCGCCACGGCTGTTGCGAGTGGTGATCTGTCGCGCAAGATCACGGTCGACGTGCGGGGTGAAATTCTCCAGCTCAAAGAAGCCATCAACACGATGGTGGATCAGTTGCGGTCGTTTGCCTCGGAAGTGACGCGCGTAGCACGCGAAGTCGGCACCGACGGCAAGCTGGGCGGACAGGCGGTCGTGCCCGGCGTCGCCGGTACCTGGAAAGATCTCACGGATTCGGTGAACGCCATGGCCGGCAACTTGACGGCTCAGGTGCGCAACATCGCCGAGGTCACCACGGCTGTGGCCCGCGGCGATTTGTCGCGCAAGATCACTGTCGACGTGAAAGGTGAAATTCTCGAACTGAAAGACACTATCAATACGATGGTGGATCAACTGAACGCGTTCGCAGGGGAAGTAACGCGCGTTGCTCGCGAAGTCGGTACGGAAGGCAAGCTCGGAGGCCAGGCACAAGTTCCAGGTGTCGGTGGCACGTGGAAAGATCTCACCGACAACGTGAACTTCATGGCCAGCAACCTGACCGGCCAGGTGCGCAACATCGCGGAAGTCGCAACCGCCATCGCCAGCGGTGACCTGTCGCGCAAGATCACGGTGGACGTACGAGGCGAGATTCTGCAACTCAAAGAGACTCTCAACACGATGGTCGATCAGCTCAATCGTTTCGCGGGAGAAGTAACGCGCGTGGCCCGCGAAGTCGGCACCGAGGGCCGCTTGGGCGGTCAGGCCAATGTGCCCGGCGTGGCCGGTACGTGGAAAGATCTTACCGACTCCGTCAACTCCATGGCCGGAAACCTGACGGGCCAGGTAAGAAACATTGCCGAAGTGACGACGGCTGTGGCTCGCGGTGATTTATCACGCAAGATCACGGTGGACGTGAAGGGCGAAATTCTCGAACTGAAGAACACCATCAATACCATGGTGGACCAACTCAATGCGTTCGCCGGCGAAGTGACCCGCGTGGCGCGGGAAGTCGGTACCGAGGGCAAACTGGGTGGCCAGGCTCAGGTGCCTGGAGTCGCCGGTACCTGGAAAGATCTCACCGACAACGTGAACTTCATGGCCAGCAACCTCACTGGCCAAGTGCGAAACATTGCCGAAGTAGCAACGGCCGTCGCGCGTGGCGATTTGTCGCGCAAAATCACGGTGGACGTGAAGGGCGAAATCCTCGAGCTCAAAGACACGATCAACACGATGGTTGACCAGTTGCGATCATTCGCATCGGAAGTCACGCGCGTGGCCCGCGAAGTTGGTACCGACGGCAAACTGGGAGGTCAGGCCCTTGTTCCCGGAGTCGGAGGAACGTGGAAAGACCTTACGGACTCCGTGAATTCCATGGCCAGCAATTTAACCGGCCAGGTGCGCAATATCGCCGAGGTATCGACCGCAATCGCAAGTGGCGACCTGTCGAAGAAGATTACGGTGAACGTGAGCGGCGAAATCCTGCTGCTCAAGGAAACCATCAACACGATGGTGGACCAGTTGAATGCCTTCGCCGCCGAAGTGACGCGTGTGGCCCGCGAAGTTGGCTCCGAGGGTAAGCTCGGTGGCCAAGCTCGAGTCCCCGGCGTGGCCGGTACATGGAAAGATCTCACGGACTCAGTGAACTCGATGGCCGGCAACTTGACCGGCCAGGTGCGCAACATCGCCGAAGTCACGACCGCTGTGGCGCGCGGTGACTTGTCGCGCAAAATCACGGTCGATGTAAAGGGCGAAATTCTCGAGTTGAAGAACACTATCAACACCATGGTGGACCAGCTCAATGCATTCGCCGCCGAAGTTACCCGCGTGGCGCGCGAAGTGGGAACCGACGGCAAACTGGGCGGTCAGGCTGAGGTGCCGGGCGTCGCCGGCACGTGGAAGGATCTCACCGACAACGTCAACGTCATGGCGGTGAACCTCACCGAGCAGGTGCGCGGTATTGTGAAGGTCGTTACCGCAGTTGCCAATGGCGATCTCACCCAAAAACTCACCGTGAACGCAAAGGGCGAAGTCGCAGCCCTGGCGGAAACCATTAACAATATGACCGGAACGCTGGCCACCTTTGCGGATCAGGTGACCACCGTCGCGCGCGAAGTGGGTGTGGAAGGCCGTCTGGGAGGCCAGGCCAACGTGCCGGGCGCAGCGGGAACTTGGAAGGATCTGACGGGTAACGTCAATCTGCTCGCCGACAACCTGACCAACCAGGTCCGAGCGATCGCGGAAGTCGCCACCGCCGTAACCAAGGGTGACTTGACCCGGTCGATTCAGGTCGAGGCCAGCGGCGAAGTCGCGGAGTTGAAAGACAACATCAACACCATGATCGACAACCTGCGGCTCACAACGGATCGCAATACCGAACAAGATTGGCTCAAGACCAACTTGGCTCGCTTTACCGGAATGCTGCAGGGGCAGCGCGATCTGGCGACCGTCGGCAGAATGTTGCTTTCTGAACTGGCGCCACTGGTGAACGCGCAGCAGGGCGTCATCTATCAGATGGAGACCGAGGAGTCGGCAGGCATGGTGCTGCTGTCTGCATTTGCGGACGATGGTGAGAACGGGCACTTGCGCAGGTTGAAAATTGGCGAGGGGCTCGTGGGCCAGGTCGCTGCCGGAAAACGCCGCATGTTGATTTCGGATCTGCCGGAAACGACTGTTCCCATTCGCTCTGGATTATTCGAATCGGTTCCTCGGAATGTCATTGTGCTTCCGGTGCTGTTCGAGGACCGAGTCAAAGCTGTGATTGAACTCGCGTCCTTAAACGCCTTCACTGCCTCCCACCTGGCGTTTCTCGAGCAGCTCACGGCCAGCATCGGCATTGTGCTGAACAGCATTGAAGCAACGATGCAAACCGAAGGCCTCCTCAAGCAGTCGCAACAGTTGGCGGCCGAACTGCAGACCCAGCAGAAGGAACTACAGCAAACCAACGAGCAGCTGGCGCAAAAGGCCCAGCAACTCGCCGAGCAGAACGTGGAAGTGGAACGCAAGAACCAGGAAATCGAGCAAGCCCGCCGCGCTCTGGAGGAGAAGGCGAAGGAACTCGCTCTCACTTCCAAGTATAAGTCGGAATTCCTTGCGAACATGTCCCACGAGTTGCGGACTCCCCTGAACAGTATTCTGGTGTTGGGCCAGCAGCTCAGTGAAAATCACGATCACAACCTGACGCCGAAGCAGGTCGAGTTCGCGCGCACGATTCACGGCGCCGGGACCGATTTGCTGAACCTGATCAGCGACATTCTTGACCTTTCCAAAATCGAGTCGGGGACGGTCTCGGTCGAGGCCGAGGACGTGTTCTTTTCGAACCTGCTGGAAATGGTCGCCCGGCCCTTCCGCCACGAGGCGGAAAACCGGAGGCTGGCGTTCGAGGTGCAGTCCGACCCGCATCTCACACGCAGCCTGGTCACCGACTCCAAGCGTCTGCAACAGGTGCTGAAAAATCTGCTGTCGAACGCTTTCAAATTCACCGAGCACGGTTCCGTCCGCCTTGCGGTGTCGGTGGCAACCAAAGGGTGGAGTGAAAACCATCCGATTCTCAGCGGCGCAGCATCGGTCGTTGCATTCGAGGTCGCAGACTCGGGGATTGGAATAGCACTCGATAAACAGCGCATCATCTTCGAAGCCTTCCAACAAGCCGACGCCAGCACCAGCCGCAAGTACGGAGGAACAGGGCTAGGACTCGCGATCAGCCGTGAGCTGGCCAGCTTGCTGGGTGGCGAAATTCAACTTCGCAGTACACCGGGCCAGGGGAGCACCTTTACACTCTATCTGCCTCTTACCTATGTCGGACCGTCGACCTCGAAGCTGGCAGATTGGAAGACATCGTCGTCCACGGCGCCGTTGCAAATGGCGAACATCGTGGTATCGGAACATCCGGTCGAGCAAATCGAGGACGATCGAGCGAACTTGCACCCGGACGATGCGGTCTTGCTGATTGTCGAAGACGATCCGCACTATGCTCGCGTGCTTTGTGATTTGTCACGCGATAAAGGCTTCAAGGTTCTTGTGGCCTTGCGTGGCAACGAAGCCCTCAGCCTGGCTCGTGAGTTTCATCCCACCGCCGTATCGTTGGATGTTTTCCTACCAGACATGCTGGGGTGGACGGTGCTGAATCATTTGAAGCAGGATCCAGTCACCCGGCACATCCCGGTCCAGATGCTGACGCTGGATGAGGACCGGCATCATGGGCTGGCGCGCGGCGCATTTGCTTTTGTCACGAAGCCGACGAGCCCGGAAGAGCTGAACGTGGCATTGTCGCGAATCAAGGAGTATGCGACGCCGCGCCGCAAGCGGTTGCTGATTGTTGAGGACAATCCTTCCGAACAACTGAGTATTCGCGAATTGCTGGGTTACGACGATATTGACATCACCGTGGTCGCCACAGGCGCCGAAGCGCTGGCGGTCGTGGAGAAAGAGTCGTTCGATTGCGTTGTCCTCGATTTGCGATTGCCGGACATGACTGGCTTCGACATCCTGGAACGCATGCGGGATAATCCCGCCGTCAGTGACCTGCCGGTTGTCGTTTTCACTGGAAAGGAACTGTCTCCCGAGGAAGACGCCCGGCTGCACACTTTGGCTCGCAGCGTGGTCGTCAAAGGCGTGGAGTCGCCCGAGCGGTTGCTGGATGAAACGGCGCTGTTCTTGCATCGGGTCGTTGCCGATCTGCCGCCCGAGAAACAAAGGATGCTCGATCGCCTGCACCGATCGGATGAAGCACTGGTGGGGAAGAAGGTGTTGGTCGTCGACGACGACATGCGCAACATCTTCGCACTCAGCAGCGTCCTTGAGCGCCGGGGGATGGCAGTGCTAACCGCCGGAACTGGGCGGGAAGCAATCTCCATGCTGGAATCGACTCCCGACGTTGCCATCGTTCTGATGGACATCATGATGCCGGAAATGGATGGATATGCCACCATGCAAGTGATCCGGCAGAATCCCTCTTTCCGTAGGCTGCCCATCATCGCTCTGACTGCGAAGGCTATGAAGGGCGATCGCGAAAAGTGCCTGGAAGCGGGCGCCTCGGAATACCTGGCCAAGCCGGTCAACACCGAGCAACTGCTCTCCGCGCTGCGCATGTGGCTGCACAGATGAGCAAAAGTTCGGTTGGTCATCGGGGGTGTTGAAAGCGAGTCCATGTTATGGCAAATCACTTAAGAACATCATGAGCGCCCAGGACAAAGTCAACATCCTCATGGTCGACGACCAGCCGGGCAAGTTGCTCACCTATGAAGCCATCCTGGCTGAGCTTGGCGAAAATCTGATTCAGGCGACCTCCGCCAAGGAGGCCCTCGAGAAGCTGCTCAAAACCGACGTCGCAGTTCTGCTGATGGACGTGAGCATGCCGGAGATCGACGGTTTTGAACTGGCCGAGATTATCCGTCAGCATCCGCGCTTTCAGAAAACTGCAATCATCTTTGTGTCTGCGGTGCATCTGACCGATCTTGACCGCCTGAAGGGGTACCAGCACGGCGCGGTGGATTATCTGTCTGTCCCCGTTGTGCCGGAAGTGCTCCGGGCCAAGGTGAGGGTGTTTGCAGAATTGCACCGAAAGAACCAGCAACTGGAGCGGCTGAACGTCGAACTCGAGCAACGCGTCGTGGATCGGACGCAGGAGTTAGAACGTAAAGCGGTCGCCCTAGAGCAATTGAATCGCAATCTGGCCCAGAAGAACCAAGAACTGGACGCAATTGTGCAGACGGCACCGGATATCATTTTCAGCCGGCAATCTGACAGTTCGCGGGACTACATCAGCAGCCGATTCTATGAATACACCGGTGCACCGTCGGGTTCAGCGGTGGGGGTCGGCTGGTTGGAATATGTGCACGCCGATGACCGGGAACGCAGCATGGAGCATTGGCTGCGCTGCGTACAATCGGGTGAGGCTTATGAAACCGAATACCGTCTGCGTGCCGCTGACGGACGGTACCGCTGGTTCCGCGCTCGTGCCGTACCCTTGCGAGATCCGCAGGGTGCGATCGTCAAGTGGTACGGGACTTGCTCGGACATTCATGACAACAAGCTGTTGGAACAATCGATTCGTGAGAACGCCATCGAGTTGGAGAGAATGGTGGATCTCCGAACCATTGAACTCAGGCGCCTCTCCAGCCGGTTGATGACGATGCAGGACGAGGAACGGCGCAGAATTGCCCGCGAAATTCACGATGGTCTGGGACAGGAACTGGCGGCAGCCAAGATGATTCTGGACGGAATCCTCTCCAAGGATTCCTCGCCTACCATGCGGCAGGCGGCCGCGGATTCAAGTGCGTTGGTGGACCGTGCTATCAAGCAGGTCCGCACGATCTCGCACCTTCTACACCCGCCTCTTCTCGATGAGGTCGGTCTGGTCTCTGCCCTTCGATGGTATCTGGAAGGACTTTCAGAACGCAGCGGAATTGAAATTCATCTGGAGGTTGACCCTCCCGATCTCGGCCGGCTTAAGGCGGAGTTGGAAACCGCTATCTTCCGCATCATCCAGGAAGCCTTGACCAATATGTTCCGCCATTCCGGGGCTCGCAATGGCCGCGTAACTCTGATCGAAAGGGAAGAGAATGTCATGGTGACCGTTCGCGACGATGGAAAAGGAATCGAGGAACAGATTGTTCAATTTCGCCCAGACAGCGTTGGAGTTGGCATCGGCGGAATGAAGCAGCGGGTCACGGAACTGGGCGGCCGTCTGCGCTTAGCGAATGCCAACCCTGGTACGATCGTTGAGGTTGTCATCCCTTCCCGGCAGTCACAGCGGCTGTTGCCGGCGACGCTTGAGCCGGCGGCTAACTAGCAGGAGTAGCCTATGTCGCCCGCACCTGGCCGTAGTTGAGCAGACTGACGATCGCCTCACCCCCCGCAAATGTTCCCCAAGGTTGTGGGAACAAGCCATTGAAGAGGGGGCGGTATGAGTGATCGCGAGTGTCTTCCTACGTACTCTTGCGGATTCTGGTATCGAGTCTTCGTGTTTATTGTTACAGTGACAGGATACCGGCGGCCACGTCCTTACAGGAGTGACTGCACACGGCGGCCCGAGCCGGGCCTTTGCAGTTTGACCGACTTGGAAGCCGTCCTTGGCCGCCGGGCATCCCCCCACTCATCCTTTCACTCCTCTCCGTTACCAGGAATTCTCCGGACGTCTAAGGGGTTCAGTTGATTGTTCACAGATCTGAATAGTCGGCACTCAGGGGAACGTGATCATGACTGTTGCGGATGATGGAAAGGGTACTCCACGGGAAGTCACCGCTAAAGTTCCGTGACGGTGCGGCGCCCGGCATCGGGCCGGCAGCGATGAGGGAAAGGCTGGCTGAGTTTGGGAGTCAAATCAACGTGGAATCGTCGAGCGGAGGATCGGTGTTGGTGGCGGTAGTCCCCACCGCTTGTGCGACGAAAAAGGAAGATTCTGCTCCTGCAGTTGAAGCCTAGGTCTGGAAGTCCTCCCCACAGCGACACTATCCCCGGGAGTGGTTCGCGCCGGTCTTAGTACGTCCGGCCTCGACTGCCTGCCAAGTGGCTGACCAGGGAGATGAGGAAAAGGATCAGGAATACTACGAACAAGATTTTCGAAATACCAGCTGCCGCAACCGCTATGCCCGTAAAGCCCATAACCGCTGCAATCAGCGCGACCACGAAAAATACAAGCGCCCAATAAAGCATCGTCATCCTCCAGAAAAATCTCAGGCCCAAAAATACGCGGTGATGCTGGCGCGAGATATCGGCGCCATACTGTATTCGGCGCGCGCAATTTCCGTACAGGCGGATACTTACTCGAGCCCAGTTGTGAAGGGAGCAGGCGCCGGTCACTCCCAGTGGACCGGCACCTGCTTTGGGGGCGTTGTGTCGAGTAGGTCTCGAGAATAATCAGACATATCCTAACTCACAATACTGTGGAACCCGTACCTTAGCAGATAACCGCCCCCATCTCCCGGTTACGTCCGAATCGTCCCTCAAGGATGTTCTCACGTTGTTTACTGCCTCCGCCGGATGGGATGGTCGACACCCACGGGCTAATTTATTACTCGCGAGACCATGGCCGGTGCTCACATGAGCACAGAGAGGACATGAACAATAATGAGACAAATTCATGGGGTTGCGACGAGATGTCTCCTGGTGCTGAGCATTTGTTCAATGTTTATCGGTGTGAGCTGGTCCGCCGATAAAGATCAATCGGATATCGCGAAGCGGATCGACGCTTCCGCCAAAGTTCTGAACGAAGTTATGGCTACTCCGGACAAGGCAATTCCGGACAAGGTCATGCGCGACGCCAAATGTATCGCTGTGATTCCTTCGATGGTGAAGATCGCAGTTGGATTTGGTGGCAACCACGGTAAAGGCGTGGCCACCTGCCGAACGGAATCCGGCTGGAGCGCTCCCGCGCCGGTGACAATTACGGGAGGGAGCTGGGGGTTGCAGCTCGGAGGCCAGGCCGTAGACCTGGTCATGATCGTAACCAACGATCAAGGAATGCAGCATTTGCTTTCCAGCAAATTCAAGCTTGGGGCTGACGCCTCCGCCGCCGCTGGACCTGTGGGCCGCGACGCCGCCGCGGACACCGACGTAAAGATGAGAGCCGAAGTGCTGACCTATTCCCGCGCTCGCGGTCTGTTTGCCGGAATCGACCTGAGTGGTGCTGCTCTCACCCAAGACAAGGACGAGACCCGTTTGCTCTACGGTAGCTTTGTGCCTTTCGACGAAATCCTTGGCGGAAAGGTACGCCCCACTGCCATCAGCGAGCCGTTCCTGGCTGCGGTCAGGAAGTACTCCGTCCAAAGCAGAGAATCAAGCATGAACGACTCTGCGGATTCGGCGTCACAGTAACGGGCATCACAATGGTTTTCAAACGCTGGCCCGACTTATGCCGGGCCAGCAATCACGATTCGGGGAAAGCTCTTTTCAAATAAAGGAGAATTTATGTACACCATTCTGCTTGTTGTCTTGGTGCTGCTGTTGCTGGGTGCATTGCCGACTTGGCCCTACAGTCGTTCGTGGGGGTATTACCCGAGCGGTGGACTTGGCCTGATTGTTGTGGTGGTTCTGGTCCTGGTTTTGGCCGGCCGCCTGTGACTTCAACAGAAACTTACCATTGGATTCGCACGACCACTACTATTGCACGCTAGCGAGGAGCCTTGATGTCGAGCCGTGAAAATTCTCTCGCCAACGGTGAATCCCTAATGAACCTGGTAGGCCCAGCTCTGGCACGGGTCCGATACGATGCTGGTCGCAGCATTCGGCGGCGTCCAAGCACGTACATTTCGCGGCCGCCGGACCAGATCTGGGGACAATACAACAATTATCGTAAGAATGGCGTCGTGATGTCGGCAATTATCCACGTGGCGATACTCGGGTTGGTCCTGAGTGGAGCGCTTTTCGGTCATCAAATTGTCCAGAAGGTTGAGTCACGGCAAACTGTGACGTTGATTGCTCCCTCCCCGGATTCCTATGCCTTACCAACCTCTAAGCAAGTCGTGAGCGGTGGAGGAGGGGGCGGAGACCACGATCCACTGCCTGCGCCCAAGGGACATCCTCCGAAGGTAGCGTTGCAGCAGATCACGCCGCCAGCCATCATTGTTCGGAATGAAAAACCACGCCTCACGGCCGAGCCTACTGCGGTGGTTCCGCCGCAAGTCCATCTTGCGGAAAATCACATGCCGAACATTGGGCCTTCGGCGGGACCCGTGATGCCGGCAGCTCCCCCCTCTAACGGGGTCGGATCAGGCGGCGGCATTGGCTCAGGGTCGGGAGGTGGTGTGGGCGTGGGCCACGGGCCTGGCATCGGGGCAGGGAGTGGCGGCGGCATCGGCGGCGGAGTTTACAAGGTGGGCGCGGGTATCTCGGCGCCTCAAGCCATCAGTTCCCCCGATCCCGATTATACCGAGGAGGCCCGCCGAGCCAAGAAACAAGGAACCTGTGTCCTCTGGTTGATCGTGGATTCTGCGGGACACCCGCGTGATATCCGCGTGGTTCGAGGCTTGGGCCTTGGGCTCGACGCCAAGGCTCTTGAAGCCGTTCGACAGTGGCGTTTCCAACCCGCGCTGAAAGACGGGAAGCCTGTAGACGTGCAGATTAGCGTGGAAGTGGAGTTCCACCTCTACTAATTTGCGGCTGGTCCAGCGCCTTTCGTCAGAACTCAAGAAGTCCCACAAGGAACTCAAGAAGTCCCACAAGGAAGTCCCACAAGATTGAGCGCGGCACCAATGAAGCCGAGCCGCTGGCCATGGGCGGATCTCCGCCTAACCCAACCTATCGATCGGCTTACAGCCTCTCCTGCAACTGTTTACAGAGGTGACCCGATAGAAGGTCTCGCGTGCTTTTTCTACTCTGTCATCCATGCTCGCGAGTATTAGCCGCGAGGAATAACTTTCAGAAACCTGAAGGAGATCAACCGTGGCGACTTGTGCGATTTCAGCAACTGGAGCGAATGTCATTCCCGCGACCAGCGTTAAGGGACGCGACGATTCTCAGATCAACCTGGTAAAGCGCGCGCAGTCCGGCGACGAGGAAGCGTTTGCCACGCTGTTTCAACAACACAAGAACCGGGTTTATTCGGTCTGTCTGCTCATGACGAAAGATGTTGCTGAGGCTGAGGATCTGACGCAGGAAGCTTTCCTTCAGGTCTTTCGGACAGTAAGTTCCTTTCGCGGGGATGCCGCGTTCTCGACCTGGCTTTATCGTGTCGCGGTGAACACCGTGCTGATGAAGCTTCGGCGGCGCAAGGCTCCACCGACGGTTTCCCTGGACGAGCCGCTAAATCCCGAGTCTCCTTCGTTGCATCGCGACTTGGGCAAGAAAGACCCCGCACTTGCCGGCGTGGTGGATCGTATTGCTTTGGGCCGTGCGCTTCAGGAACTTCCGGAAGGCTGCCGGACTATTTTCGCATTGCACGAAGTCGAGGGTTATCAGCACCACGAGATTGCGCAGTTGCTCGACTGCTCCATTGGAAACTCGAAATCACAACTGCATAAGGCAAAGCTGAAAATGCGCGACCTTCTGTTCCCAAAAAGAAGAATCTTACGGCGGCGCATCTCGCGAAACCCGTCAATCGAGTCGATCGCGGCCAAGCAGGAAATTCCGCTGAACCTCCAGTCGGGCCGAGACCGGAGGGCTAGGGAAACCGTGAAGGCAAAGGTTAAGGCGATGACGTCCAGGTTGACTGGGCGCGAAGTTTGATCTTCTCCAGAAAGGCGACCTCGGAGTGGTAGGCGCAATCATTCTCGTGGCACCGGAGATTCCACAGCTTCCTCGCGGGGGTTCAGCCGCGAAGACTTCGGGTGGCGATTCGCGTCCGGAGGAATTTAAGAAGGGAACTCCTCTTGCCTGTATCGAAGTGCTGGGCCGATCGGTGCTGGAGCGAGGGGTGGACCAGATGTTGCGGGCAGGCGTTAACGCGATCACGCTCCTGGGCGATAGTTGCTTTGCTCCGGTCCGGGATGAAGTCGATCAAGCCGCAACGAATTTCCCGCTCACCTGGGGAGACGATGCGTGGCGCGGCGCAACCCGGACTTTGAGGCGTCACAAAGAACCCGGAATCGACGTGACTTTCCTGGTTCGTGCGGCTGCGTACGTTGAACTGGATCCTCTCGACGCGCTCCAGTTTCATCGGGGCCAGCAGCAAGTGGTGACCCGCGCCTTCGATGAGGCGGGGCCGCTGGATATTTGGATTATTGATACGGCTGGTGTGGCGGAGAGCGAGGACATTGTTCGGACGCTCGGGGAATCAGAACCAGCCCGCTATGAGGTGCCCGGGTACGTGAATCGACTCGAGGGACCGCGTGATTTGCGGCGTCTCGTCGTCGACAGTCTCAGTTCCCGTTGCCGTCTCCGGCCGCAAGGTTCTGAAACGCGTCCCGGCGTCTGGGTGGATGAAGGCGCACAGGTGCATCGCACGGCGCGAATCGTGGCTCCGGCCTTCCTGGGGCGAAAGTCGAAGATTGAGGAGCAGTGCCTGATTACCCGATGCAGCAACGTAGAAAGTAATTGCCAGATTGACTACGGAACGGTGGTGGAGGACAGTTCGATACTGTCGAACAGCTACGTCGGAATCGGCCTTGACGTGTCACACTCTATCGTCAACGGAAACCAACTGCTGAACCTGGAACGGGGTGTGGCTTTGGAAATTCAAGACCCTGGCATGATTCGGCGCAACGCCATTCCACGTAAGGAAGCGAATCTGCAACCCGCGGATACATTCGATTGGGAAGAAACCAAGTCTACGCGGGAAGAGGAAAAGTGCGGGCTGGATTTAGATGATGTATCTGAACTTTGAACATAGTAGCTCCAATTCAAAAGGGGTAAGACAATGCCGATCACTAAACCCGTAGTCATCATGGAATTACCGGAGGTCCTCAACCGGGAAACCGCGCAGACGTTCTTGCTGGAATTGCAGCCGTTGCTCGAGTCTCACCGTCCGCGAATTGTTCTCGACGGTTCGCACGTTCATTACATCGACGGTAGCGGGGTTGAAATGCTGCTGCAATGCCTGGAAGAGGCGATGAAGCGCGATGGGGATCTTAAGTTGTCCGCGGTGTCCCCCGAATCAGAAGTGATCCTGGAATTCCTGCGCGTAGACCGCGTATTTGAAGTATTCCCGACGTCCGAAGATGCGGTACGGAGTTTCAGCGCGATTCCCGCGGAAGCAGTTCCGCAGGACACTCCCTTGTACGGCGGGCTCTTTGGCGACGTGCAAGTCTTGAAGCAGGCCAGTTAGTCCACCAGTGGGCGACGGAGAAGGCAATGCGACTTTTGGACTTTGGTATTCGGTACGCGGCATGCGGAGTACTTGCTCTGGGTTGTCCGGCCGGTATTCTCGCGCAGGGCGGACAACAGACCGCCGCGCGAGATGCGCAATTGGTCGGAGCGAGCCACGAGCAGGTTGTATCCTCAATCGTTGGTGCGAGCCAGTCGAACCGGCCTCGGGTTGCATCTGCGATTGAGGAAACCGCGTCCGCGGAACTTCCTGATAGTCCGGGTGCTGTGCAATCGCAGAGTCAGAGTGCCTCTCCACCCCAGAACAGCCCCTCGCAGTCACCCACCGTGGATCCATCGCAACCGCAGACCTCGCAATCGCCGCCACATGACGGAAAGCCTCAACGGCCGGTAGGGACGGCCGCCGCGGAAGCGCCGACGGTCAGCGGCGAAACCGCAGCCCAGCCCGCTGGAATTGCGATCGCTCCGGCCAAGCAGCGCCGCGTGCGCATGCTTGTACTCAAAGTGGGTGCGCTGGTGGGCGCCGGCGTCGCTTTAGGAACGACTCTGGCCTTGACCGCGGGCACTCCGAGTAAGCCCCCGGGCGCTCATTAAGCGCCGGTTTGCAGTTCCCATTGAGTTGTGGCCGAAGAATATGCGAACAGGAACCGCAAAAGTGGTGAGCTTCTCGGGGATTGATGGGGCCGGCAAGAGCACTCAGATTCAGGCCTTGCAATTTCATCTGCACCTGCTGGGATTTCGTTCGACCCTGTATACGTTCTGGGACGACGTGGTGGTGTTCTCGCGCTTGCGGGAATCTCTCAGCCACACAGCGTTTAAAGGAGACAAAGGCGCCGGAAGCCCTGAGAAGCCGATCAGCCGGCGCGATAAAAACGTTACCTCCTGGTTCGCCACCGGCGTGCGTTTGTTCTTTTACCTGCTCGATACCCTCAGCCTTCGTCTGACTTTCGGGAGATCCCATGCCGGAGCGGATTTCATAATCTTCGACAGATTTATCTATGATGAATTGGCGAATCTTCCACTTCATTCCGGGCCCATACGATTTTATGTGCGAATGCTTCTGAGCATCAGTCCCAAGCCCGATATCGCTTATCTGGTGGACGCCGAGCCAGAAGCCGCGCGCATCCGCAAGCCCGAGTATCCACTGAATTTCCTGCGGCAGAATCGCAATGCCTACATTAAGCTAAGCCATCTTGTCCGCGGGATGACTGTGGTCGGCTCGCTTTCTGTCGAAGAGACTACTTCCGAGATTATGGAATCGATCTCAAAGATGTGCTTACGAGCGGATCGCGAGGCGGTCGAACTCCAGTCCCAATGCCCTGCCGGATGCCAGGATCCGAATGCTTCCGACAAATGAGAAGTGCACCTAATATCCTGGCGACCAACATATTGTCTTGAACGATCATCGAACCTCGGGGCGATCATGAGGCGGGAGACGAATGAAGATCTGTCTGGTCACAACCTTTCCCCCAAGTACCGGGGGATTGAGTGAATACGGGTTTCACCTGGCGCAGGAGTTGCAGCACAATCCGTTCCTTAGCCTCACCGTTCTGGCCGATAAGCTACCGTCGGACCATGCCGAGCCCGAGGGATTTTCCGTTCTGCGCTGCTGGTCTTTCGACGACCCGAGCAGCGTTTTCAGGCTGATGCGGGCGCTGCATCGACTAAAGCCAGACGTGGTCTGGTTCAATCTGCTGTTCAGTACTTTTGGACGCAGCCCCGTGGTTGCATTCACTGGTCTTATGACCCCTCTGCTCGCGCGCCTGAGTGGCCGCTACACGCACGTGACATTGCATCATTTAATGGATACCGTGGAACTCAAAGATATCGGAGTTCGTCACGAGTGGCTGTATCGCCTTGCGGGTGCGGTTGCTACGCGAATGCTTTTGCTCTCGAATTCAGTCTCGGTGCTCATGCCCGGCTATCGAAAAATCTTGAACGACAAGTACGGACGGGACAACGTCCATTTGCGTGCGCATGGCATTCTCGCGCGCCGTCCTGAATTCCCTGACTTCTCACGACGCGGAAATCCGGTTCACCACATTCTGGCTTTTGGGAAATGGGGAACCTATAAACGTCTTGAACTGATGATTGAGGCGTTTGAACTGATCACGGCAAAGTTACCCGCGACCAAGCTTGTGATCGCCGGCGGAGATCATCCTCAGGCTGCTGGTTACACGGAATCGGTACGGCAAAAGTGTGCGGGCAATCCCAAAATCGAATTCCGAGGCTATGTTCCCGAGGACGAGTTGCCGGATCTATTTCAGAGCTCCAGCGTCGCGGTCATGCCCTATTCTTCGTCCACGGGATCGAGCGGCGTTGCGCACCTGGCTTGTGCGTTTGGGGTACCCATCGTGTCCTCGGACCTGCCTGACTTCCGCCAAATGGCGCAGGGCGAGGAGCTAGCCATCGAGTTTTGTCCGACCGGGAACGCCGTGGCCCTCGCGGATTGCCTGGTCCATCTGTTACAGGCGCCCGAGAAGCAGCGAGCGATGGCGGCGCAGAATTTCTCCGCGGTATTGCGTATGACCATGCCCACTGTCGTACAGAAATATGTTCGCCATTTTGAGCTTCAGCAGCGGACCCAGGCGCTCAGATACGTATCGCGATTCCGCAGGCTGCCCAGTTGGGTGCCCTCGAAGGCCCGGCTGTTACGCTTCATGACTCGGAACTCCCTAAGCTGGACAAGACGCTCCGCGATTCTCCACGCGCCGTGGAACGGCCAGCAGGATTTTCCACTACTGCAAAGTAACGGTAACGGTCGTGGACACTTGAACGGCTCCGGAAGTGCCGTTGATGGTGATCGGATAGCTGGTACGGCTGCGGCCGGACCCAGTTCCGCCACACGAGGTGGAACCGATGATCACCACGGCCAGGGCACAGGCTCCGAGAGCGGGCAGGATCCGCTTGCGCAGAGTCTTGCCGATAAGCGCAAATCCAAGCGTGAAACCAAACAGGTAAGTACCGAAAACGAGGTGGAATCTATTCGCGGTGCGATTCAGGGCCCCCACGGAAGCGGCGGAAATGGTAAGAACGGACTGGGCGGCACCGCTGCCCGGGGTAATGGAGGCGGGAGCGAACGAACAAGCCAGGTTCGCGGGCACGCTGGAACAAGTCAGACCGATGGCTCCATCGAAGGCGCCTGATTCGGACGCCGCCGTAACGGTAACTCTGCCCGAAGCTCCTGAGGCTATCGTCAACGATGTTGGGTCAGTTCCGAAGCTTAAAGGTGTGTCCCCAGCCGAACCTCCCCCACACGTCGGTGTGAACTTCACCGGGCCGGAAATCTGGTTGGCAATACTCGGCTTTCCCACAGCCTGCAGATACAAGACATAGTTTCCGTCAGGGATCGAGTAGCTGCACAGGTTCAGAGAATTCGTTCCCGCCATCGCCTCTCCCAGAGCCATCAGATTCTTCCCGTCCGTGCTGATGTACGCCACGTAGTGGTCGACAGTGCTGGGATCGCCCTGAATCGTCCACTCGAGCGAGTTGCCGGCTGCGGCGGCGGACAGAGTCAGGCAATTACTGATCCCGGACTCGATCTCAGTGGCCTCTTCGTAGTCGTTCCAGGTTACCAATTGCAGCGCCGGCAACTGCCTCCCCGAATTGTAGAGGCTGTTGATTTCCGAAAATGTTTGCAGCCACGTTTTTCCGCACTGCTGGCCCATGACACGGCCTGAGCCCCAGGCAGCAAGGGAATCGTTGAATCCCTTGTAAGACGCCCCCACCGTCTGATCGTTTGTGAGGGGCAGGCCAGTGTCATAAAAACTGGAGAGATAGCTCATCCCGTAGTCGGTGGTAGTGGGCATGACCCACGAGTAACTCCCGTCGCTCAGTAAGTGGCCGAATCCATCGTTATTTTGAAAGAGAAAGACAGGTTGCGTGGCAAGAGCGGCGGCGACAGCGTTCCAATCAACGGAATAGGAAAGGTCAATGTTGAAATTCGTGATCACTGGCTTTCCCTGGTGCGTCAGGTACGCCGGAGAAGGGAAGTAGGTCTGCTCGACATATTGCAACTGGCTGATCAGAGCCTGTTGCGGCGAACATCCCGTGCAGGAATCCCACTGGATCGCGCCTTGGTCGACCATAATGGCGAAGGTGAAGCCGGGATGTCTTTCGGCTTCCGCCATCACGAGTTTTGTGGCTTGATCGATGCTGGTGTTCGGACCATACCAATCGATGATCACGCCATCGATTCCGCGGCTGATCATATCCGTAATCTGCCCGTGGACCTGCGCCGGGTCGGTGGAGTTGTAGCCCACGTTCATATGGTTCGACCCTCCGAACCAAAGCAACAGGTGAGCGTAGACCTTCGTGCTGGCGCCGGAATAGAGCAGGGAATGGACATCCACCTTGCTAACATTCCCGGCACCTTCATTGCCATTGGTCTGACCGCCAAAACTGTTGGTCGCACTGGTATTGTTTGCCGTTTGCGCGGCCAACGTGGTGGTGGGTACAACGTAGTTTCCGGCCGCGCATACACCTGTCGCGGACAGGAGCAGAACTACAACACCCAAATCTTTAAAAACCATCTATCCTCTGGAGCGGAGGGGACGAGGCACTTGCAACTGGTCTGGGAGAGAGGCCCGCGCCTCTAAATTTCTCTGAACCAGCCGGGCAACTTTCTGGGAACGGGTAGCAGCTTAGTGTGCGCGTGCGCCGCGTGAATAGATCACCGTGGGACGGGAACTAATGTGTGATGAACTTTCGGGCCATTGCCCTGGCGCCCGGGAGTGAGTGGATTGCATACCGACGCCTGACCAGATCCTCGAAATGCCTGCCAAGGCCCGTGTTTTCAGGCTTTTCACTTGGAGCGGCGAATCCGTGGCGTCGGTTCCGACGCCAACATTCCAGCACAAAAACTCATCCAACCTGAGTTCGTAAACTCGACACTTCTTAAGAGCAGGTGATGAGAGATGACTGAAAAACTCCGCATCTATTCAATTGCTGGCATGATCGTCGTTCTGCTTGCGCTATGCGGCTGTCAGGGAATCAAGCAATCTACGTCCGGCACGGGCGATATCACCTCCGTGAATCACATTATTTTTATGGCGCAGGAGAACCGCTCTTTCGACAACTATTTCGGACAGCTGCCAGCTTATTGGGCGGCGAATGGCTACCCGTCCCAGCAATTCGACGGCCTGCCCGCCAACGCCACCAACCCGAGCTATAACGGAACGACCACCGTGCCGGCTTATCACGTTGCGACCGAATGCATTCAGAATCTCAGTCCGTCGTGGAATGAAAGCCACGTTGATTGGAACCGCAGTAATCCAACTTCCAGCACGAGCACGATGGATGGCTACGTCTACAACGCCGCCGCTTATGCTTTGAACCCCCCGGCCAGCGAGGCGCCGATCTACGACACGGCAGGAATTCGCGCGATGGGCTACTACGATGGGAGCGACTTGAATTACTACTATTTCATGGCCTCAAACTTTGCCACATCCGACCGCTGGTTCTCGCCCGCGATGGACCGTACGCAGATCAACCGAATGTATCTCCTGGCGGCGACCTCCCACGGATATGCGTATCCACCAGGAACCAACTCCGCCGACAATGCCCCGCTAAACGTGCCCACAATCTTTGATGCCCTGCAGAAGGCCGGTATTTCCTGGAAAGTCTACGCCACGGACTTCGCCACCAACGGAACCGACCCCGCGACCTATCTGACCATGTTTTCTGCCTATGCTCCGCCAAACCAACTGCCATCCAACGTTGTGCCGGCCTCACAGTTCGTTACCGACGCGCAAAATGGAACCCTGCCGGCAGTAGCGATGATTGAAGGCGGCTACAATTCCGGTCTGGATGAGCATCCCAAGAACAATGTGCAGAAAGGGGCGGCTTATGCCGCCAGTTTGATCAACGGGCTGATGAATAGCCCGTCCTGGAAGGATTCCGTATTCATCCTGACCTATGATGAAGCGGGCGGGCTCTACGATCACGTCGCGCCGCAACCGGCAGTGAATCCGGATGGAATCGCACCGATAGACTTGAACCCCAGCGATATTTGCACCACCGGGGGCGGCGCCAATTGCGACTTCAACTACACCGGTTTCCGCCTGCCGCTGATGGTAATTTCGCCGTTTACCAAGAAGAATTATGTGTCACATACGGTGGCCGACTATACGGCGATTCTAAGGTTTATCGAGGCTCGATTTAACGTGCCGCCCTTGACGAAACGGGATGCGGCGCAAATCGACATGACTGAATTCTTCGATTTCCAGAACGTACCTTGGGCCACTCCGCCCGCTCCCCCAGTGCAGGCAACGGGCGGGACCTGCGACTACCAGAAGTTGCAGTAACGCGGCTCGAGCTGGGCGTCAATGCGAATTGATCGTTTACTTGCCCGGTGAATTGATTGTCAAACTGCGGACCACATAACGCGATTCCTCAAGCGTCGTGATTGCCGTAACCACTGCGCCGGTGCGTAGGTTGTCGTCCGGGGCGAGGGATGGATCGAGGTGGATTTCGTAGCTCTTGCGGTCAGTTGAAGAATACAAGACCAGCAAGCCAGAGCGCAGGTCGATATGTACGACCTGGCCTCGAAACGTATAGCGAGTTCCAGGCAGGGCAAGGATGGAGATCTCACGGGCGACATCATGGCCGTCCGGTTCCGAGGCAAATCTTATAGCGATCAGCGAACCGGGCGTCAGCACGCTGACCGGAACCGTGCGGTCGCCTTGCATGAGCCGCGTGGAAGAGTTCGTGCGCACCCGGAGGGGCTCTGGGAAAATCGCATCGCGGATCGTTAACTCGCCGCGCTCAGCCTGATATGTCAACACGATTCCCTGGCTTTCGCCAACAGCCGGTTGTGTCTTCACACGAATACTCCGAGCGAAGACTGTGCTTCCGTCGAGGATCGTGTCGATATAAACGCGTTCGCCTTCGTGCAGATCACCGATGGTACCTTGGGTGCCCCGACGATAAATACGAGTGCGCGGATCGAATAAGACATTCATTCGGCCGCCTCCAAAAACTCGTACGGTGAGTTGATCGCGCACACGATCCAGCCGTTCGACGGTTCCACCGATTAGCGTTGCGTTTCGCCCGGGCACTGGCGGCAAGTCGGGTAGCAAACTGGCGGGGTCGGCGACGATTTCCGTATCCTCCTTATCATCCTTCGAGGCATCCGCGATACCCGCTGGCTCGGGCTTGATGTTGCTCTCAGTCGCCGCGGAGATCACTGCGGACGTCGCCTTCGAAGCCGCCGGTTCCGCGGGGGCTTGTGCATAAGCGAAGCTGCCGATGATGAGACCAAGGAAAACGAATTTCTCCACAGAACTCATGCGTACTCCCGATGAATGGTGTGTGTATCCAGCGCAGTTTGGATGCGATTTGCAGGTGCAAAGGTAGTCCCAAATTCGAACCCAATCGGCGCCCACGAGCGATTTCGCCGAAAACAAAAGACTTCGCCACAGCATCCCACGACGTCTCAGATTGCATCTTACGACCAGGAGTAGTCATGCTTTCTAAACGCTGGCTGTTCACAGGTTTTGTCGGCCTTGTCACGTTCGGGTTCGAATTGCAGTGTGCACAGGCCGGAGACCTCAAGATAACGATCCCGAGCCGAAGCAGGCTTACTCCGGTTCAGCGTCTGAACCGCGAGGGAGTAGAGGCTGTCCGAAAACATGAGTACGCGAAGGCAGAACGACTGTTCTACAGGGCCTACCTGCTTGATACCGACGATGCATTCACGCTCAACAACCTTGGCTACATTTCGGAATTGCAGGGACAGGTTGACCGTGCTCAGAGTTTCTATGCTTTGGCAGCAGAACAGTCGAGCGATGCCGTAATTGATCGGGCGAGTGCGCCGCGCATGGAGGGCCGGCCGATGAAAGAAGCATTGGCGGCCACGGACCAGCCGCTTCAGGTCAATCATGCCAACGTCGAGGCGGTGCGATTGCTGTCACAGGGACGTACGACAGAAGCCGACAGGCTTCTTCAAGACGCGCTAAAAACCGATCCCACCAACATCTTCACCCTAAACAATATGGGCGTCGTCAAGGAGATGGAGGGAGAGGACCAAGAAGCATTGAAATATTACGACCAAGCCGCCGGGGCGCATTCCGATGCGACCGCTGCTGTGACCGCTGACCGCACATGGCATGGCCACCAGGTGAGCGAAATGGCGGCGGCGAGCGCCAAGGGGCTACGGGCGCGATTGGCACGCGCGAACGACATACCGGAACAAGTGGCGGAATTGAATCTGCGGGGTGTCTCGGCCCTGAACCGCAACGACGTGAGAGCGGCGGGCGAAGATTTTCGCAAGGCCTATGCGCTCGATCCGGGAAACGCATTCGCGCTCAACAACATTGCCTATGTGGCGGAACTCGAAGGAGACCGGGAGACCGCGCAGTTCTTCTACGATCGTGCGCGACAAGCGGTCGGGGCCAACACGACGATTGGAGTGGCGACTCGCCGCTCGGCAGAGGGAATGAAGCTTTTCGCAGTCGCGGCCGATAACAACACACAGGTCGGGACGAAGATTACCCAGGACCGCGAGACTCTGCGGCGACAGAACGAACCGGTCGTGCTCCGGCGGCGCGATAATAGCATTGTCGAGGAATCGGCTCCGCCCGCACCTCCAGCTGACAAGAACCCGCCTCCGCAGTAATGGCAAACTAGGAATCACTGATCTGAAAGCGGCCGATGTCCGACTCGGGATCGTGGAAGATGTGGCGCAAAACATTGGTGAGATAGCGCCACAGAGTATTGACGTTGGTGCGATACCAGCAGCAACTCGTCATCTCCGGCGACAGTCCGCAAATAAACTGAAAACTCTCGAGGGCGGCCGGAGGTTGGGCCAGCATGGCGGCGGCCATACGATGGTTGCCGTCCAGAATCGTCAGAGGACTACGCTCGTCCACACCAATCAGCAAAACCGTGGGGTTTACTAGAGTCTCGTGCATCGACTGGGTCATTCGCTCGAGCTTGAGGAAGAACTCATCGTCCGGAAACTCTTGACCTTTGAGACGAAGGCACTCGACCATATCCGTCAAATAGAAGCTGCCTTCCGCCACGCGGCGCCATTGCGCCCGAGGGAAAAAGCGGATCCGGGCCAGATCGCCCCTCCTTACCTCGACCTTGAACCATCGCGTGTCTTCGGGAAGTTCCCGCCACATTGCGCCACGACGAAGAAACAGCAAGGCCCGACGCAGGGCGTTCTGGCGGTGACTGTCCAGGTCGGGGTTGTTGACGAGGTGCTCAAATTCCTGGCGATATTCCTCGAACTCGGGGTGGTGAAACTCGCTGCGCAGGAATTCGGCAATGACTTCGTGTTCGCTCAAAGCCCGAAGTACACTCAGTTTGGCGTAGGTGCGAACTTCTTCGGGGGGAGCGATTTCCCGGCGCAGAAGAGGCAGCGCGACCATGACCAGCAGAGTCACCATGATCACAAGTTGAACAAATATCACCTGCCGCAAGGTTTGGTGAAACACGCATATACCCAGGGCTACGGCGGCGCTGAAAGCTAACTGGACCCAGCTGGTGTTCGCAATCTTGCGGGACATTTCGTAGGTGATCATCACGGAACTGAGGGAATAAATCCCTGTGGTGACTGCGTAGAGGATCAGTAGAGCCGCCAGTCCGCCGTAGTTTTCCAGTTCAAAATGTGCACCGAAAAGCACCCGCCACAAGAAACTAGGAATAGCCCACAGGCCCAGAATCAACCCGGAAAGAATCAGAAATACCATGCCCAACGACATAAACAGCACGGGACGCGCTTCCCGGTCGCTGGAGCGGGCCCCTGCCGAAACTGGAAACATGGTGTTGACCACGGACCACGCACACATATTGACCAGGCGTCCAACCAGCGAAACTGCCGCATAAATCCCAGCCTGATTGGGAGCAAAGAAATGTTTCACCAGTACGATGTCGAAGTTGTTGATGATGACCTGGCCGGAAAAAAACACAATCGCCTGGAGACCCTCGCCGAAGGAAATTGGGATGGCTCCAGAGCGGAGTAACTTTACATCGGGGCTGGTGGAAGCCAGAAAATAAGACGCGATCACCGCAATCACGCTAGCCAGCACCGCGCCTTTCACGCCCAATCCGAGTCTGATCAGTACGAACGCTCCGCCCAGACGGACAACGCCTTCCAGCATGAAGTTGAGAGCTAGCGATCGGAATGCGTGGATGCCCTGGATGTATCCCCGGCGCGCTCCGAGCGGAATGTAGAATGCCGTTCCCAAGGCGAGCAATGAGATCAGGTCCTGATTAGGCAAATTCAGATATGCCATCAGGACCCGATTAAATAGGAATAGAACGGAACCCAGAGCGATCCCGGCAATCCATGCCCGGCGGTGAACGGCGGCAAAGATTGCGGCTTTCTCCTCCGGTAGTTCGTGATTGGCGACGTATTTCGCACAAACCACCTGAAAGGATAGAGTAATGGCCGAAGCCAGCATCAAGAGCGTGTACACGGCCGTGGCGTGCGCGAAACCCGCTGGTCCCAGTAACCGGGCGGTCACCACGTTGTAAACCAGATTGGTAATTCCAACCAAACCAGATCCGGCCAGCAGAGTTAGGCTGCCACCAAGCAGTTTCTCGCGCATTTTCTTCGCGTGCGCGTAGGAAATTGGCCTGCCGGAAGAACTGTCGACGCGTGTTGTCTCTATCGTGGGCATTGAGCAGCCAAGGTCAACCTAGAACAGCGTGAAGTGCACAACCGGAAGCAGTGTGGTTTTGCTGGAACCGGGGAAATCGTAGAACGTCTGTTGCTGGAGCCCGAAAGAGAAGCGCATCGGAAAGGCCACCGGAACCTCATTTCCTCCGGCTTTCAGGTTTCCATGGAGCGGACGTACGTAAGAAACGAGTAATTCGCTCTGGACATTGTCGTAGGCGTGATATCCAGCGCCCCGGGAGAGAAGGAACGAACCCTGAACGCTCCACCGAGGGCTGGCGCGGAAGTCGAAGCGGGCGCCCGGCAGCAGAGCCTGCGCGATCGCGTACTGCCTGTTTTCGACCCGCCAAGAGCGCAAATCCTCGGTGAGGATGGCTGCGGTCAGGCGGCTTCCGAACTTATGCTGAAGTCCGGCGTAGACCGAAGTATTGAAGTACTCCTGAACAACCGGATGGAACAGCAGGTCCCGCACTGAGTATCCCGTGATGAGGGCAGTACTCCCCCAGGGCCGTCCGACTGTGAACTCAATGTTGGCCGAGACATCGCGGGAGCTGAGGCTCTGATCGGTGAAAGGACCAGCCTCATGCACGGCGCTACCAGTTACCGAAACCCAGTTGGAGAAGGAACTGGTCGAAATGTAGAGAAACTGCCGGAAGAGATTCTGGCTCATGAACACGGGCGAGATCGTGTCGCGGCGGATCGTAAACTGCAGACCGCCGTTGAAGGTAATCGTCTTCGAGCCCAGGTGCAGTATTGGTGAAATTCCGCCGTTCAGAACCGTGTCATATGTGTTGCGGTCTTGAACGACGCCGATGCTAGGAAAAAGGAAGCGGCCAGCCGTCATGCCCTGGCCGACGAAACCGGTTATCGCGGGGAGTCCCCCCAGATTTACTCGATAGTGAGATTCCGCCAAGCTCTGAAAGGAGTGGCGTGGCGGGGGCAGCAGAGCCGGATTGGTTACGCGTAGAATTCTCGCATCCAGGGTGTAGACATTGATGTCTTCGAGAGCTGGTGCAAAAGAAGCTTCAGGGACCAAGCTCACTTTCTCGCCGATCTGACGGCCTTGCTCCTTGGCGGCGGCATACTGCGAGGTTTCGGCAACGCCTTGATCCTGCTGCCCAGAAACGGTGCTGGCTTGTGCGAATGCGGAGAGAGCATGCAGGGGATCCTGGCGCTGGCGTGAAAGATTTGCCGAGGCCATCATGTAGTCGTAGTCATCACGAAAGTCGCTCATAGGACCTAGGCTGGCCAACGCTGTTTCCGCTTTGCGGGTATTTCCTTCGGCGAGGTAGGTGTTGGTCAGGCCAAGGGCGACCGTCCGACGGTTGGCTCCCGCCAACTTCGCCTTGTCGAAATAGGTTTCCGCAAGATCGAAGTCGTGCACCGCCAGGAAGATGTTCGCGGCTTCAGCAAGGTCTTCGGCTGTGACTGGGGAGTCGGGAAACAGACGTGCCTCCGCGAATCCGAGTGCGATCTGGCGGCGGGCTTCATCCGGGTGGCCTTGCCGGACGAAGATCTGGGCAACAGCCAGACGTACGCCAATGCGATCTCCGCCCGGCACCTCCAGGGCTCGAGAGAAACGTTCGATCGCGGCGTTGCGATCGTCCATCGTCAGAAGAGCATCGCCGGTCGCGGTAAGAATCTCGACCCGGTTGCCGCCCAATTGCTCCGCGGACTGAATGTCACGAAGCGCCTGCTCGCGGTCCCCTTGCTTCGCATGCACTTGCGCCATCAGGGCATAAATCGTTGGGTCAGACGGCGAGAGCCTTTGCGCGCTGGTGAGCACGGTGTTTGCCTCAACGTAGCGCCGCATGTGGTACAGGACGTCGGCGAATGCCAGTTGAGTCGTCAGGTCGTTGGGCGTTTCCGCGAGGGCGGTACGGTATTCAGTGGCGGCGTGAGGGAAGTCCTGTTCCTGCCGGAACGCTTCCGCCCGAGCCAAGTGCCACGCGTGCGACTTTCCCAGCGCTTTCTGTGCGGAGTCCAGTTGCGTCAGAGCCGGCCTGGGACGGTGAAGCTGAAGACTTGCGTAAGCAAGGCCGAGGTGGGCCTCCCCATAGCTGGGTTGTAACTGCAGTGCTGTCTGAAAATCTTTCGCCGCTTTACCGGGCTCCCGGAGATCGTTCAACACGAAGCCGCGATTCACGTATCCCGTCGCCATTTTAGGATCGCGCTCCAGGGCCAGGGTGAAATCCTTCAGCGCCGCATTCAAATCGCCGTTGTGGGCATGAACATTGCCGGCGATGAGCGGAAGGTCCTTGTCCTTGGCGAGGATTGGCTCATATCGGTTCACCAGAGCGAGAGCTTCGTCGTACCGCTCGAGGTAATAAAGATCGTAGGCGAGGTAGACCACACCTTCGCGGTCGTTCGGCAACTTCTCGATCACCTCGTATCCGAGCTTGGCCGATTCGGCGTATTCGCCTTTAAACGTGAGATAACGCTCGCGCTCGCGCTTGACCTGCGCACTTGCATTTGTCTTCGCTGTGGCTCGCTGCAGCCAGCGCTGTGCCAGATCCAGATTGTGGGCCTCCAGCGCAGCATTCGCGCCCCCGCCAATTACGAGCGCGTTGTCAGGCATGCGCTCATAGGCGCTCTCATAGTTCGTTTCGGCAGCGCGGAAATTGCGTTGGGCTGTATACAGATCGCCTAGAGCGAGGTAGGGGGCGTAATCCTTGGGGTGCGCGGCTCGAGCGCGTGAAAAATAAGTCTCGGCCAGCTTTGTGTCGCCTGCATCACGGGCGAGATAGCCGAGGGACGAAAGCGCCTGCCGATTGTGGTGGTCGAGTTCGAGCACATTGGTGAAAGTCTGGCGAGCCGCGTCTTTCTGGCCCAGCTTCCACATCAGAGTGCCATAGTTCACCAGGGAGTTCACATTGGAGGGGGCAAGGGCCAGTGCCTCCTTCAGGTCGCGGTTAGCCGCGTCGAGATCGCCGGTTGCCGCTTCGACCGCCGCACGCAGCCTCAGCATCTCGGGACGAGAAGCGGTTGGAACGTGGAGTTGCTGAATTGCGGCGGCGGCGGAATCAAGCTGCTGTTTCGCCTTGGCTGCGTCTTCTTGACGGACATAAAGCTCGTAGAGATTGAGCCGCAGTTCAACGGGGTAGAGCGGTCCTTCCGGCACATGCGCTGGCAGATTGTTCACCGCATGCATGTATTCGCCAGTCGCATCGGAGAGACGGTCGTCCGACTCAGCGATCGCCGCGAGGATGGCGTGAAGACGGTAGTTGTTGCCGTCAATCTGTCGAGCCGCCTCAAGGAAGGGACGGGCCGCATCGGGCTGCCCCACATTGACCCAGGCTTGCGCAGCACTCAACTCCAGACCGATGTTGCCCTTGGCCGCTTTTGCCAGACGCGCGTAAAGCTCGGCGGCTTCCTGCTGCTTGCCTGCGAGTTGATAAGTAAAGGCAAGTTCAGCCAAAAGGTCGGGGCTCTTGGATGAAACTGCCTGCAAAGTAGCGATTGCTTGGTCGTACTTCCCTTGATCGCGGTATTGTCCGGCGACGGCGCGCAGAACGTCGGGATCGTGCGGGGCGCGGCTCTTGGCGCGATTCAGATATCGTGTCGACTCATCCGGCTGCCCTAAGCGGTCGTAACCGTGCGCGATCAGCAAGTCGCTGTGGGCCGAAGGTTTGAGGGCATCGGCGCGTAGAAGAAGGTCCAGCGACTGCTTGGGATCTGTACTAAGCAGAAGTTCTCCGGCAAGTTGCAGGCTCCCGGCATCTTTGGGATTGGCATCTACCACTCGGCGCAACAATTGCTCGGCTTCCTGGTCACGGCCCATCTTGGCGTAGGTCTGGGCCAATCCCGCCAGCCCGCGCACCGAATTCGGCTGTTTCTCGAGTCCCCGATTGTAGGCGTCCACCGCCATCGGATAGCGCTCGTCCAGTCGCGCCGCATAGCCCAGCAAGAACCAAAGCTCGGCATTTTGTGGCGCCGATTTGGCAGCCTGCTCAGCATACGAAACTGCTGCGGCGAAGTCGTTTCTCTTCAGAGCATCCTGCGCGGCGCGCGCCTGGCGCGCAACGTCAATACCAGCTCCCCAACTGAAATCCGGACCACTTTGCGGAGAGTTGGCCGGTGCGGTCTTGGTTTGTTTGCCTGATTGAGGCGGACTGCCCGGGCTACTGACGTCATACGTCTGGCCACGGGCTCGCACCAACAGGCCCAGAACCATGACCATGCAAAAACTCGTGAGCGGATGTCGGCTTTTCAACGAGTCACCACTGCGTATTTATTAGAGATCCTGCCGCACAAGACTGCAGCGGTTCTTTTCAGATGCCACGCTGAGACCTAGGTTTGCCTTCCAACGTTGCGCCGCCGGGGAGGGAGAAAAATCGGCATAAACCCTGTGGGAACTTTCTGAATCCAAACGCTGCTAGAGGGCACTGGAGCGCAACATGAGCACTAACCAAAGCTACTCTCGACCCATTCCGTTATTGGCCATCGTGCTGGTAGCGCTCGCAGTGCATGGGCCACTGCTGCTCATGCAGCTTCCTGCTGGATCGTTCGACACCAACTTCCACATTTTTCTCGCCTCCCACTACGCCCATCATTGGTTCAATCCGTGGAATGAGAAATGGTTTGCCGGATTCTCGCAGACCACGTACCCGCCGCTGACCCATCAATGGATCGCGCTCTTCTCTAACCTTGTTGGACTCAAGATGGGCTACATGGTGGTGCAGTTGATCGCTGTTCTGCTGTTGCCCGTGGGTGTCTTTCGATTTGCCAGAATTTGGGTTGGGGAACGCGCCGCGAGTTATGCGGCCCTCGGCAGCATCTTCCTGGGAGCGCTCGCGTTCCTGGTCTATCAGGCGGGACAGTTGGCGACGGTCGCATCGGCCGCCTTGTATCTGAACGCTTTGCCGTATTTCTACGAGTGGACTACGGAGGCCTCAGGCCGATCGCTGATCAAGGGATTAGCCGTCAGTTTGTCTGCGGCTGCGGCTCACCACGTCACGCTGATTTTCGGCATCGTACTATTTGCCGCACCCGTATTGTGGGTTGCCTGCCAGGACGCAAGCGACGAGCGTGTAAGCGGTTCGCTCAGTGGAGTGTTCTCGCGAGCACTGGTGTTTGCGATTTTGGTGGGTGTCGGAGTGGGCCTAGTTTTGCTGCCCTACTGGATGACCCTCGTTCAACATCCCATCAATCAGATTCCCATTCCACACGACAGCCGCGCCAATTACCTGCTGGCCTCGATAACGGGGATTAACTATTTCGTGATTCCATACGGAGTCTTGATTCTGGCCTTGCCGTTCATCATTGTTCGCGGTTCGGCGGTGCGGCGCTTGCGGCCCCTGCTCTGGGGATTTTGGCTGTGCCTAATCTTCGGATTGGGTGGGACCACGCCACTGCCGAAATGGCTGCTCGGACGGGCATTCGAAGTTCTTACTTTCGAGCGATTTGCGTTCTGGGCCACGCTCATGGCCATGCCGCTTGTGGGCTTGCTGGCGCTTGAACTTTTGGATCGCTTCCACGCCAAAGCCGCCGTCGGTTTGGCGCTGGCGTCGGTGGTCACGATCGGTGCTGCATTGGCGTGGCTCACCGCTAACCCGTATCGTCCTACGACTTCTATGGACGTAAAGCCCGTGATCGCCTTTCTGAACCGCGATGGCCACGATTCGTACCGTTATCTCACTTTGGGCTTTGGCAGCGAATTGGCGCAGGTGTCAACCTACACTGACGCCAGCAGCGTAGACGGAGACTACAATTCCGCGCGTCTGTTGCCGGAAATGACCCAGTTCGGTTCGGCGCAGCTTACCAATGCGAAGTTCTACGGCTCGGCCGGCATGGCCTCGCTCCGGGCGATGCTGGAACATGCCAACCGGTACGGGCTGAAGTACATCTTCGTACACGACTCCTACTATGAACCATTGCTGACATTCGTAGGCTGGCGGAAGACCGAGACGTTTAACAACGGCGACATTACCGCCTGGACCAAGGATGACGTGCCCCCCGCCCACAGGATCGAATCCGATGCCGTGCCGCCTCCCTGGATGGGCCTGCTTTGGGGCACACTTCCGATCGGGATTAGCGTGTTAACGATGTTCCTGGAGTTACTGTTGCCCTCAGGCCAGCGCATGGGGAGAGTGATCGAATCGCCAGTCCGGATAGACGAACGTGAGGGGCATTACGTTGCCTGAGAGGGCGAAATGAAAATTGCACTGCCAATCATCATCGTGGCGATGACTATCCTTCTGCTGTTCGCGGGTTTGACGGAAGCAGGGCGCTCGATCGGAACCGTCGGCATCGCGTCGGGCTCGGCTCTGCCTGGCTTGACCGACAGCGGGGCTACTCCGGAGCAGGCCCTTGGCAGCTTTCTAAGTGACGTCCAGAGACGCAATTGGGGTCCGGCTTTCTCCCGCGTGGAGAAGACTAACGACGCGATGAACGAACAGGGTTTTATACAAGAGTGGATTGGTTCGAATGGCGGCTTGCGATCGTTTTCGAACCTGGAAACCTATGAAATGCGTCCGCTCCATGCGACTGACTCGGAAGCGCAGATGCGTGTGCGATTGCACTGGGCCACGCCAGTGGGTCCGGTCGACGACGTTCGTGACTTCCACCTCGTCCATCGCGACAAATGGAAAGTGGTATGGGATGAGGGACCGGCCCCGAACCTACCGTCACAAGTAATCTCGGTCAACTACTTGCGCTGGGATCTAGTCACTGGCACCGCGGGAGAGGAGTGGGGTTCACGCAATGTGGACGCGCCCCACGTACGCATCACATCCATGAACGCGGTCGATACCGCCGAGGGGACCGTGGTAATGGGCGAAGTCGTCAATGAAGATACGATTCCAGCATTTGTCAACGTGAACGCTACATTGGTCGACGCCTCCGGAAGTGCGATTGACGAGGAGAGCAGCTTCGACAAGATCCTTCATGTACTGTTGCCCAAACAGGTTTCACCTTATCGCGTCGACTTTCCACATGTCGGCTTGAGCAAGGTGAAGAACGTGCGCATGGACGTGAAAGCGACGCTGGTCCCGGCTTCGTCCGATCCCGTAATCGGGGCCATGAATCAGAAGTTGGAAACTGACGCGCAGGGCCGGGCGGTGCTGCATGGAGATCTGCTCAATCAGAGTGGCCGGACCGTGAATATTCCCCATGTGATCGCCAGCTTTTACGACAACAGCGGCAAAGTGGTATGGGTTTCCGATGGATACGTCGAGAGCGCCCTGCTTCCGCAGGCCTCTGAGCCCTTCGCCGTTGAGATCCCCAAATCGTTGGCCGGGAAGGTACAGAACTTTCATGTCGTCGTCAACCAATACAGTTTGCAAAAGTCATAATGCCCGAAGCAGCTGGCTGGCCGCATTGGTTGGCGCCCTTTGCCTGGTGGCGGCGTCAGATGCGCAAGTGGGAGAGCTTCGCGTTCCCTCACGGGTGGTGGCCGGAACCTCGATTTCAATTCCGACCACGGGCAGCGGCACCGGGACCTTTTATCTGGTTGGACCATCGGCTGCGACAAGGCGCGATGTGGACCTGGGGCAGCAAATCTCGGTTCCCTCCGAAGACCTGCGGAGCGCTGGTCGCTATGTGGGAATCCTTTGCGCTGATACTTGCGGAAGTGTTGAATTCTTTGTGATGCCGGCCAAGCCGGTCAGCCTCACCTTCCTCGTACATCCCTCCCGTGCTCCCGTGGGACAGAACGATGTGATCAGCGGGGTGGCACTGCCGTTTGATGAATTTAGAAATCAAGTGGTGGCGCCGGTCACGGTTAACTTCCAGTTGACCGCGGGCAGCTCCAGTCCGATGTCACATTCGGTTTCGTCGCAAAATGGCATCGCGTGGTTTCGGGCAAATTCCGGCAAATCAGCGGGCGCTTTGCAAGTGGTTGCCTCGCTCCGTGATGCGTCGGCGCGTCGGATTGTTCAGCAGGTGGCGTCCGATCCCTGCAACTTGCGCATTAAAGGCCAGCGTACGGCGAAGGGAATTATGGTCGAGACGGAACCTGTCCGCGACTGTGCCGGCAATCCCGTGCCTGACGGCACCGTCGTGACCTTCACTGCGAAAGGCGGGAAGGAAGCGAGCACAGTGGACGCGCCGATCAAACAAGGGATTGCGCGCGCCCACATGACGGCCGCAGGGCCTGTTTCCATATCCGCAGCCTCGGGAGTCGTGATGGGGAACGAACTCCATTTGGGGGCGCAATGACGACACGGTCCGGGGCTCTTCACGGACGATTGGCTGAGGCGATTGCGCTCGGGGTTTTCGCCCTGGTGTCCCTCTATTCTGTCGGCGCCGACACCCCCCAAGTGGTGCTCAACGCAAGTAAGGCGGGTCCGCGAGCTATCGAAAGTCTGACCGAGCGCAGCATTCTTCGCGACTACAGGTTTGCCTGGGTGAACCTTGCTCAGGCCTTGGAATCCAGTTCGACCGCGCCTCTGAACGGCTTGTTTGCCGGAACGGCAAATGACTGGCTCACTGGTTTGGTGAACAAACAGCAGCATAGTGGGCTTAGTTCCCGCTATCTCAACCAGAGCCACAAACTCGAAGCGGTATTTTATGCCCCCGAAGGGGACGTGGTTGAGCTCCACGATACCGCCGAATACGACCTGCAGATCCTCGATAGGGGCAAGACTATTCACAGCGAGCGCGCGATCGTGCACTACGTGGTCCTGATGACGCCCGCCGCCGACCGGTGGGTAATCCGGCAGCTTCAGGCCGTCCCCGAGTTCTAAGGGATTCACCCCACCAACCACTGTCCTCACCAGCCGCATCGAAGGTTTATTCAAACCTTGGAAGACATGGAGTCCTCATTTGTCGAAGACGCTGCTAGCGCTGGCGGTCGTGTGTTTTATGGTGGGCAGCGGTTGCACGACTCCCGGCATGCGCCGAGCCTTGCAGCAGAATCAGCAGGCTCCCCGATCCTGGCCCAAACTACTCGCCGTCTACATGCCATGGTTTGGAGACCATGTGCACAAGGATGTGGGCTATTCCAGCAGCGATCCAGCAGTCCTCAGGCGGCAGATTCAGCAAGCCCGTCACATGGGGATTTCAGCCTTCGTCGTGGATTGGTACGGCGAGAGCCAACCTTTCAACGATCACAACTTCGGTCTGTTGCAGGAGGCTGCGGACGAAAATCATTTCCGGGTCGCACTTTTGTATAACGAGGCCGAGGATGACGACGGGCAGGCGACGGACGAAGCTATTGCGGCCTTGGATAAAGCTTACAAGGCCTACATGGGACCTGACGCGCCGCACCGCACCGCCTATCTCACGTTCAACGGCCATCCCGTGGTTTTCATTTTCCCTAAACACGGGAAGGTGGATTGGAATCGCGTCGTCGAGCACTGCCGCGAGTGGGAGAGTCCGCCGCTGTTGTTCTACAAGGACGAACCGCAAACTCAATTTGCCGCTGACTTTGCGGGGCTTTACGCCTGGGTGCAGCCTGGGCGTCCGGGGTGGACCACGGATGGAAGCAATTGGGGTGAGCAGTACCTGGAAGATTTTTACAAAAGCATGACGAGCAAGCATCCCGACAAGATTGCAGTTGGAGCGGCGTGGCCGGGCTTCGATGATTCGGTCGCGAAATGGGGCCTGAATCGGCACATGCAGAGTCGATGCGGGAAGACTCTGGACGACACTCTGCGACTCTACGAGCGATACTATGACGAAGCCCACCCCCTTCCATTTCTCCTGATCGAGACCTGGAATGACTATGAGGAGGGCACCGCCGTGGAGCGACTCAGTTTCACTCAGTGCAACCCGGCGGGGCAGGCCGGGTCGAACTCAAATTGAAATCTGCCCCGCCGGGCAAACGCCAACCACTTCGCCCGGAGACACATCAAACCGAGGCATTTTCACAACGTTCAGCGGGAGAGAGACGCGATGGAGCCTGTACGCGATTCAACGAGGGACGTTCGACTATTGTCGGAACTGGCGTTGGCATGTCCTTCGTTCCCAGACATAACTATGCAGGTACGAGCGATCTCGAAAGCTGAGGGCGATGAGTTGTTGTCACTGTTACGCGAGCAAGATCTCGACGACCTGGAAGCGCTCGCCATCTCAAACCACGTGATCCTGCGGGCATTTGAGCCGCTTCAGTTAATGCTTGAAGCAGCAGGGAACCGCCGTGGGGCAGAGTGGGTGGCGAATTCACGGCGCTTGGAACGTGCGCGCATCAACCACGCCCTTGGATTCCTGGAAGAGATTTGTGCAGCCTTGGAGAAGGGTGGATGCCCGGTCACGGTCATCAAGTCCCTCGATCATTGGCCGGATCTAGGTAACGATCTGGACTTGTACACCGACGCCCCGGCTGCCGACGTGATCGAGGTCATGCGATCGCGCTTTAAAGCGAAGCCCGACGCCCGCAGTTGGGGAGACCGGTTAGCGAACAAGTGGAACTTCATAGTGCCCGGTTTGCCGGAACTGGTTGAAATCCACGCCGGACGCTTGGGTCAAACCGGAGAGCAAACTGCCGTCACCCGATCCCTGGCGGCTCGCACTCGTCTCGTGGAGGTAGGAGCACACGAGTTCCGCGTGCCGGCACCTGAGGACCGCATCATCATCAGTACACTTCAGCGAATGTACCGCCACTTCTACATCCGGTTATGCGACATCGTGGACAACGCGCAGCTCGTGGACTCTTATTCGGTCGACTTCGCCTATCTGCGTTCCCTCGGCACGACGGCGGGTCTTTGGGAAGGAATTGCAACGTATTTGACGATCATTTCTCAGTATGTCGAAGCCTATCGCGGAGACGGCGTACCATTGCCGTTGTTCGCGACTCGCGGGGCAAAGTTCGGCGCTGACCAAGTTCGCTTCCGCCGCAACTTTTTGCGGGTACCGATTCTGCCGCACTCGCTGAATTTGTACGCGTCTGAGCTCAAGAGTCTCGTGCTGCGAGGAGACCTTCGCAACAGTCTCCGCCTCAGCTTGCTGCCGGGACTGGCCACGGCTGCTGCCCTGGAGCAGAAACTTACCGGCAGCGACAAGGGAATCTGGTAACGTGCCGCGAAAATCGGGGGAGTCAATGTTGGCTGAGGTGGGTTGCCGTACAGGCTTCTCTGGATTGTGACACTTCCTTTCGCTCGCCTACTGTTTACGTGGGTTGTTGGCGAAGGGGCGCACCGGAAATCACTTACGCGTTGTGAAATCTGGCTCAGGGAAGGGATTCGCGTGGTTCGCATTCTGCTGGTCGATGACAATCCCTCGGTTCGGCACTACTTGCGGGCGATTCTTGAGCAACAGGCGTCCTGGAGGGTGTGCGGCGAGGCGCGAACCGGTGCCGAAGCGTTGCAGAAAGTGCTTGCCGCTCCTCCCGACCTGATTTTGCTGGACTATCAGATGCCAGACCTCAATGGCGTTGACGTCGCGAAGCAGATTTTTGAGCTTTTCCCCAAGATCCCCATTCTGATGGTAACCATTCACCTATCGAGGCAACTGGCCGAAGCGGCCCGTCTTGCGGGCGTTCGCGGAGCCTGTGCCAAGCAGGACGTGGGGTCCGTGGTCGAAGCGGTCGAGGCGTTGTTGCATGAGCAAACGTACTTCCCGGTAGTCCCCTCCTGATAGCTTGCCCGATATGTACTCGGCCAGAAGAGTTACTCTCAGAGTTTTTGGAGTCTTTTGCCAAATACAGGATTCCCCGTATTGGACTCCACCAGTTTCAGAAGGTAACCTCACTGGAGGCTTAAGGGAACGGTTGCGGTCACAGTAAGGAGCGGGTTAGAGTGCCCGCTGTAAGTGTGCCCGACCGGTGGCTTTCGCGGTGCAAATGCCTGCTAACGCTTACGATAGCGAGTCTTCGCAACAAAAGTACCCGAAAGTGAGTTGTCGCCCCTTAAATCCATGGGGGGACGACAGGGGCCCGAGGTCCGGCGTGGTCTGCTTGACTATGAGGTTCTCGAGGCCTATGCAACCGTGTGGTACTCGTCAAAGCTCAGGAGAGGGCTTTCCGCCGCGCTGAAGGCTCTCGATACGCGAAGGTAGGGTCGGGGGAAATCCGCCGCTGCATTCCTAGAACGAAGGACGTCCGAGTGAAAGGGATTGGTCAGTCAGATCGCACGGGTTCAGCTAAAATGTGGCGGGTTGTCTCGGTCTTTACCGGGGGACGGAAACTGCATGACTATTCGCATACTACTCGTCGATGACCACCCAATTGTAAGGCAGGGTTTAAAAACGCTTTTAGAAGGACGCTCAGGCTGGGAGGTAATTGGGGAAGCATCCGATGGAGCTGAGGCGTTAGAAAAAGCGAAGGAACTGAGCCCCGACGTCATGGTGCTCGATGTCACCATGCCGAGGATGAATGGCCTGGAAGCGTGCCGTGTATTGAGGAAACGGGCTCCTCAACTTGAGATCCTGTTTGTGACCCAGCACGACTCTCCGCAAATGATGCGCGAAGCTTTGGAGGCTGGGGCAAGGGGATACGTGGTGAAGTCGAATGCCGCCCGAGACTTGTTGGAGGCGGTCGAAGCGGTCAGCCAGCATCGCGTTTTTACTGCGCTCAATGGACGAGACACTGCCGGTGCACGTTAGACCCTGGCATCGGAAACTGGGGTCCACCTTTGAACTGGGGGGTGAACATGAAATTGCGAATCTTATTGGCCGACGATCATGAGATTGTTCGGCGCGGATTGCGCGCTTTACTGGAAAAGCACGAAGGATGGGAAGTCTGCGGTGAAGCCGCCGACGGCCGCGAGGCGGTGGAGAAGACGCTCCAGCTAAAGCCCGATGTCGTCATCCTGGACATTGGGATGCCGCTACTGAACGGTCTGGATACCACACGTCAACTGCTGCAGCACGACCCTAATTTCAAGATTATCGTTCTGACCATCACCGACTCAGATCAGGTGATTCGTGAAGCCCTGGACGCAGGGGCGCGCGGGTTTGTCTTGAAATCCGACGCGGCCCGCGACCTGGTTTCTGCGGTTGAAGCTCTGCAAAACAAGCGCATGTTCTTTACACCGCGAGTGAACGACCTGGTGCTGGCCGGCTTCCTCGAGAAGGGGCATTCTTTGTCGAGGAACGAAACTCCCAAGCTGCCGACGTTGACTGCCCGCGAGCGAGAGATTACGCAGTTGTTGGCGGAAGGGAACAGCTCGAAGGAAGTCGCTTCTCTCCTGAACCTGAGCACCAAGACCGTCGAAACCCACCGCAGCAACATCATGCGGAAGCTAAGCTTTCACTCCATCCGGGATTTAGTCGTATACGCGATTAAGAACAACCTCATCCAGATCGAGCTCCCGCCGCCGAAAGCACCCACGGGCCCGACTGGACCTACCGCGGCATAACTTCCTCGGGGCGAGACTGGACTAACGAACCGTCTCGCCCGGATAGTACCCACTTCGCGTGCGGACGATCAGGCGGGCGCCTCCCGGTGCCTTGGCTTCGACGCGAATCGTCTGATAACCATTCTTGGAGCCTGCTGGTTTGTACGCAAGCGTGTATTGGCTGCGAATGTCGTGCGCCACCGCGCGGGTAATCACATTCACTTCGTCTAGACTCTGGGGGAAGAATGCAACGCCGCCCGTAGTCGAGGCCAGATTCTGAAGAGCATCCCGTCCGGCGGACGTCAACCCTTCATCCGTTAGTCCGATTGCGTATACCGTCAGGCCCTTGTTTGGCTGCAACTGGCGAATGGCTTCCGGTAGCGTTTCCCGGCTCATGTTGTCCTGTCCGTCGGTGACGACCAGCAGGACTTTCTTGTCCAGGCGAGGATTATTTCGTAGGTGGACCGCGGAGGCCACGACGGCGTCGTAGAGAGCAGTGCTACCCCGCGTCGAGACCTGATGCAAAGCCGCTTGCAGCAGGTTTACGTCGGAGGTGAAATCCTGGTCCAGATAGGAGTTCTGGCTGAAATTGACGACGAAAATCTCATCCTGCGGATTACTCGCCCGAATCAGGTTCAGCACGGCGTGATTCACTTTTTCCCGTTTGTCGCGCATGGAGCCGGAATTATCAATGACGATTCCCATCGCCACCGGTACGTCCTCGCGTCTGAACGACGTAATCGGTTCGGGTTGGTTGTTCTGGTAGACCGAAAAAGCGCTGCGATCGAGCGTGGTCACGAGGTGGCCAGTCTCGTCTACCACGGTGGCATGCAACACCACTTCTTGCACTTGCTTCTTGAAGACAAACCTGCCCGGATCGTCCGCGCTGGACTCGGGCTTAATCGGTTCCTGTCGATCTTGTGCGGGTTGCGGCTCAGTTGAGGTCTGGCCAGGTCGTTCCTGTGCAGAAGGAATTGGCTGCGCAGTGCGGGGAGGGACGGACTCGGGAATCTGTCCGGCGGTGGTCGCCGAGGGAGAGGTCGGCGAGGTAGAAGGACTGCTTTGGGCGGGCCGGATACTTTGGGCAAATAATGTAGACGCAGACAAAGATACCGCAATCGCTACAATTCTGACTCCTGAGCCGAGAACGTAATTCGGGCCGAAACGCATTACTAGCCTCCGTGCATCGTTTGGATGCCACTCCGGACCAATCCGCAGAACTTTTGTATAGAAACTAACTACTGGAAGGAGAAAGCGTTCGGCCGCGATCCCTGAGTGAGTACGGCGAACACTGTAGGGGCTGATTAGTGCTCGCCAAAAAGCCCTCCCAATCATTCCCCCCCTCGTTTTGGAAAACTTACACGAAGGGCCGAATACCATGGGCGCTGAACTAGCTTGGATTGCAATAGCATACGCGTTTGGCACGATTGTTGCTCGCTAAGTACCGGGTTGATATTCCTCGACATTTTCGGAACTGTATTTCGGATGCCTTCGAAACTCGCACCAGGTTAGACATCTTCAAGTATCTGGGAGGTAGAGAATGCTACGAATTCTGATTGCGGATGACCATGAGGTGGCGAGACACGGCATCCGTGCCCTGCTGGAGAGTCATCCGGGTTGGGAGGTGTGCGGGGAAGCCAAAGACGGACGCGAGACCGTCGAACTTGCGGAAAGCTTGAACCCCGACTTGATTCTGCTTGATATCGGCATGCCCAATCTTAACGGCCTGGAGGCCACGCGACAGATCCTGGCTACGTCGCCCGAAGCTGTGATCCTAATCTTAACGATGCACGACACCGATCACGTGGTGCGGGAGGTTCTCCGCGCCGGGGCACGCGGATTCCTGCTCAAATCCGACGCGGGGCGCGATCTGGTTGCCGCCGTCGAGGCCCTGCAACGACAGAGAACTTTTTTCACAAACCGAGTCAGTCAGATGGTTTTGGATGGTTATCTTGATCGTGATAGTGGAGACGGCGAGACCAGCAACATCTCTGACAACATCTTGACGACTCGAGAGCGAGAGGTCATCCAGTTACTGGCTGAGGGAAAGACCAGCAAGGAAGTGGCAGTCGCTCTCAACCTCAGCGTCAAGACGGCGGAAACTCACCGCACCAACCTGATGCGGAAACTCGATCTCCATTCCATCGCAGATCTCACCCGGTATGCCGTGCGTAACGGAATCGTCCAGGTATTTTAGTCTAGCTCCTCCCCAGCTCCGGCGCCGAAGCATGACGTCCTATTTGGCCTAGGTTTTATAGAGTCGCCCCCGCGCATCATTACGGATTTCACTCGATATACGTTCCCGTGCATCATCGGTAGTCTCACACTGCAACTGATGTGTAGTGCTGTTGCCAGAAAGGATGACCTCTGATGCTCTGGACTATCGTTGCCCTGCTCTTGATCCTTTGGCTGCTGGGAATGGTCAGTTCCTACACCATGGGTGGATTGATTCATATTCTGCTGGTAATAGCCGTCATCGTGGTCCTGGTACGCATCATTCAGGGCCGCAGCCCGGTGGCGTGACGGAGAGTCCCCAAACGTAGGTGAAGGCAATCATTCAACGAGGAGGACAGGATGAATAAGGATCGGGTGGAAGGCAAGGTGAAAGACATGGCCGGACGCGTCGAGCGTCAGGCGGGAGAGTGGACGGGCGATCCAAAGAAGCAGGTTGAAGGTTCAGCGAAACAGGTCGAAGGCAAATTGCAGAACGCGTTCGGCAAGGTAACGGATGCTGCCAAAAACGCAGCCGACGATGCTAAGACATCCTCCAAACCGCCTCAGAGGGTGCAGGATCCCGATGCTGAGGAGTCGGAAGAGATGCGAGGATCCCGCCGCTAGCGGGATACCACCTCACTTTAGTAATAACGCGCACTTTCCAGTACAGCCCGAAAAGCAGGGTGGCGGGCGACACAAATTGTCTCGCACTCTGCTTTTTGTGGCTGAAAGAAGGATCGCTGTCAGCGCCGGTGATAAAGGGAGCCATTTTAGACGGTATAGGCCGGAGCCAGTGATCCAGTAGAGAGAGCCCCCGTTGGCGGGGACGCGGTAAGAACTTTACAACAGTTTCTAAATTAGTTTTTCCGCGCAGGCTTGCGCAGTGGTCGAAGTTTCGATTCTCCTCAGTGCATCTCAATGATCCTCTGAGGAGTCGGCTTGAGCCAGTCCCGCCGTTGTCCGTACTGTAATAGTTCGTTTCTACCCTCCGCTTATCGTCCTCAACAAAGCGTGTGCAGTCGGCGGACGTGCCAACGTCGGCGCCGCACCGATTATCACCGCTAGAAACTTGCGACTGGAAGCTGTGAAAAAATCAAATTCTGAATTATCGCGGGGGATCGCAAATGTATCTTCGGTCTGCGAACGTCGCTCCGGGGCCATTTAAACGCGAAATTTGCTGGGACTAAGAATCCCCGTGTCCTCAAGAGTCAATTTTTTCCCAGCTTCCTGTCCCCATGTTTCCTGTTCTTTGGCTTTTGATCTTTGGGACCTCTTGAGCTTCTGTTTTATGACCTTTCCCGATCCCCTGCAGCAAAAGCCGAAGGCTCGCCCAGGTTCCAGCGAGCCTTCGCTTGCGTGCGGTAAAACCTATGTTACTGTCGACGGCACGCGTTAGTAGCAGTTGTAACCGCCGGGGCCTCCCTCGTAGAAGTAGGTTCCCCAGCTGCTCGACCAGTACGGACCCGCGATCGTATAGCAGTTCGAGGACGGCTGATCCGCGGTCAGGGTATCCCAGTATGCGGAACCGTTCGACACCCAATAGTAGAGCTCGCGTTGGTAGGCCGCCCAAGACCAGCCCCAGCTCGCCCACAAGCCGCTGCCCTCCGGCGGCCACGGGTTCGAGCCAACACCTTCGCTCCCGAACTCAAGAAGCTGAGAGCTGCCTCGGCTCATAGCCCCGGTGCCGTAGAGCCAGCCGGGATAGTATCCGACCCAGGTGGCATTCGTGGGGCTGGTGCCCAATCCCAACCACCAGTTGCCCGCATACCAGTAGTAGCGGGCGGTGATTTCCCACTGTGGTCCGTAATACGAGCTGTAGTTATTGAAGCCGCCGCCGAAATACCATCCGCTGGAGGTTTGGACGAAAGCTCCGCAGGTCAAGTTGTAACAGCCGGTGCGGTTGTAGCCGTCAGCCGTGTAGTAGATGAACAGCCGCGAGTTCTCTCCGCCGTAAAGGCCGGGATAGTTCTGCCATCCCACTTCTGCGGTTTGCAGAACGGGGGAGTAGGCTATGGTCCAGGATTGCGACAGGGAAAAGATCTCACCCAGACCCGTGTTGACGTAGGGGCTCCACAGGTTGAGAGTAGTGGTGTCGCCGGTGTTGTTGACGTACTGATAGGTGAAGGAGTACTTGTGCAAAATCGCACTGGGAGGGACTACCTTGTTGGAATGAGGTAGTTTTCCGGTCTCGTCAGGGCTCTTTTCGAGGTAGTTCTTCAAGGTTCCGAAGCCGCTGGTTTCTTCCAGCGTGACCCGGCGCATCGGAATGGTTTTGTCTTCGCAAACGCGCGAGTTGCCGAATTCATCGATCTCCCGTCCGGGACCAAGCTGCGGACTGCCAGCGGACTTATTCGCCGACTTGCCGCTATCCTTGAATAGTTCCTTCAACGCCGACGCGGGGGGTGGGCTGGCAACGCTTTTCAGACCATGCATGCGGACTCCCGGTTGCTGTTCGAGAGCCACGCAGTCGAAATGGTCCCCATCGAGCATGAAGCTGTGGGACACCTCGACGCCTTCATACAGATTAAGGATGTGCTGGCGCATCTCCTCGAAGGCCGGCGCATCTTTGACTTTGCTGGTTCCTTTGCTGAGGTAAGCACCGGAACTTTCGTTCCGGGTGTTTGCCATGAAATCGTTGAAGGGCACAAAGGACTTTTGCCCCGGCTGCGCAGTCAGTATTCCGCTCGTGATGAACAGGAACGAAGCCATGCTCAGCACCACGCGGTTTTGGATGGTTCGCGTCGTAGCGACAACTTTTTTCACAACACTTCTCCTATTTTTCTCGGGGGGGGCTGCAGGTTGGAATTCGGCTCCCGAAGATGCACTTCCGAGACCCGTCTTCAAATAAGTGACACCACGTCTGAAAACGTTTCAGACTTTCGTGGAAATTCGCGGACAGACTGATGCGCTGATGCGGACGGGAAATCCGGACCGAACGCTACTTCACAAAATGCCGGGTGCCCCATCCGAAACTCACTCAGTTTGCGAGTTTAGGGTGCGGATTTTGATCTCCGGATGTCCCCCGTCGCGCCTCCCAATCGACAACCTTGAAGGGCGCCGCTTCCAGTCGCGCCGCCAAGCCTACTCCACCGTCATCCGGAGCGAGGATTTCGTTTCGCAAAATGCGAAACGACAACCGCAGTCGAAGGACCTCGGGCTGTGGCACTGATCTGGACGAAAATCTGCAATAAACGGAAGCCTGGAGACTGACGCCGAGTATCACCAGGTCGCCTGGAAAGTCGCAAGCAGTGGCGAGAGCTACATCCTGACTATCAAAAACAGTGGCGGCGGCAGAATCCGCAAGGGGTGGAAAACAACCGTGAGCGTCAGCGGCAGCGGGATCAGAAGCGACGTCTGCGGCGGCGTCTTCTTGTCAGGATCAACTTAGCTTCCGCGCAAGTCCTGATTTTCCCGTCACTCGGCCATTCGCCGAGGACCGCAGGCCGTCTTGATAGGAACATCTCTATGGCTTGCGGACGCGGCTGGCTTTACACGGTTCGAGCAGAGTCATGCTGACCGCGGAACAAATCAACTCGATTCATCGCCTGCACTGGGCCGAGCACGGGTCGGTGCGCAAGATCGCCCGTCATCTTCACCTGGGACGTAGAACCATCTCCCAGTACCTGGTCACGCCGGCACGCAGCGCGGCTCGCCGGCAACGTAACAGCAAACTGGATCCGTTCAAAGGCACCATCGCCGAACTGTTGGAGCAAGATGCCAAGGCGAGTGCCATGGAGATCGCGCAACGACTCCGTCCGCTCGGCTTCACCGGTGGACTGAGCATCCTGAAAGATTACTTACACGCGGTTCGAACTGAGAGCGCGGCCAAGCGTGCCTATGTGCGTATGGAGCCAGGGCCGGGGGAACGCTTCGAAATCGACTGGGGTCATTTCGGTGCCCTGCTCTACCAGGGTCACGCGACCAGGGTCACGCGCGCAAGCTCTATGCCTTCTGTCTGGTCGAATGTCACAGCCGCAAGCTGTTTGTGGAGTTCACGCACAGCCAGAGCCTCGAGACTTTCCTACGTTGTCATATCCACGCTTTCCAGTTTCTGGGCGGGATCGCACCCGAACTCTGGTACCACAATCTCGCAACTGCCGTTGCCGAACACGACGGCAACCTGGTGCGGTTTCATCCCCGCTTTCTGTCCTTCGCCCGCGAATACAGTTTCCTGCCACGCGCTTGCCATGTGGGGGCGGCCTGGGAAGTTTCACACTGCCCCTCATTGGTCACACGTCGAGATAGTCTGTTGCTGGCTCCCTTTTAAATCGGCGCTAACAGATCGCCAGATCTCCATTACAGAAGGTGCCGTTGGCTAAAGGATCTTCCTGCTGTCATCCTACGGGCACGTGGGGTTGTCGCGGAGTATGCCATCAGCTGATCAATCGCTAACAATGCTACAGCGAGGCCTCCGAAGAGGTAGGCAAGACCGCTCTCATGGATAATCAGCCCGAGTAGCCAAAAAACCAAAAGGTATGCTGCTAACGCCCGCACCATACGAACCCTCCTTTAGCGGACCAGGCTGGGGGAGATATTCCACAGTTGCGCGAGCGCGCGAGCCGCACTGTTCAATGCCCGTTTTTCATCGGCTAAATCGTCTTGATTGCGAACCGCGATGGGAGCCTTAGCTGGCTCTCTCCTGCGCTGAAGCTGAGTGAAGGCGGTTTCGAAAGTTCGTCTAAGATCAGCAGCCGAAGACGCATCCACGTGCTTCTTTGCGGTGTTGGACATTGCCTGTCTCCTCCCGCTGCTATTTAAGAAGAACGGCCCTGATTTAGAAATACAGTGATGCCTTCAATTCTGAAGCGGTTTTCTCCCACGGGTTACCATTCTTGGTCCTGTAAAGCTCAGGGTGCAGAATGCGATACTTTTATGCCGCGGATGTCCGGACGTGGGTACCATCCTCGGCGCGGTCAGGTATATCCAAACGCACCTCGCAAAGTTCTGCGATCAGACTCCCTGCCCACTCGTAGATGTTGTGTTCGCGAACCGCGCGCCGCATATGTTGCATGCGCGACTGCTTCTCGTCCGGTTCCATCTCCAGGGCGGCTCGAATGGCCTCAGCGGTTTGCTCGAAGTCATAAGGGTTGACCTGGAGCGCGTCTCGCAGTTCCCGCGCGGCGCCGGTGAAGATACTGAGGACAAGGACGCCGGACTCGTCGCTGCGCGCGGCCACAAATTCTTTTGCGACCAGATTCATGCCATCGTGCAGCGAAGTAACCAGGCACAGATCCGCAGCTCGGTAATAAGGCTGAATCTCATCGTGACTATGCTGCCGCTTGAGCAAAACGATGGGCCTCCACTTGTCCCTCTGGAAGCGCCAGTTGATGCGTCCGGCTTCGGCTTCGATTTCCGCCTCCAGGTCGTGATACCGCTTAAGGTGGCTGCGGCTCGGAGCACCGATTTGTATGAAGGAAAACCGGCCTTGATAGCGTGGATGCTTTTCGAGGAACCGTTCCACCGCCAGAAATCGTTCCAGAATTCCCTTGGTGTAGTCCATTCGGTCTACGCCGACACCGAGGAAAATCGCCTCCAGGTCGAGGTCCTTCAATATCGCGGAACGTGCGTCGGGAACGGATCGGTCCGACGCATCAGGGGGCAGGCTGGTAAGGTTGACGCTAATCGGGAAGGGCCGCACCGTCGTCGTGTGGTTGAGTCTTTGCACTGAAAAGTGTTCCCAATCGATTCGCGATTCCAAAACCCGGTCCGCAGTCTGCAGGAAGTTGTTACAGTGCGATTGGATGTGGAATCCGACCAGGTCGGCGCCGAGCAACCCGTCCAGCAGTTCGCGTTGCCACGGACAAATGCCAAAGGCTTCGGGAGTCGGCCAGGGGATGTGCCAGAAAATGGCTACCCGCGCATCCGGCCGCTTCTGCTTGACCATCTTGGCCAACAATGCGAAATGGTAGTCCTGCACCAGGACGACAGGATGTTCTGTATCTTTCATTTCTTCAACCAGGGCGTCGGCGAACTTGCGATTGACCGTCTGATATTGCTTCCAGTCCTCTGCGCGAAAGATCGGACGGGTGTGTGCGATATGACAAAGCGGCCACAGGCCTTCATTGGCGAAACCGTAGTAATAGCCTTCCTCCTCTTCTTTCGTAAGCCAAACGCGGCGCAGGGTATATCGAGGGTCCTCCGGAGGTACCCGTACCCTCCCGTTGCGGTCGACCGCGTCTTTGTCAGCGGTGCCGTTGCCGTGCGCCAGCCAGGTTCCATCGCAAGCGCACAGTACTGGCTCGAGCGCTGTCACTAACCCGCTGGGTGGGACGGTCACTTCCACGGACTTGCCGTGCCGCATGTGCATGTAAGGTTCGCGGTTTGAGACCACGAACAACCGGCCCGCTCCCAGGCGAGTCCGAACATCAGCTGCCAGACGTTCCGCCGTCCATTGGGACTGCCCCTCGTGTCTTAGTCGCGCTTCGCGCTCAGCGGCCGAGCGCGCCGTGTTCAGGCTCTCGGCAAAAGTCGCGACTTCTCTCGCAAGTGGCCGGAACAGTTCCAGGTCTGGTACGCCGATCCGCGAAGAAGGCATGCGCCCGGTACGGAGAGCTCGCATCCAATGGGCCGTTCGCGCGATCGGTCCTTCAATACTCCAGCGGACGATCAATAGTGTAATCAGAGCAATCAGAACGACGTGCGCCAGCGCGCTCAAAAATGTTTCTCGCCAAATCCTTAAACTTTGTGCCCGGATATACTCCGCGTCATGAACGATCGCCAGCGCGCCCAGGAATTTGTCTGGACTATGGAGAGGCAGAACACAGATGTGCACACGGGCGTCGGCGAGCCTCTGAAAAGCGTCAGTTTTGCTATCGTCTTTCAGAGTTTGGAGAACGACGGCGGGCGCTTCATTCATCGGCGAAGCCAGATCCGCGGTCACGGCAATTACGTGACCGGCGGGGTCGTACACAGCCAGGCCCTTCAAATGCTCGCGATTAGCGAAGCGCTGCACCGTCTTCTGCAGGGTTTGGCGCGTCCCTTTTTCGATGTCGCGGTCGACATTTCCCGCGAGGCTCTCCCCCAATACCTCTGCCCGTCTTTGCAGATCGCGCCGAAGGCTCCTTTTTACGACGAAGACCTCGTAGCCAGACGAACAGAGCGAGACCAACGTTACGCCAAAGACAAGAGAGACAATGAGCCGGGCGCTTAGCAGTCGCATGCACGATCCTTAATCGGAGTCGGCCGTAGCGGCTGCTCCGCGGCTTATTTGAGCAATGTCACAACCAAACCTTGGCAGCGGGAGAGTTACCCGCCGCACAGGTTCTTACCCCAGCATGCGCACGCCGAACCTTCCAGGAGATGTCTAACTGGCTGCAAGTTTTAAGCGATTCTTGGATGCCATATGGAGGATTTTGGCTGCCGCCCGGTTTCGCGTTCCCGGAACCTGATTGTTCAGCAAGATCCTAATTGCAAGATTCGTGAGCCTTCCGCCCCCTAACCCTTCCGCCCCCTAACTTGGTGCAGCCTTTCTGACTCGCGCCACCCTGGGTTACAGGGAAGACTTTATGGACGAGGCAGACTGGCCGAGTTAAAAAGTATTACCGACGATGTAGAAGCTTGCTTCGGCGGTATGGATGACCGGAAGGTGGAAATTGGCATCAGTTGTGACTGCTTCGTCTCTCGGGGGGTGCCCGTATGTTACTGCGTCGAGAGGCAAGCTTATTCTCAGGAGTGCTGTTGGGACTGACGCCATTTCTGGTGGGGCAAGAACCACATATTGAGGCGATTCCGTCCGCCGATGCTCCAGCATCTCGACAGCTCATCGCGTGGTCGCGCCTCCAAAAACCACAACCAGTGCCGCAGCCTCTTCCCCCGCCTGATTCGCGTCCGGACCCGCAGCCCGCTCAACCCCCAAGTCCCCATGCACGCCAGCAGACGCGATCCCAGACCTTTACGGGGAAGATTGTGCGGAACGGCGAAAAGTACGTGCTTAAGGTTTCGAGTAATACGACCTATCAACTCGACGAGCAGAGCAGTGCTGAACACTATCAAGATAAAGAGGTGAAGATCGTAGGTACCGTCGAGCCCGGCAGCAACACAATTCATGTTGTCAGGATCGAACTACTTTCCTAAATGCAAGGTGGCTTGAGATCGCTTGATTAAGGAAGACTAAGCAAGACAGGCCCATTACTAACCCCTACACGATTCACCCTAGTGCGCGGCTGTCAACAATTCCCGTATCGTATCAGGCATCGACTCTAGAAGCGCCCTTCAACCTTCCCAATCCGCCGAGGAGATCAAGTTATGTCAGCACTTGGAGCAGCCGCTTATGGGATGTACCCTCGCAATGCTGCCCTGCCGGAAATCGTTTACACGCTAAACCGGGCAGGATTTGAGAACGAGGACATCTGCATGGTGCTCTCCCCAGCTCATCCGGTAGCCTCGGTCGTCCGCGATGCCAAGATCGTCGATGACAAACCCGATGAGAGCGCGGTCAGCGCCCGCATGATCGGCTGGTTTTCGGAATTCGGCGCCGTAGTAATTCCTACGGTCGGTTTCTTCATCCGATCCCGAGCCTTCTTTCGTGCACTAGTAACTGATCAGAATTTTGGCGCTCCTTGTGGGGGATCGAGAACCATGATCGACCTGGGGTTCTCGGAGAACGACGCCAAACGGCTTGGCCACCAACTATCGGATGTCGGCGCCCTGGTGTACGTGTCATGTCAGGAGAGCTCTAAGGCGGACTGCGCCCTCGACCTGCTACGCCGTATGGGAGCAAGAGAAGCTGCAAGCCTCGGAACAATGAAAACAGATGAGGTCGCGGCTTAAGATTCCTCTGTGCTTCGGACGTCAACCTCGAACGGCACCGGCAATTTTGTCACGATTCGAGGGGCTACTAGAACTTTTCTACATGACGGCATCGCCAGCGATGCTGCACGAATTCACGAAATCGGTCTTCTGAGTTCTGTCTGTTCCCGGTTTGACTGGCGCGAGCTGGCCACCAACCTAGTGGCAGGTCAGTTGCAACCTCTTCTAACAGACAACTGCTCGGCCCCACGGCGCATCCATCACTGGCCATTGGAGAGGAGACCGGGTCGTCATGAAGATTCACCACGTCTGGGTCGAAATTGTTGTGCTTGGTACGTCAATCGCCGTCGTTCTTGCCCTATTGATGGCAACTTTCGGATTTGCAGTAGGAGTCGCCGCAGGCTAGGTGAAATGTTAGCTGCCGGAGTGATGCGGGCGGCATCGCGGAATGCGATATCGAAAAAGGTGTTGAATGAGGGATTCTCTGGTACTTCTTACACTCGGCTGCGCTCTGGCCGCCTGTGCCATCGCCAACTCTAGCCATGCGCAACAGTCCCGCACGCCGGTTGCGCGGCAACAGCAGCCCGAATCGGCGCAGCAGTCGCCACAACAACAAAACGTTCGGCCACGCCCATCCGGCGAAGCAGAAACCCAGGATGCTCTGGCATTCACCGGCCGCCTGGTTAAAGAGAAGGGCCGGATATTGCTGAAGGATCCAGTGACAAAGATGATTTATCAATTGGACGATGCTTCGAAAGCCAAGCCGTTCCTAGGCAGACAGGTAAGAGTCATCGGCAAACTAAACTTGGACAGCAACTTGATTCACGTCGACAGCATCGCACCCACATCGTGAGCACTGAAAAACGAATTCGTCCGGAATACGATCTGCCTACCGCGGTCACGTTCTTGCTCGGGGGAATCGCGCTCGGCGCAATTATGACGCTTCTTTTTTTTCCAATAAAACCCAATTGGTCGGTCCTTCAATCGTCAGCCCAGCAACCACCTACTCCCCTGTTTCCCCATGAAAGATCAGGTCAGGTGCGAAGCATAAAAAGATAAAGGAAGCTTCCTTCGGTCCGATGTCTGGCATCTGAGGGTCATGCCATCGGATACGACCGTCCCCAACCCCGCGTTTCTCAGGACCCCCGCCGAACCCGCACCCCCTCCGGTCAGAGAACCCGTCGATCCGCCAGAAAACCCGGATATGCCCGTCCGCGAGCCCGACCCAGAGGATCCCGGCCAGATCTGACGCCCGAGACAAGAGACGACGCCAACGCCTCGAATGGCTCACTCACAATCGCCCCTCAAGGGCGCTGTATCAGTCAACCCGTAATCGGAATTATCCAGGCGCGGCCAGAGAAGAGGCAAACGACCGCATCCGAATCATGCGGCGCTTCCTCTTCTCAGCCATAGCGAAGCATTCCTGAGTGTTAGTTCAGCGATGTTTGATGAAGTTGCCGCTTTGCAGTTCGGACATCGCCTGGCGCAATTGTTCCTGCGTGTTCATTACAATCGGGCCGTACCACGCCACGGGCTCCTCAATCGGCTTGCCGGATACGAGCAGAAACCGAATTCCTTCCGGCCCCGCCTGCACCGTCAGTTCGTCTCCCCGGTCGAACACCACCAGAGAGTGATTGCCGGCGTCATACTTGGCCGGCGCGTTGGGATCCGCTGCTTGCTCGGTCAGGACTGCCTGCGGATCGGAGGCGTCTCGAAACGTTCCGGATCCCGCGAACACGTAGGCAAAAGCATTGCGCGTAGTTTCGACTTTAAGCCGCTTCCGTAGGCCGGGCGCCACCGATACGTCGACATAGTTCGGATCAGCGGCAACGCCTTCCACCGGACCTCGCTTGCCCCAGAATTCACCGCAGATGACGCGCACGCGCGTGCCGTCGTCGTCGGTAACCTCGGGAATTGCACTCGACGGAATGTCCTGATAACGGGGATCGGTCATCTTCAGCGATGAGGGCAGGTTCGCCCACAGTTGAAAGCCGTGCATGCGCCCGTGTTGGTCGCCTTTGGGCATCTCCTGGTGCAGGATGCCGCTGCCGGCGGTCATCCATTGCACGTCTCCGGCGGTCATTTTGCCCTGATTGCCCAGACTATCGCCATGTTCGACGGAGCCAGCCAGCACGTAGGTGATGGTTTCAATCCCGCGGTGCGGATGCCAGGGAAATCCGGCACGGTAGTCGGCCGGGTTGTCGTTACGGAAGTCGTCCAACAACAAGAATGGATCGAAATCCTTCGTCTTGCCGAAGCCAAAGGCGCGTTGCAGTTTTACGCCCGCACCTTCGATGGTCGGCTTCGGTTGAATAATCTGTTTTACCGGTCGGAGTGACATAAACTGTCTCCCTCTTTCCTGGCCACACGGCAAGTTTGAGCCGTGCAGCGAAATTGTTTACGCCTTTATGAATTCGACTTCCAGAGCGATCGTCACTTCGTCACCAACCAGAATGCCGCCGGTCTCAAGGGCCGCATTCCAGGCTAGACCGTAGTCCTTGCGGTTGATCTTGGTGGTTGCGGAGACTCCAACGCGAGTGTTGCCCCAGGGATCCTTCGTAGGTGGGGTGGGACCCTCAACATTGAATAGGACTTTTCGCGTGACGCCTCGAATGGTCAGGTCACCCTCAACTGCCAACTCTCCGTCGCGGACAAGGCTGATGCGCGTAGAGGTGAAGGAGAGGCTGGGGAACTTCTCCACGTGCAGGAAGTCGGCACTTTTCAGGTGGGCATCGCGTTGAGCGTCGCGGGTTTCAATCGAGGATGCTTCGATCGAGGCCGTGGCTTTTGATTTTGTCGGGTCGGATTCGTCCAGGGTCAACGTTCCCGTGACCTTGCCGAATTGGCCCTTTACGTTGGAGATCATCATGTGCTTTACCTTGAACTCGGCGACGGAGTGAGCCGGGTCGATGTTCCAGGTGGTGGTAGCAGTCTGCGGTGTAACGAGTACGCTCATTTTGTTTTCCTTTCTTCCCGGATTAGATGCGTTAACACGATAATCGTTGCAACAGATATATTCTTGAAAAAATCAACTCACTTGAGCGCGGGCGGCGCGCAATAGTTCGCAAAGAGCCTGCAGGCGATCCTTCCCCAGATGCCCCAGTTGCCCGCGATGCGCTTCCACGACCGGTTCGTCGAGCCGGGTGAGGACTTTCAGTCCGTCCGGGGTGATCCGCGCCATCACCATTCGCCGATCCTCGGTTTCCCGACAGCGCGAAATAAGGCCGCGCTTTTCGAGGCGGTCGAGAAGTCGCGTCACATCGGGATCGCGTGTAATCATCCGGGCAGCAATCTCGCCACAGGGGAGGCCCTCCGGCGTCCCGCGCAGGATACGTAATACGTTGTACTGCGTCGGCGAGACATCCTCGTTCTTGAGAATCCGGACCAGGCCGCGGGACAGCATGTCGGTGGTACGTGCCAACTCCAGGAAAGCGGCCTCCTCGGGGCACGCAAGCGGGCGCCGTTTGTTCGGGGATCGCGCTTCTTTCATACCTGTCAATGATAATCGTTATAACGACTATTGTCAAGACGCCTATCAATCGAAGCTGCTGCGACGCCAACGCATTGTGCCTCCCGAAATCCCGATTCATGCTTCGAGGGGGGCAAGTCAACGGCTTTTGTATAATTGTGGGCTCTGAGGGAGTGCGCTCTGTGCGCCTCAGTCGCGGTCTTTGCCGATGCTTCTTAGAATATTCAGCGACAAAGTCTCCCTCGGCCGCGCGGCCGCCGAGCAGGCTGCGGGCGCCATTCGACGCGCCATCGCGGCGCGGGATCATGCCCGCATCGTCGCGGCGACCGCCGCCTCCCAACTCGAATTCCTCGACGCTCTGACCCAGGCGCCGGGCATCGATTGGGCGAAAGTTGAAGCTTTCCACCTCGACGAGTACATCGGGCTACCTATTACGCATCCCGGCAGTTTTCGCAAAATGCTGATGGAGTTGTTGGTCACGAAGACTGGAATTCCCACGTATCACTTGCTCGAGGGCGACGCCTCAGATCCGTCTGTCGTGGTTCGCGGTGTGGGCCAGCAACTTGCGTCGGCACCAATCGACATCGCGTTCTTGGGAATTGGAGAGAACGGGCACATCGCATTCAATGATCCCCCCGCCGACTTCACTATCGAGGATCCCTACCTCATCGTGAACCTTGACCAGGCGTGCCGGCGCCAGCAGGTGGGCGAGGCCTGGTTCGCCGATATTTCACAGGTGCCGACGCGCGCCATCTCGATGTCGCCGCGCCAAATTCTCAAGGCCAGAGAGATTCTCGCGGTCGTCCCCGACCATCGCAAAGCGCAAGCCGTGAAGGCGTGCTTCGAAGGGGAGATCAGCCCCATGGCGCCAGCGTCGATTCTGCGCCGGCATCCGAATGCGACCGTATATCTAGACAGCAACTCCGCCTCACTGCTCAATCCGGACTTGCGGAGGGTGCGGGGTAAGGAATCGCAGGTGACGGTGAGATCGTGACCGTCGGAACACTCCAAACGAATGGCGACCGCTCCCAGGCCGATTTCTGTCGTTGCGCTGGTGGATTGGCAGCTTGCTGTTCTTCTCCACGGTCATCAATTACCTCGACCGGCAAACTCTTTCCCTGCTGGCACCCTATCTCAAACTCGAATATCACTGGACTAATTCCGACTCTGCGAATATCGATAGCATTCCGGGTCGCCTATTCCATTGGGCAGACCGTCTTGCCATCGGACCCGTTCAGCAGCGAGTCAGTAGCATCAGTGGGCGGGCTCAGCGGTACCGGGGCGGGCATCGGTACCATCGTTGCTTTCAAGCTGATTGGTCATTACTTCGATTCTCGCCAGGCCACCGGCACGCATTCCTTCGATCCCATCGTGATTCTGGCAGGACTGGTGCCCCTGGTGGGCATGATTTTGGTGTTGCTGCTGGTTCGGAACACAGAAGCCACGAATGAAGGCTTGGTGCGCCCGATCTGATGCTTTGGTTACGCTGCCTTGTGAACGGGCAAGGAGAAAAGAAAATGGTCAAATACGTAATTCAAGCCCAGCGCGGTGCACCACCCGGAGGGGCTTATTCCCAGGGATGGCGGGCCGGCGATTTCCTGTTCGTGAGCGGAACAGGCCCGATCGATCCGGTCAACGGAGGGCTCGTCGGCGACAACATTGAGCTGCAAACTGAGCAGACCATTGATAACATCTCCGCCATACTCGAGGCGGACGGCGCTTCTCTTCGCGATGTGGTCAAAGTATCCGTTCATCTCAGCGACACAAGTCTCTTCCCTCGGTATAACGCGGTTTATGCCCGACGCTTTTCGCAGCCTTATCCGGCGCGCACGACCGTGGGCAGTGATCTCGGCCACACGCCCGGCATGCTGATCGAAATCGATTGCATCGCTTATAGCATGAAAAGAAAGCAATCGAAACGAGTGCCGAAGTCAAAGAAGAAAGGCGGCCCAGGAAATAAAAGAGCGAGCAAGACCAAATAGCAACGTTTCCGTGGACCTGCTTTAGTGTCGCCAGTTAGACCTTCTCGCCAGGTGCTTGACCCACAGGAGAAGGTTCCCAATCTAGACTCCGCAGCAACGGTCCCTCGCGTCCTCGGGCGGACACTTTCTCTACCGAGGCGATCTGACCATCCCGCACCAACAACGCAGAGTCGAAATTGTTCACCGTCGGACAAACGTGTCGCGGAAGAAGAAATAAAGCGTCACCGACCTGCGGACCCGTGCTTCCTCCCTCCAGTGCCATGGGAAGGTGCTCCTCGCTGGGGCCAAGCGGCATGAGTTCAGAATGACCGACGACTACGCACGTGGGCACGCCGGCGTCCGCGGATACTGCTTTGTGCCCGGCATCGCACGTCACTATGCCGGCGTGCGGCCGGCTCACTACCTGCGTCAATACCAGCACAGCGGGAGCGTAGCCGTACTCGCCGGCGAGTTGTGCCAGGCTGGTAGCATCGCAATAAACAACCGTTCCAGGCGAGACCCGGTGGATCAATCCTCCCTGGTGAAAACCTTCGTACGAGAGCGAGCAGGGGAACGTGGGTGTCCCGGCGGTGATTACCTCAGGCACGCCCATCCCGTCGCTCCGGATTCCACCGACCAGCTCCAGCAAGCGATCATAACCGGCATGCGCCGCTTCTGTCCGTTCGGGCTCATCCAATGCGCCATACTGGCCGTCATAGTAGTGCAGCCCCCGGAATTCCAGTCCCGCGGCTTCCACCGCTCGCACGATCCGAACCACTTTGTCCTTCTGTCCCTGTTCGATTCCCGTGCGATTCATGCCGGGATTGATGTCGATGAAGATGCCGACCGTGGTGCCTTGCCATTGCCGCACCTGTTCTTCATTCTCGGCCAGTACGGAGATGCCGACCTGCGGGAATTGATTTGCGATTTCGCGCGCCCGGCGTGCGTTTGGGCCAATCAACGGATAGGCGAGAAGCACATCCGCCGCGCCGTTGCGGCAGGCCATCAGCAGTTCGAGTGTGGTCGCGCACTTGAAATTCCTCACACCGCGCTCGACCAGCATGCGGACAGTGTAGGCCAGCTTTGCGGTCTTGATGTGCGCCCGCCAGCGATCCGAGTCGCCGCCTAGCAGATGCAAAGTCCGCGCAACATTCGATGCAACGATTTCTGGGTAAACGATGAGCGCAGGGGTAAGGACATCCTCGATGCTCCTCAGCCTGTGACGTTCGTCCGAGGGAAAGTTGCTCAGCATGGCTTTATGCGCCGCCATCGACTTCGATCATAGCGCGGAACCGGGCGAATCGTCCTGGTTGACCGCCTCCCTCGTCGATAGTAGGCTCTGAATTTCTTCTGCGATGGTCGTCAATTCTGCTGACCATTCCGAGCAATCCGACCTGGTTCGCGGCCTGGGCCCATGGTCAGCGATCGCCATCGTCATTGGCGATACCATCGGCACCGGGGTTTTTCTTGTCGCCAGCGACATGGCACGCGCCGTGGGCTCCTCCACCCTGGTTTTGGTCGCCTGGATCCTCGGCGGATTCATCGTGCTTTTGGGCGCATTCTGTTACGCCGAATTGGGGGCGGCGTTTCCAAGAGCCGGCGGCCCCTACGTCTACCTCAGCCGCGGTCTCGGTCCTCTGTGGGGATTTCTTTTTGGCTGGATGAGCTCGTTTCTGGAGCGGCCGGTAGCGATGGCCACGTTAGCGGCTGGATTCGTGCGATTTCTGGGATTCTTGTTTCCGGTGATGACCCTGCCTTTGTTCAGCGGCCGCTTCGGGCGATACGAATTCACCTTCACGACGGCCCAGCCGATGGCGTCGCTGGTTGTTGCGATCGTCACGGCTATCAATTACTTCAGTGTGAAGATGGGTGGCGCGATCCAGGTTTTTCTGACGACCCTCAAGGTCACAACGATCTTGGTCATTGTTGTCGGAGGATTGCTCATCGGAACGAAAAATACCGGCGCGGCCACACCACTGGTAAGTCCGTGGAATCTGGGAACCATTGGCGCTTTGTTGACCGCCCTGGTACCTGCCATGTGGGCTTACAACGGCTTTAACGATCTTGGCTTTGTGGGCGAAGAGATTCTCCACCCGCAGAAGAGCATTCCCCGAGCCATCATCGTGGGACTGCTGACCGTGGGCGGTTTGTACCTGATGGCGGATGTCGCCTACTTCCACGCTTTGCCCTTCCGAGAGGTGGCGGCTTCCCAGCACGTTGCATCGGATGTAGTGCAGTCGTTTGCCGGCTCTCGGGGTGCGGTTTGGCTCACGCTTGCTATGGCCGTCTCCGCTTTCGGAGCGCTCCACGTTGTGGTCCTGACCGGCGCCCGCATCCCTTACGCTATGGCCCGGGACGGAGTCTTCTTCCATTTCGCGGAGCACCTTCATCCCCGCTTTCGGACGCCCAGCGGGGCATTAATCTTCCTGGGCTCCATAGCCGCGCTGCTCGCCCTCAGCGGGACGTTTGAAGAACTCTATTCACTGTTCGTTTTCGCGGTGTGGATATTCTTCGCCTTAACCGCGATTGCCCTGCTACTTTTGCGCCGAAAGGAGCCGAACCTGGTTCGGCCTTACCGCGCCTGGGGATATCCCTGGACGCCGCTCATCTTTTTCGTGGCCGCAGTTGTGCTGACCGTCAACTTATGGATGGACCGGCCCGTGCGTTCCTCCCTGGGCCTGGCAGTGATCCTTCTAGGTATTCCGTTCTTTTATCGTTGGCGCAAACAAGCTGGCGCCGAAACCGCGGCCATCGAGCGGCGATCCTAGGCTCTATTCAATCCCAAGCTGTTTTTGGATTTGCTCCAGTGGCACACCCTTTGTCTCCGGAACCGTCGTCGACACCCACAGGAGCTGGAGAACCATCATGCCGGTAAAAAACGAGAAAACATAACCGGGCGGAAAGGCGGCGACCATCCTTGGGAAGAAGGTTGTCAAAGCAGCAGCGAATATCCAATGAGTGAAGCTGCCCAGTGTTTGGCCCTCGGCGCGATGACGATTGGGAAATATCTCGGAGATAAACACCCAGATGACTGCCCCCTGGCCGATCGCGTGGGCAGCAATGAAACTGAAGATGCAAACCGGCACAATCGAATAATGTTCTGTAAAGAATGCCCAAGCCACCAGGCCGAGCGATGTGATATAGCCGAAGGAGCCAATATAGAGAAGGGTGCGTCGCCCGAGCCGGTCGATCAGCCAGAGGCCGACAAAAGTGAAAACCAGATTGGTGACTCCAATCCCGACCGATTGCAGCAGAGCGGCCTTGGCGGCGAGGCCGGTGAGTTCAAAGATGCGAGGAGCGAAGTACAGAATCGCGTTGATGCCCGACATCTGGTTGAAGAACGCAATCAAGATAGCGAGCAGGATGGGTTTTTGAAGACGTCGAGTCCAGAAATGTCCGGACGATACCGGTTCCGCAGATGCAGCTGCGATCTCGTCCGCCTCGGCCTCGATCTCGGCCTTCGAGACATCAGGTTGGGCTCGTTGCAGAACTTGAAGGGCGGCTTCCCGATCTCCCTTTCTGCTGAGCAGCCAACGAGGGCTTTCGGGAAGTCCAAAGCAGAACACGGCGTAGAGGAAGGACGGAAACGCAGCCACACCGAGCATCCAGCGCCACGCGTTATCGCCGATGCCGGCCAGCAGAGCGTTCGACACGAAAGCGATCAGGATGCCGAAGACAATGTTGAACTGGAACATGCCAGCAAGGCGTCCGCGATGCTTGGGCGGCGCGATCTCGGAGATGTACATGGGCGCGACCACGGTCGAGATGCCAATGCCCAATCCACCGATGACGCGTGCCGCGATGAACGTCGCTACGTTGGGCGCCAGGCCTGAACCCACCGCACCGATAAAGTACAGAACGCCGATCCAAAGCAGCGTGGCTTTGCGTCCAAAACGATCAGCCGGCCAACCCCCGACCAGCGAACCAACTACGGTGCCGTAAAGAGCCGAGGCCATGGCAATGCCGTGCAGACCAGGACTCAGTCCCCAAAGCGTCTGGATGGTTTTTTCCGCGCCGGAAATGACCACGGTGTCAAAACCGAAGAGGAATCCCGCGAGCGCCGACGTGAGCGACCAGAAGAAGATGCGAGCATTCATAGTAGGTAGACGCGGACTTTACCACAGAATCGGGCCGTTCACTCGCAATTTGAGCCAGAATCCGTCGACAACTACGCTCATCCCTTAACCAGCGGATAACTTTTCTCCCGCCAGCCACGAATTCCGCCGTCCATCGATATCACGTTGGTGTAGCCCATCTTCTGCAGGTTGTCGGCGGCCAGCGCCGAGCGGAAGCCACCGCCACAATAGAGAACCATCTCCGTGTTCAATTCCGGCACGCGCGCCTCGATGTCGCGTTCGATCACACCCCTTCCCAGGTGAATGGCGCCGGGAAGGTGGTCTTTGGCGAATTCGCTCTCCTCGCGCACGTCCACGAGCAGGAACTTCTCGCCGCGATCGATGCGGTTTTTCACCTGGTCGACACTGGTTTCGCGCACCCGCGTCTTGGCGTCGTCCACGATTTTCAAAAAGCGGGGAGGATGCTGGTGAGCCATAGGAACTCCTTTTGCTTCGTCGCTCCGACATGGTAACAAGCACTGATGGATTGTGCATGTAGGCCACATTCGCTTTCGAGTAGCATGGACTCGTGCCACAGAAAGAAGGACGCAAGGTAGGCCTGTCCCGCGCGCTGTCAAAACTGGGGTACTGCTCGCGCTCCCAAGCTGCCGAACTGATCGGCGCCGGCCGCGTGCGCCTCAACGGAAAGGTGCGGCGTGATCCCGAAACGCCGGTCCGCCTTGAACGCGACCGCATCGCCGTTGACGGCCAGGGAATCACGCCGCAAAAGAAGGTCTACCTGATAATGAACAAACCGCGGGGCCTGGTGACGACTGCGTCGGATGAGAAGGGCCGGCAAACGGTGTATTCCGCGTTTGAAACTGCAGGCGAGTCGCTGGCGTGGGTTGCGCCCGTCGGCCGCCTGGATAAAGCCAGCGAAGGTCTTCTCCTGCTGACCAACGACTCCGAGTGGAGTGCGCGAGTAGCTGCTCCGGACACGCATTTGCCCAAAACCTACCACGTGCAAGTAGGATCGATTGCGGGTGAGCAACTGGCGAAGGCTCTGACCGCGGGTGTGAACAGTGATGGAGAGTTGATTCGCGCCGTGGCCGCGCGCGTCCTTCGCTCCGGAAAGAAAAACTCCTGGCTGGAGATCACGCTCGACGAGGGCAAGAATCGCCAGATTCGGCGCATGCTTGCCGGACTCGGTGTCGAAGTGCTCCGCCTGGTGCGCGTTGCGATCGGCCCGTTGCCGTTGGGCAAGCTCCCCAAGGGGGCACACCGAGCCCTGACCGTGGAAGAGTTGCACTCACTTAATCATGCAATGAGCCATGCTCCTTTGGCCTTCAGCCGCTCCTTGGAAGCAAGAGAGGCTTGAAACAATCATGCACGATCTCACCTTCCTTCCCGCCGTCGTGATGGCGCAACAAATTCGGGAGAAGAAAATTTCTCCAGTCGAACTCGTCGACGCCCACCTGGCGCAAATCGAGCGGCTCAACCCAAAGTTGAACGCGTACGTCCATGTAGACCAGGAGCGTGTGCGTCGCGAAGCTCGTGTTGCCGAGGCGGCCATGATGAAAGGCAAATCTGTCGGCTCCCTGCACGGCGTCCCCATCAGCATCAAGAGTTCTCTCGAAGTAGCTGGCTTGCGATGTGAGTCCGGCACGCGCCTTCGCTCTGGATTTGTCCCTGCGCAAGACGCTCCGCTGGTGACGCGGCTCCGCCACGCCGGCGCAATCGTGCTCGGCGTAACCAACACGCCGGAGTTTTTGATGGCCTGGGAAACGGACAACCTGCTCTATGGCCGAACCAACAGCCCCTGGGATCTCGAACGCACTCCTGGAGGTTCCAGCGGCGGGGAAGCGGCCGCGATCGCCGCGGGAATGTCTGCGGGCGGTGTCGGCAGCGATGCGGGCGGCTCCATCCGTGTGCCCGCGCACTTCAGCGGCATCAGCGGACTCAAACCCACGCCCGGACGGATTCCCTCCACCGGCCACTTCCCGGCATCGAGCGGCCCGTTCGCGCTCATCGGCGTGGTGGGTCCGATGGCGCGAACCGTAGCGGACCTCAAGCTCCTGTTCGAAGTGATGCAAGGTCGAGATGACGGAGATGCCAGCGCGGCCCCCGTGCCTCTACGCTGGCCGGACGAGCGCGAAATCAAGAACCTGCGCATCGGATACTTCAAAGATGATGGCCGAACCCTCGTCACTCACGAAACTCGCGACGCCGTACAAACCGCTGCCAACGCGCTTCGGGGCGCAGGATTTCGAGTTGAACCATTTCGTCTTGAAGGCCTAGCGGAGGCGCGCGAGCTCTGGAAGAAGTTCTTCGTCAAAGCCGCGGGAATGGTCATTCGCCCCATGTTTCACGGTCGTGAGCACGACCTCAGCCCGATCCTGAGGCAGTTTCTCGAATGGTCGGCTGCGGAACCGGATCTTACCGGAGAGTCTCTGCTGGATGCTTGGATCCGCTGTGATGTTGCCCGCGCCAATTTTCTCCGGCAAACGCGGGAACATCCTATCCTGCTGTGTCCGGCGGCAGCAATCCCTGCCTTCCGTCATGGCGAGCGTGAGTGGCAGATCGATGGCCAGACGATTCACTATCTCGACGCTTGGAGCTATACCGAGTGGTTCAACCTGTTGGGCAATCCTGCCGCTGTGGTTCCCGCGAGCCATTCCTCCGAAGGCCTGCCCATCGGCGTGCAGATCGTCGGCCGTCCGTGGGAAGAAGAGCAGGTGCTGGCCGTCGCCGAAACTTTGGAGAGAGAGTGCAAGGCGTGGAAGATCCCGCCGATCCGCTAGAAATCGGCATTCGCAGAAGCCTAATAGTTTTGTATTATTCCGCGCGCGCGAGCGTCTCTATAACGTTATTGGCGCGAGATTCCAGCCGCTGTGGGGCTAATCTCAACCCGTAACTTTCCGGCGCGTTCGCGCCCGCTTGCAATGCAAAGTTCCAGGGGATTCGTCGATCGTACGTTGTCGTGGCTGGTGGTCTTTCTGGCCATCTCGGCCGCCTACCTATATACGTTTCCCCAGCCGAACATTTTCTATGCGGGAGTCGTCCTGCTGCACGCCGCAGGAGGCGGGCTTACGGCGATCCTGCTCATCCCTGCCTTCTTGCGACGCCTTCCGACTGGAAGCGTTTCTTCTCGCGCCGGCTGGTTGCTGATCGCTTTCGGAGCGGTACTTGGCCTAATCCTGCTCAAGACCGGTACCCCGCGCACCGAGTGGAACAAGCTTTATTGGCACATATCAATCTCACTGGCCGGCGTCGGTCTGCTGGTGGCTGCCTGGCTCGGTCAGCGCAAGTATGATGAGTCCAGTCCAACCGTGGCGGCCTTGCGAGCCGTAATTTGTCTGGTGGTGCTAGCCGGCATCGGCTACGGTGCTCGTTATGTGCGCGAAGGTTGGCAGACGCGGAACCGCATCGAGAATCCGACCATGCCTCCCGATACGATGAACGGCGAAGGCGATGGCCCCGATGGCGCATTCTTCCCTAGTTCGGCGCAGGTTTACGGCAAGCAAAAAATTCCCAGCAAGTTCTTCATGGAGTCCGACTCCTGCAAGCGCTGCCATGAGGACATCTACAACCAGTGGTTCAGTTCAGCCCACCACTTTTCCTCGTTCAACAACCAGTGGTACCGCAAGTCGATCGAATATATGCAGGACACAATCGGCACCGAACCTTCGAAGTGGTGCGGCGGATGCCACGATCCCGCCGTCCTCTATGCCGGATTGATGGACACGCCGATCAAGCAAATCGTGCATCGCCCGGAAGCGCAGGCCGGTCTGGGCTGCATGATGTGCCACTCCATCGCCAACGTGAAAAGCACCATGGGGCAGGCCGATTTTTATCTGGAATATCCAAAACTCCATGAACTCGCCGCAACTCAAAATCCCGTGGCGCGCGCTCTCCACGATTTTCTGATCAAGCTGAATCCGGAGCCGCACCGGCGCGTTTTCCTCAAGCCCTTCATGCGCGATCAGACGGCTGAGTTCTGTTCCTCCTGCCATAAGGTTCACCTCGACATCCCGGTGAACCACTATCGCTGGTTCCGTGGCTTCAACGAATACGACAACTGGCAGGCCAGTGGCGTTTCCGGCCAGGGAGCACGTTCGTTCTACTATCCGCCCAAGCCGCAGCAGTGTGCTGATTGCCACATGCCTGCGGAAGCGTCGAAAGATTTCGGGAACGTGAACGGCTTCGTGCACTCGCATCGCTTCCCGGCGGCCAACACCGCTGTTCCCACCGCGAACGAGGACGCGCCGCAACTCAAGCTGACCGAAGACTTCCTGAAGAACGGCGCGCTGACGGTCGACATTTTCGCACTGGCTCCCGCCCAGGCTCCGCTGAAGCCAGGAGCGGCAGCACGGTCGGAACTTTCCACCACGTTCGCTGTGGGCGAAGAAGCCGAAAGCAAAGTCCCGGTTGAGGCCGGTGGAGAAACCGCTTCCGTCACCGCGCCGCTGAACCGCGTCCAGCCCGCCCTCCGTCGAGGCGATGCCGTGCGCGTCGATGTGGTCGTGCGCACCAAGAAATTGGGGCACTTCTTCCCCGGCGGCACCGTTGACGCCTACGACACCTGGCTCGAACTGAAGGGCACTGACGATGAGGGCCAAACGATCTTCTGGAGCGGCATGGTCGAGGATAACGGCCACGGCCCGGTCGAGAAGGGCGCACACTTTTATCGTTCCCTGCAGATCGACGCGCATGGCAATCCCATCAACAAGCGCAACGCCTGGGCAACGCGGTCGGTGGTTTATGTGAGACTGATTCCACCGGGCGCGGCGGACACTGTGCATTACCGCCTGCTTGTCCCTGAAAACGCCGGGAGCAAGATTACGCTGCATGCGCGTCTCTGCTACCGGAAGTTTTCCTGGTATGGCACACACGAGGCTTTCGCTGGTGAGCCTGACCCCGCCGCTCCGAATTCAGTTTCGCCGGATTACGACGACCGTCCGACCGTATTCACGGCGTCGCTCCACGGGGTTTCCGCCAAGGAAGAAAAGATTCCCGACCTCCCCATCGTTGCCATCGCCGAAGACGAAGTCACTCTACCGGTGGTCTCTCACAACGCCCCAGCGCCCGAACCGAAGACTATCGTCGGCAAGGAAGAATGGCAGCGCTGGAACGACTATGGTATCGGCCTGTTCCTGCAGGGAGACCTGAAAGGTGCGGCCGCTGCCTTCCAGAAAGTCACCGAAGCCGACCCGGCGAATCCCGACGGCTGGGTCAACATCGGCCGCTCCGCGGTGCAGGAAGGCGACATGGAGCGTGCCCGGACGGTGCTCGAGAAGGCTCTCGCACTTTCTCCCAGACTGGCGCGCGCGAATTTCTTCTACGCCAAAGTTCTGCGCGCCGATGGCAACTACGCCGGCGCCGACGCTCGCTTGCGAATGGTGCTGGAGCAATATCCGCGCGATCGGGTCGCACTCAACGACTTGGGACGCGTACTTTTTCTGGAACGCAAGTATGACGAAGCGGTGAAAGTTCTGCAGTCGGTGCTCGCCATCGACCCCGAAGACCTGCAGGCACACTATAACTTGATGCTATGCTACAACGGCTTGGGCAACGACAAGCTGGCAAAACAACATCAGGCACGCTACATGCGCTTCAAGGCCGATGAATCATCGCAAGCTATTACCGGCCCCTACCGCCAGCTTCATCCCGAGGACAACAACGAGCGTCAGGCTGTGCACGAACACGTTTCGGTGACGCTGCCAATCCCTGCTACCCCCCATGTGGGGACAGCCGCCTCGGCTGTCCCGCCGGGCAAAGCCCGGCTAGCTGTCGCTTGCGGAGCCTCCAGGTAAATGCCCTTCTCCAACAGAACCTGCGCCGTCTCTCTCAGCGCCTCCGTGTGTCTGTGTTTATTTTTTTTGTTGAATGGGAAGACAAGCGCTGCCCAGCAGATCACCTTCCGCGACGTCACCTCCCATGTGGGTATTCACTTCACCCACAACAATGGCGCCTTCGGAAAGAAATGGCTGCCCGAGACCATGGGTCCCGGCTGCGCATTCATCGACTACGACAACGACGGATATCCTGACATCCTTCTGATCAACGGTGACGATTTTCCCGGACACCAGCACGCCGGCGCAACCACGCCAAAGCTCTACCACAACAACCACGACGGCACCTTCACCGACGTGACGCGCAAGGCCGGCCTGGCCGTACCCATGTACGGATTCGGCGTGGCGGTTGGCGACTACGACAACGACGGACTTGACGACATCTTCATCTCCGCTCTGGGCCAGAGCCACCTGTTCCACAACAACGGGAACGGTACATTCACCGAGGTCACCAAGTCCGCGGGTATGTGGGGGCCGACTGAATTCTCCACCAGTGCCGCATGGGTGGACTATGACCGCGATGGAAAGCTGGATCTAGTCGTCGCAAACTACGTGCAGTGGACTGAACAAACCGATCTCTACTGCACGCTGGATGGCGCGCACAAGTCCTACTGCACACCCGAGTCATACAAAGGAACGTCAGTACGGTTGTGGCACAACCTGGGCGGCGGCAAGTTTGAAGACGCAACACAGAAAGCCGGCATGGGAGATCCCACGTCGAAAAGCCTGGGCATCGCAATTCTCGACGCCAACGGGGATGGCTGGCCCGACATACTGATCGCCAACGATACCCAACCCAACAAGCTATATCTGAACAAAAAAGACGGAACCTTCGAGGAACGAGGAGTCGCCGCCGGCATCGGCTTCAGCGAAGACGGTGTAGCCCGCGCGGGCATGGGTACGGATGCGGCCGACTACGATCGCAGTGGTCACGCCAGTGTCCTCATAAGCAACTTTGCCAACCAGATGGTCTCGCTCTTCCACAACGAGGGCAACGGCCTGTTCGTCGACGAAGCGCCGCAGTCCGAAGTTGGCCGCGCCACGCTGGTCACGCTTGGCTTCGGCTGTTTCTTCTTCGATTACGACAACGACGGCTGGCCCGACATCTTCGTGGCCGACGGCCACATCGAGGATGAGATCGAGCGGGTGCAGAAACGCGTGAGCTACGCCGAGCCCGCGCATCTTTTCCGCAATCTCGGTGGCGGAAAATTTACTGAAGTGACCGCGCAGATGGGGAAGATCTTTGCCGCGCCGAAAGTGGCGCGGGCCGCAGCCTATGCCGACATCGACAACGACGGCTTCCTCGACATCTTGCTCACCACCAACGCCGGCCCGGCCTACCTGTTCCACAACGAAGGCGGAACAAATCACAGCCTCCGCATCAAGTTGGTCGGCGTCAAATCGAACCGTGACGGCATCGGCGCGGTCGTCCGCCTCGCGTCGGGGAGCGACAAGCAGTGGAAGATGCTGCGCTCGGGCTCGAGTTACCTCGCGCAGAGCGAGTTGGTGCTGACCTTTGGCCTTGGCCAGCAGACAATAGCCGATAGCGTCGAGATTCAATGGCCCAGCGGCCAGGTTGACAAGCTCGCCAACCTCAACGCCGGCCAGACAGTCACGGTACAGGAAGGGAAGGGAGTGGTCGCCAACCGGGCATACGGGAGGCTTTCGACGCCCCGCGCGACGGTGACGGCGAAAGCTGCCGGACCATGACAGGTGATCGGTGCGGACGTTCCGTTCGCCAGTTCTTGGCCGAAAACCGGGAAGGGCACGACTTCGAGTCGTGCCCATTAGGTTTCCAGTGCTAGTCCGGCTTTAGCCGCTGGGGTTCGCTCTGTGGTTAAATCGTTAGCGAAATGAATCTACGAATTTCCGCTGCCCTCGTCGCCACGCTGCTTGCTACCTCCGGCTTGCTTGCTCCCGACGCAAAGCCAAATCCGGTTGAGTCTGCCCGTCTGAACAATCTGGGTTGCGCCTATATGAACCAGCAGCTTTTCGAAAAGGGATTGAAGACATTCCAGCAAGCCGCGGCAGCCGATCCCAAGTCTGCGATCGCGCGGTTGAACGAAGGCGTTGCCTACCTGAACCTGCAGAAAGTCGACGAGGCCAAAGCCGCGCTGGAGGATGCGCTCAAGCAGGACGCGAAGAGTCCGAACGCGTGGTACAGCCTGGGCCTGCTCGCCAAGAATACCGGCGACGCGCAAGCCGCCATTGAGGCATTCAAGCGCGTCACCGGGATTGACCCCAACGACGCTGACACTTGGTATTTTCTGGGCACGGCCTACGTGCAGGCCAAAGAATTTCCGTCCGCGATTGAGGCATTCCAACACGCGCTAAAGATCAACCCCCTGCACGCCTCCGCGGAATTCGGATTGTCGCGCGCTTATCAGCAGTCCTCCGAAGTCGACCACGCCCGCGAGCACCTCAAGAGATTCCAGTACATCACGCAAAACAAAATCGGCGCGCCCATGAGCCTGGCCTACGGCGAACAGGGCCAGTACTCGCGTGCGGTAGACTCCCCACAAGCAGCGCTAAAGCCGCCCGCCCCGATTAAGGTTCGGTTTGTGGATGTCACAAAGGAAGCGGGGTTGTTGGGAAAGGACACACCGGAGCCGAGAGACATGGCCGGCTTCCTGGGTCCCGGCGCGTGCTTTCTGGACTACGACGGCGATGGACGGCCTGATATTTTTTTTTCGAGCGGAGGCCCGGAAGGCGGCATTGGCCTCTATCACAACCTGGGAAACGGCAAGTTCGAGGACGCTACGCGACGAGCCGGACTTGACCCAACGATTCGCGCAGTTAGTTGCTCCGCCAGTGACTACGACAATGATGGTTTCGTCGATTTGGTGATCGGTTTAGACGGCGGGGTGTTACTGGAGCACAACGAGAAAAACGGCACTTTTCGGAATGCGACCGAAGCCGCTGGCATTAAAACCGATGGCTCCATCCTGGGCCTGACGTTCATTGACTATGACCACGACGGCGACACCGACCTATACATCACTCGCCTAAGTCGAAACCACGAACTCGCCCCTTCATCCGGCATGCCTTTCGGTATCGATGGCGAGGGGGCGGACAACGTCATGTGGAGAAACAACGGGGACGGAACGTTCACCGATGTGAGCGTCTCGTTGGGGGTAGCGCAGGCGGGCGCGGCTGCCGGCGCCATCGGTTCTGACTACAACAACGACCGCGCCGTCGACCTAGTGATGGCAGGCGGAAAAGCGCCGACAATTTTCGAGAATCCGCGAGAAGGCAGTTTCAAGGCAAAGCGGCCGTGGTCGACGCCTGTGCCGAGCCTTACGGTCGGTCTGACTGCTTTTGACTTTGACCACGATGGATGGATGGATCTGGCCTTTACGCACTCGGTTGACCCTGGCATAACTCTGTGGAGAAACAACCATGGAAAATTTGATCGGGTCTCTCTGCCCGCGGTAGGTTGGGTGCATGCCTGGGGAGTCGCCGCCTTCGA
>Ga0307478_10000036_pt1 | contig 171029 bp, 150 predicted proteins | sample atmos_gasesECM4C_2_FD_203713 | JGI IMG/M metagenome (GOLD analysis project Ga0307478, IMG submission 203713) | Hardwood forest soil microbial communities from Morgan-Monroe State Forest, Indiana, United States - atmos_gasesECM4C_05 | ecosystem: Environmental > Terrestrial > Soil > Temperate...
TTGGTGAGCAGAACTTGGACAGCAGACATGCCAACCTCAACCCGGAAATCGATCCTGACGCCGCAAGATGCCGCAATTTCCGCGGACTCTACGCTTCAACTCCGGCTAATTTGGACAGCACTGATTCTGGGTTTTGCTGCGAAGGTTCTGGTCCCGGTGGAAACAGGCCCTGATCGTGGTTACCCCGGAAACGGTGGTCCGATGGCATCGGACTGGCTTCCGGTTGTACTGGAAGCTGATTTCCAAAGTGCGAAGGCCGCTTGGACGAAGGCAGACTCCGAAAGAAGTTCGGGAATTAATCTTTCGCATGGTGGCCGAGAATCCAAGTTGGGAGCGCCGCGCATCCACGGTGAGCTTCTGATGCTGGGTTTCGATGTTTCTGAGCGAACGATTTCCCGTTGGATGAAACGAGCGCCGAGAGACCCCGAGCAAGCCAGACGTTGGCGCGCCTTTCGGCGGAACCACCGAGAAGCCATCGCGGCGATGGACTTCTTCACCGTTCCAACCCTCAGGTTCAGCATGCTCTATTGCTTCTTCGTGATCGGTCATGATCGTCGGCGGATTCTCCACTTCAATGTCACCAAGCATCCAGCGAGCATGTGGATCGTGCAGCAGTTGCGAGAGGCTTTTCCCTTTGAATCGCCTCCCCGGTTCTTGATCTCGACCGGGATGGCAAGTTTGGTGCAGAGGTTCCGGCTGTGGTTCGGTCCCTGAAGATCAGGCCAGTCCGGACCTCCTTCGAAAGCCCTCGGCAAAACGGCGTCGCGGAGCGATGGGTTGAGAGTTGCCGACGCGATCTGCTGGACCACATCATTGCGGTGAACGAACGCCACCTGAAACGACTGCTCTCTGACTATGTTCGCTACTATGAGGACCGCACGCACCTCGGACTCGGGAAGGGCACACCGAGCGGCAGAACTCGCTCTCTAACTTCCGGTCGCATCTTTTCCCAGGATCGGCTCGGCGGACTGCATCATCGCTACGACCGTGCGGCGTAGCCCCAGTATCAATTCGGTGAAAATTTCTTGTGAGTTTTTCACAAGATTTTGCCTCATATAGGTATAGCCACGATTGCCAACCGGTTACCCGCGCCAGCCCGCCATCTGACCCACAACGCCGTAATAACCCACGCCGATCTGATTCGAGGGGCTACGGTCAGAGCTGTGAGCTCTGGTATGTAAATTTTTCTAAGGCGAAATTTCTTTGCACCAACGCGATCGTTTTTGGCGACTTGATGTGCATTAGGATATTTAAGGGCTGAGTTCGGCCCGAGGTGGATACCACTGGGCGTCGGGCAGCCGAGCGAAGAAATTCTTTGGGCGAGGCGCAAACTTTTGCCGACTTGGTCGGCAATAGTACAGCGTACCCGTAAGCCGCGCCGGGGACGAAAAACGGGCAGACTGACTCGCAAATGACAAGTTTTTCTAGCGCTGAGGACCATTTTCACCGCGTCGGTGCCCATTAGATATCAAGAAGGGGGTGTTTAGCCGCAGCCAACGACCAGCGCAAAACCGGACCCGCTTGCCAGCAAGAAATGTTTGTCGGGACGAAGCAACTTTTCCAGAATCGGCGTGTTCAAACGGGTAGCCCAACAGAACCACACACGCTGGACTGCACCACCCACTTTGCAAGGCTCACAAGTTTCGAAAACCCACCTCAGAAAACAGTCTGTATGGGGGGCTACCGTGATCTCTTTTCGCAGTAGGCGCGCAGCCGCCAAAGTCAGCCGAGGCTTCCGCCTCGGCTGCAGCGTGTGTGGTTACCGCAGCCGCAGGCGGAAGGAAAAACGGTGAATCTTCGCCGAGATTTCCGTTGCAGGACTGGAACGGAAGTCTCCTTTATCCATTCCGTTACCACCCATCCCTGGGGATGAGTCATCGGGGATGTCAAGCGGGATGGTCACACATCCCCGGTGGGGATGAGGCACAGGGTCATCCGGTCGGTTGAAGCCATGTCGGAACGGGCTCTCTACTGGCTCTCACTGAACATGCAGGTGCGGGCGCTGGCTGAGGGGCTGCTCGAAAGGTTTGCCGTAACAGTGGGCGATCTGCCAGCCAGCGCCGCGCACCACCACGCCCAGCCCGGCGGACTCTACCGGCAGTCTATCGCAGCCTGAGGCGAGAGGGAAAACCGGTGAATCTTCGCGGAGATTTCCGATCCCAGGTTTGGAGTGTGCTTCTCCTTTATCCATTCCGTTACCACCCGTCCCCAGGGACGGGTAAATGGGGACGGGAGCGGGGACGGGTTACCCGTCCCTACTGGGAGCGAGTGAGACGGTGATGCATTCAGTTGAAGCTATCTTGGAACGGATTCTCTTCTTGCAGTCGCTCAACACTCAGGTGCGGGCGCTGGCTGAGAGGCTGCTCCAAAGGTTTGCCGTAACAGTGAGCGATCTGCCAGCCAGGGCCGCACACCACGACGCGAGCACAGCGGCCTATATCGGCATTCGCTCGAAGTCGCGCTCAAGGCTGCGGAGGCTTTCTCCTCTTTGGCTCGTCGTCGGAGCGAAGGATGGTACAGTAAGTCAATTTCGCGTCGTTTGGAGGAAAGCGTAGGGATGCGGTCGTTGAAGATAGACGTAGGAAGTGTCAACCCTCAGCTCGCCGTTTTGCGGATCAAAATTGTTCTGCTCGGCACAAAGCCGCCGATCTGGCGGCGAGTATTGGTACCGGCCGAATTCACCTTGGCGCAGTTACACGATGTCGTGCAGACCGCGATGGGCTGGGAGGATTGCCATCTGCATCAGTTCTACATTGGCAAGCAGAAGTTTGGCGTTCCTGATCCAAACGAGAGGTTCATGGACGGATCTTCCACCCTCAACGAAAAGAAGACACGCTTTGCGAATTTGCTGAACACAATGGGTGCCAAGGCGACTTATATCTACGACCTGGGCGATTCCTGGGAACACACGCTCAGCGTTGAGAAAATCCTGCCTGCCGAACTCGACGTTCCTTATCCACTCTGTATTGAGGGAAAGCTTGCCGCTCCCCCGGAAGACTGCGGCGGAATCCCCGGCTTCTACCACATGCTGGAGGCCCTCGCCGACCCGAACCACGAAGATCATGAGCGCACGCGAGAATGGATCGACAGCTTCGATGCCGAAGCCTTTTCCATCGACGCCGTCAACAAAAAACTCCGAAAAATCTTCGGCGCTCCGCGCAAGCCAAATTCAGCAGGTGTCGCAGAACGGAAAGCGATCATAGTCAAGCCCAACAAGGACGATTTACGTGCTGCTGTTGAGGTCCTGCAAGCAGCGTTTGACCCTTTTCCCAGCAAACGGCGCCAGCGAATTCAACCTGATCAAGAAGTGCCGCTAGACTTGAGTGACCGGGAACGCGAGTTGATTTTGGAGCATGCCTTCGCCGACGAAGCGTTGATCGGTCGCCTGCGAGTACCGCAAACCCCAGACCGGCGTGCGGTTTTTCACTTTAGTTTGGACGATTTGGATGATCTGGCTGGATGCGTGGCTGCCGAAGCCAACCACGCCAAAGACAAAAAGCTCCGAAAAGAGTGGGATCGCATCTACGCCCGAATCAGCGATGTGCTGGATTCCCACGTGGACCTGGACGAATGAGGACACGTAAAACAGATATACTTCACTCCAAACGACGGAATCAGCAGGCCGAAACCGGTCACGCGCTGCGCGCCATTTGAGAACCAAGCCCTCGTTCCCAAAACGTCGATCTGACCGCTCGAACTCCCACCCACAAGCAGCAAGACCCACCAAATAACTCCTTCCATCTCTGCACAGTAGGCGGCGTGTGCTCATGCCGCCTACTGTGCAGCCCGCCAAAAGTCACAAAAGTCACGAAAGTCACAAACATACGCTGACAATCGTCGCTCCTGTGATTTTGGAGGTCCGACATGCGTCCTGAGCCCAATTTCCCAGTCAGACCTGACGAGTTTGTTGGCCGTAGCCACCACATTGAGGCGTTCCGCGAGGCCTTGCAACAAGGACTGACGGCAGGTCGAACGAGTTCGTTCGCGGCGATTCTCGGCGATTGGGGAATTGGCAAGAGCAGTTTGCTACTGAAATTCGCGGCCGTGTGTGCCGAACCGGCATTTGCGTTCCTCCCGATTCTTTTCTCAGCTTCGACCGACATTCACGACTACATGCGCCTCGCCGAGAGCCTGCTCGACAAATTCGGGGATGCCTTGCTGGCTATGCCAAACCTGGAGGCCCGTTTGCGCGCGGAGCTTCGAAACTGGAGACTCAAACAGCTTAATCTCGGTGCGGTCGGCTTGGAACGCCACTCCCGCCGCCTGTTCCTCAGTTCGGGAAGTTCTCTCCTCAGACACAAGCTCAAGGAAGCCTGGGATCATTTCTTCCGGCCCGCACAATTAAACGGCGCGATCTTCTTTTTGGATGATCTCCAAAACATCGGCATAAGCAAATCAGACCTCGCCCTGACGATCAGAGACCAGTTTCAGTTCTTCGGCATCGAAGGGATGAATTACAGTGTCTGCTTCTCAGCCAAACCCGACTATTTCGCGGAAACCAAGGCTCTAGCCGAGCCAGCAGTGCGGTTTTACACGAAAGTTTATCTGGAGCCTTTTACCTTCGAAGAGACCATCGAATATACGCGGTCGGTCTTCGGAACCTCACCTGATCCAAGCGCGATGATCGCCGCTTGGGTCCACGAAAAAACCCTCGGACACCCGTACTTTCTTGCTTTCGTGTGTAAGCGTTTATCCACCCTGGAGGGCCAGATTCATTCACACAAACTCGAAGCGATTTGGCCCGCGATATTCGATCAATTGGGTCGCGAGAAATTCCGGGCTGATATTGCCCAACTGAGTGCCAAGGAACTGGGGCTCGCCCAGCAATTCGCAAGCTTCTCCGAAAGCGATATTCCAGCGCATCACCTCACCGGGAAAATCCACAGAGAGCATCGCGCGCGCCTCGTTGAGAAAGGCGTGCTGATCCGCACAGGACGAGGGCGCTACAAGCTGTACCACCCACTCTTCCGCGAGTTTCTGCGGCAAACAAAATGAAGGAGTGCAACCGCAAACACGAGAGCCATCAGCGCCGGAACGCGGCGGCAAGCTTGCCGCCGCGTTCCGGCGTCCCTTTCCCTTTCGATAACCACAGGGCGGAATCCATTCCCTTAACCCTTCCAGCCCTTAACCATTTACCTTTGCCCTTCCATTTCCATTCTCTTCATTCCCACGTAGAGAAAGTTCACATCAATCTTATTCACCGGATCACGTCAACGCACTAGATGAGTGGAGGTCGCCATGGAAAACAATTCAGGACCGATTGAAATTCGTGCCGCGAGCAAAACTATCGAGGTCGTATGGAACTGCATAGAGGCAGCTCGTTTCTTGCGACTGCACCCCAAGACGGTTAAACGTATGGCGAGACTAGGGCAAATTCCTGGATTCCAGCTCGGCCGGCGCTGGTTCTTCCGTCCCTCGGATTTGGACGCCATGCTCCGAAGCGGTGTAAGCTCTCCGGAGAAGGCCAACAGGGTTGCGCCGCAACTCTCCTCGTAATCCCAAGAGGAGAAAAAATAAATGCGGCGAACTCGCAACACGTATCAACACGGCTGGATTGAAACCCGGCCGTCGAAGAAAGATGGACTCGAATTCGTGTACCGCTGGCGGGAACGCAAGCCTGACGGTGGCTACACGAAGCGATCTGAAGTCATCGGTCCCGTATCAATGCTCAAAACCGAAGCCAATGCCTGGCGGGTGATCGAGCACCGCAAGCTTGATGTGAACCCGGACCATTTTCAAGGATACACGGTCACGATTGGAATGCTCGTGAACAGGTACCTGGAAACGGAGCTTGCCGAATTGCGGCACTCGACCGCCAATGCATACAGGTCATATCTCAACCATCGAATCAAGCCGCGCTGGGGCGACTGTTCATTATCGAAAGTAAAGCCCTTCGCGGTAGAGCAATGGCTGAAGGACCTGGATCTAGCACCGAGAACCAAAGGGCACCTCCACAACCTTATGCGCGTGCTTTGGAACTGCGCGATGCGTTGGGAACTTACCGAGATCGGCGAGAATCCCATGAAGCTCGTGCGCGTCCGGGGCACGAGCAAACGCCGCCGCGAACCGGTTGTGCTCGGCGTCGCTCAATTCCGTCTCTTGCTCAAGGACCTCGACGATCCTTTCCGCACGATGGTCATCCTCGATCTCGCCACGGGTCTCCGCTGCAGCGAGCTGTTCGCTTTGCAATGGCGTGACGTGCTCTGGGAAGAAAGAACGCTCCTCGTGCGGAGAGCCATCGTGACCGGCGTCGTGAGCGATGTGAAAACCAAATACTCTAATGCAGGGATGCCGCTTGATCCCGCATTAGCCGAGGTACTGCGTAAATGGCGGCGGAAGACGCCCTTCAAGAGTCCCGAGGATTGGGTGTTCGCGAGCCCGTTCAGGGCGGGCAGGAAACCCTGGGAGCCTTGGAGTGTGGAGCGACGACATATCATTCCAGTTGCTATTCGTTGTGGTATCGGACGGATCGGCTGGCACACGTTCAGGCATACCTTCCGGACGCTTCTCGACGAGACGGGAGCTCCGATGAAAGTGCAACAGGAACTCATGCGTCACGCCGACATTCGCACCACGATGAACGTATACGGCAAAGCTATGGACGCAAGCAAACGCGAGGCGCACGGCAAGGTGGTGCGCATGGTGCTAGCTGCGAAAGTGGCTTAGTGCCCCTTAGTGCCCCTTGGAATTTGTTGTAAGTAGATGAAAATAAAAAACAAGGTTGGTGGAGCCGATGGGATTCGAACCCACGGCCTCCTCGATGCCATCGAGGCGCGCTCCCAACTGCGCCACGGCCCCACCGGGAACGGAAACAGCGAAAAAACTGTAGCATCCTCGCTCCGCAGGGTCAAACGACAAACACGCAAAACGCCATTTGAATTTCAGCTGTCCGTCTCCGAACCGACCCGTGGAGGAGCCGCAGGGCTGAGCTACGGCGGCAATTCAACCGTCGTCACTTGCCGGGATTGCTAGGGTTCACGTTCAGCAGCATACCGGGCATGCCGCCGCCGGCCTGTACACTTGGCATGTTGCCGTTCCACTTGGCGATCCACCGGTCGGTCACTGTGAGCCTTTGCCACTCGATGATCGAGGGGCTGATGGAGGCCGCTCGGACCCTGTTCGACTCCGCCTCACCTTGAGCGATAGCGACCTGCGCCTTGGCTTGGCCCTCGGCGGCGGCTATTTGCTTCGCGGCATCGGCCTGAGACTGCAACAGTTCGTTCTGCTTTTGCTGCGCGATGTACTTGGCCTGCTGGGCGGCGTTGATGGCGGCGACCACGCTTTCCGGAGGCCGCGGCGAGCCGATGAATCCGAACTGCTCGATGACCACGCCGATGTCCTTTACCTCCGACTGCAACTCTTCGCGCGAGCGCTGCTCCATCTCCGGCTTTTTTTCGCCCATGATCGACTCGACGGTGTAGCCCGCCGCGACCCGGTTCATCGCGTCCCGCGCCACGTTGCGCAAGAACCCATGCGTGAACTGATCAATGTCGTCGCTTCGGAATTTGACGTAGAACGCCGGCACCTTCAGGGGATCCAGATGGTAGGAGAGCGAGATGTCACCGTACACCGTCAGTCCTTGGCTGGTGTTGAATGAAAGTTCCTCGTTGACCGGCTTACCTTCGTTCAGGTCTCGCGTCCACTTTGCGGTTTGAACGAACGTGGGGTACTCGACCACCTTGGACGCAGCGGGGTTGTAGACTACCCAGCCTGTGCGAATAGGCAAGTCCTCTACCCCGCGTTGCGAGCCGGCCAGATCAACCTTAATTCCCACGTTTCCCGGGCCAATCCGTGTCGCGCATCCGGCCCCTGAAAGTACCCCGAGCAAAATGCTCCAATTTGTTAAGTGTCGAATCCACGTTCGCCTCACTTGGACTCCCTCCCTCCAGTTCTCTCCGGTGCTTCATCACCTGAATCCTGTAATACCAGAATGCTCCAACCAGAAACAAAAGCCCGATGCCAGCGCTCAGGAGCCCTGTAGTTCGATCACTGATCAGACTGAACCCCAGATCAAGGGCCCAAATCGACGCGACGATTTCGGCCACGAAAAGGGCACCGCGCAAAATCTGTTTCATCAGCGAGCTCCCGTGGGATCAAGCATGGCTAGGCCTTCCCTCACTCTTATAACCGCAAAGCAGGCGAAGAGACGTCTCGCACTATGGCTTGGTTGCTCTGCAGGATGTACCGGATACTAACATAAACGGGAAAGATGGCAGTGCTCTGCTCAATTGGATGAGAGCCGAACTCGTCACTATTCTTTTGCCGTCAGCGTCAATCGGTTCTCGCTCGCCTATCAGACAACTTCCATTAGAATGTCACCCCTATGCCCAAACTCACATTTCTCGGCGCTGCCGGAACCGTCACCGGCTCGAAGTATCTGGTCGAAGCGGAAGGCAAGCGCCTTCTCGTCGACTGCGGGCTGTTTCAAGGCCTGAAGGAGCTGCGTCTCCGCAATTGGAACCCGCTTCCCCAAAAACCTTCCTCCATCGACTGGTGCGTGCTGACACATGCGCACCTGGACCACACGGGTTACCTGCCTCGCTTCGTGCGCGACGGATTCCGCGGTCGCATCTACGCTGACGCGGCGACAATCGAACTTTGCAACTTGCTGATTCCCGACTCCGCTCATCTACAACAGGAGGACGCCGAGAACGCGGGACGTCACGGATACTCCCGCCACGCGCAGCCGCAGCCACTTTACACACCGGAAGACGTCGAGCCCGTCCTGAAGGCTATGCGCGAAATTCCTCGCGCCGACTCATTCACCATTTCTCCGCAATTTACCGTGCGCCCCTACGATGCGGGACACATCCTCGGCTCGACCAGCCTGGAACTAACGATTACGGAAAATGGAAAAAAGTTGGTTGTGCTCTTCTCAGGCGACATCGGCCGCTACGACCAGCCCATCCTGAAAAACCCCGAGACGCCGCCGGGCTGCGACGTGTTGCTCTGCGAATCGACCTATGGAGACCGCGACCATCCGACGGATTCTCCGGAAGACGCGATGGCGGACGTCATCCAACGCGTCGTCAAGCGCGGCGGACAAATCGTCATGCCGGCGTTCGCCGTGGGGCGCACGGAAACGATCATGTACATCATCCGCGAACTCGAAGACGCAAACCGAATCCCGCGCTTGCCCATTTTCGTCGACAGCCCGATGGCCATCAGTGTCGTCGATCTGTATTTGCGCCACCATGAGGACCACGATCTAACATTCACCACAGAGGAGAAAAGCGGTAATCCACTCGACGCCCACAACGTTCATTACATGCACACCGTGGACGACTCCAAGAAGATCAATGACGTGCGTACCCCCGCGATCATCATCTCCGCGAGCGGCATGGCTACTGGCGGACGCGTGCTGCACCATCTTGCGCGCCTCGCCCCGGATCCGAAGAATGCCATTCTGCTGGCCGGATTCCAGGCGGAAGGCACGCGCGGCCGAGCATTAGAGGAAGGCGCCAAAACGCTCCACATCCACGGCGAGGATGTGCCGGTTGCGGCCGAAGTTATTAATCTGCGCCAATTTTCCGCGCACGCGGGCAAGAGCGAACTGATGCGCTGGCTCACTGCACTTCCCGCGCCGCCGCGCCAAACCTACCTCACACACGGGGAACCGCAGGCCTCCGCCGCGCTCAAGGCGTCCATCGAATCGGCGCTCCGCTGGCGTGTGGCGCTCCCCCAGTACCTGCAGACGGTTGATCTAAATGCATAGCTCCGCCGTGGTCCTGGTTGCTTCGGCGAGCGCCAAGGCATGTTAAAATCCTCCTCTGCCCTGCTCCCTGGAGGCCTATGCTTCCTCGCTGTTGGCTGGTTTTTGCTGCTTTCCTCGCTCTAGGGGTGCCCCCTGGACAAGCGCAGACACGCGGTGCCTCTCGTGCCGTCTTCTCGATCGACGGAGTGATTCGCGACGATAGCAACCACGCCGCGATGGAAAGCATTCGGGTGGACCTGACCGAGTCAGGCGGAGTTCCCCTAACCTCGACGTTTACACGCGCAAACGGCGAATTTGTATTCGATGGGCTCCCCAACGGCGAGTACACCATCCAGGTCAACGTGGCGGGCTATGAACCGGCCCGGCAAGGCGTCTCCGTTTTCGGCGCAGCGCACCACGGCCTTACGATTTTCCTGACGAGGTCCACAAAGGTCCAAAACCTGCGTGTCGAAGCAACGATATCAGCCCACCAGCTCAGCGTCCCCCGCAAGGCCCATGATGAATTTGAGAAAGGAATGCTGCTGATCTACTCAAAGTCGGATTATCGTGGCGCAATCGATCAGTTTCAGCGTGCGATCAAAGATTTCCCGACCTATTACGAAGCCTACGCGGAAGAAGGCGGAGCCTACTACCAACTGCAAGAGTTGGGCGCTGCCGAAGAGGCTCTAAAGAAGTCCGTCGATCTCAGCTCCGGTCAGTACGCCGATGCCCTTTTCACCCTGGCCGCGCTTCTCACGGACACCAAGCATTACACCGACGCCGCCGATGCTGCCCGCCGGGGAATGACTGTCGACACCTCCTCCTGGCGAGGGCCTTTTGAACTGGCACGCGCTCAGGCGGCGCTCAAACAACCGGAGGACGCCGAAAAAAACGCCATGCGGTCCCGTGACTTGATGCCGGACAATGCCCCCGTGTACCTCTTGCTCGCCAACATCCATATTCAGCGGAAAGACTATCCTTCTCTGCTGCGAGACCTCGACGACTACCTGCGGTTGGCCCCGACCGGCGAGGAGGCTGACCGCGCCCGCAAAACGCGCGAAGAGGTGAAGGCCAGGTTGTCGAATCCGCCCGAGGCCGAATCCGATGCAAAGGAGCAGGACGATTCAAAACGGAACGCAAAAGAGTCACATCCCGTGCCAAAGGTCAGCCCACCGCCGCTGGAGCCGGACGATTCAGGCCTTCCGTCGTTACCCCCGCCTACGCGCGAAAATCAGTGACACGCCTGTTTTAAGCTCCCCTTAATATTCGCGCGCGCCGAAAATTTCTTGAAATTTTTTGAAACGAGATGTAACGCGCTGGAAGGACTTTGCGTCTAGGTGAGCAAGACCACTCGGGGGGGTAGGAAGCGACCACCACATAGTAACCGACCGTTAGCTTCCTACCCCTTGATTCCATCTTACTTAGAATCGGCCAAAAACAGCATACTCAATTCAACCTGTGCGGTCTGAGCATAGCGAGTGTGGACTTCTGATTAAGGACAGAGGGCGTGTTTTCTTAGCTCGCTGCAGCCGCAGGAACCCGAGGAACCTGTCGCGGCATCGCGGGAATTTCTGTAAGGTGCAATCCAAGAACGAACATGGGCAACGGCGCCACGCGCCCCCACCTGTTCAACTCCCATGCTGCGCGAATGAAATTGACCTCCGGGACTAGCGTAAGATCGAGCACCGCGCGCGTTTCACCCCGATAGAATTGCTGGGGCAATTTGAGAACGGGATGCGCGCCCCAGTTTTCTCCGTCCGCCGAACCCCAAATGGAAACGTCGACTGATTCCTGCTCGATCTGATCGGTAATGACCAACACGCAAAAGAAGGTGCGCGTCGTACTCGCACGAATATCCATCTTTTCGCCGTGCCCGCTCTCCCGAACCGCCGTGCCCGGCGGAGTCAAGTCGAATTCCATCGCCATTCGGCGTCTCCACGAGTGCGGACTGCCCGCCTGCCGGCAGGTAGGTACTTGCTTCCTCTGAGCTTCGAAGTGTTTACCCTGAGCCTCGAAGGGCAGCCCGCCAGAATTTTAGATTGCGCGGCGGATTCTAACATACCGCCGCTGGTGAGCGGCGGCTAAACACCAACCAGGCGATAGGTCCATTTCCCGCCAAAAGGTAAGGCCAAGAAAGCCGTTGACCGGTGCCGTGATGAACAGTATCATAGTGAAGGGGCAGCCTGAGCTGCCCAATCCTGACCGTCCGACTTCGCTAGAAGTCGGGCGGTTTTTTATTTGGAGGAAGATGATGACCTTGCTGAATCCAAAGTCCGCGGCGCAGATCATTCGTGAGGGATCGTTTGAACTCAACATGAATGCCGACAAAGCCTTGCCGTTCTTCACGCCCGAAGGTGAACGTACCTGGGTCAATGGCTGGGACCCCAAGCCTGTCTATCCGGCACAAGAAGACGTGGCCTTTCAGGCAAATGCCGTCTTCCGCCTGGACGGCCACGGCGACCAATCCATCTGGGCCATCCTCGAAGCAAATTTGAAAGACCACATCGCCGAGTATGTCTACGTGGTTGAAGGCGAACGAGTGTCACGCGTGCGGGTCCAGATCGAGCCGGTCACGGAAAGCCGCTGCAGAGTGCACGTGCGCTACGTCCACACCGCAATTTCCGAGAAAGGATTGCGCTTCATCGCCACGCTGACCGAAGCGGCCTACTCGCAAAAGATGCGGGATTGGCAACAGGTGGTCAGCGCCGCGATCCGGTAAGACTTTTAATTTCGCGGCGAATTTCAGAACTACTCGCCGCGAGAGGGTTGCAAAATGAGCAGTACAGCTGTGGGTCACTTTCGGCCTCTTTCGGAAATCCCATGCCACAATAGGTGAGCTCGAATAGCCTATCGAAAGAACGGGTGGAATGTGATGAACAGCAGCCTCAATCGGGGACTTCACCGTGAGACAGTACTTGGCGCTGGAAGCGCCGAGGAAACAATTGCTCGCCAGCACGGCAGCACAGGTGTATACGCCGGCATTCGAGTTGAGGTCCGTCCGTTAGCTCGTGGCAAGGGAACAATGTTCGTATGGGCTGCAGGAGCGAATATTCCGGCAAGATTCGCAATCGCTGTGGCACGTGGAGTTCAAGACGCATTGAGTGTAGGCGTCTTGTCTGGACTTGACCTGACCGACGTTCTCATTTCTGTTGAGGATGGAAGCTATCACGACATCGATTCGAGTGAGGCTGCGTTTCAGGATGTGGCTCATAAAGCCACGACGGCCGCCGTTCGGAGGGCTAATCCAACTGTTTTGGAAGCCGTTTCAATATGTAGGGTTACGTTCCCGAGCGCGTATGCGAAGGCAATTCAACAAATGGTTTCGCCACAAGAGGGAGAATACGCACCTGCCGAATCTGAGTTTCGGAATTTGAGCCTCACTGTTACTGTCCCGACCTCAAGTGTCAATAATCTGCTCGAGCGAGTCCTAGTCATCACCAACGGCCAAGCTAAATTCTCAATTGAAAGTGCCGGTTTCCGCGCTAAGCCAGACCCGCCAGACGCAGTGAATACGTGGCCTTCCACTACGTAGGTAGTCGTTATCTAGCTTCGGAGAAGTCGGATTCTTGGCAACTTGGCCGGGGCGATCAATTCAACAGTTCAAAACTGCGCCAGCGGAGATCATTTGGGTCGGAGCTTCGAAAGCCTCTGAGCGCAGGCGTCCAGCGTCGAATCCTTCTTGCAAAACGTGAACCGCACCTGCCGCGCCCCCATCGACGGCTCGTCATAGAAGCTCGAACCGGGCACGACGGCGATTCCAATTTTCTCGACGAGGTATCTAGAGAACGAAAGATCGTCCGGGAAGTTGAATCCTGAAATGTCTGTCATGATGTAGTAGGCGCCCCCGGGCTTAAAGCAGCGGAAACCCGCGCCGGTCAGAATGCCCAGCATGCGGTCGCGCTTCGCGACATAATTCGCTGCAAGTTTCTGGTAGTAGCTGGGCGGCAATTCGAGCGCAATTGACCCGGCGTGCTGCAGCGGCGCCGCCGCGCCAACTGTCAAAAAGTCGTGCACCTTGCGAATCGGAATGGATGCATCCGGCGGAGCGATTGCCCAGCCAACGCGCCAGCCGGTTACGCTGTACGTCTTAGACATCCCATTGATGGTAATCGTGCGCTCGCGCATCCCATCGAGCGAAGCCATCGAGATGTGCTTCGCGCCGTCATAAATAATGTGCTCGTAGATCTCGTCAGTGACCGCAAAGGCGTTCCATCGCACGCACAGATCGCGGATGAATTCCAGCTCTTCGCGCGAAAATATTTTTCCCGTGGGATTGTTCGGCGTGTTGACGATAATCGCCTTCGTCTTGGGGCCGAATGCGCGCGTCAACTCGTCGCGGTCGAAACTCCAGTCCGGCGGCCGAAGCTGCACAAACCGCGGGGCCGCCCCGGAAAGGATTGCGTCCGGACCATAGTTTTCGTAGTGCGGCTCGAAGATCACGACCTCATCGCCGGGATTAATGATCCCCATCATCGCTGCCATCATCGCTTCGGTCGAGCCGCAACAAACGGTAATTTCCCGCTCGGGATCGACGCGCACTCCTTGCGTGCGCTCGAATTTTCGCGCGATGGCGTCGCGCAGCTCCTTCGCGCCCCAGGTGATGGCGTATTGATTGATGTCGTCGGCAATAGCCTGGCGGGCAGCTTCCTTCACTTCCGGGGCGGCTGAAAAATCGGGGAACCCTTGCGCGAGGTTGACCGCGCCGAACTGCAACGCCAGGCGCGTCATTTCCCGAATCACAGACTCGGTAAAGCGCTCGGCCTTGTCGGATAGCGTCCGCCGAACAGCAGCCGCAATCTTGTCTCTACCAGGAAGCGACGCCTCGCCCGCGCTCAACGATTCTCTCCCGTCGCCACTGGGCGCCGTGTCCCAATTGCATGGCGAGAAACACCGGCTCTCGGGGCATTCTCAATAGACAGGTGAGTCTCTTCCTCATTCGCGTGAGGTGTTGGGCTGTACACTTGACGGTAGACTTGAGCGTTGCGGATCACGATCTGCACGTACTCCCTCGTCTCGGTGAACGGAATCGATTCCACAAACTCGGCCGTCTCGAGATAATTCTGGTTCGTGGTCCAGTCCGCGACGTGATCCTCGCCGGCGTTGTAAGCAGCCAGGGCCGCTTCGGGGGCGCCGAAGGACTCCAACAGATTGGCCAAATAGCGCGAACCGAGCTGTAGATTGTAACCCGGATCAGTAAGACGCACGCGCGCATAGTGCACTCGCATTTGGTGCGCCATCTTCAGCGCCGTCTGAGGCATCACTTGCATCAGGCCAACTGCGCCCGCATGCGACATCGCCTTGGGCTCGAAAGCTGACTCCTGCCGAATCAGCCCTGCGACGAGCATCGGGTCCAATTGATTTCGCGCCGCCTCACTGCGCAGATTCAGCTCAAACGGCAACGGAAACGCCGCCCGCCAAGCATCATTCGGAATTTCCGAGATGCGCCTAGCTTCGAGCTGGGGAAAAGCTTGCCGCACGGCCTGCATTCCGGCTCCGTAATGCCCCGCCGCAATCGCAGCCCCAGCCGCTTCAATCAAGAATTTTGGCGCGCGGGTTGCGGAATATGCCGCCCGATACTCGAGTTCCGCTGAAGAATCAAACGCAATGTCGCTAAGCGCCCGCGCCCGAACCGCCCGCTCCTCGGCTCCGTTTGCAAGCGGCTGATCGAGCAGCGGCAGCGGCGGCGCAGGCGGAATTCCAGCCAAGAATTCAGCGACCGGCGCAGGCGAATCACCGATTCCATCCGGCTCGGGACGCAAGCGATTCGCCGCCTTCGCCCCAAAATAAGTCAGAGGAAAGCGGTTGGCAGCGGCAAGATAAAAAGTCCGCGCATGCTCCGGGTTGCCCAAGCGCTCGTAGGACCGGCCGAGCCAGTACAGCGCATCCGGCACATAGTTCGACGTGGGGTATCGCCGGATGTAAGCCTCGAGCATGTCCGCAGCTTCAGGCTTGCGGTCCATGTAAGCAGTCCAAGCGATCCGCCAATCGGCGATTAGAGCAAATTTGCCGTCCGGCGCGATGTCCAACGAACGCCGATAAAACTCCACTGCGCGTGCACGATCGAGAATCGCCCAATAGAAGTTGCCGGCGCCGAACAGCCCGTCCGCCGTCCATGAACTTTTCGGATATTTCGCAGCGAGTTGCTCGACGGCTTCGAGCATGGGCGCTTCGAGTTTTTGCGAGCGGTTCGCCTGCAAAATCGAGTTGATACGCTCGGCATCGAGCTCAGGATCCGCAAGCGAAAGCTGCCCGAGCTGTTCAACCTTGCCGCCGAGTTCGACCTCGCACTGAACGATCCGCAGCTCCGCCCGCTGGTGATCAACACCGGAAAGTTTCGGCAGCAAGCCGGCATACTCCGTGCTCGCGTCACGCCAGCGCTTGGCGATGTAGAACGCTTCCGCGCGCGCGATTTCCGTCTGCACCGGCGTGCCGGGGAACGCCTCTCCAAGCGCGGATTGCAGCGTAGGAATCTTCTGCCCAGCCGTCTTCGCTTCGTCGTTCAAAGGAAAGCGGTAGTAGAGGTCGAGATAATCTACAGCCGCCGCCTCGGGTTTTTCTCCCTTCATGGACGAAACCTTTTCATGCGCCTGCGCGCGCAACAGCAGTAGACCTGGCTTGGTATTGGTGTTCGGATACGCATCGAGCGCAGCCAGCGCGTCTTCGTTCTTGCCGATCGCCAGCGCCGTTTCCGCCAGTGAAGTAACGGCCTGCTCCGTCATCACGCTATCGGGGTAATCGCGCCAGAAACTTTGGAATTGCTCCAGGGCCGCTTCTTTCTGCCCCATAGCGAGCGAAACCTGCGCCTGCCAATACGCTACGTACTCTCGAAGCGACTTTTCGCCGACGGCCTTCCGCATCCAGCCAAGCGCCAAATCCGGCTTGTCACTTGTCAGGTCGTAATACCCGAGAGCCAGCGCCGCTCGAGCGCCGACGTCGTTCTTTGCGTTACGCGTGGAGAATGCGGAAAGCGCGGCATAGGTCGTCGGGTTCGGGTGGTCATGGAGCGCCCTCGAAAACCGCGCGAGCTGTTTTTCCAACGCGTCCGCTTCATGCATAGAAGCGGCTTGGCTCGTGCCCTGCGCGTTTGTTGCAGGTTTGTGCGCGCGCTTCCTTGTGTGCGTCCCTGCGGACTGACCATGCGCGAGCGGCGCAAGCGCGAACAACAACGCTACCGCTACAACACCCGCGAAGCTGCGAAGGAGAGTATTCCCAGGAGGAAAGTTGGCGTTACCGGTGCATAACGGCGGATGGGTAGGGGTATTCGCCCAGCGCCTGCGGATCGCCGCCGCCAAGTATCTCAACCAGCCAGTCGTAAAAATAGTCCACCGGGTGACCCTGGATGGATTGGAACCGGCGATCGTATTCTTTATGGGCCTTCTCAATGTCTTCACGCAATCTGATGCATAAGTCCCGATTCAGGCGCCCGAGACGCACCTCCTCGGGCCGCAACATTTTGATGTCCTGCATCGAAACCTTGGCCACGCGGTACGCGCGCCTGTGCAATTCTTGCTCTTCCGGTGGCAGAGAGTCGAGACTAAAAATTGGCGTCGCTGCTGCAGGTTCACCTGCCAGCATCGCCTCCGCCGCGTTCATCACTTCCTCGAACTCAGCCATCGGTTCGCGGAAAGATCCCGGCACAGCGCTGGTTGGCCTCGCCGCCTTCGAAGGAGCCGGAGGTTGCGCAGCCGGACGCCTCGCTGCAGGCAGAGAAATATTCGGGGTTTGCGGCGTTTCAACTGGCGCAGGTGCGGACCACGCACTCTCGTACCTAGGATGCGATACCGCTGGCGCCGGCTGCTCCATCACCGGCGTCGCGCTCATGGAAGGCACCCGCATCGCGTCCGTTTCGACCGCCTGTCCCTGGGCGTCGAAGGGCATCCGCATAGAGGACTGCAGCGCGCCCGTCACAAACCGGGAGAGGACATCAAGCGTCGCGGAAAGCGAAGCCGCTGAAGACTGGGCGCGCACCATTGGCGGCAGCGCGTTGCTCGGACGGCTGCTTCCGCACGCGGCCACAAGATCATTAATCGCCTGGTGCAACTCGTCCGAACTGCGCTGAATTCTATCCAGGTTGTCACGCAGCGCGCGCGCTACTGCCTGCTCCACTGCGTTCAAATCTGACGCCATATCCAAGCGCCTCCAACGGGTGCGGGCTCTACCGGGTCCGGGCTGTACTTGCGGCCCGGCCAAAACTGGAGCCCGCTCATAAGAAGTAGGACAGGCTTCAGCCTGTCGGGTTTAGTTCTTTCGCTCTAACGAAGCCCGTCCCAATACTCGAAACTTAATTATCGGAACCGCCGGGAAACATTGTCAACTCCACATCAGACGCAGGTTTCGGCCCATGAACGAGGGCCACGCGCTTGAATCGAATGTAAGCTAAAGTAGCTTCTTCACGATGTTCGTCGCAGCAGGGAGCTGTACACAGTGGTGAAGCTAAGGGGAATAACAATGTTGTCTCGCTGGGGCGGCCTGAGTGAATCGGGCCTGCTCGTAGTCGCCACTTTTGTCTCTGGAATTTCCATGCACGCCCAGGACCAAGGACAAGGCACTATTCGCGTGGACGTAAACCTGGTCATGATTGACGCGACGGTGAAGACGAAGTCCGGTCAAATTATGTCCGATCTGAAAAAGGACGACTTCGAGGTCCGCGAAGACGGCGCCCTCCAAAACCTCGAGGTCTTCAGCCGCGACGAACTGCCGCTTAACGTGGCGCTCGTGCTGGACCTAAGCGATTCCATCGAGCCGTTTCTCGAGCCTTTGCGCGACGCCGCCAACACCGCGCTGGCTGCGCTCAAGCCAGAAGACGAGGTCGCCCTGTTCACCTTCTCCACGGAAGCGGAACTGCGCGTGCCGTTCACGAAAGACAAGGCCGCAATCGGCGAGCAGATCAACACCTTCAAGGCAGGCGGAGCCACCAACATCAACGACGGCATTTTCATCCCGTCCGAGTATTTCGTCGACAAGCACCCGAACGGCCGCCGCGTGATCATTCTCATCAGCGATGACGTTGGCACGTCGGCAGGCGGACAAGGGACGCGCGACATCGCCACAGAAGCCATCGCGGCCGACGCGGTCCTGTACAACCTGAAGATTCCTGGCTACAACCCGTACTCGACCCGCTTGTACGCAAGCATGGTTCCCGGCCTCGTCAACATTCGCAAAGTAATGGACGCGACAGGCGGCGAACTCTTCGACGTCCAGGACGTGGCCCACCTCGACGAGGTCTTCCGCGCCCTAATCCACCGCATCAAGACCCGCTACACCCTGGGCTTTTACACCAAAGCCAACGGCGCCGAAGATAAGCCCCACAAGCTCGACGTCCGCCTAGCCCCCTCATTCGGAAAGAGAGGCCGCGAGTACACAGTTCTAGCCAAAAACGGTTACTACGTGCACTGACCGGCCAATTCAGACCAGACCGGAGTGAAAACAAAACGCTCCGGATAATGCAAGCATTGTGTAGCACATGCGTAACTAGTGCGATCGAATGCGCGCATTATTAGGATTGGCGGAGAGGGTGGGATTCGAACCCACGGTTGAGTTTCCCCAACACACGCTTTCCAAGCGTGCTCCTTAAACCGCTCGGACACCTCTCCACTTGTTGGAAGCTGCATCAGACTAGCATGAGGTTCACTCAGAAGAAAGTTAGCTGCGGTATGGCGCACTTCGAAGAAGAAGATGTTGCGGTTTGGTCGCCCGGGCAAATAGTGACACAAAACGGGCCCAACGGATGCTCGTAGTAGCCGTTTCCATCTTTAACTCTCACCGACTTGCGGAAGTTTCGAAAAAGGAGGTCGTGGTGCGAAACGTTCAGATCGCAGTCACGGGTGGCTACAAGGGCGCTCTCATCAGCACCGCTTCGAGCACCGCTTCGAGTAATCTCGCATGGGCCGTTGGTGCTATACTCCATCGCCTAAAACCCCTAAAAGGAGCAAAACATGTTGCGGACACAATCTCGATCCGTGTGGGCGCTCATCGTCATTGCTGCCGGGGCGTGGATCACACCACGGCTCTCAGCGCAGGTCTTTGTCGGAACGCCTACGCCGGAACAGTTCTCCCGTCAAGGGCAGCCTTCAACCCAGAACGGCGAATGGCCGCACAACATGGGGGACGTCAAGGGGACCAGGTATTCGCCGCTCGATCAAATCAACGCGTCGAACTTCAACCAGCTCGAAGTCGCCTGGCGCTTCAAGACCGATAATTTCGGGCCATTTCCGGAATACAAGCTGGAGGGGACGCCGCTGATGGTGAAAGGCGTCCTGTATACGACTGCGGGGACGCGGCGGTCGGTTATTGCGCTCGATGCAAAAACGGGCGAGCTGATCTGGTCGCACAGCCTGCGTGAGGGCAAGCGTGCGGCGGTCGCTCCGCGGCAATTATCGGGCCGTGGCGTGTCGTACTGGACCGACGGCAAAGGCGACGAGCGCGTCATCTACGTCACGACGGGCTACCGCCTCGTGGAACTGAACGCCAAGAACGGCGCGATGATCGATTCGTTTGGGACGCACGGCATCGTCGACCTGAAGGTCGGCGTCGTGAAAGGAATTAACACGCAGATCGATTTGGAGGCCGGCGAGATCGGTGTGCATTCGACGCCGACTGTGGCCCATGACATGATCATCGTTGGTTCGTCGATGAGAGAAGGCGCCACCCCTGACACCCACAACAATACTAAAGGCCTCGTGCGAGCGTTTGATGCCCGCACGGGGAAGAAGATTTGGCAATTCAATACCATCCCTGGGAAGGGTGAGTTCGGCAGTGACACGTGGCTGGACGGCTCCTGGGCCGAGAACGGCAACACGGGTGTCTGGAACCAAATAACCGTGGACGAAGAGCTTGGCTTGGTCTACCTGCCGGTCGAGACTCCCACATCGGACTATTATGGCGGCCACCGGCCGGGCAACAATCTTTTCGGCGAGAGCCTGGTGTGCGTCGATCTGAAGACGGGGCAACGCAAATGGTATTTCCAGTTCGTGCACCATCCTCTTTGGAATTTTGATATCTCCACTGCGCCGATTCTGGCGGACATCAACGTTGACGGCCGCACAATCAAGGCGGTAGCGGTGCCGACAAAGCAGGGGTGGCTTTATGTCTTCGATCGCGTAACAGGCCAGCCGGTTTGGCCAATCGAGGAGCGCCCGGTTCCACAGTCGGATGTACCGGACGAAAAGACTTCGCCGACGCAGCCGTACCCGCCAGACAAGCTGCGCTACGCGCGAAATTTCTTTACGCTGCCCGATGACCTCATCGATTTCACGCCAGCGCTGCGAGCCGAGGCTGTCACCAGAGCTGAACGGTATCGATGGGCCTCAACCCCGTTCAACCCACCGATGCTCGGTGACGTCAAGGGCGTGCTCGGGGCGATTACGGTCGGCACGGCCACGAACTGGCCGGGCGGCGGCCTCGATCCCGAGACGCACGTCCTCTATGCGCCCGCTGGGAATACGCCGGGAGTAAGGTCACTCACTGCGTCGCCGGCCGGATTCTCAGACATCAAGTACATCAACGGAGTGGCTGGGCGGCCCGTTGTCGAATATTGGGGGCCGGGTGATTGTTGCGCTGCGGATTCAGGGCACAAGACGCGGACAGACTTACCTCTATTGCCCGGAGCGCGGTCGCCCGCCGGCGACGCTGCGGCCGGGCCGCCTCCCGATGAAAGCGGCGCTGGGGGGCTCACAGTGCAAGGGTTGCCGATCGTCAAACCGCCGTATGGGCTCCTCTCGGCGATTGATCTCGATCGGGGTCAGCTTCTGTTTCAGGTGCCGCACGGCGATACGCCGGACAACGTTCGAAACCATCCGGCCCTCAAGGGTCTGAACATTCCGAAGACGGGGCAGGCCGGTACTTCAGGCGTCGGGTTGGTGGTTACGAAAACTCTAGTAGTCATGGGCGATCCACAGATCACGACGACGCCCGAGCATCCGCGGGGCGCGATGCTTCGCGCTTACGACAAGAAAACGGGGCAGCAAGTTGGCGCCGTCTTGATGCCAGCAATTCAGAGCGGAACCCCAATGACCTATATGCTGGATGGCAAGCAGTACATTGTGGTCGCCGTCAGTGGAGGCGCCTATTCAGGGGAGTACATCGCGTACAGTCTGCCGAACTAGAAATTTACCGGCCTGGCCCTGTTGATGCGAGTCGACCGAAAGCTAGCGCTTGCAGTCTCCTGGCTGATGCGCGCCGCCTCCGGTCAGGGCCAACCTGCGAACAATAAGAAAAAGGCGAGAGATGAGAAATAGAATCGCGATTCTTGCGATGATCCCTGCGGCGGCCACAATCTTTCTTTCCTCACCCGCACCAGCTAAACACGCGTCTACTGCGCAACAAGGGCCACCATCATCTTCCGCGGAGCCGGTGCTGTCAGTATGGGATGGCATCTACACTGCGGAGCAAGCCAACCGTGGGGCAGCGTTCTATGCGCAGAGATGTGCGCACTGCCATGCGTCGGATCTCACCGGCGGCGAAATCGCACCCGCATTGGACAGTGCAGAATTCAAATCGAATTGGAGCGGCCTCTCGGTCGACGATCTGTTCGAGCGGATCAAAGTTTCCATGCCCCAGGACAACCCGGGGAGCCTGAGCCGCCAGCAGACCGCCGACGTGCTGGCGTTCGTCTTATTGAAGAACGGCTTTCCAGCGGGTAAGACAGAACTCCGGCGTGAGGCAGAGGTTCTGAAGGCGATTCGCTTCGAGGAGAACAAACGGGAAAGCGGCAGTGCCGCAGAGACGCCTAGTTCATCGGAACCGGATCGCACGACGTCCGTAGGTGCGCCTGCGAGCGGGTATCACGTGATCAAGCGAATTCCGATCCCGGGAGATACAGGATGGGACTACATAACGGCTGACAACGAAGCCCGCCGGCTCTATGTTCCGCACGGTATCGAAGTGGTTGTGCTCGATCTCGATTCCGGATCCATCATTGGGAAAATTACGGGACTGAAGGGAGCGCACGGAGTCGCGATCGCCAGAGAATTCGGGCGCGGGTTCATCACCGCCACGGACTCTGGGTCGGTCACCATTTTCGATCTCAAGACGCTCGCCGTCATCGACAAGGTGAGGGTAGGGGACGACCCCAACGGAATTATCTATGACTCCGCCACGCGGCGCGTCTTCAGCGCCGATCGCGGCAGCAGGCGCGTCACAGCAATTGATGCCAAGACTGGCAAGATCGCTGGTGCAATCGAGGATCTAGGCGGCAGGACGGAGCATTTGGCCGCGGACGAAGCGGGACACGTTTTCTTGAACATGCAGGATGTTGGGAAATTGCATAAGCTCGATGCGCAATCGTTGAAAGTTATGGAAACCTGGCCCCTGGATCCGCCCTGCGGTCAGCCCAGCAGCATGGATATCGACCGCGTTCATAATCGCGTTTTCATCGGTTGCAGGAGCGGTCTCTTCACAGTAGTGGACGGCGCTACTGGAAAGATTGTTGCGACGCAACCCATCGGGCTTGGTGTGGATGCGCTGGAATTTAACCCCAAGACGGCATTGATCTATGTCTCTACCGGCAGCGGCGATGGTGCTCTTTCCATTTTCCACCAGGAAAGCCCAGACAAATATACGCTAGTGGAAAACGTACAGACCCTGCCTGGCGCCAGGACGATGGCATTGGATCAAGAAAGCGGCAGGGTATTTCTGCCGGTCGCGGATCTTGGTCGCCTCCCCGTCGCTACAGCCGAAAGCCCGCGGCCGAGAGCGCCCGCGATTCCAGGCACCTTTTCGGTCTTGGTTGTCGGCCAATAGTGTTCCCGAATCGGCGGACTTACTCATCTCAGTTCGTTGTGGATTGGGATCCATCACGCGTGCAGAGCGTCCTTCTTCGCGACAGCCTAGTCCTACTTCTTGAGCCGTCCACCTGAGGCAGCAACGGTTGCCCCTTGCGGATCCGCTGCAACCGCTCGCCATGGTTCCTGCCCTACTCTTTTTTTTAAAAGTTTTCGCGGTGTGCTGCACCTAGAAGATCGCCAATGGGTTAATCGGCGATCCGGTGCCTCCCTCGACTGGCAGCGGTGCGAACGAGATCATGAATTCATATCGCTTCAGACGCCTGGCCGTCTCGACTGCTTTTTCCAAATCGAGATTTTCGATGATGCTAACGCCCATCCAGTTCAGAACCGCCTGGTGGACCGGATTCACCGGAATGTTTTCTGCGGCGCCCCAGCCGGGGCGGGGATTCCAATCGATATTGAAGTCATGGCCGATAAATGCGACATCGCGTTCTTTGATGAAGGGAACAACATCAGGATGATAGCCGGCAACCATCCCGGGCGAAGGCCCCTTCTCTGCCCTTCTCTTCCAGCGGCCGATATATAGCAGAATGACGTCACCGGGGCCGGCCTTTACACCGGATTTCTTCTCCCACGATTCTAGATCATCGCGGGTAATGGGCGTGCCGGGTTCAACAGTATCGACTCCCTTTAGTTGCGGGATGTCGTAGAGGACGGCGCGCGTGACTACGCCATCCTTCCAAGCCATGATCGACCCCTTTTTGCATCCCGTTTCTGGCGAGATGTTGTCGGCCACGGCGTATCCGTTGAACATCTTGCCCTCGAAGAAGAAATGGCAGAAGGCATCCATGTGAGACACAGCCTGCCCGTGATAGCTCACTGAATAGGTATCGGTTGTGTTCGTGGCCGTGATGCCGTTGGTCGTGCGGTGGAAAACCGCGGCGGCGGGCACTTCCGGATCTGCTTGTTGCGGTACGGGATGAGCAAGTGAAACCACAATGCCTGACTTGACCAGCCTTGCCGCACTCAGGCTTTTCGCCGGAGTGATCAGGTTCGATGCGCCGCGTTCATCGTTTGGGCCCCACCGGCCCCAGTTCTTCATTTCATTTCGCCATTTCAGGTAATCGGCCGGCGTTGCTTGTGAAGGGCCCTTCGCCTGACCCTGCGCCCGTCGAAGGGCGATCCCCAGCACGCCAGACACGAGCAGCCCAATCGCTAACATCAATCTTTGGCGACGACTCATGGCGCCCTCCATCGACCAATCGAGATAGGCTAACGCGCAAACAGTCCGCTCATATATACCAGCATTTCAGCCGCCGGGCGTGTAGCATCGAAAGCGTCTGTCCGAAGCGGAGAAAGCTGAGGCGGTGATATCACCATGACCAAATCAGAAGAAAATTCAGTTGATCGTCGCAATTTTCTGAAAATCGCCGCTAGCAGTGCGGCGGCGCTGGTTGCAAGCGCGCCAACGTTGGGCGCACAGGAGAATAGCGCTCGCCCCTCCCACGAACAAACGTCCGAGGAGGCCAAGAGGATTTACGCGCCAGCTGCGGAACGCACCACTGACACCCCTGCTGACAATCCATACACCCGAGGGATGGCCGCGTTCGTTTCGGGTCTTCGTTACGAACAAATCCCCGAGGAGGTTATCGATCGAATCAAGCTGTTGATGCTGGACTCATTGGGTTGCGCGATCTACAGCGTCGATTTGGAATGGAGTCGCATCCTGATGCGCACTCTCAAACAGCTCGACAGCTCAAAAGCTTGCGGCGTCTGGGGCACGTCGCTGAGGCTCTCTGCACCGCACGCCGCGCTGGTCAACGGCACCCTTGTGCACGGATTCGAACTTGACGATATACACCGGTTGGGCGTGATGCACGTGGGGGCTGTTACGCTGCCGTCCCTCCTGGCTGTTACAGAAATCAGACCGGGGATGAGTGGACGCGACTTTCTCACCGCCGCGGTTGCCGGTTACGAGATCGGGCCGCGCGTGGGAAGGTGCATGGGAGAGGAACACATTGGCCAAGGTTGGCACTCCGCAGCGACCGTTGGAGTGTTCTCATCGGCGGCAGCGGCGGCAGCCGCTTTGCGTCTCTCAAAGGAACAGACGGTTCATGCGTTAGGAATCGCCGGCACGCAGTCGGCGGGCCTTATGGCTGCCCAGTATGGTTCCATGGTCTTGCGGATGCACACGGGCCGGTCAGCCCAAAGCGGCCTATACGGTGGTTTGCTCGCCGCAAATGGGTTCACGGGAATCACGAATGTTTTCGAGAGTGACTATGGCGGCTTCTGCACGACATTCTCCCGCTCGCACGACCGCTTCAACCTGGCCGAGCTAACCTCTGGCCTGGGGGCGCGCTTTGAGACGATGCAGGTATCGCTCAAGTTCTACTCATGCGTGAGCAGCAACCACACGACGCTTGACGCGATTCGTGCGATTCGGGCGCGGCGGCCGTTCTCTGTCGACGAGGTTGATCACATCGAAGTGCATGGCTCTCAAGTGACCGTTGATCATGTAGGCTGGAAGTATCGTCCTGCGGGGATCTCGGCAGCGCAGTTGAACCTGCCATTCTGCGTGGCGACGCTCCTCCTCGACGGCAATGTTTTTGTCGATCAGTTCACTGCACTGAAGATCGTCGATCCGGTCCGGATCGCGCTGTCTGACAAAGTCAAAGTCGTGGCTGATCCGGATATCATGACGCGAGGCTCTGAATTCCGGCAGATGGTAAGAGTAGAAGTGTTTTTGAAAGATGGAACAATATTGACGGAAACCGTTGAGACACCACGCGGAAGCGAGCGGAGCTTTGCCAGCAAGGCTGACGTGGTTGAGAAGTTTGAAAATCTGGCAAGCCACGTCATTCCGGCCGGCCAAGTAGCAGCAATCCAGGAGGCTGTCCTAAACTTGGAAACGCTGCCGGATTCGAGCAGGCTCGCCCATTTAATGACGAAACAATAAGCCCGTTATTGTAGCCGCAGAGTACCTGAATGCAGGATCGTCTTCGTCCAACTGCGTGCCGATTCCGACGGATTGCATCCAACCTAGTTCAAGAGCATAATGGCGCGCGCTCCGACCGTGTTTGCCCGATTGCCCCAGCAATCAGCCGCGTGTGTGGTACAGTAACGTGCGCCAAATCAAGCTGATCCGGGGTAGTGCAATTGGTAGCACGCCAGCCTTTGGAGCTGGTTATCCTGGTTCGAGTCCAGGCCCCGGAGCCAAGCCGATTTTTCTTTGCCACTGCGATGAACACTCCTGACCTGGCCCTTGGGCTAGTCTGGTACGTCGTCTTTCTGTTCTCGACGACGTGCCACGAGGCCGCGCATGCGCTCGTCGCCAAGCTGGGCGGCGACACCACTGCCGCCGAAGGCGGCCAAGTGACACTGAACCCCATCCCACACGTGACGCGGTCGCCATTCGGGATGGTCGTTGTGCCAATCGTTTCGTATTTGCTCGGCGGCTGGATGATCGGTTGGGCCAGCGCGCCGTTCAACCCCGAATGGCAGCGGCATTACCCGCGCCGGTCGGCATGGATGGCGCTAGCAGGTCCTGCGACGAATTTCACCCTGATGATTCTCGCGGCTATCACCATCCGAGTCGGCTTGGCCGCGGGCTACTTTCGGGCGCCGGTAATGATTCACGGGTTTGGCGGCCTGGTCGAACCCGCAAGAGGAACTGATCCTACATTTGTCACCTCAGCCTTGAGCATTCTTTTCATCCTCAACCTTTTATTGGGAACCTTTAATCTTCTCCCGGTGCCCCCGCTGGACGGTCACGCCGGAATCATGCTCCTGATGCCGGAGAGCACTGCCCTGCGCTACCTCGACTGGGTGCGCCAGAGCAGTGGTTACGCCCTGATCGGATTGGTCGTTGCCTGGACTCTGTTCGATAAAATCTTCGACCCCATCTTCCTTTTTGCGCTGCACGTGCTTTACACCGGCGTTCGCAACGGCTGAGCGACGCCTTTGAGCACGCATCGCAACTTCAATTCTTCCCGTGGGCGCTTCGTTCTGTACCAAATTTGCACATCTGTCTCGCTTTATTTCACTGCGGCTTTTTCGTAATTTTTTAAAGCACTCGATAAGTCCTTCGCCTTCAACATCAAACTTCCCGCATCGACTGGCCCGTCGTCTGCATATCTGTGTGATAGGAGCGTGAGATCGATGGACGGTTTTTACAAGTCTCCCGGCGGCTACAGAATCGAGGTTTCCGGCTGGGGACTGGACAACAATTTTTTTGTAGAGAGCACGGTCCTACTGTGGACGGCGAACGGCGACAAGAAGTTGAAGCTGCATCGCGCCGTGGCCGAAGGCGCCGTTGTGTTCGTGCGTTTGCTCAATCCGGAATCGTCGAAGAACTCCGTGCCGGTTCCCTATCGAGTTGATCGCATCGAGCCGATGGACCGTAGCGGCTGCTGCCAAATGAAGCTGCAGCGGGTGAACCCGCGTTCGAAAGAATCCCTTTCGGAAGAAAGCGCATCCAAGGAGTTGAAGGAGGCGCGTGAAACAAGCGGTCACTTGCAGGATGCTGAACTCTTGCAGACCGAGGAGGTGCTCCAATGAAACCAGATCGAATGACAGCGACAGCTCAAGACCGCCTCGCGACATGGGATGAGGTGCGCCGCGCGACTTCTATGGCGCCCGACCGCCTTGTCGAGCTTTGCCGCCCAAAAGACGACTACTGCCAGATGGATTCCGACCTCGGGGGAATCATCCGCTACCCTACCGAAGAGTTCGAATTTTTCGCGTACCTGAGCGACACCGACGAGACTCCCGTAAACTAGGCAGCGCTCGGCAATTCGCCTTTGGCACACGTAATCCCCGTACTTCTCCAAATTGGAACGGATTTCGGGTAGCCCCGCTTGTGTTCCGCTTCGCATCACTCAAAGTTGGAGCCGAGGTGAAATGCGCGCCTGATCCCGTACCCTATAATTGGTTGCCTCCTGTAGACTTACAACGCCTCCCCGCTCTTCAAAAAATTAGGCCCCCGGGTTAGCAACGCTGGCGTTCCGGCGTGCGATTTTGGCATTGCCCTTGCCCATGATCGTGCATGAACGCCATGACCGCGCCAACCAAGGAAGGCCACTTCGTACCAGGCAGTTCCGACGACGCCATGACGGTGTGCGTCCTGGACGACGAACCCACGATGGTCGAGATGCTTCAGGAGTCGCTTCGGTGCCTCGGCTTCGCCTCGATCGGCACGAGCGACCCGCAACACGCGCTGGAGCTCATCGAGCAAGGCCGGATCCGTGTGGTGATGTCTGACATCAAGATGCCCGCGATGGATGGGTTGCAGTTCCTCGAGCAGGCGATGCACCGCGATCCGGGCGTCTACGTCCTCCTCATGACAGGCTTCTATTCGCTGGACAACGCCATTGCGGCCGTCAAGCGGGGCGCTTACGACTACATTCCCAAACCGGTCGATCGCTCACGCCTGAAAAAGTCACTCGATGAGCTCTCCGAATCTTTCAACCGCCGGAAAAGGATCAAGAGCCTCGAGCAGCAGTTACTCACCGATCTCGAATTTCACGGCATTGTCGGCAGAAGCCCGGCCATGCTCGAAGTGTTCGAAATGGTGCGAAAAGTCGCACGGCACTACACAAACGTCCTCCTCGTCGGTCCCACCGGTGCCGGCAAGGAACTGATCGCCAAATCAATCCACCAGATGAGCCCCGTGTCGCAGCAGCGATTTGCCATCTGCAACTGCTCGGCGATGGTCGATACGCTCCTGGAGAGCCAGTTATTCGGGCACACGCGCGGCTCTTTTACCGGCGCGACGGACACGCGACCGGGCCTATTCGAATACGCGAATGGCGGCACCGTCTTCCTGGATGAAGTCGGAGAAACCTCGCTCGCCATGCAGGCCAAACTCCTCCGAACGATCCAGAACCGTGAAATCCAGCGCGTAGGCTCGCCGGAGGTCCGACGGGTTGAGGTGAGATTGATCGCGGCGACGAACAGGGACTTGCGTGCAGAGGTTTTGGCTGGCCGCTTTCGCGAAGACCTCTTCTACCGCCTCAGCACGATTCAAATCCGCGTCCCCGGCCTGGCTGAACGCCTGGACGATATCCCCCTACTCATCCAGTTTTTATTGAAGAAGTACAACCAGGCCTACAGCAAGCAGATCCAGGGCCTCACACGAAGGGCCCAGGCTGTCTTGCTTCAGCATCCCTGGCCCGGCAACGTTCGCGAGTTGGAAAACGTGATCTCGTCTGCCTGCCTCACCTCTGTGAATGATTTCATTGACGTCGATGATTTCCCAGAAAGCCTACAGAAGCCTGCTGGCCACAGCGGTACTGCCAGCGATTCCTGGCGCCCGCTTCCGCTCGAAGAGGTTCGCCGCCAGCACATTCGCCGTGTACTCGAGGCTTGCGAAGGCAACCGGGTGCGCGCGGCTCAAATGCTCGGAATTGGCCGCACAAGCCTGTACCGGTTCCTGAAACGGTCCGAAAAGAAGCCGGCGAATCCGGCGGCATTGTAGTCACACCAGTTGTTTTGTTCTTGCAGCTCGGCTAAGGCGCAACAAACCACTCCGGAAGAAGCAAGCCCTACGAAGTCTCGAGATAAATGTCGCTAGCGGTTTATTGCCCGTTCGCTCTTACGGATTCTCGTTGTCCGTTATCCGCGGTGATTCTCGGTAAGTTGACCGTGCTGTCCATCCGCACCGTGATCGTGGTTTGCACAGGCAAGTCGACGTCCTTGCCCTTGCGCTCCAGGATGTAAACGGCGCTTCCTGCGAGGCCGATTCCAAATCCTCGCATGGCGTGGCTAAACACCGCTCCCGCCAACGTACCTCCGCCAGTTCCGATCGTTCCTGCGAGGATGTCGCCCTTTACGTCATGCTTGGCTTGCACGATTTGGCCCTCATCGATGCGAACGTCTTTGCGGATTCTCCCTTCTTTGTTACCTGAAGCCGGGGATTCCACATGGAGAATGCTCATTTTCGCGGGGAAGAGACGGCTATCCACTTCTAAATCCCGAAATGTGAGATTCATCGCGGCCTGCCCGCGAAATATAGGGAAATGACGAGAGTGAATGACCCCGCCGACGGTTCCGCGCACGCGCGCACCCACCGGTAGGATCATCTGACTGCCGACGTAGACCGGCTGAGCCACTTCGGCGATGAATTGATCACCGCTTTTAGCAACGGAAGTGTTCAGACTGGTGAGGAGCCGCAGTTGCACCTGCGTCCCCTGCAGGAGCTCATGGGATTGCGCGCGAGCTGGAATCGCAGCGGAAGTAAGAAGCAACACTACAGCGCCAAACGACACTACGAATTGTTTCATGGGACCCTCCGTCCTTTTCTAGGCGGGCTCCAAGTACCTGCCCGACGGCAGGCGGCGAGCCCGCATCCTTCGCCTCGTGACGTGAGGCGAATCGCTGGCGCTGTGCGCCCGGCAGCACTCTGCGGGAGCGTGCCGGACCGGATGCGGAGGTTACGACCGGACGTATCATACTTCGGTGCGCGTCGCGCACTCGTATGGAATTGGGAAGATTTGTTCCGAAACGCTAACCTGCGGTTGAACCCTCCAATCAGCCTGAGCCCAAGAAAGCCGACCTCGCTTGCGGGATTGAACGCGGGACTTTGAAGGCGTATATTGCGGCCTGACAGAAGACCTGAAGAATGAAGAACATTAATGCTGACGGAGGAGGAGCAGAAATGGAATTCAACCCCACATTGAAGATGATTTCGCGACGAGACCTGCTGCGAGCCGCCGCTGCCTTGAGCGGAGGCGGGCTAGCGGCGCGATTCTATCCCGCGATACTCGTCCGCGCGGCTAGCCCAGCCTTTCCGCCGCAAAAGTCGGCGGCCGACCAAGTCGCCGCGATGCGCGCACAGTTCGGCGGCAATCCAATCACGCCCCAAAAGCTCACAGACAATCTTACCTTGCTCGCCGGCCCCGGCGGGAACGTCGTCGTGCTGAACGGCGCTGATGGGAAATTGCTGGGCGACACGTTCGTCATGCCCGCATGGCTGCACTTGAAAGAGGCGCTGGATGCGATTGGGAACGCGCCCGTCAAGACTGCGATCGACACGCACTGGCACTTCGATCACTCCGATAACAATGGCTCACTCCGTGAGGCGGGCGCGACCGTGATCGCGCATGAAAATACTAAAAAGCGGATGTCTGAGATGCACACCCTGGCTGTATTGAATCTGACGTTTCCACCCTCGCCAGCGTCGGCCCTGCCGCAGCAAACTTTCCAGCAGACCCACAAGCTGACGACGAACGGCGAAACCGTAGAACTCGTGCATGTTCCACCGGCGCACACCGACTCAGACATCTACATTCATTTCCAAAAGGGCAATGTCTTGCAGGCGGGCGACGTCTTTTTCAACGGGTTTTATCCGTACATCGACAGCGGAACCGGCGGCAGTGTCAGCGGCATGATTGCGGGCTGCAACAAGCTGTTGGCCGTCGCCGACGCCAACACCAAAGTCGTTCCTGGGCACGGACCGCTCGGAAATAAGGCCGATCTCACCAAATTCCGCGACATGCTGTCAACGGCGCGTGAACATCTTCAGAAACTGAAGTCCTCGGGCAAATCGCTGGACGAAGCCGTTGCTGCGAAGCCTCTCGCCGATTTCGACGCGGCGTGGGGCAAGGGGCTGTTCACGAGCGACCAGTTCGTCCAAATCGCCTACCCAGCGCTTTGAGAGCTTGTGGATAAGCGTTTCGTTTGTCATTCCGAGCGAAGCGAGGAATCTGCTTTTGTCTTGGCCCACGGAAAAAAGCAGATTCCTCGGCGCGCGGCGCGCCTCGGAATGGCAGTGCGTACGTTTTTTCCGCAACCTGCTAAGCCGGCGCGAGAGACACTAGGGCACTTGAACTTTTTCACCACGGGCACTCGCGTTGCTGAGTGTTTTCTTTTTTCCGTCACACGGCGCTGTGCTAGACTGCGTTCACAGTCGATCCGAGCGCGCTCGCTCGGATGAACTGTCGATGCGTGGAACTTCGGGCTCTGTGCGACGAAGTCCCGCGAACCCCGCCAGGCCCGGAAGGGAGCAACGGTACCGGGATCGCTTCGTGTGCCGCGGAGTACCCGAAGTTCCTCTCATCAGAAATAAATGTGGAGCTCATCGGAGCGTTTCGAGCTTGGCTTCTCCGTGAACTTTTGATTTTCTTTGTGCTCTCTGTGTTTCTCTTTTAAAGACTCGACACAGAGGACGCGGAGGACGCAGGGTTGACAGAGAAACACGGCGCTGAAGCGAGTTAAGGGGACTTAGGTCCAAAGAGTATGAGCTATCAGGTCATCGCGCGAAAATGGCGTCCGCAGAAGTTCGCTGACGTTGTCGGTCAGCAACACGTGACGCGCACTCTCTCGAATGCCATCGTGTCCGGGCGAGTGGCGCACGCTTACATTTTCTCCGGAGCGCGCGGCGTGGGCAAAACAACCACGGCGCGTATCCTGGCTAAGGCCCTCAACTGCGTGAAGGGCCCTGCCGCGGAGCCCTGCAACGAGTGCGATTCCTGCCGCGAGATCGGCTTGGGCAATTCCCTCGACGTAATCGAAATTGACGCCGCCTCCAATCGCGGCATCGATCAGATACGAGAGCTGCGCGAGATGGTTCGCTACGCTCCCGCGGGCGGCCGCTATAAAGTGGTGATCCTCGACGAAGCGCACATGCTGACCGATGAAGCCTCAAACGCGCTTCTGAAAACGCTCGAAGAACCTCCGGACAAAGTCATCTTCGTGATGGCCACGACGGAGCCGGAGAATCTTGCGGAGACGATTCGCTCGCGGTCACAGCATTTTCATTTTCGCGCGCTTTCGTTTGCTGAAATTGCGAATGCCCTGGAGCAAATCTGCGCAAAGGAAAATCTGATCGCGGAGCCCGGCGCGATCGGGGTGATGGCTCGCGCCGCCGAGGGAAGTTTGCGCGACGCGCTTTCGCTCCTCGAGCAAGCGCGCGCTTACTGCGGCTCGAACATCACCGACGCGCAGGTGCGTGAACTCCTGGGCGTGGTTCCCGGAGAAATTCTAGACGAGCTGACCGGCGCTATCGAGGCGCGATCCGCCGAACGCGTTCTCGCCCTCGTGCATCGGCTGCTCGCGGAGGGCCAGAACCTGCAGCATTTCTGCCGCGAAGCGATCGGCCACTTCCGCAATCTGCTTGTCGCGCGCGTCTGCGGTGCGGACTCGGATTTGATCGCCGCACCCGCTGACGAGCGGCCGCGATTGAAAAACGCCTCGGAGAATTTCAGTGAAGAGGACCTCACAAGATTCTTTCAGATTCTCCTGAACACCGATGACGACCTTCGCCGCAAGCCCGATGCGCGGCTGCACCTCGAAATGGGTTTGTTGCGCATGGTCAACGCCGCGCGACTCGCGCCACTCGAAGAAATTCTCGCGGAACTTGAAGGTGGCGCTTCGCGAGCAAGCGTGCCGACCCGTGCCTCCAGCGCCCCAGCCGGTGCTTCGGCTGCAGCACGTACGATCGCGCCTGCGGCTTTTTCGGCGGCCACATCGCAGAGTGGGCCGCCAATCACGCCAACAGCGCAGGTAGCTTCTGCGTCGAGCTCGGAGTCCACGACCTCTCCGCCGACAGCACGCGAAAATGCAAACGTTGCGCCCTATCGCCCCAGCGTCCCGCAGAGCGTCATCACTCGGTCCGCAGTGGCGGGCGACGGACTTGCGGAAGCGCAGATCGATTCGATCAAGACCGCGATCCTTTCGCAGGAAAATTTTCTCGGCGAGCTCGTGGGCCACGCCTCCCGCTGGGAGATGAGCGGCGGCGAAGTGCGATTATTTTTTCCGACGGAGAACCGCGCGCTCGCGGAGATGTTGCAGCAGCGCGACCCTATGGAGCGATTGCGCAACGTGGCGAGCCGCATCCTCGGCCAAACGGTGCGCGTCTGTGTTAAACTCGAAGCCGTGCCGATGACGGGGGGACCGTCGAGCGGCACGCGGGAGCTGCGCGCGAAGTTCGAGCAAGATCCAATCGTGCGCGCAATGTTGGAGCGGTTCGGCGGCCAGATTTCCGATGTCAAACGCCGGAGCGAGGAATAGACCATGGAAGTGAAAGCGCTGCAGCAGATTCTCACCCAGTTTCGTCAGATGCAGGAGAACCTGCAAAAACAGGTCGATGTCGTCAACGTCGAAGCCTCGGCAGGCGGTGGCATGGTCACCGTCAAAATGAACGGCCAAAAGCAGCTCACGGAAGTGCGGGTCGATCCCGAAATATTTTCCGGAAAAGATCAGGAATTGCTGCAAGACCTCGTGCGCGCCGCCGTGAATGAAGCGAGCCGCCGCGTGGATGAAGAGCTCTCGAACCAGCTGAAGAGCATAACCGGCGGAATTCCCGGAATGGCCGGCATGAAAATACCCGGCCTGTTTTGAGCCAACGCCTTTGACGCGCTTTTGAAGTAGAACACTACGGGTGATTTCGAACTTCTTGACCCGCCTCCTCTCGTCACGGAAAATCTCTCATGCCTGATTTTGCCGAGCCCGTCGAGCGGCTGATCGACCAACTTAAGCGTCTGCCCGGCATCGGCGCGAAGACCGCGCAGCGCCTGGCGTTCCATATTCTTCGCACGGAGTCTGAAAGCGCGCTGGCTCTCGCCGACGCGATTCGCGACGCGAAGTTGAAGATGCGGTTTTGCTCCGTGTGCAACAACGTTACGGACACAGACCCGTGCCTCTATTGCTCCAGTTCGTCGCGCAATCGCAAAACCATCTGCGTCGTCGAGGAACCCCACAACATCCTGGCCATCGAAAAGACGCGCCAGTATGGAGGCTTGTACCACGTGCTTGGCGGAGCGCTCGCGCCGCTGCGCGGCATCGGTCCCGATCAGTTGCACTTGAAAAACCTGATTGAGCGGCTCAAGGGAGGCGGCGTCGAGGAGATCATCATCGCGACGAATCCGAATGCCGAAGGTGAAGCCACTGCGATGTACCTCTCGAAGCTGCTCAAGCCGCTTGGCGTCCGCGTAACTCGCATTGGTGTTGGGATTCCCGTTGGATCCGACCTCGAATATGCCGACGAAGTCACGATGATGAAAGCCATGGAAGGCCGCCGCGATCTCTAGGCAGGATCTACCTCCAAAGTTTGTCCTACTCGTGCCCCGCGAGGATGTTCGCGGCTATCGTCCGCGCCTTCACAATTTCCTCGCCTGCTTCCTCTTTTCTCCCCATCGCCGAGAGGATCATGCTTCGCGTGGCATGCGCGATCGGGCGATCCGGCGCGATGTCGACGGCCGTCTCCGCTTCGGATAAGGCTTGGTTCATCTGGCCGTCCTTCAGCAATTTCATGGCGAGTTTTTCGTGGGTCAGAGCGGATAACTGCGAAATGTCCACTCGCGCGTGATACGCGAGGATCGAGCCGGCGATGACCGCAGCAGGAGGCAGCCGTCGAAACGGCAGTAGCGGATTGGCCCAGTCCGCTCCCCAATAGGCTCCGGAGATTTCGATACTACTGATGAAGACGGCTCCGCTCACCTGCGCTGGAATGAGCGGCATCGGCAGGCCATTCCTGTCGGCGAACGACGTGGGCAAAGCCTGGCACGGAATTCCGTAATAGGAAACATCCACGACCCCGCCGGCGGAATACGCAAACCAGCAGTCCTTGATTTGGTGCGAGTCGATGTAGTGCTTCAGCGCCAGCAGGCCTTGCCCCCAGTCCACGTTCGAATCACTGAGCGTCCGGTACGTCTTTTCCGGACCGCCCCACAGTTCATTCGAATAGGGGATGTAATTGGGAAACGCGCGAACGGAAGAGACGATGTGGAAAACGATAAGCGCGGCGACAATGACGGCAGTTGAGCGGTGACGCTCGCTGAGCTTCCATGCGCCAAAAGAAACCAAAACGATCAGAAAGGGATACACGGGCAGAAGATGCCGCACGCCGTAGTTGATTCCGGATCCCATCGCCGCGGCGAAATAAATCGCAGAAGGAACAGCAAGAGACAACACCTCGCGCCGGTACCGGCGGCCCCAAACTGGAGCTGCGAGCAAAGCAAGACCGCACAAAAGAAGGAACGCCAAGGTCGACTTAATGACAAAAATGACCGGAAAATAGAACCACTGCGCAGTTGGGTAATACTTCCCGAACAGAGCCGTAGGAATCGCTTCCTGAGCATACCCATTCACGATGCCATATAAATACGGTTCGGGGACCAAGCGCCACTGGGCAATCTTCAGGATGACCCCTGGGCCGGCTATTTTTGTCCCGCGAACGAATTCCGAAAGAGCTGGATTCACTGCCAATCCGGCGGGGCGCGTCGCATAGCGAAATCCGTAAAACGCCCACACGACCGCCCACGCGATGACTACGACGGCTGCGAGGGAAACAACCAGCCGCGACGTCTTCTTCGCCAGGTCTGGAGCAAGCCTTTTCGTGGCTGGATTCGGCTGAGGCAGCAATTCAGTGAGCGAAAGGGCAAACAGCATCGGGAAGAGCAGGATTCCGGAATGCTTGGCGCTTAGGCAGACCCCCGCAGCCAGTCCTGCGCCCAATAGCTTCAATGCCGAAGGCTTTTTCAAGTACAGGTAGAAGGTGCCGACTCCGAGAAACAAGCCTAGGGCGGCGGCGACATCGGTCGTGACCAACGCCCCGTGAGCGATAAAATTCGGATCAAACACGAAGAGAGCCAGCGCAAGGAACGCTGGCCCTGCACCCCACATGGAATTCGCCACCACAAAAAGAGTGAGAGCCAGAGCGATCGTCAGTGTTGCGGCGGCCAGCCTGGCCCTCCACAGCAGTGCGTTCGCATCGTTGGTGTAGAGAAACTCGCGCCCGCTTTCGAATTCCACTGCGTGAAAATAATCATTCGAAATGCTCGGCGTGCGAAGCGGCAACCATAACAGCGGAATTGCGGCTACTAGCTTGACTAAAGGAGGATGCTCGGGATTGATTCCGAAATCGAAATTCTTCCAGTGCCGGTACCCCGCGAAAATATGAGCGGCCTCGTCGTAGGTCTGGGACTGCCGCCGGACAGAAAGCGCCAGCTCTGCGAACATGATAAACAGCAGCAGAACGACTCCGACGACGAGCCGTATGCGAGGCAGTCTATCTGGACTTTGTTTCTTCAGTTGGCCGGGAATGCTGGATGGACGATCCGATGCCTTCTCCGCGATTGTTCGAACCACAAGCATGTTATCGCGCTTCAAGAATGCTGGACGCCATCACGCGCGCTTTCTCGAGCTCCTCGCTTGCCTCGATCCTTCGGCCCATGGTGGACAGAATCAGGCTTCGAGTCCCGTGAGACAGGGGACGGTTCGGTGCCACCGCGATGGCCTCTTCAGCTTCTGCAAGCGCCTCGTCAACCTTCCCCGCCTTTAGCAATCGGGTTGCTAGGTTCTCGTGCGTCAGCGCGGATACTTGCGAGATGTCTACCTTGCCGTCGTAAACCAGAATCGATCCGGCGATTAGCGCGGAGGGGGGCACTTGCTGAAACGGGAGATAGGGATTGCCCCACTGCGATCGCCAATAGGTCCCTGAAACTTCCGTGGAGCTGATGAAGACCGGCCCATCGACCTGCGGCGGGATAATCTGCATCGGGAATTGGACCAAATCTTCAAACGCGACAGGCAGCTTTTTGCACGGGATTCCGTAGTAGGAAACGTTGACAACCAAAACGCTGAAATACGCGAACCAGCAATCCTGGATATGATGCTGGTCGATATATTCCTTCATCGCCCTAAGGCCTTGGCCCCAATCGACGTTCGAATCGGCGAGCACTTTGTGCGTGTTCGCGGGGCCGCCCCACAATTCGTTCGAATAGGGGATGTAGTTCGGGAATGCCCGCAGTGATGACACTGCATGGAAGGCGACAAGAACCGCCACAACGGTAGCCAGCGCTCGGTGCCGCTGCCTCAGATTCCATGCGCCAGCCCCAACCAGGACCATCAGGAATGGGAACACTGGCAGCAGGTGGCGCACTCCGTAGTTGATCCCTGAAATGAGCGCCACGGCGAGATAGACGGCGCAAGGGATCAAAAGGAAGAGGACTTCGCGCCGGTAGGTCTTGTCACGAAGCAGGGCGCTTAGCGGCGCGAGGCAGCACAGTAACAGAAATGCCAGCGTAGACTTAACTACAAAAATCGCAGGGAAATAGAACCACTGTGCATTCGGATAGTATTTGCCGAAAATTACGGTGGGAAGCTCTCCCGGCGAATAAATATCCACGACGCCGTACAAATAAGCCTCCGGAACGATACGCAAGTTGGCAAGGTGCAGTATGAGGGAGGCAGAAGCTCCGGTTCCCATCATCTGTTTTGTGTATTCAGGCAGCGAAGGATTTACGGTTTCCCCCGCGCGCCGCGCCGAGTATCGAAATCCATACATCGACCAGAGCACCACGAGCGAGATCGCCGTGATTGCTGCAAGGGCCCCAGCCTGCCGAACCACTTTCTTGCCAAGTCCCGGACTGAAGCGCTTGGTGGCGGCGTCTCGAAACGGCAGCAACTCGGCGATCGCCAGACAGAACAGCATTGGGTAAATCAAGATCCCGGAGTGCTTCACGCTCAAGCAAAAGCCCGCCGCCAGCCCGGCGCCAACGAGCCTCTGCACGGAGGGCTTTTTCGAAAACCAGTAGAAACTGGCGACACCGAGGAACAGCCCAAGAGTTACGCCAATATCCGTAGTAACGAGAGCTCCGTGGGCAAGGAAGTTAGGATCGAAAGCAAATAGGGCCAGGGCCAAGAATGCAGGACCCGCGCCCCACATGAAATTCGCCACGAGAAATATGGTCACGCCCAGCGCTATTGTCAGGGTGGCGGCAGCAAGCCTGGCTCTCCACAAAAGCGAATTCGCGTCGTTGTCGTAGAGAAACTGGCGCCCAACTTCGTATTCCACTACCCGAAAGTATTCATCAGGAACCGGCGGCATCCGAAGAGGTAGTGACAAGAGAGGAGCCGTGGCAAGAAGCTTGACGAGCGGAGGGTGTTCGGGATTCATGCCGAAATCGGAATTCTTCCAGTAGCGGACTCCAGCAAAAATATGACAGGCTTCGTCAAACGTCTGGGATTGGTGGCGGACGGACAGCGCAAGTTCCACTGCCATCACTGCCAGCAGCAGCACGACGCCGACCGCAATGCGCACGCGACTCGACACAAGTGGCCGGGGATTCGTCATGATTTCAAGAGGGACGAGGAGGAAACTCTCTACGCGCCTCTCTAAACGCTAACATGCCGGCAACCGGTTGTTGGGAGGGACGCGGGGGCATGTTTCCTGGGCGGAACTGCGGAACTCGGCGGCGTACGCGGATTTTGAGCGGATTTTGGGCCTGTTCGTCGGCTCGACATGCCGCACAACCTGTTGAAGATGGTAGAGTAGTTAGGCGAAGGACTATCCCTTGGAAACTGAACAGCAGAAGAGGCTGCGAGGGGCGCGGCGCGCTGTCGTCAAACTCGGCACCGGTATTGTGACCGACGGGGCCGGGCGGTTCAACGCCACTCATCTCGAGCCCGTGGCGCGCACGATCGCGCAGCTAAAACAGGACGGGCGCCAGTTCGTGCTCGTGTCCTCGGGTGCCGTCGGCCTCGGGCGCGGACGGCTCGGTCTGCATCGCGACCGGCTGAATGACATGGTGATGCGCCAGGCGTGCGCAGCTGTGGGTCAAAGCCTGCTCATGCACGAATATGAAAAGCTTTTTCAGGCGCATGGGATTCAATTGGCTCAAGTGTTGCTCACCGAAGGCGACTTTGTCGACCGCAGCCGGTATTCGAATCTCCGCCAAACGATGGAGGCCCTGCTGAAGCTCGGCGTCCTGCCCGTCGTCAACGAAAACGACACGGTTTCCACCGCCGAGCTCGACTACCTGAACATTCGCGCGGGCGAGCGGATCTTCAGCGACAACGACCGTCTGGCGGGGCTGGTGACCAGCCACATCGACGCCGACGTGCTGGTTTTGCTCACCGACGTGGACGGCCTGATGCAGGTGGCTCCAGGCGTGGCAAAAACAGCGGGTGCGGCGGTAATTCCGCTGGTGGAGGAGATCACTCCGGAGATTAAGGCCCTTGCGCTCGGCCCTTCCGAAGGTGGGCGCGGGGGGATGCTAACCAAGCTCGAGGCCGCAGAAATTGCAATGCGTGCTGGCGGTGTCGCGGTAATTGCGAACGGCGGAAAGCCAGATACGCTGAGCCGAATATTCGCCGGGGAGCAGACCGGCACCGTGTTTTTGTCGAAAACGCGGATGGCGGGAAAACGGCGATGGATCGCATATGCAGCAGGCGTCCGCGGGCGCGTCGTCGTCAATGCGGGAGCACGCGAAGCACTCACTGGCGGCAAGGCGAGCCTGTTGGCTTCGGGGATCGTGGGGGTTGAAGGCGAGTTCGATGCTGCCGAAGTTGTAAGCATCGTTGATGCGGAGGGATTCGAATTCGCGCGGGGAATTTCCGATTATTCTCGCAGCGATGTACAGGGCATGATCGGCAATGGTTCGAACGGCACTACTGGCGCCCGCGGACTGGGCAAACGTGCAACAGTGCTCGCAAAGCGCGATAATATTGTTTTACTGGACCGCAAATGAGCGTCGTGCAAAAACAACTCGAAGCTGCCGATATCCACCAGCTCATCCGGCGCGCGCGCCGCGCCGCGCATGTCTTGGCGACTCTTTCGGGCGAGCATCGAAACGACGCACTAACCGCCGCGGCCAATGCGATTGAAGCGCGTGCCGGCGAAATCCTGGCTGCCAACGAAAAAGATTGCGCGGCCGCTCAACAGGCTGTCGAGCGAGGGGATCTCTCTCGCGCGATGTTTGCCCGTCTGCGAACCACCGAGCGAGGAATCGCCGAAATGGCAGCACGAGTCCGTGATGTCGCGCGGCTGCCCGACCCATTGCACCGGCGCCTCTCCACGACGGAGCTGGACGACGACCTCGTTCTTCACAAGGAAACGTGCCCGCTGGGTGTCGTCGGAGTCGTGTTTGAATCTCGGCCGGACGTGGTGCCTCAGGTTTCCTCCCTGGCTTTAAAGTCCGGCAATGCCGTGTGCCTTAAGGGCGGTGCCGAAGCTGCCGAAACCAATGCGGCACTAGTTTCCACCTGGCTTGATGCTCTGTCGGCTTTTCCATTTATCCCGGCCGATTCGGTGGTCCTGATTCATACGCGCGAGGACGTAGCGCAGATTCTAACCCTGCATGACGAGATTGATTTGATCGTGCCTCGCGGGTCGAACGAATTTGTCCGCTACGTCACGGAGAACAGCCGAATCCCCGTCCTGGGCCACGGCGAAGGCATCTGCCACGTGTACGTGCACAATGACGCAGATTTACAAAAGGCGATCGACGTGGCATTCGATTCCAAAGTTCAATATCCCGCAGTGTGCAACGCGATGGAGACATTGCTCGTCCACAAGGACATTGCGCCCGTCTTTCTGCCCCGGATGATTGCGGAATTCCGCAAGGCCAAGGTGGAGGTGCGCGGCTGCCCCAAGACCAGGGAAATCGCGGAGAATCCGGAAGTAGTTCCCGCCACGGAGGAAGACTGGAAAAAGGAATACTCTGACCTGATCGTGTCCGTCAAGGTCGTGGACGGAGTCCACGAAGCGATCGAGCACATCAACCGGTACGGCTCGCGGCACACGGAGTCGATCGTGACAGAGAGTCATGACGTCGCGGCCCGCTTCATGGAATTTGTGGACGCGGCCAATGTTTTTCAGAATGCCTCAACGCGGTTTTCTGACGGCTTCCGCTATGGCCTGGGCGCGGAAGTCGGCATCAGCACGGGAAAACTGCACGCCCGCGGCCCTGTTGGCCTCGAAGGACTTACGATCTACAAGTACAAGCTGTTTGGCAAAGGGCAAACGGTCGCGAGCTACACCAAGGGCCAGCGAACCTTCAAACATCGTCCGACTGAAAGCTAAGCCAGTCGGATAGTGCAACTGCCGAAAAACCCCCAACGATTTGCGCGGCGAGAAACGCGGGAACATCCGCCGGCCGGATGCCGGCAAACGTGTCACTCAATGAGCGCGCGATCGTGACGGCGGGATTAGCGAACGAAGTGGACGCCGTAAACCAATAAGCGGCCACAATGTATCCCGCTACGGCAAGGGCGAGTTGCCCTGGCGCGAATCGCGCGCAGATCCGGATTGTGAGGAGCAATCCGAACGTCGCTACGAACTCGCTGAACCATTGCGGCGCGCCAGTTCGCGCGTGATGCGAAATGGAAAATGCCGGTAGCGCAAACATGAGATTCGCGCACGCCGCACCCGCGATTCCCCCAGAAATTTGAGCCAGAATGTAGAATTGCGCATCCTTCCACGAAATCCCTCGCCGCAATGCCTCGGCCATCGACACAACGGGATTCAGGTGCGCGCCGGAAATCGGCAGGAATACAAAGATGAGCGTCGCGAGTGCGGCACCGGTCGCGAGCGTATTTGCGAGCAAAGCGATGGCGACATTTCCGCCTGAAAGACGCTCGCCCATAATCCCGGAGCCAACAACGGCGGCGACGAGAAAGCCGGTCCCGATGAACTCGGCCGCAACGCGCCTGGACAGTGAAAAGTTCACTGCCGCCCTATCCGGTCAATCTCTTTTTGGATGGCGAGCTGGCTCAGCGTGGTAAAAGGCAGCGACAGGAAAAGCGAAATTCTGCGGTCGAGGATCAGGAACGCTTCGCGAAACGCGCGCTCGATCACTTCCGGCGATCCTTCGGCCGCGCCAGGGTCAGGAACGCCCCAGTGAGCCGTCATCGGCTGGCCCGGCCAGACTGGGCAACCCTCAGCGGCAGCGTGGTCGCAAACCGTGAAGACAAAATCCATCTGCGGCGTTCCTGGTTTTGCAAATTCGTCCCAGCTTTTGCTCCGAAGGCCTTCAATTGGCAAACGAGCGGCCTGAATTTGGCGGAGCGCTTCGGGCCGCACCCGTCCGCTCGCATGGCTCCCGGCGCTATGGGCAGTAAAAGTGGGCCGTCCCTTATGATTTAGAAGGGCTTCAGCCATGATCGAGCGCGCAGAATTTCCAGTGCACAAGAAAAGGACGTTGTAGCGTTTCTCCACCTAATTTCCTTCCACAGCAGCGCCGAAATTCACTGAGCGGCGGGAGTGCAGCAGTCCGGGCCTGTGCAGCAGTCCGGCGGGTGGCATGCCTCCGCTACAGGTTTTTCGGGAAGGTTGTCCTCCAGGACGACGAAGACTTCCCATTCGTTGCCGTCTGGATCGCGAACCCAAGTTTTATCCTGCAGCGCATAGCAGCAATCCGTTTTCATCTCATCTCGGGTGAACAGGCCTCGCTCGTGCCACAGCTGCCGCGTAGCGAGGACATCGGCCGTCGATTCGACTTGGATCCCCAAGTGAGACAAGGCGCCCCGCTCGAAATTGGCTGCTTCGTTCAAGGTGAAATTCAGCGGCGGATTCGCAACATCAAACTTGGCATAGCCTGTTCGAACCTTGCATGGCTCGATGCCAAATAGTTGCCGATAGAATTTCGTGCTGGCCGCAACGTCTTTCACTCGGATCGCGATGTGCGCCTTCAGCGTTTTGACTGACTCTGTCGCCATGGGTTCCTCCTGGCTCTGACATATATGCTTTAACATATGTGTTAAGTTTATCCCGAATTGCTCATATCTGTCAAGCCATATATACTGCAGCCATGCCCGCGAAGACAAAATCATTTCCACTCGATCTTCTCTTTCGCGCGCTCGCCGATCCCACGCGCCTTCGTCTGCTGAACCTTGTCGCCGACAAGGAGATTTGCGTCTGCTACTTCGTCGGCATCCTCGGAATGAGCCAGCCGAAAATCTCCCGCCACCTGGCTTATCTTCGTCGCGCGGGGATCGTCGCTGCACGGCGCCAGGGCAGGTGGATGCACTATCGCCTTCTCATGCCATCCGATGAAGCGGCTGCCGCGATTTTGCAGGAAACGTTGGCGCACTTGCGCCAGCGGCCAGATATGCAAAGAGATCTGACGAAGCTTACTGCGGCGTGTTGCAATCCTGGTCTTGCGGAATTGCCCCGCCAGGCTCCGCAGCCTTCGCCGCTGACGGCGACCACGAGCTAGGATCGACCACAGACATCTGACTTCGAACGAAAATAGCTCGCTCTTCGAATTTTCAGTATTTTCCTGTATGCCATACCGCATTCATGGTAGATTCCCTGCGGGTGCCCAGCCCTCAACCCCCTAACGAAAAGTTTTTAGCAGAATTGTGATGGTCGGCGGCCGTCTGGATGCAGGATGGACGTCGCGGGCAGATCACACGTGATTGTGCCTCCGCTCGGATCGAGCAATCGCCGACGCGGGCGTAACTATTACGAAATCCGGGACCTCCGTTGCTCGACGCCAGTCTGGCAGGGTGTTACGCTTCGAAATTGAACGCGCGGAGACCTGAAGTGGCCGAATCAAATCTTCATCAGGAACAAGAACCCCAAAAGCGGCGCACGACCCGAATTGTCCAGGCCGTGCCACTCACAGTAATAGGCGTCGATGCGCTGGGGCGGCCCTTTCAGGAACGCACATCCACGCTGACCATAAATTGCCAGGGCTGCCGCTACCAATCCAAACATTACGTCCTGAAGAATATGTGGGTGACCCTCGAAGTCCCTCATAACGAGCCGGGCCAAGAGGCGCGCACCGTCCGCGCCCGCGTCACATGGATTCAGCGGCCACGAACGGTCCGCGAGTTATTCCAAATTGGCGTGGAACTTGAGGTTTCAGGAAACGTTTGGGGAATTGCTTTTCCGCCAGCCGATTGGTTTCCCTTCCCCGAGTCCGGGAAGAATCTTGAAATTGCGCCGCCGCCGGAAACTGCAGACGGGGCGTCCGAAACCCAGGACTGGGCGGCTGAAGACGTCCCCGCCGCGCGCGCAGCCGAACCCCCTGAGAATAATGTCCGCGTGCTCCCCATCCCGGGCGGCGGCGACCCATCGATGCAACTGGCCAGACAATTGGCGCGGCTGGTTTCCGAGGCCAAGCAACAGATTCAGAGCGCGGCACGTGAGAACGCGCATGAGGCGGTCGCCACCGAGACGCGCTCGCTGCTAAGCGAACTGCACGCCCAATTGATGGATGCAGCGCAAAAGGCGGCGGCTGCCGCCGTCTCGGCGCGACTCGAAGACACGCAACAGGAAATCCTGGAACAAAGGCAGAAGGATCGGGAAGCCGCCCTGTGGGCGCTGCGCGAGGAAATGTCGCGCGAACTGACCCAGCGGATAACCGAAGCCCGGCAGCAACTGGACGTCCAGCTGGCCGAACTGGAGCACGCACGGCAGGGCGATTTTGAGCTGCGGATTCAGAATCAGCTTCAGGCAGCCATACAGAAAGTGGAAAGCGCGACCAAAGCCCTGGGAGCAACCGAGAATGAGGTTCGGGTCGCGGTGGAGCAGATGCGGCTTAGCTCAGAGCAGGCCGCGACAGACGAACTCCGCCGATGGCAGGAGCAGATGGACCAGCGCTCCGCGGATGCCCAGGCGCGCCTTGCGCAGATGGATCAGGCGGCCAAAAGCTTGAAAGAACAAATCGCCGCCGCGGCAGCGATTGGGGAAGCGGGGTGGCGTGGGGTTCTCGATGCCGACATCGAATCCGCGACCGAACGGTGGCGCGAAAGAACGGAGACGCTGATCGAGGACGCGTCCCGGCTTGCGGCCCAGCGGTTCGGGAAAAACGCCGAGGCTGTTGGGCGGCAGATCGAAGAACACCTCCTGGAACGGATCAACGCCATCGGCGACACGCAGTCCCAGGTTGCCGCCGAAGTAGAGAACTTGCTGAGCATGCTGCGCGCTGCGATGAACCAGGAAGTCGCCCGGGGTGAAGCGATGTATTCGCAGTCGCAACAGTCTGCCGCGCAACTGGAGGCGAAACACGTTGAGTTTTCAGCCCGCCTCGATGCGGCGTCCGAGAATCTGGCGCAGCGCAACCAAGCGATCCTCGAAGCGCAAACCGCCGAGTTAAACCGCCAGGCAGAGTCGATCGTGGCCGGGATGGCCGAGCGCCTCCAATCCGTCCTCGAAACCTCAGGCCACGAAACGATGGACCGGCTGGTGGGCGAACTCGATCAGCGGCTCGCGCCTCAGCTGGCCCACGTGACAGAAGCGACTGCCAAGCTCGCGTTCGACCGCGACCACGCAGAGCAGGCCCTGGCCGACCACCAGGAACGCGTCTGGAAGGCCTCCGACCGCAACCTGCAGGACACGGTGGCGCGCGGCAAGGAACTGCTCGCGCAGATCGAGACGGAGTTCGGGGAATCGGCGCGCGGAGCGATCACCAGATTGCTGAGCGAGCTCGAGAGCAAGGCCACCGAAACGACGCAAGGTACGTTCGAGGCACTCTTCAAAACCTCCGATTGGTACGAGAAAAAAGTTCAGAACCAGATGCAAACGACGCTTCAGAAGGGAACGGACCAGGCCGCGGCGCACTTACGGGAAAAAGCCGCGGAAATGTCCGGCGTGTTCGCCCGGGAACTCGACCACTGCAGCCGAAGCTATGTCGAACATGCGCAGAGCCAGATTCAAGAAAGCGCCGCCGAAGCCGCTGAGCGGATTTCTCAGCAAATCGCGCAACTGGGCGATGCCGCGGCTACGAATTTCCAGGAGCGAACCGGGCAACTTGGACAGCAGCAATTCGAATTGTACGCGTCCAAGGCAAAAGCTGCGTTCGAGCAAAACACCGCGCTCATGGAAAACAGCATCGCGCAGGTTCGCTCGAAGCTCGAAAATGAGGCGCGCGGCTTCGCTATGGAGTTCCAGCGGGCTTTATCGCAGCACGTGCAACAGACCCTGGCGCAGGGCATGAGGGAGTTGGCGTCTCAGATCGATCAGGCCAAGGCCAGCTTTATAAATGAATCTCAAGCACTAGAACGCCAGTACCGGATGTCGCTCCAGCCCTTGGCGAACGCCGCCATGGAAGAGCATAAGAAACGGCTCGACAATGCGTCGAACTCCTGGCTGCTGACCACAGTATCGAAGCTGAATCAGCAATCCGAGACCCTGATCGAATCCCTGGTCCAAGCTACCGAGAAGAAACTGAAGGCCGTCTGCAGCACCGTCATATCCGAGATGGGCGCCACGCTGCGGCAGCGGCTCACTGGCATCGCGGTGCCGCCTAAGCCACCGGAAGGACAGACGTAGAGGGTTGGGCGCTTAGCCGCTTATTTGCTTCCGTATTCGATTTCTCCGGAAAAATTCCTCGACACATTCTCGTTAGTCACCCTTCCCCTGGTTAGGCGCTCCTCCTGGCTGAGAGCACTTAAGCAATCTTCTTTCTCGCCCTGCCGAGGCTTGCGTCGAAGTATATCGGGCTGGAGGAATCCAGGCTACGAGGAGGGCGACCTCTTTAGTTTTCGATGCAAAACTCGTGCAGATGGGCATTCTTGCCGCTACAGTTCAAAGGCCGCAGCGGACCAACAACTTTTTCAACATCTTAATAAACGGCATTGCGTTGCCGGTTTATGGTGAGTAAATGGGCCTAAAAGGGCTTCCCAAAATCGAGTTGCATCTCCATCTGGACTGCTCGCTCAGCTATCAATGCGTCTCCAGGCTCGCTCCTTCTGTCAGCTGCGAGGAGTACGAACGCGAATACATCGCCCCCGCTCGGTGCGCGAATCTTGCAGATTTTCTCACGCGTTCGCGCATGGGATTTCAGCTGATGCAAACAGAAGAGGCGCTGGAGCTGGTGACCGAGGATGTATTCCGGCAGCTTGTCGACGATGGCGTGATCTATGCAGAAATACGATTCGCGCCGCTGCTGCATACCGAGCGGGGCATGGGGCCTGAGCGTGTCATCTCCGTGGTGGAGCGCACCGTCGATCGGCTCAGCGATGCTACCGGCATGCAGGCCGGAGTGATTCTCTGCACGTTGAGGCACTTCACCGGGGCGCAGAGCATGCTCACCGCGAAGCTCGTCAAGGAATTTCATGGCAGCCGGGTCGTGGCGTTGGATATTGCCGGGGATGAAGCGGGGTTTCCTTTAGACTCTCACATCGCAGCGTACCGCTATGCGCGCGAGCAAGGCCTCTTCCGCACCGCACACGCCGGTGAAGCGTTAGGGCCGGAGAGCGTCTGGGAGACCCTTCGCGTGCTCGAGCCTCAACGCATCGGTCACGGAACGCGCAGCATCGAAGATCCACAACTCGTCGAGCAGCTCCGGCGCCAGCGAATTCACCTGGAACTGTGCCCCTCAGCCAATGTCCAGATCATCCGCTCCATTGGCAGCATGGAGGAACATCCGATTGACCGGCTGTATCGCGCCGGCGTCTCGCTCAACGTGAATACCGATAGCCGCATGCTGACTCCAACGACGATGACGAGGGAGTACGAAGCACTCAGCCGCGTATTTCAGTGGGGAGAGCAAGAATTCCTCCGCGCAAATCTTATGGGCCTGGAAGCAGCTTTCGCCGATGGCGGCGTGAAGCAGCAACTCAAGGCGCGTCTCTTGGCCGCCTATCCTGAGACTGTCCCTCCGTCACCCGCGCCAAGAATGATTTGACCGGCGCGCTTTCGGTTATGCCGACACATGCCTGTATAATGTCTCGATGCCGAACCGCGCTTACGCGAGCGTTTGGGTGCGCGACTTCCGCGAGGAGAACATGCTCTCACACTTGGAGCATTTCCTCGCTACGGTGCCGCTGTCTGCTACTCCGCCGGGATTCACGGGTTTGACGATTCGGGCCGTCGACTTCACCGAAACGCCGCTCGAGGAACAGGACTTGCGGGGCTACCTGACGACGCCTGCCGAAATTATCGAACTTGCGCGGGAACACAATTCCAGCGATGTCTCCTATGAGGTTGCGGCTCGGTGGGACCTATGGGTTCGAGACGTGGAAACCGCCAGCTGGAAGAAAAAGCCTGAGGGTTTGGACCTCGTCTGCTACGGCCCGGAGTACGACAGCGGCGCGTTCGCCGAGTCAGGTCATTTCATGGCCGACCTCGGCTTCGAGCACCTTTTCACCGGGCACGCCAGCCTGCTCGCGGGAGAAAACAACCGGGTCGCGCAGCCGCAACATCCGGAAGAGGCGCACTTTCTGATGTGGATGTCGCAGCCGCAAAATTTGCGCGAATATCAGGAGAAAACAAGAGAGAATATTCAGAAGCTGATGGGGTGGATGCGCGCGGTGGAAGAGGCCCTGCCTGTCGAGCGTTTCCGCCTTTGGTCCGAGGGGGAGGAAAACTTTGAAGCGCGGCTCGATGAAATTCTGGCTGTCCGTTAGCTGGGTGCTGGCTGCGACAGCCCCCTGCATCTCGGGCGCGCGATCGGCGTCTGGCGCACCTCAAGACGCAGCGCATCGCAACAACGAAACGCTGCTGGCGGGTCTGCGGCCCGGCCGGGACGCCCTGGCGGCGGCTGAAAAACGCTTCAAAACCAAGAGTCTCTCCGAGGAACCAAACTCAGGAACCAAGGAATGGCGCGACGATTGTTCCGGCCGATCGATCCGCCTGGAACTGAACGCCAAATCCGTAATTCAAAGCGTGACGATCACAACGCTTGGCGCCCAAGAAGGAAAGTGCAGCGACCGGCGCCCCGACTTTCTGGACCCCAAGAATTGGGTGACCGGTATGGGCCTCCGCATGGGCGATTCGCAGGACCGCGTCGCTGGGCTTTATGGTGAGCCGAACTCCAGCGGACCTGCATCTAAAAACGGACAGGAGCTGGAGCTGATGTATTACCAGTTTGACTGGGCAGGTTCCGATGTTCCCCAGGTAATGGAAGTACTGTGCGCGCGGGATACCGGCCGCGTCGTCGAAATCACGCTGGCGTTCCCGAGCTTGTAGTGAACTCGTTCATGCGGATCCGAGCTTCTCGCGCGTTCACCTTAGTGTGGGCCATGGGGGCGCTACTCGCTGGATGCCATTCAGCTCAGCCATCGGCGCCGCCTGTTGATTCCGTCGCTGCAACAACCGCAAGCGAAGCAGAAGAAGCGCAGAGAATTGCGGATGCCGCCCTGGGAAAGCAGGCCGAAATTCTCGACCGGGGCGACCTTGCGCGGAACGGGCAGGAGCAGCTATTGGTTATCAACCGGTATAGCGCGGGACCCAAGAATGAGTCCGCTGCTCGAATCACACGTGCAGCCGTTCTTGAAAAGAGCGATGGCAAATGGCGTGAGATTTTCCGCTGCGATGAGCATTTGAAGAATCCTTATGGATATCTGGCCGCTGCAGCCACCACAGTCACGGGTTGGGATCTTGGCGTTGGCCGCGACTCGGGCGGGATGTTTGAGATGGACTTCACTCCTGCGGCTGACCTGCACACGGCTGAACGGAAGGAACTAAAGAGACCGACCTTCGTTGTACGTTGGAACACGAAAGCGAATCGCTATCAGGCATACGACCGGTCTCAAAAGCGATACTTGAAAGAGACCACGGCGCTGGAAATGCCGGAATCAAATCTCAAATGAGCGCAGCCGCAAACACACTGGCCGGACCCGTACCAAAAACCGCGCAGAGGCGCGTCTCGGGATGGGCGCAGCTTGCCCGCCTGCTTCCCTACGTTTCGCGGCACAAACTGGAAGTTCTCATCGGCTTCATCACGCAGGCCGGGATGGGAATTACCGGGACGCTCCTTCCGTTGATTCTTGGCGTCATCACCGATTGCATACAGGGCGCAAAAGTTCCGTTGGCCCAACTTGGCCGGCTGGCGCAACTTTCGCTCGGCTTCCTGCTCCCCTATTACCAACCGAAGAGCGCCCATACGCTCGCCGTCTTCTGCTCGGCGCTCGTGGTTATTTGCGCCGTACAGGGAGTTTTTTCCTACGCTACACGGCAAATCCTGATCGGACTTTCGCGCGACATCGAATACGACCTGCGAAACGACCTGCTCGCCAAGCTGGTAGTGATGGAGCCGGAGTTCTACGTTCGCAACCGCACGGGCGAATTAATGTCGCGGTGCACCAACGATTTGAACTCGGTGCGCATGGTCCTCGGCCCCGGAATCATGTACAGCGCGAACACGATTGCGACGATGGTCCTCGCCGTTGTGCTGATGTTCTGGATTTCGGCGCGGCTCAGCGTGTACGTGTTGCTGCCTGTTCCGGTGGTAGCGGTCTCCGTGTGGGTCTTCGGCCGGAAAATCCATGCTCTCTACGGAAAAATCCAAGCGTCGCTCGCCGTGCTCTCCGCAAAGGCGCAAGAGAATCTGGCCGGTGTCCGCGTGGTACGGGCCTACGGACAGGAGGATGCCGAGATTCGCGGCTTTGACGGGCCGAACCGCGAATACATCGACCGCAACCTGCGGCTCATCTATTTCTGGAGCCTGTTCATGCCTTTGCTGCAGTTGCTGTTTGGCCTGACGTTTGTCCTCGTGCTCTGGCAAGGAGGGCCTCTCGTCATCACGAGCCGGATCAGCCTGGGCGAACTGATTGCCTTCTATACGTTCATGACGCGGCTCATTTTCCCCATGATCGCCCTCGGATTCGTGACCAACATTTTTCAGCGCGGCGGAGCTTCGATGGGCCGGCTGAACTACATCCTGGATTCTGAGCCTTCCATCAATGACTTGACGGCCCGCGAAAACCTTGGCGAAATCCGCGGCGATGTCGAGTTCCGAAATCTGACCTTTACATATCCGACGGTCCGCAACGAAACCGACGGAACAAAATCGAATGGCTCGGCAGCCATCAATAAGCCGGTGTTGCAGGATATTTCGCTACGCGTTCCGGCCGGATCTACCCTTGCCATCGTCGGCCCCACCGGAAGCGGAAAATCCACATTGGCGGCGCTCATCGCGAGGTTGTGGGAAGCTCCACCGGGAACTTTGCTGATTGATGGCCGGCCAATCCGGGAATGGCCGCTCCAGGTGTTGCGCCGCGCCGTCGGCTTCGTGCCGCAGGACACTTTTCTGTTCAGCGAGACGCTGCGCGAGAACGTGGCGTTTGGGGTCGGCGCTGCGACGGACGAACAGGTTTGCGAGGCTGCCGACGTGGCTAGCATTGCGGCGGAAATCAACGAATTCCCGGCCCAATTCAAAACGATGGTCGGAGAACGCGGCATAACCCTCTCCGGCGGCCAGAAGCAGCGCACCGCCATCGCCCGCGCCGTGATTCGCGATCCGAAAATTCTTATTCTGGACGACTCGCTCTCCAGTGTGGATACAGGGACCGAGGAGCGCATCCTGCGCCGCCTTGACGTCATTCTGCGCGGGCGCACGACGATTCTGATTTCGCATCGCATCTCGACGGTGCAGCACGCCGATCAAATCGTCGTGTTGCGCGACGGGCGGATCGTCGAGCGCGGCACGCACGCGGAACTGCTGGAACGCGGTGGATACTACGCTGATTTGTATCAGAAACAATTGCTCGAGGAAGAGTTGGAACGGGAATGAGCGACTTCCGCGAAGAGGAAGCCCTAGGCAAAGCATACGACTCGCAGCTTATGCGGCGGCTGATGACCTATCTGCGGCCGTACAAGTGGAGTGTTGTCTTTGCCGTCGTGCTTACGCTTGCGGTCGGTCCGCTCGAAGTGGTGGGACCCTATTTATTCGGGTGGGGCGTTGACAAGTACATCGTCCCCGGGGCAAGCGGCGCGCTGGCGGCTTCCGAAGCGATACGCGGGGTTAGCCTCGTTTCGCTCGGTTTCCTCGCTGCTCTCCTGTTTAGCTTTGCTGTGCAATATCTCCAGGTTCGCATCATGCAGAACGTCGGGCAGCAGACGCTCTACGATCTGCGCAAAGAGATTTTTGAGCGGCTGCAACGCTTGCCGATGAGCTTCTTCGATCGCAGCCCCGTGGGACGGCTCGTTACTCGCGTCACGACCGACGTGGACGCGCTGAATGACCTTTTCGCTGCCGGGATCGCGGCGATGGCCAACGATGCCGTAGTGTTGCTGTGTATCGGCGCGGTGATGATGGTCATGAACTGGCGGCTCGCGCTGGCGACGTTCGCGGTGCTGCCGCTGATCATGATTTCCACCTGGATTTTCCGCGAACGCGTGCGCGACGCCAATCGGCGCATTCGCACGGCCATCGCGCGCATTAACGCCTTTCTGCAAGAGCACATCAGCGGCATGAGCGTGGTGCAACTGTTCAACCGGGAGCGCAAATCGCAGGATCAGTTTGCTGAGCTCAATCGCATCCACATGGAAGCTTACAAGGACGCGATCACCGCCTTTGCTGTGTTTTTCCCGGCTGTCGAGCTCTTCAGCACGGCGGCGATCGCCGTTGTCTTCTGGTACGGGGGACTCCGCTCCTTGGTTGGCTTGGTCGAGGTCGGCGTACTGATCACCTTCATGCAGTACGCACAGCGCTTTTTCCGCCCCATCCAGGATTTGAGCGAAAAATTCAACATTCTGCAGTCGGCGATGGCCGCCTGCGAGCGAATTTTCAAGCTGCTCGACGAGCCACTCCCCGCGCCGCCCGCCGAAACGCCCCTCCCGCTTTCGGAGCCGCGCGGCGACATCGAATTTCGCAATGTGTGGTTCGCCTATCACGGCGGCGCGAACCCTCGCGAGGAAGACTGGGTCCTGCGGGACGTTTCCTTCCACATCGCGCCGGGGCAAACGCTCGCGATCGTAGGCCACACGGGTGCCGGGAAAACCACATTGATCCAGCTGCTTTTGCGCTTCTACGAAATTCAACGCGGGCAGATTTTGCTTGATGGAGTGGACATTCGGCGCTATGACGTGCATCAGTTGCGCCGGCAATTCGGCATTGTGTTGCAGGATCCGTTCCTCTTCACCGGCACCCTCGACTCCAATGTCCGCCTCGGCGATGAGCAGATGAGCCGTGCCCGCGTCGAGGCCGCATTGCGCGAGGTGGGGCTCGGTTCCTTGCTAGCCTCTTTGCCGGAGGGAATTGCAACGAACGTCAGCGAGCGCGGCTCCACGTTCTCCGTCGGGCAGCGCCAGCTCGTCAGCTTCGCGCGCGCGCTGGCCTACAATCCCCGCTTCATGATCCTCGACGAAGCCACGTCCAGCGTGGACACGAAGACTGAGATCCTAATACGCGAGGCGCTCGACCGCCTGCTCGAGGGCCGCACCGCCCTCGTTATCGCGCACCGCCTGAGCACCATTCAGCACGCTGACCGCATCCTTGTCTTCCACAAAGGAAAACTGCGCGAGCAAGGCTCCCACCAGCAATTGCTCGCCCTGCGCGGAATCTACTACCGTCTGTACCAGCTCCAGTACAAGGACCAAGAGATACGCGCCACCTTTGCTCCCGCGGAAAGCGAAGCGGGCACGTCTGTCCCCGGCAATGACTAGGCGTTTGGCTTGATCTTCGCGAAGCGATGCCTCCCACACAGATTTTGATTTCTGCCGGCGAAGCGTCCGGCGATATGTACGCCGCGCGCCTTGCCACGGCGCTACGGGCGCGCGCAGACGTTGAGCTCTTCGGCATGGGCGGGAAGCACATGCGAGAAGCCGGGGTCGAACTCGTCGCCGACTGCTCCGAAGTTTCCTTGGTAGGCATCGTGGAAATCGCGAAAAAGCTGCCTGCCCTCAACCGGGTGTGGAAGCGCCTGCTCAGCGAAGCCGCCCGTCGGAAGCCAGCGCTCGCGATCCTCACCGACTTTCCCGGCTTCCATTTGCGTTTGGCGCGCGAACTAAAACGTCGCCGAGTCCGGAACGTCTACTACGTGTGTCCCCAGTTCTGGGCCTGGAGGCCATGGCGAGTAAACCTGGTAAGGCGGAGGTTCGCCCGTGGGCTTTGTATTTTCCCGTTTGAGGAGGAATGGTACCGCGCGCGCGGTGTGAAGGCCGACTTCATCGGCCACCCGCTAGTAGGAAACGTGACTGCCAAGAAAACGCGCGAGGAGTTTGCCGCCGCCTGTGGGTTGGATGCGAGCAAGCCGATTGTGACGCTCCTGCCCGGCAGCCGCTCAGGAGAAATCGGCCATCACATGCCGCGCCTGATGCAGGCCTGCCGTCTGATTCAAAAGGAGCGCGCCGTGCAATTCGTCCTCGCCCTGGCGCAAGGAGCGAACCATTCTCAAATTTCGTCGCATCTATTCAGTGACGTGCCCGTACGTGTTGTAGAGGACGGGAGCTACGACGCCTTGGCGGCCGCGGACATTTCCATCGTTTCCAGCGGCACAGCGACCGTCGAAGCCGCGCTCCTGGATGCGCCGATGACCGTGATCTATCGCCTAGCGCCGCTGACTGCCGGGATCGCCCGGCTGCTGGTCCGCACGCCTATGTTTGCCATGGTCAATCTGATCGCGGGCAGGCAGGTTGTGCCGGAACTTGTGCAGACTGGTTTCACTCCCGAACGGCTGGCTAGCGAAGCGGTACGCCTGCTCGATTCCCCTGGGGCGCGCGCGGAGATGCGCCAGGGTTTGGCTGAAGTTCGCGCAAAACTTGGCCCGCCAGGAGCGGTCGAACGAGCGGCCGACCTCATTGCCGGCATGTTGACAGAGGCCGGAACGTAGAGCGTTCGATTTTGCGGAAAAGTTTGTTAGCAATAAGGATTGCGCGACCACGACGGGCTGGCAACTTACCAGCCCGAGTTGGTATCCTATTCTGTTAGATGACCTCCGCCGAAGAGAAAGGCGCCTCGATCTGATGTCGAATCTCCGCTTCCTGGCTGTGCTAATGGGGCTTGTGGGCCTTGCTGCGCCCGGCTGGGCTCAATCTCCGGGTGCGCCCGAAGGCCCTGGCCGTGCTGTGGCGCCTGTCCAGACGGCGCCCACTGCCGTGTTCCGCGCGACCCACTACGAAGTTCGCGCGTCGCTTGATGCGGTCGGCCAGGTCATGAACGCACAGGCCAAGGTCGATTTCGCTGCCAGCGAGAGCGCTCGGGTCGTCGACGTGGAGCTCAATCAAAACCTGCACGTCAATTCCGTCCGCGATGGAGCCGGCAAGCCCGTTAGCTTCGACCGGGACGACAATTCCGGGTTGAAATTGCATCTCACTCTAGCTGACATTGTCCCGACCGGCGGAAAGGTTACCCTGCTTTTCGATTACAACGGCCCGCTGTCGAGCCGCGTGGTCGATCCTTCACAGGGCATGCGGCTCGCCTACATGGGCAAAGACGGCGGCTACCTATTGCTGCCGGCACGGTGGTTCCCCCTCACCGATTATCCCTCGAACCGCTACACAGGAATATTTCAAATCGAAGTGCCGGGCAACATGGTGGTGGTCGGCACAGGAACGTCCGCAGGCGCGCCAGCTTCAGTGACTCCGCGGCCCACTGCCAATACGAGCTCGGTGCCGGCGCTAGGAAACGCCCGGTCTGGCCCGCAGGTATCGCCTTTGAACGCGCCAGCGCCTCCTCCGCTCGAAAATGAGCGCTTGCTGTACACGTTTCGCGTGGATAAACCCACGGCGGCTGGAACGTTCGTAGTCGCGCCACTGCAGCTGAGCCCCGTGCGTGCGGAAGGCATGATGTTTTCTGTTTACACGCCGACTGCTGCGGCTGGCACAGCGCAAGCCTATGCCGACACCGTCGGGCACATCCTCGATTTCTTTAACGGAGCGTTTGGACCTTTGCCTCAACAGGAGTTGAAGGTCGCCCAGTTGCCGGACGGGACCGTGGACGGGTTCGCGGGGCCGGGTTTGCTCCTCGTGAGCGCGAGGCAGTGGTCTGCTCAACCCAACGTGCGCCTCCTGGCGGATCTTGCGGCACAGCAGTGGTGGGGCACGGAGGTTACGGCGGCGACCCCTTCCGATGTCTGGATCACCGATGGACTCGCGCGCTACTCGGAAGGCCTGTACGTCGAGGAATCTTCCGGTAAGGAAGGCCTGAACAAGGCGCTCGAGGACTTCGCAGTAGGCGCGCTGATGTATGACGATTCGGTTCCTATTGCCAACGCCCAGAGGTTGGAGACCGGTTCGGAGGAATACCGCTCCGTCGTTGAGAATAAAGGCGCGATGGTATTTCATATGCTTCGCGCGTTCATCGGCGATGCAAATTTCACGGCGCTGCTGAAGGATTTCTATTCGCGCTACGCAGGCAAGCCCGCGCGCGTCCAGGACTTCGAAAGGCTCGCGGAAACGCACGTCTCTCAGGCGCCTCCTGAGGGATTCAAGATCGGCAACACTCCCGCCGTTCCCGCGGAAGCTCCGAATCTGAGGTCGTTTTTCGCGCAGTGGCTGAATTCTACGGGCGTTCCGGAATTCGGAGTGGAATACGTCGTCTACCGCACCAAGAAGGGATTTCGCATCGTCGGCAAGGTAAAGCAGAATCTGGACATCTTCAGCACTGACCTAGAAATGGAAGTGAATACGGAAGGCAATCCCGAGTTTAAGACCATCAAGATCGCGGGCAAGGAGTCGCCGTTCACCGTGGAGACGTTCGGACGGCCGAAACCAAACGGCATCATTCTCGATCCGCATGACTATATCTTGAAATCCAGTCCACAACTGCGTGTGCGGGGGATGATCGCGCGTGGGGAGTCGCTGGCCTCGCAAGGCCGCTACTATGACGCCGTGCAGCAATATCAGAAGGCTCTGGAACAGGATAGGCTGAACGCGCTCGCCGACTTCCGCATGGGAGAAGCGTTCTTCTATCAGCGGAACTACGCCGCCGCGGCGCAATCCTTCCGCGATGCCCTCGACGGGGCGACCGATTTAACTACAAAATGGACTGAAGTTTGGTCCCATATCTACATCGGCCGGATTTGGGACATCAAGGGCGACCGTGCGCGTGCCGTCAATGAGTACAGCAAAGCGAAGCAAACGGGAGACGACACAGGCGGCGCGCAAGCGGAAGCGGAAAAATGCCTGAAAAAACCCTACGCCGAAACTGCGTCGTAAGTTTGACACTCCTTCGGAATGACTAGGGCTTCACCCTGGTTTCAATATCCAGTAAGCCCGGTAAGGCGGGGCGAAGCGATTCCCTTGTGTTGCACGAGCACCTGGAATTTTTCTCCCAGGCCCTCCGGATGAATCAAGTTTTTGAGCAGCAGGCGCGCCCGCAGTTTGTCCACCTCTGATTGTCCCGGTTCGTACAGGTCCGCAAATTCATTGCCCCGGCCAAGTGCAACCAGAAACTGCGACTGGGTGACGAGCCCCGTGCGAACAAGGCCCGCCCTCCGGCCCCACAAATCGAGCGCGCTAAAATTGACGTGCGCGGTCAGGTCCTGCTCGCCCGGCCAATCGAGAAGATTTTCCGACACGGCGTGATTGCGATAAGCAAGCATCGTGCCGCGATTGTGATGCTCGTCATAAAGCAACCGCGCTTCGTGCCCGTAGTCTATCGTTAGGACGAAGCCGCGCTCTAATGCTCGGCCTGCGTTCTCAATCCACTCGGACGCATCGAGGCAGACTTCCGCCTGCTGCCCTTCTTCGAGCACAATTCCCTGCGCGCGAAAATATTCTTCGAGCGCAGGCGTCGACGGTTTTTCCAAAACCTCTATGAAGTGTCCGTTTTGCAACCCCACGTAAATTTCGAGCAGCACGCCGAGCTGCATGATGACCCGATGCACCGGGAGAGCATCCAGCAATTCGTTTGAAAAGATGCATCCTGCTGCAATGGGCGAAGGAATTTCGGCGCAGCTTGATGTGCGCCCCTCCGCGATGTGCCGAGCAAGACGCCAAGTGTGCTCATCTCTGTGCGCAGATGAGCGTTCCACCGCGACGTACTGCAGCGCGGCATAGAACTCGGGGAGTGCCATCGCGCTGAAATCCAGGATCTGGCTGGCAAGGCGCCCAACTCCAGCCCCCGCCTCCACCGCGACGAAAGGGCGCGGCGACCCGAGCGCCTCCCACATTTCGGCAAGTTGCCGGGCCAGCAGCCGCCCGAAAATCGGATGAACGTCGACGCTGGTGTAGTAGTCCCCGGATCGCCGGGAACCTACGCGCGAGTAATAGCCGTGATCCCGATGGTAGAGGCACTCGCGCATGAATTCCGCGAACGGAATCGGGCCCGCGCTGAGGATTCGTTCGGAAAGAATCTTGGAAAGTGCCTGCGCATGCCCACCGGGCGCCCCAGAGTCAGACTGACCGCCGGGAATTGAGGGCGCGCGGCGCGTCATACGTCCTGTCGCTGCGGATTGCATGTAAACATTTCGATGATGAAATCGTGAAGGCAATCGTAGAGCTGCCTCTGAAACATCCAAGGAAACTGGGCGTTTTCAATTTCACGAGGGCGGAGCAGGAAAACGTAAGTGTGTACTTGGGGTTCGGGGGGCGAATATTGAATCACTACTTCGACGCCCTCGGCAGCCGGTCGTGCGTCGAAGACGAAAAGAGGATGCTCGTATCGGGTCAGTTCAGCGCGCACTTTCTCGGCAAGCGCATCCACAATAGCTACCTTGCTCCGGCAGCGTCTGACTCGCCGCTATCGGACACCTGCGCGAGGGCTTTTTCAAATTCGGCGAGAGCTTGAGCATCGAACAAAACAAAATACACGTTCTCAAGTGACGTAGGCTTCTTCAAATGCTCAGCCACTTCGCGCAGCATGATCCGCGCGCATTCGGGAATCGGAAAGCCCGCGATGCCGGTGCCGACGGCAGGAAACGCAATGGTGCGCAATCCTTGCTCGGTCGCGATTTGTAGCGCATGGGCCGTCGAACTCCTCAGCGCGCGAGCCGTGGTCGAGCCTCCGAGTTGCATGCTGGCCGCATGAATCACGTGCCGCGCGCGCAGCTTACCGCCTCCAGTGATCGCCGCGCCGCCCACCGGAATGCTGCCGATGGCGTCACACTCCCGCTGAATCGCGTCGCCTCCCTTGCGGCGGATTGCTCCCGCCACCCCGCCGCCCAGTTGCAAATCGTTGTTCGCAGCGTTGACGATGGCGTCTACGTCCATTTCCGTCAGATCGCCCTGCAGTAGGACAATTTTGTCGTGCACGCTCATGAAATCTGCTCGGTCCCGCTTCGTTCTATTTCGCGATTCGCTTCAATGCTTCTTCATCATAGCCAAGCACGATCTCGGCGCCACGCAGCACAACCGGGCGGCGAATCAGGTTGGGCTCGGCGGCCATCAGCTGCAAGGCATCCTCTCGCGAGGGAGGATTCTGGCCCATTTTCCGCGTGCGGTAGAGCTCGTTGCGCGGGTTCAGAAACATGCGGTGATCGCGCTTGCCGATGAGATGATCGAGTTCTTCGACCGACATGCGGTCCCTGCCGAGATCGCGGAGGTCCAACTCCACTTTTCGCTTTTCGAGAAACGCCTTCGCCTTTCGGCAGGTCGTGCAAGTTGGTTTTTGCAGAAACCTGATTTTCACCTTCGCCATGATTTTCGCTCCTTCAGAAACCAAAATCCGCCGCGGCGGTGTATGCGTGCTCTCGCACCTTGAGACTTGCCATTCGGGACTCGCCCAATTGTTTCATGTACTCGGTCCGCGAAGAAACCTTCAAAACCCAGCGTTCGAGCCAGCGCTCGTAATCTTCCTGCTTGCGCGACTCTTCGTGATACACCGAGAAAAATACATGATCGCGTCCATAATAGCCCTGCACAGGCGAGGGATGCGACCCCCACGGCTCGTGCACAACCGCGCTTACCAGAAACCCCGGAATCAACGTTCGGTTCGGATCCGAGGCGATGACTTCAAGAGCGACCATTTCTTCAGCTACCACAATAATCTTCCTCGACGCGCGCGCGCCGTCGATCGCGACGCCAAGATTTCCCCATAGGTGCGAATTGCCCTGGGCGTCGGCGCGCTGCACCGGCACGATGGCCACGTCCGGCCGCAGTGCCCGCACAGCGATGAGCCGCTCTTCATTTACCGGTGAGGCGAATTCGCGCAGGTTGCCGTTACGCTTGATGATGTCGCTGCCGAGCGCGGCATAAGTCGGCATGAAGGGCACGCCCATCGCCCCGGCGTGCAATGCCATTGCCAGAGTAAAATTCGTGTAGTCCACCGTCTCGATCGCGTGTGGAATGCTCCTCTCAACGGCCCGGCGGAAGCAATATCCAACTCCCGAAGACGCATTGCCCACCCACGCCGCCATCACGCGCGAGGCGCAGCCCGCTCCGATCATTTGATCGAACAGCATGTCTGAGATTGGACCCACCAGCGTCAGGTCGCGGCGCCCCTGCCGGATGATTTCGTGGCCCGCCGAGAACGGAATCATCTGCTCGAGCTCCGCGCCCATCAGCACCGTGGAGCCGGAGGGCACGTGTTCCGTGATCGCCTCCGACATCGAGAGCAGTTTTGATTGGGGCGAGGCCGTCATGTCTTGGTCCAAAAATGATCGGGATCCATCTCGCGAATTACCGCCAGTTCCCCCTCGCTGGGTACGGGCGTCAATTTCAAATTGTCCGCCACCCGCAGCGACCACCTTGTGTTGCTCAGCACATCCTCCACCCGAACCCCCGGGTGCACCGAGTCCAGGAAAGCTTCTCCATCATCGCCAAATCGCAGCACTCCCATGGTCGTGATGACGGCCGAAGGCCCAGAGCGCGCGGGAAGCCCTTGCGCGCGCCGCCAGCCATCTCCAGTCCCATTGCCGGGAGACGTGATGTGCCTCACGAGGGGAACGAGCCGCTGCGGGTCGTGAACCAGGATGACGACTGTCCGCTGCGCCAGACACGCGATATCGCAGGCCCCTCCCGAGCCGGGCAGCCGTACCGTCTGCCCGTTTCGCTCGCCCCAAGTCGTATTAAGATTGCCGAACCGGTCGACCTCCGCTGCCCCGAGGAAACCCACATTCACCTTGCCTTGCTGGAGAAACGACATCACCGAGATCATGTCTCCACAAAAAGTGGCGTTCCTTAAGTTTGCTGGGTCGCCCATCGTGAAGATCCCCTCCGAAGCGGGCGTATCGCGAATGATCCCATTTTCAAAGAGTCCCGTGGCGCGCGGCGCATGCGTGCGCTTCGCGAGCGCAAACGCAATCATCGGCAGGCGCATGCCGACGAAAACGATTTCACCGTCGTGGATTTCCCGGGCCGCGGCTGCCACCATCAGTTCCCCTCGCGAGAAGGAGGGCCCGGCCGGACTGGAAGAGGTCAAGTCGGTCATGAAAAAAGTCGCCGCTTATGCGGCAGGTCGAGCCCCAACCGGCCGCCTTTGGTGGTTGACCTACTGAGGCAATTTTGCAACAACTTTGGCGAGCTGGCGAAAATACCGAAGCTTTGGTCCGCGGCCTGTGGCATTTTTTGCGCTCGTCGAAGGCAGCACGAACACCAGCGCCCCGTACAGCCTCTCTTTTTGCAATCCCAGTTTGCAGGACCGCTGCGCAAAATTCTCGAAAGTCGCCTTCCCGTTGAAAGCAACCACCTGTGGCGTGTACTGCTCGAGCTTTTGAGCCAGCACGATGCGCCCCTCCGCAAAATCCTCGCGGGTCAGCTCTTCAGCCCCACGCGTCGGCCGTTTGACGAGGTCGGTCAGTCCCACGCCGAATTCAATCATTCGCTTGTCATCGTGGTGATCCAGCAATTCAGGAATGACCCCGGAGTCATACAGCAGCGGCCAGAATTCGTTTCCGCGGCCCGCGTAATAGTGGCCGACCCGAGCCGAGCGGTCACCGGGGTTGCTGCCCACGATGATCAGCTTCATGCCGGTGCGTAGATAGTCGGGCAGGGTCCGCATCTTAACTCGGATCGATTTTCGCTCTCCCGGGAATTATGGCCTGGCGAAAGCCCAGGAGCGCCCTCCCACAGGCCCAAATTCTCAGGTCGAAGCGGTTCATTCTACCATCACGCACTCGCCCATCGCAGGCATCCCTCATTGGGTTGTGTCCACTTTGGGTGCGGCTGCGCTTGTTTGCCCTGAGTTTCGAAGGGCAGCCCGCCGGAATTCGGAATGAAAAAACCTGCATCGAACAGGCCTTCGGGAGCATCCGAAGTGGAGGGTCGACCCGGCAGGAAAAGCAGAGGAAAACATGGTAACCTGCCAAACAGGCTCAGCTAGCTTCATTCCGCTGCCGCCTGGAGCACGTTCGATTGTGAGCGCCGGAACACCGAAACCCCTGCCTTCGACAATCGTCCGCGAGGACGAAGCGCAACTGGTGTCAGCGGCCAAGGCCGGCGACACACACGCGTTTGAGGAACTTGTAAATCGTTATGAGCGCAAGATTTTCCGCCTCGGAATGAATATCACTCAAAACAAAGAAGACGCGGAAGACGTAATGCAGGACGCCTTCCTGAAGTCCTACCAGAACCTGAATCGTTTCCAGGGCGACTCCCGCTTTTACACCTGGCTCGTGCGCATCGCCGTCAACGAAGCTTTAATGAAGTTGCGCAAGCGGCGCCCCAATCAGGTGTCGCTCGATGAACCCATTACAGACGATGGCCTTGATTCGGTGTTCCGCGAAATTGAGGACTGGGGCCCTTCCCCCGAAAAGAAATTTGCCCAGATCGAACTCAACGAGATTCTCAGCAATGTAATCGGCGAACTCGACCCTATTTTCCGCGTCGCGTTCCTTCTTCGTGACGTGGAAGGCCTTTCCACCGAAGAAACAGCTCAAATCCTGGGGATCTCAGTGGCGGCGGTCAAATCGCGCTTGTTACGGGCGCGCTTGAAGCTCCGCCAAAAACTTAATAAGTATTTTCGACGGAGCGAATCGAAGTGAACTGCAAGAAAGTCATCGTTGAATTGACGAGCTACCTTGACGGAGTTCTCGACTCCGAGATGAAAATCGACCTCGAAGAGCATCTCTCCGGATGTACCGACTGCCGCCTGGTCGTCGACACCTGCCGCAAAACCATCCAGATCTTCTGCAACTCCGAACCGGTTCCCCTCCCCGATGACGTTCGCCAGCGCCTGCACTCGGCCCTTCTCGAGCGCTTTCGCCGCAAAGCGAAGACTATATGACGAGCGGCGTGATCCGGCCGTCCCTGGGTCGGATCAAAACAACGGTGAGGCTGGGTCTTATTGCTTCGCAGCCGCAAAGCGATCTCCGTAAGTGAAAGAGCGGATAGTGTAAAATGGCGTGACGCTCTTCAGGCCCCGCAGCCGACCGCACTGAAGGAAGCATAGTTCGAACGGTACGCTCCGTGGGCCTCACGTTCGGAGATCAATAAATGGTTTGGAGAATCGTGCGCAGCAAAGGATTCATACCAGTCGTCCTCATCGTCGCTGCGCTCCTATATTGGAAACTTCACAACGGTCCGGCGAAAGCGATTTCGGTCGGCTACGTGGCGGACCGCAGTGTAATCCTTTGGAACACGCTTGCCGAGGTGCATGATGAGGTCGCCGAAGTTCACTACGGCGACCGCGTGGAAGTCCTGCGCGTCGAAGGGCCCTCCTCGCAGGTGCGCACGGCATCCGGCGTGATCGGATGGATTCGTGATTCGCGGCTGATCATGGACTCCGAACTTTGGGGAAAGAGCGCATCATTGCTGGAGCGCGCACGCACCCTTCCCGTACAGGCGCGAGGCCGGACGAAGACCGTCAGCAACGTTCGAGTCGAGCCCGGGCGTGACGCGAGCCGCATCTTTCAATTTGTGCGCGGAACGCCGGTGGTGATTTTGGAGCGAGCGGTGGCCGACGCCTCACAGGCATCGGATGAAAATTCGCAAGAAGAAAAGGGCTCCGCATCCGACGAGCCAAAACCCAAGCAGGAGGACTGGTTTTTGGTCCTGCGCGCCGATGATGCCAATTCAGCCGGAAAGGAGAATACTTCTTCCGGCAACCCTTCACAAAATTCGCTCAAAGTGAATGAAGCACTGAAAGTAAAGCCGGCATCCGCCGACGCAGTGAGCGGTGGCCCCTCGGTAATGCAACCAGGTGTCCTTGCCATCGGCTCGCCGGCAGGTCCCATTGCCGGCTGGGTGCTGGCGCGATTCATCGAGCCGGATCTGCCGGGCCCAGTTAAGGACTACGCCAGCTCCGCTGATTTGCACGTCGTCGCGTGGTTCGAATTGAATCGTGTGCCGGATGGCTCCGGCGGCGAAGTGCCGCAGTACCTGGTCGCTGGAACGCGTGGCGGCGAGGTCCAGTCATGCGACTTCACAATGCTTCGCGTGTACACGTGGGGCAAGGCACGAAAACGGTACGAGACTGCTTATGTAGAAAGCGACCTCTGCGGCCATCTGCCCATCCGTCTCTCGGACGGCCCGAAAGGTCCGCAGTTCCAATTTGTCGAAGCCGACGGCAGTAACAGCAACCGCATCTACGTCATGCAACAGACGGTCGTCCATCGTGTGAAGGAGGGCGCATCGCCCCGCAAACCCCAGCGCAACTGATCGCCACCTCGAAACTCTTTTGAAACATCCTCGCGTCTTCGAGCGAGTCCTTTTCTAGCCTGGGTGTTACCATCCTGATGAAGGCCTTCACGCCCTCTCTCTGTGCAAGCTTGCCGCATGACGAATCTCGGTTCCGATCCAGCCCGATTGCGACCGGCGTTAGGCGCGCTGCTCGCCGTATTTTTTCTAATTTCTTGCGGGAATCCCGCGACCCCTGCGCCGAAGCCGCAGCCACCCCCTCCTTTTGAGTTCCTCGGCGTATGGGGCGAAAAAGGCGACGGTCCAGGTAAACTGAACGCACCCGTCGCTTTCGCTGGCGATACTCTCGGGAACGTCTTCTTTGTCGATCCGGCGGAAAGCTTCATCCACAAATTCGAATCGAATGGCACTCCTCTTCTCTCTTTCGAAGATTGGCGCGTGCGGCATGCCTCTGGAATCGCCGTAGACAGTGGCGGCGCGATTTACGCCGCCGACGCCGAACGCGGCAGCATCATCATCTTTTTCCCCGACGGATCTTTCCTGCAAAGTTGGCGGTGCGCTCCCCAGCGCCATTTTTCCGGCCCGGTGGGAATCAGCACGGACGAGCAAGGGAATCTGTACGTACCTGAAGCGGCAAAGTCGCGCATCCTGAAATTCAACAGCCGTGGACGCCTGGTGAAAAGCTGGGCCGCACCGAATACCTCCGCGTCTCCCGATGAGCGCCCCTCCTCGGTCGTCGCGGCGCCGGACGGGACGGTCTTCGTGGCATACTTTCAGACCGGGCGTATCGAGAGATTTGCGTCTGACGGCACGTCGATGACATCCTGGGTCGGCACGAGCCCCGCCGGGGAAACAAGGCCACTCTCGGGCTTCGCGGCGGAGGCCGGGCACGTGTACACTCTGGCTGCGTCTTCTGCTGATATTCGAGTCTGGACCCTGGACGGTCAGCAGAAATTGCATGATGATCTCAGCCAGTACATTGGCCAGATCGGAGCGCCGCAAATCGCTGTGACGCACCATGCGGAACTCCTCGTGTTCGATCCATCCGCTCCAAAAGTATTTCGATTCCGAATTCATTTGGACAACCCGGAGTTCAAATGACGCTGCTCCTCACGGAAGCGGACGTTCGCTCCTTGCTGACGATGCCCCTGGCCATCGAAGTTGTGGAGGAATCTCTACGGCTGCAAGGCAAGGGCGAGCTGATTCTGCACCCGCGACGAAGAATCAAGCTGCCGGACAGCGCGCTGCTGCACTACATGGCGGCGGCTGACCCAGTCCACAGCTACATCGGCATGAAGATCTACACCGTTGCCCACGGCGGCGCACGTTTCGTGGTTCCCCTTTTCCGGTCAACGACCGGAGAAATGGCGGCGCTGATCGAGGCCGATGCTCTCGGCCAGATTCGCACCGGAGCGGCTACCGGCGTAGCCACGAAATATCTAGCCAACACAAAGGCGAGCAACGTAGGAATTATCGGCACCGGATACCAAGCGCGGACACAGCTGGAAGCAGTCGCGGTGGTGCGCCGGCTGCAACGCGTTCGAGCCTACGGTCGCGATCCCGGGCGCCGCGCAGAATTCTGCCACGAAATGAGCGAACGCATCGGCCTCTCCGTTGGAGCCGCGAGTTCGAGCGAGGAGGCGGTGCGAGGCGCGGACATCGTCATCACCGCGACCTCCGCCACACAAGTTGTTCTCGAAGGCACGTGGTTTTCCCCCGGCATGCACATCAATGCGATGGGCGCGAATTGGCCGCAGAAGCGCGAACTGGACGCAGCAGCGGTGGGCCGCGCAGATTTGGTCGTCGTGGACTCCATCGAGCAATCCAAGATGGAAGCAGGAGATCTGATCCAGGCGTTCGGGGACGACCAGTCACGTTGGACCACAGTGCAGGAGCTTGGAAGAATCGTCGCCGCCCAAGCGTCCGGCAGAACGACCGCCGATCAAATCACGTTGTTCAAATCGAACGGAATTGCAACTTGGGATCTGGCCGCAGCGGTCCGCGTATACGAAATGGCAGTCGCAAGAGGCATGGGTCAGCCTGTCCCGCTCTGGCAATCCGCGGCGAGCGCCTAGTATCCACGAGCGAGTAGTTCCGCTGGCATAGTCCCACCACACAAGTCTGCTAGAATGACGCGCGACAGAAAGGGTGCGAAAGCGCGCCTTGTTTTGTCGACTGCTTCGTTTTGTCGTTCCGAGCGAAGCGAGGGATCTCTTTTGCTCGAAGTCGAAGGAGAGAGAATTTCTCGGCGCCGGTGTGCTTCGGAATGACAGCAGGTGGAGTTTCTTCCGCGATGTCAGGAGACCACGGGGATGCAATTTCTTGAAAAGTTGAAGCCGCTGGGTCTGCTCATTTTGCGTGCGGCGCTCGGAGCAGCCTTCATCTTCCACGGATTTCCCAAACTGAGTGACCCGGCCCGTGCTCTCAAGGCGTTTCCCGGATTTGGTTTTCCCGGTTATTTTGCGTATATCTCCGGAATCATCGAGTTTTTCGGTGGTGGCTTGCTCATCGCAGGGTTGTTTACGCGTGGCGCAGCGCTGCTCCTGGCAATTGAGATGGGACTCGTACTTGGCCGCACGATTTTGCCGATAGTAGGAATCTACGCGTTCGGCAAGTACGAGACGGAGTTGCTTCTCGGCGCGATGGCCATCGCGCTGGTCACAACTGGAGCCGGCGCAATCTCGCTCGACGCCTTCACGTTCGAATCCGGACGGAAATCCGCGAAGAAGCCAAAAGTATAGCGTTTCCCATGTAAATTTAAGTCGTAACCCTCCTTACGATGAGGCAGCTGGCCAGGATGTCATGCAGAGCCTGCTTCCTCGGAGTAAAGCCAGCAAGAAAATAGCCAAGCAAAAGGAAGCTCGAAATTTGCTTGGCAAGGTTGCGAAGGAACGCACGAAGGAAGGTAACGCGCTGGCCGCGGAGACCCGTGACGTAAATCCCAAGAATCCTTTTGCCGGGCGTCGCTTGCCAACCGGAAGATTCAAACGCGGCGCCATAGAGAGAGGGAAACGCCGTGAACCACGCGATACCCAAAGGCGTCAAGACGGAAAGTGGAGACTGCACCAGCAAGTTTAGATCCAGCGAGTTTACATCCAGTGAACGAAAGAACGCCGATGGGTAAAATCCGGCGATCAGCGCGGTCAGGAAGCCGAGAATCAAACTGTCAATTAGGAAAGCGGCTGCTCGCAGCCAAAAGCCGGCATAAATTTGCCGTTTCGCCGTAACGGCCAGCTCGGGAACAGCGGGAATCACGTCGGGAGGCTGGGCGCTGTGCGGAACATATACGGGCCCAATCTGCTCGACGCTGACAGGAAATTCGCATTTAGGGCATACGCTCTGCCCCTCAGCGACCTCAGTCCCGCATTTCTCGCAAGTTACAATTGCCGCCCTCCCGCACAAACCCCAAGAAACCTATCAGCCGCGGATTCACATTGCAATGGCAACCCGAGCTTGAGGCGGTGTCAGTAGGCGAGCAATTCGCGGACGGCAGTGGCCAAATCGCTGCTTTGGGGAAGAATTTCATTTTCGAGATTTGGCGCGTAGGCGCAAAAGGTGTCCATCGCAGCGACACGCCGCACCGGCGCGTCCAGGTGATCAAAGAGCTGGTCGGCAATGCGCGCTGCAATTTCGGCGCCGTAGCCCCAGGAGAGCATGTCTTCGTGGGCGACGATCACGCGATTCGTCTTTCGAACGGTAGCGGAGACCGCCTCCCAGTCCCAGGGCGAGAGCGTGCGCAGATCAACGATCTCCACGGAAATGCCGTCGCGCTCCAGTTGCGCCGCGGCAACTTCAGCGCGATGCACGACCGCCCCATAGGTGATGATGCTGAGGTCAGAGCCTTCCCGCACGACGCGCGCGCGCCCAAACGGAACCGTGTAGTCCGGGCCGGGATACGGAGAGCGATTGTAGGGTTGCCGGTACAAGTGTTTGTGCTCCAGGAACAGGACGGGATCATCGCAGCGAATCGCGGTGCGCAGCAGGCCGCAAAGATCGAGCGCATTCGAAGGCATCACCACGCGCATTCCCGGAGTGTGCGTAAACAGCACTTCCCCGCTCTGGCTGTGATAAATTGCTCCACCCTGTAGATACCCGCCGATAGCAACACGAATTACCGCAGGCGCCTTGAACGCGCCGTTCGAACGCCAGCGGATCAAAGGCAGCTCGTTCCGAAGCTCCATCATCGCCGGCCAGATGTAGTCAAAAAACTGAATCTCCGCGACTGGCTTCAGGCCCCGGGCAGCAAGGCCAAGCGCGTTCCCAACGATGCCTGCCTCGGCAATGGGCGTGTTGAACACGCGAACCGACCCAAACCGGCGCTGCAAGCCAACCGTGGCCTTGAAAACTCCGCCTTTCCCTTTTACCTCGGCCAGGTCGTCTTCATTCGTGCAATCGGCTACGTCCTCGCCAAGGACGACGATCCGCTCATCTCTGGCCATCTCATCGGCTAGCGTTGTGGAGACCATCTCGACCATCGTCCGCGGCTCGCCGGAGAACTTCGGCGCAGATTCGAACTGGGAAGACGTCGGGTCAACGTCGGGAGAATACTGGTTGACCAGAATCGACTCCTTGGAGGGCAACGCAGCCGCGAGGGCTTTATCCGAAGCTTCGCGAACCTCCAGGTCAACCTCCAACTCGATCGTTTCCAACTCCTTTTCGTCGACGATTCCCTCGCGCACCAGGAACAGCCCGAATTTGGGAATCGGATCGCGGTGCGCTTCCTCCTGCCGCACCGCTGCGGTCTTGTAGAGCTTTTCGTCGTCGGAAAGCGAATGAGAGTAGGGCCGCGTGACGTGCGCGTGGACGAGGGCCGGCCCCTTCCGTGCGCGAACGTATTCCGCGGCGCGCCGCAGTACCGCGTAGCTCACGAGTGGATCGGTTCCGTCACACTCCTCCACCAGGACGCCGGGATAGCTGGCCAGCAATTTCGCAATGTTTCCGCCCGCCGTCTGGCGCCGAACCGGGACGGAAATCGCCCAGCCGTTATCCTCGATCAGGTAAAGTATCGGAAGCTTGGCCAGGCTGGAGATATTCAACGCTTCGAAAAATTCTCCCTCGCTCGTGGAACCGTCCCCGCCTGAAACGTACACAATCTCGTCCGGGTGATGGCCTACATGCTCGCCGAGCGGCGCCTGCCGGGCCTGCTCAAGGGCGTGCGGAAATTTTTCGAAGTAATTCGAAGCGTCGGCCATGCCGACAGCATGCGGGTACTGCATTCCCGTCGCGGACGATCGAGGAAAAATATTGAGCGCCTGGCTGCCCCAGTGAGACGGCATCTGCCGTCCGCCGGAGCTTGGGTCATCCTTCGCTCCCACCGCTTGGAGAAACATATCCAGCGGTGTAACACCTAAAGCCAGGCAGAGCGCGCGGTCACGGTAGTAAGGATAAATCCAATCGTATGCAGGACGTAAAACAAGTCCCGCCGCAGCCAGAACTCCCTCGTGCCCTGCGCCGCTGATCTGAAAGAATGTCTTATTCTGCCGTTTCAGTTGGATTTCGCGGTCATCGATCCGTCGCGAAAGGAACATCGTGCGGTAGATTCGAAGAAGGTCCCCCCGGGATAAGCCTTGGTATCGACTGGAATCAAAAGTCTTCGTCGTGGGGTGTGCCTGAACCGTCATCCGATTCACCTTAAGTTGAGCTGCGACGAACAGACTCAGGGCCTACACCCAATTATATCGAAAGCTGAGGTATTTGGAACCACGGATGAACACGGAGTAACACGAATTCTGGAGATTAGAAGTTAGCGGTTGGAAACTGGAGATCAGAGCCGATTAGCCTGTATGCCGTTGGACGCCCGGCATTGGCCCTGACCTCCAGCCTCTAACCTCTAGAAGCGCACCGAGCGCCTCAAGGCCCAGGGTGTGGTGGCTGGGACAGAAGCGCTCGGCCGCGCTCAATGGCGGCGCAACCGGGGGGATGAGCGCCGACATATTGCTAGCGCACAGCATCGCGGCAGCGAAGGTGCGCAGGCAATCTCTACAATTTTTGCAATCCCTTGTACCGGGACCCGCCGACTGCACAATCAGCGCGTTTCCGGTAGGCGACGCAATCGCCTAGTGCAGAGCCGCCGGTGATTCCGAATCTGGCGCCTCGTCGGCAGCGGCGGATGTCGTCGAGCCCATATCCAGAACGAACAGTCCTTCCGTCGCCGATGCTGCGACTAGCTGGTTGCCTTCATCCCGCGACCGCAGAGCTGAAAGCGAGCTGTCGCCGCCCGGGCTGCCCATTGCCGCCCAGGTCTTTCCCGCGTCTCGGGAAAGGAACAGCGTTCCCTTAGCAGTAGACACAACCACGGAATTTCGAACCGGCGTCACATCATCAATCAGGAGTTCCGCCAAGTTCGCTTGATGCCAGGATTCCCCGGCGTCCCGAGTCACGAAAACGCCATGGTTGCCCGTCAGGATGAGCGTGTTGTCGCGCGACGATTGGATATGCGGATAAGATGCCGGCAAGAACGGCAATGTCCGAAAGACCCAAGTGCTTCCGGCGTCGCCGGAGACTCCCAACTGGCTGGAGGTCAGCACGTAAACATAGGAATTGCCGTTGGCCGTTCGAACTGTGCGAATGGCTTGCGGTGCGCTTGCCGCTGGAGTTGCTGCACCAGCCCGCTGAGCTGAAGCCAGGGGCACGCTAGTCCAATTAAGGCCGCGGTCTCGAGAGACCATCAGCCCTTGCTCCGTGGCGGCGTACCAAGCGCTCGTGCCGAATGCAAGGTCGTTGACCTTGGCCTGCAAAAGAACAGTAGTCTTGGTTACCGTGGAAGCTGCTGAACCCGCAGACGATTTCGAAGAGGAAGTAGTCGAGCTCTTTGAGGCTGACGTGGAAACTTTCTTCACTGTGGCGGTACGCTTGGCCTGGGCCGGGGCAGCCTTTTGAATAATCTGGTTCACCGGCACCCATGAAGCCTTCGAAGTGTCATAGCGCAGCAAGCCGCCCGGACCCGGAGCTGCAAACCAGCCATCAGGAGAAGAAAAAACGTGCCGCGGTGGCCCAGACTTCAAGCCGGTGGCTAGGGGGGTCCAGGTGCGCCCGGAATCTGTGGTTTGGAGCAGCGGCTCGAAGTTGCTGGTCAGGACGACGATTGCACGCTCCGGATGCTGCGGGTCAACGGCCGCATCCACAATTCGGCGGTGGGAGAATCCCTGGTTCGAAGCGCGGTACGTTTGCCCGCCATCGTCGCTTACCTGAATCCCCAAGCGCTCCGTGCCGAGAATCAGCCGGTCGGAGTTTTCAGGATCGATCAGCATCGACAAGACGCTCCAGGAAACGGGCGTCACCACGTGCCAGGTAGAGCCTCCGTCGGAGGTCTTCCAGAGACCTTCGGTGGTCGCCGCATACACCGTAGCTGGGCGCTTCGGATCCTGCAGAATGTGCACGGTCCTGCGGGAATCCTTTGGAATACCTTTGAACTTGGTCCAGTTCGCTCCACTGTCCGCGCTTTGGTAAATGCCGGAACACGCGCTGGCAAATACGTGCGAGGAATTGTTCCGGTCGATCGTAATGCTCATCACGTCCGAATCGTCTACCATGCCTTGATGAATCGGCGCCCAGTTTTTCCCGCCGTCCACAGTCTTCCAGGGCAAGTGGTACGTCCCGGCGTAGATAATGTTGGGGTCGTGCGGGTCAATAGCGATCGAATCGAAATTGCGCAGATCTTCGTGTTTCTCTGGAGATATGCGGACCCATTGCTTTCCGGAATCGTCAGAGCGATAAACGCCGTCGGTTGCCCCTGCCACGAGGACTTCGGGATTTGAGGCTGACTGTGCAATCGCGCGGGCCACTCGCCCTTCAAGACCAATGAGTTGCCAGGTATGACCAGCGTCGGTGCTGCGATACACTCCGCCGCCATGGGAAGTCAGCGTCCAACTCGTTGCGTAGATTGTGTTTGCGGAGCGCTCATCCACGACCATGGACATGATTACGTCGTCGTGGTGTTCGCCAATCCTTCCAAGCAATTCCCAGTGTTCCCCCGCGTCATGGGAGCCGAAAACGTGTCCGTCCGAGGTGCCGAGGAAAAGGTTCTTTGCGCTGCCGGGCGCCGCCGCGAGTGACTGGACGTCCCCGCCTGGGGGGCCGACTTGCCGCCAATTCTGGGCGCTTGCAGGTAAGACAAAGAGCAGGAGGGCAGCGATTGAGATGCCCGGCCGCTGGGAAGCCAAAGCCACACCCATGGTTAGTCCTCCGATTTTTGCTCGCATGCGCCCGGGCCCATCGACAAGGGTTCCCCGGTCAACCGCAACGAGGCGGATGCGATTCCTACCTGAGCTTATCGGCAGAAATCGAAAGAAAATGCTGGTCTTCCGGCCAGAATTGGACCGGGCGTTCCAGCCGTACGAACGGGCAGGTTGGGAAACGAAGGTTTTGCGGATTTATGACCACACCACGGAAACCACGCCCGGGGGGGGTTGCGTTCTGGCAGTGCTGTAACTTATAGTATCCGCTCAAGATGGATGATTTCGGTTGCGGTGTAGCAATCAGGTGCACTAATCATAGGGGTAAGATTAGGCCTTTCTTAACTGATTGAAATTTCGCTAAGGCTTATTTTGAGGCGTTTCTGGTCCAAGTCGTAAATCGAGGGAGTCCGAAATGGGCCTTCTAATCTTGAAGGTGCTAGCGATCTGGACGGTCGTTGGCTTGGTGGCTTGCTTGGCTCTGGGTGCTGCGGTTCGCCGCGCAGACCGGGTGCGCAAGGATACCTTCCTCAATTGCGTGTTTGACTCCCTCGAATCACTACGAACCTTCCGCAAGTAGTCTCCATACTTTCGAACACGGATCCCGCCCGCTCCCAGCAAGATCGGCTAGCCGAGTTAATCCAAGGAATCAAACAGGTCCGACACCTTTTGAAACTCTGGGTCACCCGCGCGGACAATCTTGGGGCTTGCCGTACTGAAGGGTTCTTCGGTCGGGATGCGGTCGAGCCAGCGCTGGTGGGAGAGTTTCTCGTGATCGGAAAAGTCAAGGCGCACGATCAGGCGAATGTCTGAGGATTCTGCAGGCGATGAATCGGTCTTTGCGCCGGATTCGTCGTCAGACTTATCTTTTGCTTTTTGCTTGCCCTTTGCCTTTGACTCCGACTTCGCCGGCTTTGGCTTGCTCGCGGCAGGAGTGGCCAGCGGCTTCGTTTCCTCCTCCTGGCGCTCAAATTTGAGCTGAAGCTTTTTGTCGAGCCTGAATCCCTGCTTCCATCCATCAATCCGATGACGCGCCTTCTGGGCAGCATCTTCTGAACGGCCAAAATCAAAAATCAAGAAGGAATATGCCATGTCTCGCATATTGGCGGGCGCAGACCGCCATGTCAAGAGCGGTAGATTGCAGCGAACTGAGTACGGAGTCGAATCTCATTTCGCGAATGCGTCGTTGCTCTCCGCTTCCGGCAATAGCACCGCGTGAAATCTATTTTGGCTGTGGGAAGTGGCCGAACCGGCGGCTGTTCAAGCCGAGTCAGAGAGTGCGGTTGACCACTGTGCGGACTACGCGGTTCCGGCGGATTCCGTCTCGGTGGAGTCCGTGGACCAGCTTAAACCCTCGAATCCATGGTGGGCTTCCAGAGGCTGGGCGGGAGTTTGACCTGCCCTGTGTCAAAGGCGGATTGTCCGAGACTTTGCTATTGTATTGAGAGGCTTTCCACGCGTATGCTTTTCTCCGGGGTGCTCTGATGTTCCCGGGAGTCTTGCGTAAATTCGGAGCTGTCGCGGCGCTACTGGCGTTGCTGTTGCCGATCGCGTTCGCCCTGGCTGGGACCATTGCCGCTGCCGATTTGCCGGCCTGCTGCAATACGAATTACTGCCCTCTACACCATAACGGCAGAAGCAACTCGCAGAAGGACAGCCCTGACTGCCCCGGGAAGAACATGCCCGGACAAAGCAGTTCCACGGTCCGCGCCTGTGACCCGGCGCCGAATGCGATTGTTGGAACCTCCTTGTTTGTGCTCGTCACGCCCCTGGCGCTTCGCTTTCCGGCCACCGATGAAGCAGCATACGTCCTCCCTTCTCACTCTGTCGCTTCCTTTGCTGCGATTCCTCTGACGCCTCCCCCTCGCACAATCCAAAGCTGACAAAAGCCAGCGAACAACCCAGACAGTAAGAAATTCGCCACGTTGCGGATTGGCTTTCGCTTTGTCGTCGGACTCCAATTCATGCGAGGAAGAACATGAATCTCAAGGTGTTCAGATACGGTTTAGGCGTTGTTTTCGCGAGTGCGATATGTGCTGCGATCATCTTCGCACTGCCGCTGCGCGCGGAGATATTCGGAACCGTCCACGGGATCGTGCACGATCCTCAGCACCGCCCCATTCCTGACGCAAACGTGGAGTTAAAAGCGCAGCATTCGGATTGGGCGCAGCACGCGAAAACCAATGAAAATGGGGAATTCGAGTTCAACGCAGTGCCATTGGGCGAATACACGGTCACCGTGACGGTCGCTAATTTTCAGAAAGCGGAGCAGAGCTTCGTCCTTACTTCCGGGTCGAGCCCCGTTCTGCACTTTGGTCTGGCGCTGGCGAGCGTCACTGAGAACACTGTTGTAACCGGAGAGCCAGTCGGCGCCACGCCAGATTCAGCCACTCCCACGACACTGCTCAATCGGCAGGACGTGCAGGAAACGCCTGGCGCGGACCGCACGAATAGCCTAGCCATCATTACAGATTACGTTCCTGGGGCGTACATTACACACGACCAACTCCATATTCGCGGCGGACACCAGACGAGCTGGCTGATCGATGGTGTGCCGGTTCCCAATACCAACATTGCGTCCAACCTCGGCCCGCAGCTTGACCCCAAGGATTTCGACTACATGGAAGTAAATCGCGGGAGTTACGGCGCGGAGTTTGGCGACAGGACCTACGGTGTGTTCAACCTCGTCCCTCGTACGGGTTTCGAACGCAATAACGAAGCGGAACTCGTCCTGAGCGGTGGCAGCTTCTACCAGACGAATGCGCAATTAAGTTTTGGGAGTCACACGCAGCGCTTTGCCTATTACGCCAGCGTGAACGGGAATCGAAGTGATCTGGGCTTGCAGCCGCCCGTTCCGCAGGTGGTTCACGATGCCGAAAATGGGTATGGAGGCTTCGGCTCGCTGATCTTCAACGTCAATCCTTCCAACCAACTTCGGCTGGTGACCTCTCTGCGCAGAGACTACTACCAGATTCCTTACGATCCCAACCCGAACGACATTGAGAACGCGCCGATCGCTGCGAATGGCTTTGCAGCGCAGTACCCGACGCTGAATCTCCGGGATGGCCAGCATGAAGGCGATGCCTTCGCGAACTTTTCCTGGGTGCACACGTTCAACTCGAAATCAATGGTGACGATTTCACCTTTCTACCACTATAACAGCGCCAATTTTGATAGCTCGCGGAGCGACCAGCCCATCGCCTCGACCGACCACCGCGCTTCGACCTACGCAGGAGGTCAAGTAGCCTTCAATGCCGATTTCGCGAGAAACGATATTCAGACGGGCTTGTACAGCTTCTACCAGCAAGATAACGAGTTCTTTGGGTTGATCTTCAACGATGGGAGCGGCACGGCGCCGGTTGCTGACCCCGAGCATCCTTCCGGAAGCCTGGTAGCTTACTTTTTGGATGACAAATTCAAACCCTTTTCATGGCTGACTCTTTCCGCCGGCCTGCGCCCCACCCACTTCTCTGGCGCGTTTACGGAGAGCTCCATCAGCCCGCGCCTCGGAGTAGCCGTGAGCATTCCGCGGCTAAACTGGACCTTCCGCGCCTTTTACGGCCACTATTATCAGGCGCCTCCGCTGGTTACCATCACCGGTTCCCTGCTCCAGTTCTGCACCACGAACAATTGCGGGTTCATTCCGCTTCGCGGCGAACGCGACGAAGAGCATCAGTTCGGCGTGACCATCCCCTATCGCGGGTGGACGATTGACGCTGACAATTTCAAAACCAATGCTGATAATTTCTTCGACCATGGCTGTCTAGGATCAGGGGCTTGCATTCCGCTCACGTTTGCCCACGCTGTCATTCGCGGGTGGGAACTTACTCTGCGCTCGCCTCGGATCGCCCGTCGCGGACAGATTCACCTTGCCTACTCGAATCAAGTCGCGCTAGCTGCTTTTCCGGTTACCGGGGGCTTCACGAACTTCACGTCGCCAGGTCCTCTGTCCCCGGTCGATCACGACCAGCGCAATACGCTCAACTTCGGCAGCGAGGTCACTATGCCGTGGCAATCCTTTGTCTCAACAAATGTTTACTACGGCTCCGGCTTCAGCAACACCTTTCCCGACGCGCCGTACCCAGGACTCAAATTGCCGCAACACACCACCTTTGATCTTTCCCTGGGCAAGGACTTCGGCGAGCGATTCTCGGCATCGTTGAACGTCTTAAATGTCACCGGTCGCCGCGTGGAGCTGGACAACAGTCAGACGTTTGGCGGTTTTCACTGGAATAACCCACGCGAGATTTTTGTCGAGCTTCGTTACCACTTCCACTACTAGCATCGAACCGCGGATGAACACGGATAGACACGGATAAGAGCAAAACCAATTCCTGTACTATGCGGGAGCACACTGCGCTCGCAGTCTGGAATCACGTCCAACCTCCAGCTTCTAACCTCTAGAATCCGTGTTTATCCGTGTTCATCCGTGGTTCCGATTGGGGTTGCGCTGCCCCCGGCAGCATGTTAGCGTAGCGAAGAAAAAGCGAAATTCAAGGAGACCTCTGTTTGGCTGAATCCCTGGCGGTGCGGCAGTCGAAAGACTCGGTCACGCTGGCGCGCGTTCGAGAAATCGTCGAGCAGTTCGCGGAGCGCGATCAGCTTGGCGAAATTGTCACTGCCCTGCACCACATCCCTGCACGGGAAGCAAAGTTCGCGCCCATGCCGGAATGGATTTGCGCACAGCTGGCACGAGCGTACGCCGCAAAGGGCGTCTCCCGTCTGTACAGCCACCAGGCGATGGCTGCGGAAGCAGTTCGCGGGCAACGCAATGTTGTCATCGTAACGCCGACGGCGTCCGGGAAGACCCTTTGCTACAACCTGCCGGTCCTGAATGCGGTGCTGGACAATCCAGATGTGCGCGCGCTGTACCTGTTCCCCACCAAGGCGCTCGCGCAGGATCAGCTTGCCGAGTTGCACGATCTTTCCGCGCGCCTCGATCAGCGCTTCGGTGTGTTCACCTACGACGGCGACACGCCGTCAGACGCGCGCAAGGCAATTCGCGAGCGCGGCCAAATCGTGCTCTCGAACCCCGACATGCTGCACACGGGGATTCTGCCGCACCACACGCGCTGGCAGAGGCTCTTTGAGAATTTGCGCTACGTGGTTCTGGACGAGCTGCACACGTATCGCGGCGTGTTCGGCAGCCACTTAGCCAATGTGCTGCGGCGGCTCCGCCGGATCGCGCGATTTTACGGGTCGAATCCGCAGTTCATCTGTTCGTCGGCAACAATCGCGAATCCCGGCGAGCTGGCTTCCCGGCTTGTGGAATCCGAATTCGAGGTGATCGAAGAGAACGGCGCGCCCTCCGGGGAGAAATTCTTTGTCTTTTACAATCCGCCAGTCGTGAACCGTTTTCTGGGCATTCGACGGAGTTACATCAACGAATCATCCCGTGTGGCGCAGGAATTCCTGAAGCGAAATTTGCAGACCATCGTGTTCGCCAACTCACGCCTGCACACAGAGGTTTTGCTCACATATTTGCAGCAGGCCAACCCAGCGCGACCCGGACATGCGCCGACGATTCGCGGTTATCGGGGAGGCTATCTCCCAGGCGAGCGACGCGAAATTGAACAGGGTCTGCGGGAGGGCCGCATCCGTGGCGTTGTTTCGACGAACGCGCTCGAATTGGGGATTGACGTGGGATCCCTCGACGCGGCGGTGATGGCGGGCTATGCGGGGACGATTGCCTCGACCTGGCAACGTGCGGGACGCGCGGGGCGGCGCAGCGGCAGTTCTTGCGCAGTGCTGGTTGCGTCGTCGGCGCCGCTCGACCAATTCATCGTGCAACACCCAGATTATTTCCTTGGCCGCTCGCCCGAGCATGCCTTCGTCCAGCCGGACAATCTCGAGATTCTTGTCAACCACCTGAAGTGCGCCGCCTTCGAGCTGCCGATCGCGACTGGCGAAACGTTCGGGGGCGTCGATCTCCCCGATCTGTGCGAGCGGCTCGCACAGGCGGGCTATCTCCATCGCACCGGCGATCACTGGCACTGGACTCAGGAAGCTTACCCGGCCGACGCGGTGAGCCTGCGTTCGGTGACTTCGGACAATTTCGTGATTATCGACACGGCGGAAGGGGCCGAAGTGATCGGCGAAGTCGATTTCTCGAGCGCCCTTACGATGGTTCATCCGAAGGCAATTTACCTGCACCAGGGGCAGCAATTTCACGTCGAAGGACTGAATTTCGAGGAGCGAAAAGCGTACGTGAAGCGCGTGGATGTGGATTATTACACCGACGCGATCCGGTACACGCAGGTGCGTGTGCTGCAGTGCGCGGCCACGGACCGCATCGAAGCGGGTGGCGTCGACCGGCACGTGGCACGATCTCATGGTGATGTGCAGGTTCGGTCCCAGGTCGTCGGCTTCAAGAAAATTAAATTTTTCACCAATGAGAACGTCGGGAGCGGCAAGCTCGAGCTGCCTGAAAACGAAATGCACACGACGGCGTTTTGGCTGACGCTCGAGAGGTCGCTCGTGGAATCACTTCCCTTCTCCGTCAGCGACCGCCAGAGCGGAATGTTTGGCCTGCTCCACGCCCTGGAATCGATCGCGACGCTGCTCTTGATGTGCGATGGGCGGGACCTTGGCGCCGCGATTGGAGAACGCCCGGCGACTCCCGGCTCGGAAATCGAATGGGAAGACGCGGCGAGTCCAGAAGCTGTGGCAGCTCTCACCGAAAAGGAATTCTTTGAACCCAATCTGTATCTCTACGACGCGTATCCCGGAGGAATCGGATTCTCCGAGCCGCTGTATCGCGTGCACGATCTTTTGCTTGCGAAAACGCGCGCGCTGATCGCCGGATGCCCCTGCGAGAACGGCTGTCCTTCGTGCGTCGGTCCCGTGGGCGAACGTGGCGAACGGGCAAAAGAGGCGGCGTTGGCGATCTTGTCGCGCCTCAGCGCATGAGCGAGAGAATCTGGAACCACGGATGAACACGGATTTTCTCGAAGTTGGAAGTTGGAAGTTGGAAGTTGGAAACCGGAGGCTAGAGCTGATTCCCGATATCGAGCGGGTTATTTGGTCACGCGATGATGGCATTGATTTAGTTTTTATCTGTGTGAATCCGTGTTCATCCGTGGTTGCGTTCCTTCTTCCTTTTGCATGAACGGAAACGACAGATTTGCGGGTATTGCAGCGTTGCGACCGGCGCGCGGGAGGCAGACGCCGCGAACCTCTGCGCCGGTCGCAGCTAGCGAGACCGACGACCTCGCTGAGTTCCTCGGCGCCCGGATCAACCGGAATCATTACGGCGCGCACCTGTCGCTGCGCCAGTGGTACCCCACCCCGGAAACGTGTTCAATCGATGCGCGCTCGCTCTCGTTGTTGCTCCCCCAATCTTTAGCTCCGGTAGATCGAACAACGGACGAAGCGGCAGACCCCGATAAGTGGCTCTTTCTCGATACGGAAACAACCGGCCTGGCCGGCGGCACGGGCACCTACGCGTTTCTCGTGGGCATCGCGTGGTGGGACGCGGGCGGCCTCCAGATCGAACAATTCTTCATGCGCGATCTGGACGAGGAGCATTCTCTCCTACTCGAGCTTTCCGAACGAATGAGAGAGCGGCCCGTTCTCGTGACCTTCAACGGGAAAAGCTTCGATTGGCCGCTGCTCGAGACCCGCTATCGAATGACGCGGTGCATTCCCGCGCATTCGCCGCCGGTGCATCTCGACTTGCTGCATCCGGCGCGCCAGCTTTGGCGCCTGCGGCTTGGTTCCGTGCGCCTGAGGGACCTCGAGCGCCACGTTCTCAGCGGAGCGGGCCGCGCGCTCGACTGGTCCCGCCACGACGACATCGACTCCTCGCTCATTCCGGAAATGTATTTCGACTATCTTCGGGGTGGACCGGCGGGACCGCTCGCCGGAATCTTCCGCCACAACCAGATGGACCTGCGCGGGCTCGCAACGCTTGCGGGAAGAATCCTCTCGTTGCTCGACTGCGCGCACCGATTCTCGGAGGGCACACGCGCTGAGACGCAGGACGCAGTCGAGACCTTCGGTCTCTCGCGAATGTTCCGGCGGCGCGGGTATTCGGGTCGCGCACGCGAACTGTACGAAACCGCGCTGAGTTTCGGCCTGCCGCGCCCCGTCGAACGCCTCGCACAGCGCGAATTGGCTCAGCTCGCGAAGCGCGAGCGCGACTACGCCCGCGCGACGACTCTCTGGGAAGAACTACGGAAAGCATCGCCATCAGGCAAGCGCAGAAAATTAATTGCCACACCGGATGACACGCAAAAGGCGCTCGAAGCAGCTATTGAGGCGGCGGAGCAGCTTGCGATCTACCATGAGCATCTTGCCAAGCAGCCGCGGCGCGCTGCCGAATTGACCGCGCTGGCTTTAACCGAATTGCAAAGCGCGCGATCTGACGGCGAAATCACGGTGGCGCGCGCAACCAAGATCGAGGCCCGGCTCGCCCTCCGGCTTTTGAGATTGCAGCGCCGTAGCGTTGCAAAGGGTTAGTTTGGCACCGCTAGACTGACCACTAACTCCGCGACTCGATCGCTTGGCTTCTGTATCGTCAGGTGCCCGAACCTTCTCAGCCGCTCGCGAAGATATTCGGGATTCATTCCTGCCGAGAGACAGACGGTGTGGAAGTCGTCGTCATAAAACAGGAATTGTTCGGCTTCCCGCTGCAGGCGAAGCGGGCCGTGCAGCCACTCGTCAATCGTATTCGCGATCACTGCACGCCACAGTTTCTGTTCTGCGATTTCCGGATCTCCGAAATTATGTGCGACTGTTTCGGGCATTTTATCCTCCTCGGGTTCGCCGTTTTTCCATTCCGCTAGATACACGTCGCGTGAACGAGTCAACGTCTGTGGCTCGCGGGAGATTTACGTGGCAATTTGAGACTTACGCGCTTCGAAGTGACTAGTTGTGGCGGTGGCTTTGTACCTCGATGAAATCAACAGGCCGCTTGTAGAGCGTCATTTGGCGCTGCGAGCAACAGATCGCGAAGCCGCATACGAGCTTTGTGTAGTTGCGACTTCGAATTGCCCACCGAGCATCCCAAGATTTCGGCAATCTCTTGGTGTTCGTACCCCTCGACATCGTGGAGCATAAAGGCCCTTCTGTAGCCCGGCGGCAGCTCACCTATGGCCCGGTCAAGATTGACGCGGTCAATTGTTCCGCTCAGGACCAGGTCAGGCGCTCCGATTTCGCTCCGGTAGGAATCTTCTTCGTCGTTGGCGTTTTCCAGAGGGATTTCCGTCAAATTTTTCTTGCGGAGCCGCATCAGCACGACGTTGACGGACACTCGATGCAACCACGTCGAGAAGACCGATTCGCCGCGAAATGTGTGAATCTTTCGAAACAATTGCAAGAAGGCTTCCTGGGTCAAATCCTCGGCTTCGGTTGTGTTTCTGACCATTCGGAGGCATAGGGCGTAGACTCGTCGCCAATACTTCCGAAATAGACGTTCAAAAGCTGCGGCGTCCCCCATTTGGGCTAGGCGAATGGTGTGTCGCTCGGATGAGTTGTCGGCTTCAGCTTGTGTTCGTTGAAGTGGAATGTTCGAGGGAACGCGTTCATGACTCACGACCTTTCTCCTCTCTGGGGTCGCTCTCAGCAGCTTGAGCCCCAACGGCTCGCACGCAATAACCGTGCCAAATCTGATCGGCGCTCATAAGCATCGTGAATTCAGTCGGATAGAAATACTCCGAACCCTACGGTCCACGAGTAATAGGCCGTGTAATTTTTTCGGGGTTTCAGGCTTTCTTCGGCGCGCTTGTTCCACTTCGAATGGACCTCGGGTCTTTACGGGCGGAATTGTCGGCAATACGGCTCCGGATCGAGTGCTCGGAGCCTTGACATAATCTTCTAGCTGCTACAGAGTCCATCGAATCCTCGATCGAAATTCAATGGCTTGTGCGGAGGGACGCGTGTTCCTTGGACATTTCGGTGTCGCTCTGGCCGCAAAGAAGGCTGCGCCGAAGACGTCCCTCGGCACCCTGGTGTTTGCTGCACAGTTTGCAGACTTGCTGTGGCCGGTCCTGCTGCTTCTTGGGCTCGAGCAAGTGCGCATTGTCCCGGGTCTCATGGCGGTCTCGGACTTCGATTTCACGTCGTACCCAATTTCGCACAGCCTCGTCGCACAGTTGGGATGGGGAGCGCTTCTAGGCGTTTTCTACGTCTTCATAAAACGTGATGGCAAGAGCGCAATGCTGCTGGGGGCTCTTGTGCCCACACACTGGGTGCTGGATTTTATCGCGCATCGCCCGGATATGCCGATTCTTCCCGGCGGCGCAAAGTACGGACTTGGCATGTGGAACTCCGTTCCGTTGACGATTTGTGTGGAATACATCCTGTTTGCGGCGGGGCTCGCGATTTACCTCAGCGCTACCCATGCCAAAGACGCACTTGGAAATTGGGCTTTGTGGTCGCTGGTGGGCTTGCTTGCGGTGCTCTATGCGGCGTCGCTATTCGGCTCGCCTCCTCCAAGCGTAAAGGTTCTTGCCTGGAGTGCGATTGCAATCTGGCTCACGGTGCCGTGGGCTGCATGGGCCGACCGGCATCGGCAATGAATGCCGGATACATCGGAAACGCGGTCGCCTCGACGTGCGTGTCGCCGGGTTTTAACGGCACCGCGGGACCCGCGGGCCATCCCAATTCTGTCGTTAAGTGGTCGAACATCGCGCGATTGCCGCCTTCCAGGACCAGACAATCGGAGTCTACGCAGCGAAGAAAAACACCATCTTCGGAGGTGTCGAACGAGAAGAAGTTCGGCCGGCGTAACAAATTTGTCGGATGGTCGTACTTCAGTTCGAGGACCTCGCTGTAGGCGCCGAAGAAGCGCGCTGCAGCGGTCTCATCCGTCAAACGGATGCGAAACAACAGGAGGGTCCGTTTGTTCTTCTGATTCTCGAAAATTGCGTAACGATCTCCTGCCCACGTGGCGGCAAGAACCGTAGCGCGGTTCTTGGCGAGAAATTGCTTGAAAACTTCCTGGACGCCAAATTCGCCCATGTTGTTTTCATCGAGCTTTTTCCACTCCGCTGGGAGGGCGCCTTTGGTCGCAGGAAGCTCGATCTTGGCCGGCACTACACCCTGCATGTACAAGTCTGGGTGCATGATTTGCTGTGTCGAGACGGGCGGTCTCTCGAAGATCTTATGAAAATCCGGCCATCCATTCGAGGCTTTCAGGAAGCGTTGTGTAAATTGAATCCCGGCGAGATACGGGAACAGAAGTTCATCCTGCAAGACTTTCGGAGCTTTGGTGAGTTCGGGGCTGCTGTCCACGTCGCCTAGCAGCATCGACGGATCGAAGTCGCCGAGGTCGCGAATACTGCCCTTCCCGCCCAACTCGTAATCGAGCATAGCCGCCATCGCCGAGCCTTCAATCACCGCATCGCGAGCAAGCTCTCCATCATCGTTCGGCTTTGCGGCGTCCGTCCACTGATCGATGTGAAAATGCTGATCCTGCAAGGCGTGCGTGAGCTCGTGTGACATGATTGAACGCTCGTCAGCAGGGGAAGTCCAGTCCGCAATAAAGAACTCGTGGCTATCCGGGTCGTACAGGCCGGCGATTTGTTCGGTCAGCACCTTCACCAGCGTTTGCTCGAGCGGATAGTCCTTCGGCAGGAGGCCGAATTTTTCCATCGTCTTCTGGTCGGCGTAGCGCTTGTCTGCGTCTTTGTCCTCTTTCATTTTCTGTAGAAGATAGGCTCGGATTTCTTCGCGAGATCGCATGCTCTTTTTCAACGGGGACAGAATCGGCAGCGAGATCAGCTTGCTCATTTCGGCCAGAACTTCGTCTGCCGCTTGCAGGAATTCCTGCGTTTGCGCGGACGCCGGTGGCGGCAACGAAGCCGGGGGAGTGGCTTGCTGTGCCGGGAGTCCACAGGCGAGGAACAGTGTAAGAAAAAGGCCAACGAAGATTCGTTTCACGCGATCCGTCCAGTCCATTCCCCGCTCCAAACGCTTGCCTGTCGGCCGGCGGGGCGCTCGCGCCGCCGAGAGCGCACTCCCAGATTAACATTTTGATGAGGCGTTCGGCTGAATGGATGTCATGGCGGGGAGAAACCGCTACCCCTTAGAAACGGCAGTGGAAAGCATTTATTTCTTGGGTGAATCGGAAGGCGGCGGCAGATCGATGGACTCGATTCGCTTCCATTCTCCGTTCTGCAATCGGTAGAGATCCTTTGACATTTTCAAGCACTGCGACGGATGGTCCTCATCGACCTGGGAGCAATAAGCGAGATGAAAGCCATCATCGTCGGCTTCGTAAGTCGATTGCTGTAGCAAGTCCGAAGTCCAGATCGCGACTGCGCGGTGACCGTCGAACCGCCAGGCCGAAAACATTCCCGTCGACAAATCGTCTGTTCGGCCGGCGACGGTCACAAATATTGGCTCGGAGCGAGACACCGCGACCAGTTCAATGTCGCTGTCGAGGAAGTCCTTTTCGACGGTGTGGTCAATCCTCGCGGCCAGGGCAAACTGCGCGCCAGCGCTGGCATAAATCCGGACGGCGGCCGGTCCTCCCAGGCCAAAATTGATCACCATCGCGTAGACCGGAGAAGATCCACCAAGCTTCACGAGGCGATAGTTCTCGCCGACCGGAGGAGTATGGGATACCAAACCAGCCAGCCTTTGATTTCCCCGCTCCAGGTCTGGCGTGGCTGGTCCGTTCATCGCCAAAATGGAGAGGGCGACCGAATCCAAGTAGGCAAGGGCAGCTTCCATCTGCGCGGCATTTTCCTCGGCCCCGCTGAGTCTAGCCGCCGAGAGTTCGCTGGAGATGCGCTTGAATTCGGCGCCTGCGTCAGCACTGCGTTGAGCACAAACCCACGCCGCAAACGCAAATAAGAAAAAGGCGACGATCGAGACGGCACGCGTCACGGCGATCGCGCCAAACCAAGGGTGCGCGGAGCGCCGGACCCTACGCCGAGAGAAAAAAATCGAGTTCATTTGACCCTAGACTCTAATACACTCTTTCCCTAAGCCGCAACGAGCTGGGGCGTCGGAGCTGGCTCGACCTCTCATATTCACGCTCTTCATAGTCTACATGAGCGTACAATCGCGCTGTTCCATCGCGCAATTTCGATCGTGAGTCCGATCGCACGCGGGCTAGACGGGCTCGGCACGCTGTCTGGATTCGTGAATAAACAGAACCGCGACCAATCGCCGGTGTCTGCCAAAAAAGAGGAGCATGTCGCCGAAGTTTGAAGCACGGTTCCGGTGTTGTTCTGGAATCGTAGCAGAAAGGGTCTATGCACTATGGCAATGTCGAGTCTGAGCCAACCGGCTGAATTTGTTGCACCGGGCCTCCATCCGGGCACAAGGCTACGCCGATCGCGTGAGCGCCTGGGCCTGACCTATCGAGACGTCGAGCGAGCGAGTTACGAATTGGCGTGCCGGCGTGGGCGGCCAGATTTCATTGTGCACCTGAGCCGCTTGGCCGATATCGAAAATCGCGACGTAACTCCTAGTATCTACAAACTTTATGCGCTAGCGGTGATCTACCACCTGGATCCTCGCAGCGTTTGCCAATGGTACGAGGTACCTTTCGAGGGTCATTTTTCGGATGGCGTTCAATTGACCGCACCGCAGACGCATCTTGCCGCCGCGCCCGGGAGCGTGCGCTTACCGGTTCGCTTTGATCCGGCATTCGATCCGCGACGGACAGAATTTCTCACGCGAATGATCGAGCGCTGGGGCGATATGGAAGCCGTCTTTTTCACCGAGTCTTCGAGGTATCTGTACGGATACGTGGGACTGGACGACCTGCGAATGCATCCGCTTTTGCGACCCGGGAGCCTCGTGCTCGTCGATCCGAAACTCCGGCAGATTCAGAACTCTGGATGGACCAACGAATACGAACGTCCCGTCTATTTTATCGAACTCCACCGCGAGTGCCGCTGTTGTTGGTGCCGCAGTGAAAATGGAAAAGTGATGCTGGTTCCCCACCCTTTATCTTCCTGTGCGCCGGAGGTTTACCGTTGCCCAGAGGAAGCGGAAGTGATCGGTCAGGTGGTGGGAGTTGCGATGAGGCTGGGCCCTAGCTAGGTTTGGTTCGAAGCAATTATGGCCAGCAGCGCGCTCATATTCGAACAAAACAGTTCGTGGAGATAGTCGGGCAGCCCGTCGGGGCACATCGTTCGAAAGGATGGATCCGTCCGGCAAGTGCGGATCAAATCTTCTACGGTGTGTCCCGCGGCCGTCATGCAGCGGCGCAGGTCGTGCGCCTGATCCCTCAGCGGAGTCTCCAGAATCCTCGAAAACATCTCCTCGTGGCAATTGCTGAGCGCTTCCTGAACGGAATTTTCCGAGTATAGCCTCAGGAGGCCATCATGCTCGTAACGTCTAGTAGCCGAATGCCTTAGTGAACTGATGTAGCAGAGGCGCCCAAAGTCGCTGGGGATAGCGGCGAGCGTCCTCGACGAAAAATCTTCAATGACGGCCCGGCTCTGATGAAAACGCGCTAACGATTCCACAGGCTCACCTGTTCTGATTCCTGAACTCTTTCCCTCCGACTTTCCCCCGCCTAACGGTTTTCCTGTATCTCAGTGGCGACTCTGGAGGGGTCACCACCATGAAAAGAATCATCATCGCTTCGACCCTGGCCGCACTTGTGATCACGATGCTACTCCCTGTTACACGGCAAGTCAACGCCGCATCGGTTAATCAAATCTCTTTGCGGCAGGGGCCGCCCGTTCCGCCACCGGGCGGTGGCCACTTCTCTTTGCGGCAGGGCCCACCTGTTCCGCCACCAGGTGGCGGCCACTAAGACGAACTGTCCAGATCTGGGTTAGGCCGCCGGCTGCTATTCCGCGCGCACCGCCCGCCGGGCGTGCTATATTCATGCGGCTTGACCCGGATCATGACCCGCTACGAGATATTTCTTTTCTCCGTTATTGTGGGACTAGAAATCCTGTTGTGCGGCCTTGTTTATTTCCGGAAACTTTATCGGCGCCTTCCCTTATTTGCCACCTACACGGCGACCATGCTCGTCTGTAGTATCGCGCTGGCTATCACGTTCTCCCAGTTCGGATTCCGGAGCGTTCCGTCTGTCTATGCTTCCTGGTGCGCGATCGCTTTGACCTCGCTCGCGCGAAGCGCTGCAATTGCGGAGTTGTGCCGCGCCAGCTTGAAGGCATACGAGGGGATTTGGGCGCTCACTTGGCGCCTCTTAAGCATCATGACGGCGTTGTTCTTCGTGCACGCGGCGATCGACGCCCGAGGACAACCAAATTGGTTCACGGCGTCCAGCATGACCATTGAGAGGGACGTCGAGATAGCTTCAGCTGTTATCTTGGTCGGCATTCTGTTGATCGGCAAATACTATCGCTTGTCCATTGATCCTTTGCAAAAGTTACTCGGACTGGGTATTCTTGTGTTTTGCATCGTAGAGTTTGTGAATAACTCCGTGGTGCGCGATCTGCTAGTTCGTGGTGGCACCGCTTGGACAATCACGAAGCCCTTCGCAGAGCAAACCTGGGAGGTGTGGAATACGGTGCAGGCCCTGGCCGCAGACGCGTCAATCGGCCTCTGGTGCTTCGCGTTGCGAAAACCGCTGCCCGCGCGAATTGAATCCCCTGCGTTGCTGCCCGCGGAGGTATATCGTGAGCTGTCGCCCGCCATCAATTTGCGGCTCCGCGCGTTCAATGCCCGGCTGGTAGAAATGCTGAAGCCATGAGCGACGTACTCGTCGTCATACCAGTCGCAATCGTACTTTGCGGCATCCTGCTCTGGGTGCTGCAGCCGCAGCGAGACTCTTCCGGCAATGCCCGCCCATCGCCGGACTCGCTTCGCAAGAATGCGAATCTGGCCGCGAGACACTACCAATATTTTCCTCAGATCCGGCGGGCTCTCAGCTCCGATGACACACGCTATTTGCTTGAGGCGGCGCCTCCTCGCGTGGGGAAGCGGGTGCTTCGAGAACGGCGTGCGATCGCGCGCCACTTTCTCCAAGGCCTGCATGAGGATTTTTCGAACCTCGCCAAGTTTGGAAGGGTGATCGCGTCGCTCTCTCCGGTGGTCAGTCGCGAACAGGAAATCGAACGATTACTCCTCATCCTGAAGTTTCAGACGCTGTATACGCTGGTGTGGCTGCAGATCGCCTCCGGCATCCTACCTCTCCAGCGGCTCGAAGCTCTGACCAGGCTCGTGGGCAGGCTCGCTTCCCGCATGGAAGAGGCGGTGTCCGAGATCAATGCGATGAGCGCGCGGCAACTCCCGGGCGACCTCAGTGCTTAAGGAGCCAAAAACTTTGCTGTTCTTGGAGCGAGCGAATCGCACCTTCCGGGGTGCGGCCCTTGTGCCAGCCCCTCGCCAATTCAGGCCATTTATACATTTGGCACGTTTTTTGTCGAAGTGACATCCCGATCTCTGCATCCGGTTCTCCTGCCGTATAATGGTCTTTCCAGAGGGTGCGGGTGACCAAAACCAAAATACTCATCGTAGATGATGAAGAAGCTATCCGTGAGGTGGTGTCCACCCTCCTGGAAGCTCAGGGTTACGAGTGCGCATCGGTCAGCAATGGCCGACTGGCCAAGGACTTCCTGGAAAAAAATGAGGTGGATATCGTCCTGAGCGACATGATGATGCCAGAAATGGACGGCCTCAGCCTGGTGGAATGGCTGGGCAAAGCCGAGCCCGACATACCGGCGATTATGGTCACAGCGATGCACGACCTGTCGACCGCCCTCGAGGCAATTCGGCGCGGGGCATATGACTACATCCTTAAGCCATTCGAAAAGGATCAACTCCACTTGGGCGTCCGGCGCGCGCTGGAACGCCGCCGGCTGGTCCTCGAGAATCGGAATTATCAGCGCAACCTCGAAAAACTGGTCGAAGAACGGACCGCGCAGCTCAAAGGCGCTCTGGAGCAACTCGAGCGATCCTACGACGACACGCTGGAGGCACTTGGCGGCGCGCTCGACTTGAAGGATGCTGAAACCGAAGGCCATTGCAAGCGCGTGACGGCGTTCACCATCGCAATCGCAAAGGCAATGAAAGTGGAGCCTGCGCTGCTTCCCCAAATCGCTCGCGCAGCATTTCTCCACGACATCGGCAAGATGGCCATTCCAGACAATATATTGCGCAAGCCCGGCCCGCTGACCGCCGAGGAGCGCGACGTCATGCGCACGCACTGCGAAATTGGATACAACATGGTGACGCGGATTCCCTTCTTGCGCGAAGCGGCTGAAATCGTCCTGTCGCACCAGGAATACTACGACGGCACCGGCTACCCTCGTGGATTGCGCGGAGATGAAATTCCGCTCGGGGCAAGGATATTCGCGGTCGCGGACGCTCTCGACGCCATGATCTCCGACCGCCCCTACCGGCGGGCGCTGCCGATTGCGCAAGCCAAAGAGGAAATCGAGCGGTGCTCGGGCACCCAATTCGATCCGAGGGTTGTCGCGGTGTTTCTCACCATGCCGATGACACTTTGGACGGAACTGCGCGAAAACATTGGCAGGCCTTACCGGCTTTCGCAGTTGAGGCCTGCTTGAGAAGCATACGCGTCCGGGGTTTGCCACGGACCTTGCGCAAAAGATGGAGCGACGGTAGTATTTCGTTTCCAAAAAGGATGAATCCGACATGGCCCTGGTGGCGATCAAAACTGCCTCAACGACTGGATATTGCGACTGCATTCATGGCTGTTATGAACTCGCCAGCCTTCGCGACGAAGATACCGGCAAATCATACTGCCCTCGTTGCGCCAAAGAGCATCTCGAGATGAACGTTGGGATAGGCCTGCCGCAACCGGCGCCCTCCAAGGTGTCGGCGAATTCAGGCTCGCCCGCCGCGACTCCTGCGATTCCCCCTCCCGCAGATCCACCCGGCCGCTTGCGTTAGAACTTCCCGCCAAACCTGACTGACGAGCTCCCCGGGAGGCGTGCGGCGAACGTGTGCCTCGATTGTGCACTGGTGTCATAATGAATTCGAGCAAAGGGTCGTCGATGACTCAAACTGGAACATTCGACATCTTTATGGACGGATCCTGCTCTTTCTGCCGGTGGTCGAGAGAGAAAATCGAGCCGTACGATTCCCGGTCGCGGTTGCGATTTCTTGACTACAACGATCCTGCGGTCGCTGCGCAGGCCCCCTTTTCACGCGAAGACCTGGGCCGGGAGATGCACGTTCGAACGCCGGACGGCAGATGGGCGGAAGGTTTCGAAGCATGGCTTGAGTTACTGCGTGCCCTTCCAAAGCTGGCGTGGTTGGGAAGGCTCGCCGGCCTGCCGCCACTGCGATGGATGGGGCCATCCGTCTACAGATTCATCGCGCGCCATCGCTACAGCATCCCCGGAGCGCCTGCGCGCTGCGAAACCGATACGTGCGCAATCCCCGAACATTCACGCAAATGAGGCGCCCGCCGCGTGGCGGTCCATTTGTTTACTCGGACAGCCACTCTTGGCTGTCCTGCACAATTCCGCCAAAGCCTCAAAGGGCAGGCAAGAGTGCCTGTCCCACTGGTAGCGCGTGATACGATATCCGCGGTTGCAGCGCCAAATTACCGCTGAGAAATTGTGAACTTGATGACGGTGACGCAGCACACGTCTGTAGAAGTAATACCCATGCTCGACCTGCGCGCGCAGTTCGAGACGATCGCCCCTGAGATTCGCGCCGCCATCGAAGAGGTCCTGGCTGCGCAGCAGTTCGTCTTGGGACCGCAAGGAGAAGCCCTCGAGCGTGAAATCGCCGAGGCTTGCGACGTGCGCCACGCGGTTGGAGTTGCTTCCGGGACGGAGGCGCTCGAGCTCGGGCTGCATGCTTGCGGCGTGGAAGCGGGGGACGAAGTCATTGTCCCGGCGTTTACGTTCATTGCCACGGGCAGCGCCGTCAGCGCTCTTGGCGCTCGTCCGGTATTCGCGGACATCGAACCCGGGACGTTCAATCTCGATCCTGATCAACTTGAGACGCTGATTACGCCCCGGACCGCCGCGATTGTCGCCGTTCATCTTTTCGGGCTAGCAGCGAACATGGACTCCATTCTGGCCGTGGCGGCAAAAAGTGGCATTCCTGTTATCGAGGACAACGCACAATCGATTGGAGCAACCTATCACGGGCGGAAGACAGGGTCGATGGGACGGCTTGGTTGCCTGAGTTTCTATCCCAGCAAGAATTTGGGCGCTTACGGCGATGCGGGGATGATCGTCACAAATGACGAGAAACTTGCGGCGCGGCTGCGCGCGCTGCGCAATCATGGGCAGGTCCGCCAATATCTGAGCGCGGAACGCGGGTGGAACAGCCGCCTGGACGAATTTCAGGCCGCGATCCTGCGCGTCAAGCTACGCCACCTGGGGGAATGGACAGCAGCACGGCAAGCTCATGCCGGGCTGTACGACTCGCTTCTTGGCGATTTGGCGGGAATCGTCCTGCCGCGCGTGCCGCCTGGACGGGAACACGTCTTCTACCTGTACACGATTCGCGTGGAATCGCGCGCCGGCAGCCATCGCAGCGCGGCCAATCGCGGCGAGGAGGCGCGCAGCGACCTTGTTCAGCAGCGCCTCAAAGAACGAGGTATCTCAAGCACAGTCTACTATCCGGTTCCTCTTCATTTGCAGCCCCTGTATGCCTCCCTAGGTGGTAAGCCGGGAGACTTGCGAGTGAGCGAGCGCGCCGCTCGCGAAGTTCTTTCCATTCCCCTCTATCCAGAGATGACGCGCGAACAAGTCGAGCGGGTTGCGGAGGAAGTACGCAAAGCAGTTTCTCAGGCGTGAAACTACCACGGTGAACGCTTGCAGCCACGAGTTTCACGAGGCATCTTGCACGTACAAAAAGATGCCCGGCTGAAGCCGGGCGCTACACAGAAGCACGTTCGGTGGGATCGCTCTATGTTGTTGCCGCGAGCGCGCGGCGATACAGCATAAATAGAACACCAAGGAATAAGACTAACGCGGGAGCCAGCAAGGCGAGAATTCCCCAATCGAGCGAACGCTGGGCCGCAGCGCCAGCTGCGGAAGCGGTCGTATAGCAGAGCGCGCAGCCCTGCGCCCAAGCGCCTGGCGCAGTACCTAAAAGCCCGACAAGGATCACGAAAGCAAGTCTTAGGCGCATTTCCTTAGCATCCCCCACTGACGAACCGCACCATTCTACCTCAATGCGGCCTCATCTCAACTAACCGCAGCGCTTCGGGGAAAAAGAAAATGAACATCATGCAAATGCAGAAAATCATCGCGGGGACGATCCACAGCACCAGCGTGAATTTTTCGAATTTCAAGTGCATGAAGTAGGACATGATCAGGGCGGCCTTGACTAGGGACAATGCAACAAGGATCGACAGCATCACCGTAGGCTGTAGTGCCTCATAAGCAAGGAAGACTTCCAGGCCGGTGATGGCAACCAGCCCCACCCAGACGACGATATTGGTTCCGACGCTGGCGCCGTGAACTTCAGCCGCATGCGCTTCTGCATTCATAGAATGACTTTCTCCTGATCGCCTAAATCAATACTTCACCGACATCAGATAAATCATCGGGAACACAAACATCCACACTAGGTCCACAAAGTGCCAGTACAAGCCGTTCACTTCGACGTCCTCAGCCGAAAACTTGCCGCGCCCAAAGCCGAAGGCCACAATGCCCAGATAAATCACGCCGATCATGACGTGCGTCATGTGCAGGCCGGTGATGCCGAAGAAGACGGCCCCAAACAGGGGCGTGCCCTCCGGATTTCCCGTAATCGTAAACTGCTCCTTGAAAATCATGTTCATCCACTCGGTCAAGTGCAACCCGGTGAAGAGCAACCCTCCCACCATGGTCGCGACCATCCACAGCACCGTCTTCTTGCGATCGTTGCGCTGCGCCGACATGACGGCCAGCACCATCGTCAACGAGCTTGCCAGCAGTACAACAGTCATCGTCGTCGAAAAAGCAATCGCGGGAAAAATGGGAAAAGGCCGGGGCCAATCAGGATTGGTCAGGCGTGAATAACTGTAGGTAATCAGCAGCGCGGAGAAGGTCAGTGTGTCCGAGACGATGAACAGCCACATCCCCAGCTTCTTCGAACCTATCGCGAACGGAGATCCGCCGCCGGACCACGCCGATTCCGCCATTGCTTCCGTTTTCACATCATGCACATTTCACCGTCCCAGAGTCAGAAGTGCGAACAAGAAAATCCACAGCCCATCCATGAAGTGCCAATAAATCGACGTCAACTCCGCCGCCGTGCCTTGCGAGATTCGTGAACGGCTCCACGGCCGGAACGCGACGTAGAAGAGAGCCAGGATTCCTCCGCCGAGGTGCGCTCCGTGAGCGGCAGTCAAGAGATAGAAAAAACTGCTGCTCGGGTTAGTGGCGAGCAGCATTCCCGCAGCGGCGAGCTCGCGCCAGGCAATAATTTGCCCGGCGAGGAAGAGAACGCCTAGCCCCGTGGTCACCCACCACCAGGTCTGGAATGCTCCACGCTCGCCGCCTTCCAACTTGCGCCTTGCCACCACGATGGTGACGCTGCTCGTGAGCAGAATCGCAGTATTGAACCACAGCACCGGGGGAAGGGGCGTGCGCTGCCAATCCGTGCCGAGCCCTTTCCGCACAATGTAAGAGCTCGCCAGCGCCATGAAAAACATCACGATGGCGGCCAGGCCTAGTTGCAACGCTGTGAAGTAGGCACGCCGGGGAACGGGCCGCCTGGACCCGGAGGAATCTCCATCGTCGTCGCCCCCAGCGGGTGGAGGAGTACCGCCGCCGTGACCGGCGTCTATGATCTCAACATCATCGACAATGGTTCCTGGCATCGTTCGTCCCTGGCCGGGCTAAGCTTTTCGCACCAATTCCGGCGCCAGGTGCTGCGGAATGAAATCGTCCGCCGCACCGGGCACGCTGAACTCATATGGACCATGGTACACGACGGGCTCCCGCCCACCAAAGTTATCGAACGGCGGAGGCGAAGGGATGGACCATTCGAGGGTTGTTGCGTGCCAAGGATTCTCTTCCTTCGCTTCCTTGCCCGCCTTCAAGCTCCAAAGGAAATTAAACAGGAAGAGCAACTGCGCGCTGATCGTGACAAATGCCGCAACGCTTATAAATGCGTGCAGCGGCTGTAGCGCCACCAGGAACGGCCCCGCCGTCATTTCCGAATAGCGCCTGGGATTCCCAGCAAGCCCCAAAAAGTGCATCGGCATAAAAATGGCGTACACACCGATAAATGTGAGCCAGAAATGTACCTTTCCAATTCCCTCGTGCATGAAGCGCCCAAACATCTTCGGGAACCAGAAATATAGCGCGCCAAACATGCCGAAGATGGCAGCCACGCCCATGATCAAGTGGAAGTGCGCGACGACGAAGTACGCGTCGTGAAGATAGAGATCGAGAGACGGCTGCGCCAGAAACAACCCGGATAGTCCGCCGGTCACGAACAGGGACACGAATCCAAGAGCAAACAGCATCGCGCAATTGAACGTGATTCTGCCACCCCAGATGGTGCCCAGCCAGTTAAACGTCTTGATCGCCGAGGGCACGCCGATAGTCATCGTGAGGATTGAAAATGCGAACGCGGAATAAGGGCTCATCCCGCTGACGAACATGTGATGGCCCCACACGCAAAAACCCAGGAAGCCGATGCCGCAGACGGCGCCAACCATCGCTCGATAGCCGAAGACCGGCTTGCGGGAAAAAGTAGAGAGCAGATGCGAGGCCACACCCATTCCAGGCAGAATCGCGATGTACACCTCGGGATGTCCGAAGAACCAGAACAAGTGCTGCCACAAGAGCGGCGAACCGCCCTTGTGCCAAGTAATGACCTGATCCGTAACGACCAGCCCGCCGGGAATGAAGAAACTGGTGCCCGCGAGGCGATCGAGCAAAAGCAGGATGCACGCCGCGAGCAATACGCCGAAAGCCAGCAGTGCAAGGATCGCGGTTACGAACCAGGTCCAGCATGTAAGCGGCATGCGCCCGAGCGTCATGCCCTTGGTACGGAGGTCAATCAGAGTGGTGATGAAGTTGAGCGCGCCCATGAGCGACGCACCGCAGAAGATCGCCAAGCCGACAATCCATAAAGTCTCGCCGGCGCCTTGACCGGGGCCGGCGATTTCCCCGAGCGCGCTCAACGTCGGGTAGGAGGTCCAGCCGCCGATTGGCGCTCCGCCAGCCACGAAGAACGCCGAGACCATGACGCAGAGAGAAACGAAGGTCGTCCAGAACGACAGCATGTTCAGTACCGGGAAAGCCATGTCCGCCGCGCCGATTTGAATCGGCAGGAAATAATTGCCAAAGCCGGACTGAGGCGCGGTCGTCAACACCATGAAGACCATGATCGTGCCGTGCATGGTCATCAACGCCAGGTACTGCTCCGGCGTCATCACGCCTCCTTTAAAGAAGAAAAACTTCACCGTCGGCCACGCGAGATGCAAGCGCATCAGGAACGAAAGAGCCATTCCAAGGAACACCGAGAATATGGCCAGGCACAAATACTGAATGCCAATCACTTTATGATCGACGCTAAACACCCATTTTCGAATGAAACCGGACGGGGGCGCGTGATGCCCATGGCCGCCGCCGCTTTCGTGTGTCACCATTTAGCCTCTCCTCGGAGTCCTTCGTCGTGCCGATTGCAGTTGCCGACAGACGATACCTTCGTTACTGATTTGCCGCTTCCTGATCCTTCATCCATTTTTCAAAATCCGTCTCGGACAACACCTGCAGCATGGTGTGCATGCGGTAATGCCCCAGCCCGCAAAGCTCGGCGCAGGCAAGTTCATATTCGCCAGGAACGGTCGCGGTGAAATGCATGTGAATTTCCATTCCCGGAACAGCGTCCTGCTTCAATCGCAGTTCGCGCACATAGAAGCTGTGAGTCACGTCCTGCGATCGGAGAATGAGCTCGACTTCGCGTCCCGCCGGAACGGCGATGACGGGAGAAACGATGTCGTCTTTCGAGGCGGGATCGGTAGGATCGAGCCCGACCGGATTACCAGTAGACGCGCTGACCAGTTCCGGCTTTTCGCGCCCAAATTTCCCGTCCGGCCCGGCATACCGGAAATTCCACACAAATTGCTGCCCTGTCACTTCAATTGGCAGCGCGCCCGGCGAAGCGCCGATAAAGTGCACTTGCGCCCAGGCGTTCCGCGCATACAAACCCAGGCCCACGAAAAGAATCACGGTCGCCAGCGTCCAAACAATCTCCATCGTGTTGTTGCCCTCGAAGTAGGTGGCCTTCTGGCCGCGGTCGCGGAACCGAAAAACAGCATAGGCCAGACCAATTTGTGCCATGACAAAGACAATCCCCGTAATTATGAATGTGCGCGTGAACTGCGCGTCGATTTCATGGCCCAAGTCGGTGATGGCCGGAGGGAACCACCAGATTTTCGCCATGATAATGTAGACTGTGACGACCGTCATGAATACGAGGAATAGTGCCAGGGCAAGCGCAACAGAGGTGGAACCTCGTTCCTTGCGTCTTCTCATCTCAGCATCGTCTCCACTCCATGGGGTCTTGCGGACGCGTTCTTAACGGCTTGAGCTTTCATTCCAAGCGGTTCGCAACGGATGATTGTCAGTGCCGGTGACCCGAACGGGACATCATATACATCTCGCAGCGAATTTCAAGAATCTTTCTGTTTAAAATCGAAACGTTGGATGAAGCGCTCCGAGGTCCAAAACGATTTGAACTAGAATGAATCGTGGGAAGCCACGGGAGACGGAGACAGAGTACAGAAATGAAAATTGAACAGAAAACATTGCTGCTGATCGGGATTTCTTTCGCTATGGTGACGGCCGTCGCAAAGCCCGCCGCGGCCCAGGTTCTCAGCCCTCCGGAAAGGGCGACCTGCAAATTCGGAGATGGAAAGACGATTGCCGTGCGCTACTCCAGCCCGCGCATGCGCGGCCGTAAAATCTTCGGCGACGTGGTTCCGTTCGGGGAGGTTTGGCGCGCCGGCGCCGATGATGCCACCTCGTTTGTCGCGAATGTCGACGTCACGGCGAGCGGAAAAAACCTGCCGGCCGGCAGCTACACGCTGTTCACGCTGCCCACGCAGACGAAATGGACCCTAATTGTCAGCAAGCAAACCGGTGAGTGGGGCATCCCTTATCCGGGCGAAAAATACGATTTTGCGCGCATGGAAATGAAAGTTTCGAAGCTTCCTTCACCGCTCGAAAACTTCACCATAGCGTTCGATTCGTCCGGAACGAGCTGCACCATGAAACTCGATTGGGAAACTACGCGGGCGTCCATCGACATCGTAGAGAAGAAATAACACTCGAATCTGTGCGGGGTCGCAGTCTGGACCGCTTCGTCCGGTCAGTTGGCGATCTCACGGGTGCCGACCGCGAGCGGTAGTCGCTCCAACTCCTGCCGGGGCGCTCGGTTCCGATACCACAGCAGCCCGCCAAGCATGATCGATGCGCCATACGTTACGACGGATCCCATTTCCAGCCGCACGGCCAGCGATTTCCCAATCAGGTCATGAAGTGTCGGCACGCTCAATGCAAAGGAAGCCAGGAGAACGCCTCCAATCACGCGGCGAACGCGGGCATCGGGCTCGCTCGAGCGCCACGCGGCATAGAGCAGCGCGTTAGGAAGCAGCAGAACCACAAAATAAGGCTTGCGGGCGATTGGGCTGAGGATTGTCGACGCGACAAAAACCGCGGCCCATTCGACCTCCGCCCATCGGGAGCCGGGGCGTGGAGTTCCGCGAAACGCGATCGCGCCCAGCATGGCGGCGACGGCGCAGGTGATCTCCCAAGCCAGCTTCGCGCTGCGAGCGCGGCTCAGTGGCAGCTGGAAAGTTCCAGGAACCGCGAAGGGCGCATAGCCGTATCCGAGAATGCGATCCCACATGGAATAAACCGATTGCTGCGCGTTGCCGCTGTCCATTGCTCCGTGAAGAGCCACGAGCCACAAAGCGACGTCTTTCCAAAACTTCGCCCAGCCGAGAATGAGCATGGGGCTGAAGAAGAAAACGCAAGTGGCCGCTGCAGTCCAGAACGCGACGCGCCACCTCTTGCGATACAGGAAGTATGGCAGAAAGGCGATGGCCATCAGTTTCATCGCCGCCGCCGCACCGATGGCGATCCCGCCCGCCGCCTCGCGCCCATTCGCTTGCAGGTAGAGTCCCCAAAGCACGAGCGCAAACAAAATCGCATTGATCTGCAGTAGCTCGAAATTATTTAGGGTGTAAGGAAGGGTCAGCAGGAAAGGCACAAACAGTTCGGGCGATGCAATGCCGAGTGCGGTCGGATCAGCGCGGAAAGCCAGGCGCTTGCCGTAGACCAGTCTGGCGACCAGGTCAAGCGCCCAGAAAACCGCAGCCCATGTGAGAGCGATCCAGAGGATGCGCGCCAGGTACGGCGACACGCGGTCGAGCAGCGCCAGCGGCACGGAAACAAAGCTGAAGAAAGGCGGCCACGTGTTTACGCCCGGAGAAGTATCGGCGTAAATATCGCGCCCGTCGAGGGCCGCGTTGCCTGCCGAAACGTATCCTGCGAAATCTCCCGTGCGGCGGGCATACGCGAAAAAGCTAGCCACGAACGCGAGCAGCAACGCGGCGAGGACCAGTCTGCGCCGCATTACGGGGCGTTGCTCCCGCTCTGAGTTTTGGCAGGGCTACAAGAATGGCGCAGGAGGCGAACGCTGTTCATTGATCGGTTCGGGAATCAGTCTAATCTGAGCCACGAGTGGCCGAACTGGCGGTGAATGCGGCGGCCACTTCGGAGGGACTCTCTTCGATGATTTCGCTTTCCCACTCGACGGTAATTCCTCGCCGCACGCTTTCCGACGCGGCGCAGAGCCCTTCGTGATGTTCGAGGGCGCGCTCGACCGTGGCGCGTTTGTCCTTGGGTACCTTCAGACGGTAGCGCAGCTTGATGCCGGTCAGAATCATTTTGCCGTCGACTTCTTCGATGCGTCCCTCGGCTTCGGTTTCAAGCTTGTCGGGATTGGCATTCACGCCGCGAGCCTCGAGTGCGCCGGCCACGGTCCCGGTCATGCAGCCGCCAACCGCCGCGACGATGTAATCGAGCGTGGAGACCATCGGCTCATCCGGCGAGAGCTTGAAATACTGCGCAATGCCGCCGTGAACTCCCATGCGAATCGCGCCGGGAAAACCTTCCACTTCGGCGCGCTTGATTTTATTTTTTCCAGGTTCCTTGTGGACTTTTACTTTCGAGATATGCAGCAGTTTGCCCATGAAGTTCCTCCGTGTCCGAAAATCCAACCTCCGCTATGCTAGCGACGACAATAGCTCGGCTGCAGTGAACGGCTGAGCCGCCTTCACATTCGCTGTGAAGAGTGCGCGCGGTTCGCTGACATAAGAAATAGAATACTCTTTCCCGCTGAAAAGCTTCCGAAAAAACTGCTGGAACTCAGGGTCGGCTGCTGCCCGGGTTTCGGCGTTGTTCGGGGCGGCCAGACGATCGTTGACGAAGAGTTCGACCTCCCGCCCGTCAAACTGAAGCTTTCCTCCGAGGCGAGGCTCCGATTCAAGGCGGTGGCAAGCAGTAAGCGCCGCACGGGCCGCCTGTATCAAACGATCCTGATTGCTGCCGTCGAGGATTGCTTTCCGGTTGTAGCGAATTCCCCACCGATTGCCGGCGTTGTCGAGGCTGTAATTCGCTTCGTGCCCGATCAGCACGATTCCCGGCCCGCCGTGGACATGCCGGTAATCGGCAACATCGATCAGCAGCTCGTCACCATTTTGGTTCTCGATCCAGTTATGAAATACGGGGATCAGCGGCTCGAGGTCACGATCTCCGACGCGGCCTTGCACCAGGAGCTTCACATTGACATGCTGGATCTGCATGCGGTCGGATTCCAATTAAAAATCAGGCAGTCGCTGGAGCGCCGATTCGGTTGTAGCAACTATGCGCGGCGTCTATAAACAGCTGCGCTTCATCGATCAGATAGCGCGTCGAGTCCGCAGTCTGCGGCTGGTTCGCCTTTTCATGCGCAGCAAACAGATAGTGCGCGAATTTGCCGCCTGCAAATGGATCAAAGAATCTCTGCGTATCGTAGAAACGCGTGCGAAACTCTCCCACGATCAATCCCGGATCGTCCGCGATGTTCGACGCTTCGATCTTCACCAGCGCCTTGGCGGCTTGCACCATGGATCGGTAGGCTGTCTTTCCTGCTTGCTCGATTTGGCCTCCCTCGAACGCCACTTGCGCCTCAAACAGCTGGCGTTCCGCTGCGGCAAGATCGAATTCAACCGAGGAAACGACTTCGCCGGCGCATTCTCCCACACCGAGGTCGGACAAGGTGTATTCTCGCGGGTCGTCCCAATCTTGGAAGAAGGAGCGATCCGACGAATCCGCCGGCGGGCGGGCCAGATCCTCCAGCATCTTTTTCAGCTCAACCTTGCCTGTGCGCGCGACGAATTCCTTGAAGCTCTCGCCATTCTTGCGATTCGTCGCGTAACGCTCGGTCAAGCGGGCCACGACTTCAGGAATATTCTTTGACGGAATCGCGATCACTGGAAGGCCGTAGGAAGCCCCGTTGTGTTCCCACTCGCCGCCCAAAACAACTTGAAAGTGCGGGACAGCGTATCCCGACATTTTGCGGCTGACTCCGTAGAATCCCAGGTCGGCAACATGGTGCTGGCCGCAACTGTTGAAGCAACCGCTGATCTTGATGTGAAGATTTTGAATACATTCATCCAGCTCGTAATTTTTCTCTTCCAGCCTTTTGCGAAGCTCTGCGGCGAGTCCGCGCGATGACGAAATGCCTAGCTTGCAGGTATCCGTTCCCGGGCAGGCGGCGACGTCCACGATGGTCCCGGCTCCCGGCTCACCGAGTCCCACGGCTTCGAGCGCTGTGTGCAATTCCGCAAGGTCGCTTTGGCTGACCCACCGCAGGACGATATTTTGCTCGACGGTGGAGCGTATGGTCTCCTTCGTAAAGCGGCGAGCGATGTCGGCCAGGGCACGAAGTTGGTTCGCGGTAATGTCGCCCAGAGGAAGCGTGATGGTCACTACGACATAGCCTTCTTGCTTCTGTGCGCGCGTGTTGCTTTTCACCCAACGCTGGAAGGACTCCGTGCCCAGCAGAGGCGGCTTGCCTCCGGACCGAAGAGGCGCTTCGTGGAATTGCTCAGCGTCCTTGATGTAATCCGTCCATCGCGGGTCGTGCGGCAGGTTCTTGCGGTCGTCCAAGACCAGCTCTTTGAATTTTTCGATTCCCAGATCCTGGACGAGAAACTTGATCCGCGCGCGGCTGCGATTCTTTTTCTCGCCAAGCGCCGCGAAAATCCGGCCGACCGACTGCGCCAGCGGCAGCAATTCTTCCTGCGGAACAAATGAATCGAAGAGCTTCGCCTGATAGGGCACGGCGCCGAGGCCGCCGCCTACGTACACTTCGAAGCCGCGCTTCTCTTCCCCTTTTTCGACGCGTTTCACGGCGATCATGCCCATGTCGTGCATGCTCGCGAGGCCGCAGGCATGCTGCGAGCAGCCACTGAAGGAATGCTTGAATTTCCGTCCGAAGTTCTGCGTATCCGGATGGCCCAGAAGAAATTTGGAAAGCGCGCGAGAATACGGCGTGACGTCGAATACTTCGTCAGGGCATACGCCGGCATAGGGGCAGGCGGTGACGTTGCGGACGGAATTCCCGCAGGCCTCGCGCGTCGTGATTTTCACCGCGGCGAGTCGCCGCATGATGCTGGGAGTGTCTTCGATGTGGACATAGTGAAGCTGAAAATCCTGCCGAGTAGTTACGTGCGCGATGCCGTCGGAATATTCCTCCGCCAAGTCCGCCAGCGTCTCCAGCTGTTCCGCGTTGAGTCCCCCTGCTGGGATTTTGATGCGCTGCATCCCCGGGGCGTCCCACATCGTGTTCGGACCCTTGGTCAACTCGCCTGAGGGATAGCCAAGCCGCTGCACCGTCTTGCCGTTGTGCCTCTGACCGTTGTCGTAGCGCTGACCATACGTTCCGCGGCGAAGCCGCGTCTCGGCGAAGAGGCGCTCGTCAATCTTGCCCTGCTTCCGCAGGGCAATTTCCGTTTCAAAGATGTCAATTTCGCGAGCCAGGGCCTCCGGCATCTTCCCGGCAAGGCGCTCCGCCCAGAGAGGGTTGGAGACCTTCATTGCAAACTTGCCTCCATCGCAAGGCGTACAAAAATCAAAAAACCCACCGCCGGCTTCGTCACCGAGGGTGGGTAGAATGCGCTTCGGGTTGTGGCTTCCCTATGGCGCGATCACCCCACACCGCGGCACGCGGCTGTGACAACAACAGATGCAGTCGTCGGCCATGATCTTATAGCTCAAGGGACTCCCAATATGATACAGCGGGGTGCCAGAAAGTCAATTCTCGGTAAGGGGCCGTGCATCGGCTGTCGCAGCACTGATCCCGCCTGACAAAAATGTTCCACGCGGAACATTTTTGACGTTTCGAACTGTGGAAATCTGTTCGAACGTGTGAGTGCTGTCGGAGGCCGCGGCCAACTGCCCGACCCTTCGAAAGTCGACGGCCACCCGGAAGATCAAAACGGACTCAAAAAGTGTGCCACCCGCCAATAATTCCTTCAAAATGGACCGATCCTTCACTGAATTTTTTGCGTGACTAAGGCTAGTTTGCGACCCGGATGAACTTTTGGCGAGGGACAACCCTTCCTACGAAGCCTGCTCACCCGGGTGAACCCGGGACGCTCGGCGAAGGCTCATGAATTGTATAAGTCCCGCGAGAAGTCCCAGCAGCATCCCCGCCGCGGCGCCGATAACGCCCGCGACCGTCAGCTGAACCGCGGTCGCGTAGGGATCCATTGCAGCACCAACGAAGAGACCAAACAAAGGTCCGACGAGTCCCAGTGTAGCTGCCCAGTAAGCTATGAGCTTTTTTGTGGCATGCTTCTGGATGAAGATCGAACCGAAACCGTAGCCGATGCTGCCTCCCCATGCTAGACCGATGATACTTCCTCGGACAGCGCCTCCCACACCACCAATGAAAAAACCAGCGAAGCCTACCCCGAGTGTCCAGACATACCGTTTCGTAAACGCTGCGTCGTACACGATGAACCCCCGAGCCTAGCCAGATATTGACTTACTATATTTTATTAAAACCTTGGATCTGGAATCGACCACCAAGGCGGGGGCGCGGATGGCGCGGTCCAAGTCTCGTCCCGGGCGGGTGGCCGACCTTTCGGACTGATCGCGGCCCCTCACTCATTTCTTGGCCTCCGCATCAAGGCGAAATGATATCACCTGCAGTACGTTCGCAGGGACCAACTACTCGCGGCCTTGCCTTTGTTTTTACGGGTGCCCGTTCCTTCGTGGGGTTCGAAGGGACGGGGTTTTGGATTTCGTGAGGACTACTATACACGTGGTTCGAATCTTTGAGGTCTGGCACCTTCCGCTTCAGCTGCGGGACGTCACGTAGCGGTCCGGTTGGCGGCTCTTGACCAGGTGGCGCAAGGTGTCGCAGGCCTGCTCGAGGGCGTCACACAGATCGTCGATGCCCTTGGTTTCGCCGGACATTTTGCCTGCTTCGATGTCGGCGACGAGCTCGTGGCAAAGGTTAGTCGTCCGGCGGACACGTTCCGCGACAAGCATGGAAACGATCTCGTGCTGGTCCCTGCCCCTGAGTTGGATCTCGCGCAGTTGCTGAACGGCAATGGCGGTAGTGCGGATAGAGTCCACCGTGTCACGAAATTCACTGAGCAGGCGGAAGTCGATGCCTTCGGACTGCAGGGCCTTTTCCAGCTTTTGCAGCTCGATGCTGGTTTTTTTCGCCTGGAGATTGACGCCCCAAAAACTCTCGCTCGGAGCGATCAACTCGATGATGATCCCGTGTGAAACGCCTTCCCTGGAGTTCGGCGTCGCCAGCACGCGGGCTTCGGCGGTTTCCCCCGACAGGAAATTCGTAAGCGTGATGCGGCTGCCCACGTCCGGGTAGCTGCTCATTTCCAGGTACCCGCCGTTGCCGTTGACCTGTTTCGCGATGGCCTGCAGCCGCAAGGGCGCGCCTTCGGAAGAGCGCCAGGTCGCCTCGATCGGGATCGCCACGAGAAACCGGCTGGTTTTTCTGCGCTCGACTTTCGAGCCGTTAGAGGTAGTTCCACGCTTCATGTTTGGATGATTCCTTTAGCCGTACATTTTGCCGTTCCCGGCGGATACCGGGACAGGGGGAGCTGTTGATGGACTCCCATGCAGCTTAGACAGGCGGGCGGGAAATTACTACTGTACGAAAGGACAGTTGCCCCGTCGGGAACATCCGGGCATGGCTCCCGCGTGGGCGCAACTCGCTCGCGGATGCGACGGCGGGCAGTTCTCTTGGCCTATCTATTGTTGCTGCGGTTGTTGGGGCTGAGGCGGCTCGGCAGCTTGCTGTGGCTCGGCAGCGTCCACTGCGACACGAGCAGGGATCGGCCGATAGCCACTGCGCGTTCGGATGCGGTATTTCTTGTATTTCGGGTTGGTGAGCTTCACGGTGATGGTGCGCCACCCGCGATTGGGGTTCGGCTGCGGGTAGTAACTCATAAAGTACAAATGCGCGAGGTCTTCTCGGATGGAGGCAAAGGCATCGCGCTGGTCCTTCCAGCTCTTTGCAAAATATGCCTCGCCGCCGGTGCTGGCAGTCATTCGACTGAAAACCGCGGAGGATTCCGGGTCGAGCTTGGCTTCCCGGGTGCTGATCATATAGATCGGAATGCCTTCGGACTGCGCCAATTCGTCCACGTCCTCCGGAGACACCATGCTGGAGTTGTCAGGCCCATTCGAGAAGACTACGACGACCTTCCGGCCAGAAATCTGGGAGGCGTCTTTCAGCGTCATCAATAATGCGTTGTATAGCGCCGAATCGTCGCCGTTCACGGTTCCGCGCACACCGCGGAGGACCTCGGAGCGATCTGGAGTCAGCGACGCAGCGCGGAAGAAATCGCGGCTGTAGGAATAGAACGCGACGCGATAGGGATTGTCGAGCGACCGGACGAATTCGGCAATGGAATCTTGCGCGAACACAAAACCTCGCCCGCGAAACATATAATTGCTGGTATCAAACAGGATAAAAACATTTGAGCCGCCGACGGAAGAGGCGATCCCCTGGAGCGTTGCCTCTTTAGAGCCGGGTCGCGGAGGATCACTGCTCCGGCGCTCCAGCACGGGGCCGTCAGGAATCAGAGGATTCTGCGCGGCTTCGAGCAGATTTTGCGGGCCTTCGTTTCCCTCTTCAAACGTCGCGACCTTCTGGGGAATTCCGTCCTCGGTCAGAACAAAGTCCGACGGGCGCAGGCTGGTCACGTAATTTCCCTTGTTGTCCGTGACCGCTACGTTCAGCTGCACCATGGAGACGACGACGCGGATGACACTGCTTGAATTTTCCTGCGGGTTATCCTGAGCCGTCAGCCAAACTGCGAAGCCTGAGGCAAGAACCAAAATGCAAACGCAAACAAGTACGGTCCTTTTTGCCATGTTGCCCTCGTGAGATTGTCCGCCGCTCCATCGCAAATTCTGCGCTACACCAAACTCTGTATCAAGTGCTCTTCGGCTCTCTAGTTAAGCCCCGCTGTGGGGCCACCCTTTGGGAGCCCTGCGATCTTGCCCTGCCGGAACTCTTCCCCTGTTTCGCGCATGGCGCGCATGACAGCAGGCCAGTCCTCGAGATGAGATGCGAACGTCTGCTCCACCATTCGTCGCGTCAATTGGGGAACAATCAAGTTGAGCGTGACCGGCGAATAGCCCATCTCGTCCGCTAAACGGGCAAAGTACAAATTGCTGGAATCCCACGACTCGGCCAGCAGACGGCTGGAGTAGTCGAGGAATGTGGGAATGGGCTTCAGGTTCATCAACTCACGGCCGTAGCTTTGCGCCAGAGCAGGATGCGGCACGCCAAAGTCGACCGAGATGTGTGCCATAGACGTTTCCTTCTGGTCGCGCGCGAGCAGTTCATCGAGTTCAATTCCCGCGGGTCCCCAGGCCTGCTTGTTCGAGGGATACCTCCTCCGGAACTCAACTGCCAGATACAGGCTTTCGGCAGGGGCGACAAGCGCCACCGCGCCATCGTCTCGGCCGGATCGCAGGGCCAGATCAAGCTGCTCCGACCTCAATGGCAGCATGCGATCGGACAAGATCTCGACGACGGATTGGCGCAGCTTCTCGTCCTTCGCGGCGCTGGCGAGCAGTTCCTCTCCTGCCCGTTGATAAAGCGTTACAGCGTGCAGCTCGCTACGCGACACATCCCACCAACGCGGAAGCACCGCGCTCGTGATCAGTCCCGGCACCAAATCTTCCCAGATCAGAGACTGAACATTTTGAGGCACGATGAAATCCTGCTCCACTTTGGCGAGAGCGTAGGGCAGGTCGGCCATGGAGCCGATCAGATGGGCGCCGCCACTTGCTGTCCAGCCTCGGCCAAATAAGCGCGGGCTGCGCCAAACCTGCGCAGCGGCAGTCGCAGCTTCGCCTGAGTAATCCCCGCCCGAGAAATCATGCGAGCGCACAAACAAAGGATTGTTGTGAAGCATCTGGGCGCCGGGAGGCTCGTAATAGGCGTAATTCATGCCCACGAGAGTGTCCCTGAAAAAGGGAGTGAGCAAACCGCGCGCTTCCGTCAGCTCTGCAGGAGCCGCCGGACCCTTGATGATTTTGATTAGGTCGGTTCGCATCTGCAATGCAGTGTGGCGGTTGCTGTAAAGTCCGGCCGCGTACTCCGCGCGTTCCCGGCTCGTAAAGATCGGCTTGGGCAGCTCGAATTCCCGCAACTCGCCGGCGAGAGGAATCAGCGTGTCGCCCACTGCGCTTCCCTTCGCCATTTGATTGAGGCCATCCCCTAACGCGACGAGGGTATCCAGGGAGACGAGCCGCTGGTCGTCAATCACCTGGCGCATCTTATTGGCCACCTCCGACCTCATCTGCTGTCCTTCTTTGGTCGTTTGCTCGGGCCCCGCCAGCAACGCGAAGAGCTGGTCTTGCGCCAAAAAAGTCTTGCCCGTCGCGGCTCGCAAATTTTCTGCGAAGGCTGTGCGCCCCGCCTCATACACCTGCGCCGAGGAACGGAGGGAGACAAAGGCGTTCACCATTTTCTGCCAAGAATCGTTCCGGCTAGCTTCGGGAATCTGACCTTGTCGAGCGAGAATTTGCCAAATGCCGAGGTTGGCTTGCAACATTCCCAGCGCGTCCGCCCTCACGAGGCGATCGGGGATTTGGTCCACGCCGTCCGCAGCGGCTAGAAATCTGGAGATCGACGCGTCGTTCAGCGAGCGAAATTCCGCAAACATGGGGTACTGATCCCCGAGGAGCGTGAATCTATCGGCTAGTTGCCTAGCCGTGGCGGCGCTGAGTCGTTCACCGGGAGCGCGTCCTCGGTCAATCTCGGTCAGCATCAGGAAGCTGTTGAGGGGTCCGTCGCGCAGCGGATATCGAGAAACACCGAACATCCCTTCCATCACCTGCTCGGGACTGTTCCAGCCGCCTGCTTTCTGGCTCCATTCACGAATCAACTTCGAGTCGGTTTTACGCCTTAGGACTTGCTTCCAGACCTCGACGCCACCGGGAATATGGGGTTCCCCATTCGCTTCCAGTTCAGTTCGTGCCACCAGCAAGAACATGCCCTGGTCGGGACGAAAAGAATGCTTCACCGGGCTTGGCGTGATGTCATGCCCGCGAAGCGCGTCGTAAAAACGCTGCAAGTGGCGGGGCGAGGCAAAATAGTTCTGCTGAATTTGGTCCACGCGAGACAGCGTGTCGAAGTACGCCGCCTGCCAACCGCCATCCTTGACAATAAGCCGGGAGATGAAATCCGCGGGAGACCGGGGACTCGCTCCTACGAGATCCTTCCATGCCGATTCCGAGGCCGTTCCGCCCGGAGCAAGAACTCGTCCCGATCGCACGCTGATTTCGCTGCCGTAAAAGTCCAGGACCGCGGCGCTGGCGAGCAGTTTTTTCTGGCCGAGCGATTGCCACAGAAATTGGGCTGTTTCCGTGTCCATGCGAGACATCGCCCAATACAGCCGGGCCAACTGGGGATCGCGCAAAATCGAGTCCACTACGCCACGATTGGAGTTCGCTTTGTTGTTCTGGACCCAGTCGGACGTTTTGAATAACACGGGAACCTTGGTGGAGGCAAAGGGAAGCTCAAACGCCTTGCCGCTCCTGAGCGTCTCTTCGAGATCGGTGAGAGGAAATCCCGAATCAATCGTCAGGAATGCCCTGTTCGCATCGGACGTTTCGAGCGAGGCGTCAGGACCGCAGGATTGGCGGAGTTTGTAACCAAGGATGGAAAGCAGCGGTTTGGCATCTTCGCATTTGGAAACGCGAAGCGTTTGCTCCCGCCCCGCCAGGGTCGCCAACTCTCTCGCTTGATCCATGTACCAGTTAACTAGAACCAGAAACTCTGTCGGTTTACCGCTTTGATAGCCGCTGACGACAACATTGCGCGCGAGCAGGGGTAAAACTTCTTCCGGGGAGACTTTCTGACTGATTGCCGCCATTCGCAGGAACGAACGAAGAGGACCGGGGATTTCGGTTTCCGCCGCAGGGGACGACTCAGCAGGTCCGGAAGGCTGGGACGAGGCTCCCTGACGAGGAGGCTCTGTTGGCGATGGTGGAACTCCACCCCATGCGGGCTTCCCGAGTCCCGCCAGCATGCACGATGCGACCAAAAAGAGACGAGTGGACAGCGTGAGACGAGACTTCATGGTCCGAACCTCCACCGGCCGTTGGAAGCAGGGCGTCTGGCATCGTGAACTATGCCAGAGAGCAACTTTTCGTACTTTGCTGGACAGCAGGCCGTTAGACTGGACCCGCCAGCGCTCCTCGAAACACCCAATTTCGTTCTATCTTCTGTCCCGGCGGGCCTGCTTTCTTTCCGTTGGGCGAGTTCGATGGCTGCGAAGGATAGACCATCCATCGGACCGCAGTCAATCCGCCGCGACTTCAGTCCATGAATCGGCAAACACGGCAGCGGGATTAGCGCATTGACATTCGGCGCGTCGGTTTCACGGAGACTTGCAACAAAGCACACCCGCGATTTCCAAATGCCGTCCGCACCGCACACCAAGGGTGGGCAGAGACATTCCGTTCGCCGTTTGACTCGCCAAACTCAATCTGGACAGAAGCCGAAAGCCCATGCAAATCGCACTCTCTGGGCGGGGGGTGCACCAAATGTACAGGAGAAATCAGCTGCAATCAACTGGGGAAAATCCCACCAAATATGGGACAAACTGTAATTGGTGCGGACGTACTATATTTGAATGGGAACCTGCGAGGAGAAGTGTCATCGCGATCGCTGAATCGTGTCGCAGCCACCAGGGAACGATGCCTGCCGCAGACCCAGGCACAAGCAACCTGAAGATCAGGGTTTTCGCTACGGCTCCCTTGGAGCGAGACGCGGCGAGCAAGGGCTGGAGTGTCATCGCGTTTCAGGCGGGCGGCTCGACCTAGGGGATTGCGCGATGTTTGGGCAATGGTAACGGGAACCGGCCGCCAAACAACGAGGGAGAGCTTAGGACTCGGTTGTTACAGAATTGTTTCATAGACTAGGTTGGGTGATCCGCTTACGAACCCGATTACTCGGGGCCGCTGTCCCATCAGCGTACACCCAACCTGTGATAGCCGATCAGTCGCTACTTTGCGCAATTTCCAAGCCATGCGGTGAAATGCAATGCGACTTGCTTAAGGTGTGCTCGCTCTTGAATTTAGGTTCACTGGTTTGCGGGCGTGAGTAGCACTGGTACGCAGAAAGATTCGACAAAACGGCAATTGATTTCCTCCGATGTGAAAACGAGCGTTAGTTACGGCACGCTGCCAAGTTCGCCCGGGCCTACAGGTCCATCTGGGCTTCAATTCGTCAAAGCGCAAGTGTCCGTGATGCTGGGGCGTATCGCACTTGGGCATCCGCTGCTGGCGGCTGCGGGCCTTGAGAAGCCAACTCAAACGTGAGAGGATATCGGTTGCGCGGCTGTGGCGGAACTGGCAGACGCACCAGCTTGAGGGGCTGGCGGTAGCAATACCGTGGTGGTTCGAATCCACTCAGCCGCACCAAATTCCCGCCGCTTCACTGTATTCGGTATATCCAAATAAAGCCCAAAAACTGACCAAATTCGTGGCCTTCGTTGGCAGTTTGCCCTCTGAAAAAATTCATCAAAAAGCCTTGTAAAAGAGCGAAATTCGCAATTTTCGCAAGGATTTCGCAAATGCACGTCGGAGGGTCTTACGGTAGGGGGGGATTCGACCGCCCCGCGCCTTACGGCGCACCATCTCAAGATGCGTCTGCCAGTTCCGCCACTTCCGCACGAAGGAGGTGAAAAGGCTTTCATGTCTAGGGGCGATGAATCCGCCGACAGATACAGATGTTGATCGGCTCGACCTACTTCTTCGATGGCGCCGGAGCCGGGGGCGCAGTTGTTGCAGGCGCTGGAGCCGCAGGCGTCGGCGTCGCTGCGGATGGAGCAGGCATCGCGGGAGTCGGAGCCGCTGGGGCGGGCGCAGAGGCAGGCGCCGATTGTGCGGGCGCCGCCGGCGCAGGAGCCGCTGGAGCGGTCTTCTTCGGTTCCTTCGAGAACTGCTGCAGCACAGAGCTGCCAACCGGCGACGAAATCGTATTCTGGTGCATCGTCAAGGCCATGGACGTCAGCATGAACATGATCGCGCACCAAGTCGTCGCCCTCGAAAGAAACGTAGTCGCGCCGCGCGGACCGAAGGCCGTCTGGCTGCCCGCACCTCCGAACGCGCCCGCCAGATCGGCGGCCTCGCCGCTTTGCAGCAGGACCACAACGATCAACAGTCCGCAGATCAGAATATGCAGTGTGACCAGCACAAAATAAACTTTCCAGCCGAGAACTAGCAGGCCTGCTCCTACCAGCAGCGAAATGGCCCATTTGACTTCCTTTGGCATATCTTGTCCTTTACTCGATTCGGCCGGTTCGGGCTGGCCCCCGCAAGGACCAAAACTCACAGGATGAAGTCGAAGATCCCGATCCTGTCGAGACCTGCGCCGCTCTTCAGAAATTCACGATGGAGGCAAACGCCTCCGCTTTCAGGCTCGCGCCACCCACGAGCGCTCCGTCAATCTCCACTTGTGCCATCAACCCCTTGATATTGTCGGGTTTGACGCTGCCGCCGTAGAGGATTCTCATCTCCGCAGCGTGCTCCGGAGTAAAACTGGCAGCCGCCTGCCGCCGCAGGAATCTGTGGGCTTCTGCAGCCAATTCCGGCGTTGCTGTGCGGCCGGTGCCAATGGCCCAAACGGGCTCGTAAGCCAAAATGATACGCGAGAACTCGGAACCGGTCAACGCGGCTACGCCACCTCGGAATTGACGTTCAAGCACAATCTCGGTCTTGCCGCCTTCCCGCTCGGCAAGCGTCTCGCCGACGCACAGGATCGGCATCAGCCCAGCCGCGAGCGCTGCCTTGACCTTCTTGTTCGCGGTTTCATCAGTTTCTCCGAAAAATTGGCGCCGTTCGGAATGCGCGACGATCACCGCGCGGCAGCCTACCTCTTTGATCATCCCCGCTGAGACTTCGCCGGTGAACGCCCCTTCAGCTTCCCAGTGCAGATCTTGAGCGGCAATGCAAATCGATGTCCCGCGCACACATTCTACGGCAGCTGCCAGGGCCGTGAAGGGCGGAGCGACGATGATTTCGCAGTGTGTCGAGTCCCTCACTAGCGGAACGAGTGCGGAGAAATACCCGCGGGCTTCCGCCTGCGTCTTGTACATCTTCCAATTCCCCGCAATCACCGGCCGCCGCATTCGCATCCGCCCTATCTATACTCTCTTCGTGTGCCCGCGTTCTACGTCTTCTTTCCCGTTGCTCTGTTTTCTCCGTGTCCTCTGCGCCCTTGTGCCCTCTGTGTTGAGGTTTACGGCTTGTTCGTTAGCGCCTCCACGCCCGGCAACTTCCTTCCACCTAGAAACTCCAGCGAGGCGCCGCCGCCGGTCGAAATGTGCGAGATCTTGTCGGCAAGTCCCGCCGCGTGGATCGCCGCGACGGAATCTCCGCCTCCCACAATGGACGTTGCGCCTTTGCTAGTTGCTGCCGCAACGGCTCGCGCAATTTCCAGTGTGCCCTTGGCGAACGCCGGCATCTCGAACACACCCATAGGCCCGTTCCAGACAATCGTTTTCGCTCGCCCGAGTTCGGCGGCATATTTCGCGATGGTATCCGGCCCGATGTCGAGGCCCATCCAACCGTCCGGCGTAGCCGTCACGCTTGTCGTTTGCGTCTTCGTGTCCGGTTTGAATTCCGCGCCGAGGACATGATCGGACGGCAGCAGCAGCCGGAAATTTCGCTGCTTTGCTTCCGCAAGCAGCTTTCTGCCCAGGTCCAACTTGTCCGCTTCTACCAGCGACTTCCCAATGGGCAGTCCCTGCGATTTCAAGAATGTGTAGGCCATCCCACCGCCGATGAGCATGGCATCGGCCACGCGCATGAGGTTCTCGACCACTTCAATTTTGTCGGAGACTTTTGCTCCGCCCAGCACAGCCACAAAAGGACGCTCTGGATTCGAGAGCGCCTTCCCAAGATAGTCAAGCTCGCGCTCCATGAGCAGTCCGGCTGCGGCCTGCTTGACGAAGCGGGTAATTCCCACGACGGAAGCATGTGCGCGATGAGCCGAGCCAAAGGCATCACACACAAAGATGCCGTCGCACAACGAAGCGAGTTGCCGGGAGAAATTTTCGTCGTTAGCTTCTTCTTCAGCGTGGTAGCGGACGTTTTCGAGCAGCAGCGTGCCGCCGCTCGCAAGGGCGCGGCTTTTTGCTTCTGCTTCCGCACCAACGCAGTCCGACGCGAAATCAACGGGCGCGCCAGCGAGATCTGCGAGCTTCGCCGCCGCGGGTTTCAAGCTGTATTTCGGGTCGGGCTTTCCCTTCGGGCGCCCCATATGCGAAGCGAGGATGAGCCGGGCGCCGCGCTCGCGGGCAAAGGCAATGGTCGGCAGCGTTTCGCGCACGCGCGTATCGTCGGTGACGCGCGCGCCTTCGAGCGGCACGTTGAAGTCCACGCGCATGAAGACGCGCTTGCCTTCGAGCTGCAGGTCACGAATCGAAAGTTTGTTCATGAATTCGTTGCTGAGAGGGACGAAACTACATCTTCGACGCCAACAGTTGCACCAGGTCCCGGCAACGGCTGGAATATCCCCACTCGTTGTCGTACCAAGCAAGAACTTTGGCGCAATTCGTCCCGACTACGCGCGTGTAGCCGGAATCCACGATAGAAGAATGCGGGTTGCCGCGGAAGTCGGCGGAAACGAGCTCCTCATCCGTGTATTCCAGGATGCTCTTCATGGGCCCATCCGCTGCGCGCTTGAGGGCTCCGTTGACGGAGTCGAGCGTCACGGGCTTCTCAGTGAAAACCGTCAAATCCACGACGCTGACATTGGGAGTGGGCACGCGGATTGAGTAGCCGTCGAGCTTGCCCTTGAGTTCCGGGATCACCAGGTGCAGCGCTTTGGCCGCCCCGGTTGACGTGGGAATCATCGAGAGCGCCGCCGCACGCGCGCGCCGCAAGTCCGCGTGCGGCAGATCGAGCAGCCGCTGGTCGTTCGTGTATGAGTGAATCGTCGTCATCGTGCCGCTCGAAATTCCAAACGTATCCTGCAGCACCTTGGCAACCGGCGCGAGGCAGTTTGTGGTGCATGACGCATTCGAGATGATGTGATGTTTCGCCGGGTCGTACGCCTTGTCGTTCACGCCCAGCACGATGGTAAAGTCTTCGCCCGTGGCGGGAGCCGAGATAATGACTTTTCTCACCGGCCCACGTCTGTGTTTGGCCGCATCGGCAGCCTTTGTGAACAGGCCAGTGGACTCGATCACGATGTCCGCTCCCACCGACGCCCAGTCGATCTCTCCGGGGTCCTTCGTTTTGAACACGCGAAAACTCTTGCCGTCCACGGCGATGGAATCTTCGGTATGAGTGACCTTGTTGTGCAGATTGCCCAAGACCGAATCGTATTTCAGTAGATGCGCGAGAGTCTTTGGGTCAGTAACGTCGTTGACGGCGACGTACTCGATCGCCGGATTTCCCAGCGAAGCGCGCATGATATTGCGCCCGATGCGGCCAAAACCGTTGATCCCGACTTTAATCGGCATGAATCCTCCGTAGAATGAATGTCACTGGCGCAGCGAAATTTAACGCGGGCTGCACGGTTCCCAGAAACAGTTCAGCGCGAGAATGGAGCCCGTGCACGATCCAAATTGCAAATGCTAGGGGCGACGCACCGAAAAGTCAAAGGCTGGGTCATACTTGACAGGGATTGTTTCCCGAAACTAACCTCCTGCGAACTCGCCAAATCTCAGGAGGCCGCATGCGTAGTGCAAAAGTGCTGGCAGTCTTGTTATTGGTCGCAACGTCTTCGACGGTTTTTGCGGCAACCAAAGTCCTTAAGTTCGGCAAATTGGTTGACGGGACAGGACGGGTCATCACCAACGCCGTCGTGATTGTCGAAGACGACCGCGTGCGAAGCGTCGCAAGCGGCAGTGCGTCGATACCCAGCGGCGCTGAGGTGATTGATCTTTCCCGATACACCGGCGTTCCGGGTTTGATCGACGCGCACACGCACATCGCATGGTATTGGGACGGGGTTACCACGCCGCGCACCGAACCTCCTCGCCATCCGGCTGTTACGGTAGTCCTTGCACAGGAGAACGCGCAGAAGGCGCTCGAGGCGGGCGTGACAACCATTCGAAATCTGAACGCTCCCGATGGGACCGATCTGGCGATGCGCGATCTGATCAACATGGGCAAGATGGTTGGCCCTCGCATGTTTGTCTCCGGCCTGGGAATCCGGATCACTCGAAGCACCGGGCCGCCCGCGCCCATCGGCATCATGGCCGATGGAGTGGATGCCGTAATGCATGCAGTGCGGCAGGTAATTGCGTCCGGGGCCGATTGGGTGAAGATGTACGGATCGACTGGCGGCTTCGACGATGTGACCGCGTTTCAGACTTTTACATTCGAGGAGATGAAGGCGGCAGTTGACGCGACACACGCGCTCGGGAAGAAAATCGCGATTCATTGTTACGGCCCGGAGTGCGCCCGCGATGCCGTTCGCGCGGGCGTGGATTCGCTCGAACATGCAACCGACATGGACGATCAAACGATCGCGGAACTCGTCAAGCGGAAGATCTACTACGTCCCGACGATCGATCACAACCAGTACTACGTCGAAAACGGCGACGATGTATACCACTTTCCGCCGGGAGCGAAAGAGCGCCTGCTCGACTACATTCAGCGCAATTTTGCAACTGCCAAGAAAGCGTACCAGGCCGGCGCGCGCATGGTCGTCGGCTCGGATGCCGTTTACAACGGCTGGGGCCTGAACATGCGTGAGCTCGACTGGTTCGTGAAGATGGGAATGACGCCCGCGCAGGCGCTGAAGGCGGCGACGACCGAACCTGCTGCCATGCTTGGAATGGAGAAGAGCCTCGGCGCGATCGCACCGGGGTTTTACGCCGACATCGTCGCCGTTGAAAGCGACCCTCTGACCGACATCACCGCAGTGTCGAAGAGGGATAACGTCCGTTGGGTGATGAAGGGGGGACGCATCGTGGTTGACAAAACGAAAAGCGCGGAAAAAACAAATTGAGTGCGCTAGTGCTACTGCTGCCGGCCGAATTCGAGCGCGCCCCGGACCTCGCCTCGGGGTTTATTTGGATCTCTGCTCAACATCTCTGCTCAACCCTCAGTCGGGAATGACTGCTACGCCTTGCATTTCGATCAGGATTCCGGGCTGTGCAAAGTCAGAAATCGTAATCAAGGTGCTTGCAGGGTACTTGCCATTCTTGAAGATCTCGTGCCGGACCTTAAGAAAGTCGTCGCCATAGCGGGGATCCTTCATGAAGATAGTCATGGTCACAAGGTTCTCGAGGCTTCCTCCGCTGGTTTTCAACGTGCGATCGATCAACGCAAAAGCTTCCCGGGCCTGAGCCTGGAAGTCGCCCTGAATCTTGCCGTTTGCGTCTGGCGTGACGTTGTGGCCCGCGAGCCAAACGATCCTGCCGCCCTGCGTGACCACCGCCGGCGCATAAGCACGCTCCTTCTGATAGGCGTTGCCCTCAATATACGTTACAGAGGGCGACGATTTCTGCGGAGCTGGGCGGGCATTGACTCCGGTCAGCACGCAGAAGGCCGCTCCTGCGATGCCAAATACTCCGACTAGTACGCGGTTCATGGTTGGTCCTCGCTTTTTTGGATTTGACCGCTTGTTGTTGACCAAAGCTCGGTTCTGCGAAGGCGTTTTCAGGATGCCTTCCAGCACGCTGAGACTGCCGTCGATCGGACCAGTCTGCAATCCGAGGATTTTGGCGATCAGGGGATCAACATTGATATTTTCGAACGGGGCGACGGTCACTCCCGCACGGATGTCGGGACCGGCTGCGTAGAAAATTGCTTTCATGCTGGGCATTTGCCGCGGGTCGTAGCCGTGGCCTCCCCGTGGCGGCGACCTGGTGCCGCCGTTCGCATTCGGATCGTGCGCCACGATGGAATACGGGCCGGTTGGAATAACGACCGGATCGCCTTCGCGGGGATTCGAATCGTAGTGGAGATACGCCGGGACACTCGCGCGGCGGTAGACCTTGAACTTATCGCTCGCGCCTTGCAGCGACGCGTAGGCCTTTTGCGCGTCCGCCTCGGACTTCGCGTACAACAGTGAGCCGGAAGTTTCGAACTGTGAGAGGTCGGCCCATTTGTCGAGAACGACCCAGCCGCCTTCCAAATTTTCCATGCCGTGATCGGCAAGAACGATCAGGTCAACTGGCAGCCCGGTCGCGGCGATCCCGGCGGAGAGCTTTCCAATCATTTCATCGACGCGCCGCACAGCTTCGGCGGTCTCCGGTGCGTCCGGGCCGTAAGCGTGGCCAGCGTGGTCCGTATCGCCGTAATACAGCGTGATGAAATGAGGGCGCTTTTCCGGTGCAAGCTGCAACCAGGCGAGCACTTGGTCGACCCGCTTCTCATCCGGAAAATTGTCATCGTACGGTTGGTAATAGCTGGGACGTTTGCCCTGAATCTCCGCTTCGGCGCCCGGCCAGAAAAAGCAGGCGGAGCGCATTCCCTGCTGTTCCGCCAGAACCCAAAGTGGCGTGCCGCCATACCAGCTTCCGTCGTTTGGGGCCTTTGGACTGCTAAGGGAGAAGCTTTCCTTCCGCGCCGGGTCGTAGAAGGAATTCGCAACGATGCCGTGATGCTCGGGGTACAAGCCAGTCACGATGCTGTAGTGGTTCGGGAACGTCACGGACGGGTATGACGGAATCATTCCGTCCGGCGCGCTCGCCCCTCGTGCGGCCATCGCGATCAGGTTTTTCGCGCCGAACTTCGTGGCGTAGTCATATCGGAATCCGTCGAGCGAAACGAGCACAACGTAGTGCGCGGATTGCTTTGCTACGGTATTCGGCGGATTCGGGACTTCAACGACTGAGCCCGTCGCCTGCGCGGCGCACCATCGCTGCGCGAGGAGCAGGAGCAGCACAGCCAAAAGCGCGCGCCTAGCAACGCCGCTGAGACGTTCCTGACGCATCTATCTCCTCTCGCAATTGAGGGAATTCCAGGACGATTTTCAACACGAGATTGTAGCTCCAACAGTGGACAACATGCGGGGAGAAACGCAATTCAGGATTTTCGTGAAAATGCGACCGCTCGTGGCGCTACTCGGGAAACTGCTTCACTTGGGTTACCTTGTCGCCTTCGAACACCACAAACACAGTTTTCTCAGGGGGCTTGCCGTAGATCCAGTCTTCCAGCTCGTTGCCGTCAGGCCCTTTTTCACGAACCTTGCGATCAGGACGGCCAATTGCCGCGACGACCATCTCATGATCCATACCGACCACAGCGCGCTTGTCCTGAATCGCCTTTTGCACTTCAGGAGGCAGCGTTTCGACCCACTGCACAGCCGCGGAGTGTTGCTTCGAGAAATCGAGGAAGCCTGACAGGTATTGCTTCAGATCGTCCGGAGTCATGTCCGGCACGGCCTTGTCAAAATCGAGATAGATCGTGGCGCCCACGTTGGTATTCGAGGAATAATCCGGCCCCGTTGTCGCCACCGTGGGCACTACTCCACCGACTTGCAAGTGGATTCGGTCGCGCAACCGCGTCTTCCCTCGAGCGCCGTTGTTGATGTCGATGACGATTTCGCGGCTCTTGAATTCCAGATTCGTTACTTGCGCCTGATCGCCGGGATTGATAGAGGAGCCAGAAGCGCCAACCGCCATCCGCACCACTTTGTCGTCAAGGGGAGCGGCGGCCTTAATGTGGAGCCCTTTCTTCCCGGCCGGAATAGACTTGACCACGCGGGCGAATTCGCCGTCCACGAAGCGAATGAGCGTCAGGCGAGAATCCGGCTGCAACGGGCCTGGCTTCGCTTTGGGGAACTGGCTACTCGCATTAACAGGCGCATTGCTGTTGGGAGCGGGAGCATTCGTGTCCGGCTGCTGGGGTTTGCTGCTGTCCTGCAAGATGTCCCGCACGCTCGGCAGGGTCTCATCCGGAGAAAAGTTAACAGCCTGGCTGGAAAGGGGCGTGCGGAGCAATCCGGACGCGTCCGCGCTCAACAAAAGCGCTGCAGCGGCCAACGTCGATGCGAACCGGGACATACACCACCTAACGCATTTTAGCACTAATTGCGCGCAGTTTGAGCGCGCCGAGAGGAGGAGCGTTGCTATCGGTTCGCAAAGGCTGGAGCGCCAGATTCCACGAACACACCGTCGCGGTCGATGCGCATCGCGAGCAACTTTGCTCCAGCGGCAACGACCGCCGCCTCGACGCGCTCCCGCGCATCGGGATCGATCACGAGTGTGAGGCACCCACCCCCGCCGGCGCCGCAAACCTTGCCGGCAAGTGCGCCGTTGCGACGCGCTGAAGAAATGACCCGGTCAATAAGGGGCGTGGAAATCGTCCGCAGGTTGCGGCGGCGAAATTCCCACTCGTCTCGGACGAGGCGGCCCGTGGCGTTCCAATCGTTGCGTTCGAGAGCGGCGCGAACCGCACGGGCGATGACCGCAATTTTTTCCAGATTCTGCGCCACGCGCCGGTCGCCGTCGATGTGCCGCTTGAAAACTTCCCAGTTATTAATGCCGTGTTGCCGCGGTTTTCCCGTGTAGCACAGCACGAGGCGACGCTCAAGCTCGTCGAGATCGCAGTCCAGAGCCTCTCGGCGCTCGCCGCCGGAGGCTAGGACGATGGCGGCCGCTCCTCCAAATGCGGGAGGGTAGTGATCCTGCGTACCCGTGGGAACGCGAATGACGATGGCTTCCACGTCACGGCTGATGTGGATCCAATCTTCGCGCCGCAGGCCCGCGCCGGTCATGCGGTCGAGAGCCGCGCAGATGGCCACGGCCATTGCGGAAGAGCCGCCGATTCCGGCTCCCGCGGGCGCTTCCGAATCTGTCGTCAGCGTGAATCCACCCGTGGGGCGAAAAACGCGAACCAAGTGCGCCAGGAGCGGAAGCTTGAAGCGGCGCGCCTCGCATAGCGACTCAAGTGACGCAAACGACTCCCTGCGCCCGGTATCGCGCGACAGAAGAACAATGCGACGAGACGTCTCTGGCGCAGTCTCGATCACGCAAGAAGCGTAGCGCGTAATCGCACAGTTCACTGTCAACGACCCTTCGTGAAACAGGTAGAGCGGCCAGATGTCGAGAGTTCCGCCTGCCAAATCGATTCGCGTTGGCGCCTTGGCATCGATTCTCACTTTGACTTGCTTCCTTTCTCTGGCTAGCCTCAAGCGTTGCTAAATTTTCCGGAGTCTCGCGCGGATCATATCAGATGAACACCGAGAGCCAGCCCAAATCGGAGCGGCGTGATTCCGTACTTGCAAGATTCATGCTGGGCTTCGATGGCGAGTCTCTTCCAAACGAGCTTGCGGAGTACCTTGAGCGCGGGCTTTCGGGCGTCGTCATCTACAAACGCAACTTCGCCAGTGCGGAAGGGCTCTGCAAGCTCACCGCCGAAATCCGCAAAGCGGCGGGGCGCCCGGTGCTCATAGGAATCGATCAGGAGGGCGGGACACGCTTCGCGCTCGCCGAGCCGTTTACGGCGTGGCCCTCGGCGGCGGAATTGGGGCGGCTAGGCGAAACAGATGTTGTCGAGCAGGTGGCTCGCGCCATGGCGATGGAACTGCGCGCCGTCGGATGCAATCTGAATTTTGCGCCGATGCTGGACCTTCACGCCAATCCGGAGAGTCCCGTTACAAAAGACCGCAGCTTTGGCTCAGACCCGAATCTCGTCGCCCGGATGGGCGCCGCTTTTTATCGCGGCCTGCGGTCAGGAGGCGTGCTGTCGTGCGCCAAGCATTTTCCCGGGCACGGGGATGCCGTGGTCGATCCTCACCTGGACTTGCCGGTCTTCGCGGGGACGATGGAGCGCTTGGAATCGGCGGACCTTATTCCATTCGCTGAGACGATCGAGGTGCGCGTGCCCTTAGTGATGACAGCCCACATCCTACTTCCCAAAATCGACCCGGAAAATCCGGCGTCGCTTTCCCGCATGATGCTGGACGGCGTACTGCGGCATCGGCTGCACTTCGGCGGTGTGATTCTTGCCGACGACCTGGGCATGGGCGCGATCGCGAAGCGATACGGCCCCGGCGAGGCCGCGGTAAAGACGCTCGGCGCAGGCACGGATATTGCAATGCTGTGCCACGATTGGTCGTCAGTAGCGCCTGCGATCGAGGCTGTCAGAGACGCGTTGGAGAGGGGACGGCTCAACGAGAACGAATGTCGCGCTTCGTTGGAGCGCGTCGAACGGGTCTGCAAGCAATCAGAACCGCAGGAGGCGAGGCCGCCACTGGAACGATTGGGCTCCAAGGAAAACAAATCGCTGGTGGAAGCAATTCGGGCGCGCTTGCGGTAAGTTTTCTCGGTAAATTCCTATTTCTCCGCGGCCTTTTTTGTTACATCACTGCAGTAAAAAACTTAGCGCAGAGGACACAGACGAAACAAAAGCAAATGTCACATCTGGTTGGAGTTTTCAAAGGAACCACGAGGAGAAATGGAGCGGCCGATGGGACTCGAACCCACGCCTGGACCTTGGCAAGGTCCCGTACTACCCCTATACTACGGCCGCCCGGACCTAGAAAACTCTAACATGCCGACCTCGCATGGGCAAGGTCGCTTGCCATTTGACGAAACGAAAGTCTGACGGGTAGACACCGTCCCAATACGCAGCCCCGCGATCCGGCAGAGTCGACGCGGTAAATTACGGCGTTTCAGCCAACCTGGATGACCCGCGCGGTTTTGACGACGGGCGACTTTCGCTGCCGTTCAGCGAATTTAGCCGCCTTTTCGCGGTCGGTATAGACGCGGGCGAACCGTTCCCCGTCCTTGTAAAACACAGTTACTTGCCAGTGCCTGTGCTTGCGCCTGCGATCCTTGCCGAGCTTCGTGCGTTTTCGTGCGGTCTTGGGTTTGGCCATGGCCTGACTATCTCAATCGGGATTCGGACGCGCAAGTACCAATTCCGTCAATAATTTGCACGCAATCAAATTAAAGGCCATTAACCCATTGATTGTGGCGAGGGGAGATAATTGACTCGAAACAAGCTGCCTAGGCCTCCCGGGACATACGGACGAAACCGCGGCGAACGTTCGGTTGCAATTGTGAATGTGGCTTAAATCGAATTGGTGATGACAACGATCACAAATTTGGAATTCACGCTGACGCGGCAGTGGGGTCCAATATTTGGAGGAGCGCTGTAGACGTCTCCGCGGCGCCAAAAAAAGGGAGTCGGCCGAAATGACTTTCAAAGTCCATTTGGCTGACACACTCATCTAATATCCATAACAGCCAATCCAGCTTTTGATCCGATTGTCCAGCAACTGGCGGCAGAAGGGACAGTGGTATGGAGATTCAGCTTAAAGAAGGGGCAAGCATCGAAAATCCGCGCGAATACGCAGCGCACGCCGTCGAACACCTTCGGCAATTGCTCGTGACGGGCAAGCCGGCGCAGCCTGATCCGAGGCGCCGAAATTTCTACCAAATCGAAGGCGGCGACGAGACGTACTACGTCCACGTCTCCCCGATTACCGGGAATGTGATGCTTCTGGCGAGATGGATCCGGCAGGCCGACGAGTGTTGTCAGGCCGCCGGACATTTTGCGTCCTGAAGCAAGGTCTGCTCGGATGCGTCCTTCCTCAAATAACAATCGATTTGCCGTCGAGCACAGAAATTGGTGATACTCAGGGCGTGACCGGCATTCCAATTCAACCTTTCCCGATACGTAGCTTCATCGTATAATTTTCGAAGATGTTAGCAGTCTCGGGGTTCGGGGTCCCGCCCTTAATTCGCTTGCCGCCTTCTTCGACGCATGGCGGAGGACGGCGGTCGAAACGCTATGAAGCAAGCGAATTTCGCGCCCCTCCACCCTCAGGAGAGCGGTCGGTCCATGCGAAAACAGACTGCTCCCATTCCAGCGTCGGGACCAAGGAAGCGAACAGACACCGCACTTTTTCTGTCTGAAGTGGACCGGCTGCTGCGATCGGTTCAAACAGCCACGCACTACCAACTGCTAGATGTCCGACGGGACACATCTCGGGCGGAAGTGAAACGGCGCTTCTACCAACTCGCGCGGCGATTCCATCCAGACCACCACATGGATCACCCGGAATGGACGCCCCGCCTGCAAGCGCTTATGGACGCCCTCGTCAGCGCTTACAGAACATTATCGAACGACAAAGCGAGGACGGAGTACGACTTCCTGCTCGTAAACCAGTTCGCAGAGACTCAGCCCGATACCCAGACACAGGCGAGTGACTTTGTCGAGAAGGCTCGGCAGTGCATGGCGGAAAAGAATTACGCCGCGAGCATCTTGTGGATGCACCGCGCGATCGGAAACGAGCCAAATTCCTCCGATTACCGGGTTATGCTGGGGCAGTGTCTATCAGCCATTCCAGAGTATCGCCGGGAAGCTATCGAGCAGTTCGAGAGAGCCATTCAGCTCGACCCGCGGAATCTCAACGCACATTTTCATTATGCGAATCTACTGGAACGCATGAAATTGCCGGGACGCGCCAAGGGCCATTATCAGCGCGTATTGGAACTCGATATGAACCACCGCAAAGCGCGCCAGGCTTTGGTCCGGCTGAATGTTTCTGGCCCGCGCGCCGCCTCGCGGGCGTCCTTCCTTGACCGCTTGACTAGCCGCCGACCGCGCTAGCTAGACGCTCGAAACGACTTTGTATCCGCCCTTCAATTTTACGATCATAAGGAGCCTCGCGTCGGAATTCTCCCGACCGCGCAACAACAAAAATATAGCGGTGCCGGTGACGACGAGACCGCCAGTAGAACCACCGACTAAGCTAGGTAGAACAAGTCAGAAACGGTGCTGCAATTCGGACTGCAGCTCTTGTTGGCGGGCGGAAGTCAGCTTCGCGCCGTTTTGTGTGACGTAGAAAACGTCGGTCGCGATGCCACCCTCCGTGTCGATCAAGCCTACTTCGATGTTGAAACCATGCTCGGCAAACGTGGAACTGATGTCATATAAGAGGCCCGGCCGGTCGAGCGTCACGATCTCCACCACCGTGCTGTGAGACGAGCACTCATTGTCCATGTGGATTCGAGTTTCCACATTCACCTTCGGCGGCCGTTTTTCCGGCTGAAATTTTCTTCTCATCAGGATGGACACATCCAGCTCCCCTGAGATCACCGCCATCAGTTGCTGTTTCAGGCGGACAATTTCAGGAGGGTTGTTGTCGAGCGTATGAAACCGGTCCGCAAAACGCACGACGTCGAGCGCAATTCCGTTCTTGTTCGCGTAAGCGTCCGCTTTCAGAATGTTCATGCCCCACGACGCGACCGTTCCCGTCAGCTTGGTGAAGAGAAACGGACGATCTTGAGTCGCGAGAACAAGCTCGTAATATTGATCGCGCTTCGTAATGCTGATATCCGCGTCGGAGTGGCCTAGACGCTTGTACATGCGGTAGTGAGCTGAAATTTCTCCGGGAGAATGCGTGAGCAGGTAGCGGCGCGGAAATCCGTCCAGGAAATTGCGGAAGCGGTCCGCTTCCCCGGCCCCCTCCCCCGTTGGAATTAACCGCTCAAGTTCCCGGGCGTCTTCTCCAGCAAGGTACATGCGCTGGTCGTCAACCGAACGGTTGAGATAGTTCTCCGTGGCCGCGTACAGTTGCCACAACATTTCCGCCTTCCACGGCGTCAGCGCTTCCGGATTCACCGCCTTGATGTCGGCGTAGGTGAAGAGAGTGAGCATCTTGAGGTGCTCGACCGTTCCCACGACCTTCGCGAAATCGTGGACAGCTTCCGGATCGAAAATGTCGCGCCGCAAAAGCGTCGCCGACATGCGCAGGTGATTCGCGATGAGGAAGGTCACCATTTCCCGGCTCACAGAATCGAGCCGCAGCCGCTCGAACACGCCTTGCACCGCTTCGAGGCTTCCCTCCACATGGCTCTCATTCGGCATCCCCTTACCAACGTCGTGAAAGAGAAGTGATAGATACAAAAGGTCGGGGTGCTCGAGGGTGGCACGAATGTCGCGAAACCTGCGGTCGAAGCCGTCATTTTTCGATGCAAGGCTGTGCAGATTTTCGATTGTTACGAAGGAATGTTCGTCCACCGTGTAGCGATGATGATAGTCGCGGATGACCAGCGAATCGATGGCGCGAAACTCTTTGAAAAGCAGATCCAGCAGGCCCACTCGATGCATGGCACGCAACGCGGCGGCTGCATACGGGAGCGCCAAAATCCTGCGAAAGTACATCCACAAGTCGGGCGCCGTAGACAACCATTTCTGGATTCGCGGCAGCGCCGCCTCGACAGCGTTTTCGGTCTCGGCCATCAATTTCAGATCATCCTGCCCCACGAGCTCAAACAGGCGGAACATCACGTTGGCGTCTTCGACGGAATCAGGCTTGTGTAAGGAGATGCGCCCGTACGTGACGTTGAAATCGGTCGTAGACAAGGGAGAAAGCCGAGCGCCCGCCAAACGTGACCAAAACGACTTCGCTCGCGGGACTTCGTCAAACGAGGTAGTCAGGCGGAGGATCGCGCGCGCTTGCCGGAAATAGGCCCTCATCCAATCGTTGGGCGACTCCGACTGCCCTGCGCGCAGGCCGATGCCTCGTAGCGCAGCCTCCCTTTGCAATTCGTACGTCAGCACATTCAGATCGCGGCCCTGCCGGTAGTGCAGGAAGCATCGGACAGCGTCAAGGAAATCAATTGCGTTTGCGGCGTCCGCGCGCAGCGGCGCCGGCAGAAGCTGCGCGGGCTCTTTCCACTCGCGCGACCGTTTCAACTCCGCGATTTGCGCAAGCCAGCAAGCCACCTGGTAATCGCGCAGACCGCCGGGACCGTCCTTGATATTGGGTTCGAGATGAAAGATGGTTTGCCCGTATTTCTGATGCCGCTGGCGAGCCAAGCCCGTGAGTTCCTGCATTAGATTTTCCGACTCCCGAATCACCACGCCGGGGAGGACGCGCGTCCGGAGACGTTCGTAGAGTTTTTCGTCGCCGCAGATATAACGGCAATCCAGCAGCGAAATGTTGAATTCGATGTTGCTGCGGTGGAGTTTTCCGCACTCGGCGAGCGTCCGCGTCGTGGGGCTGACGCGAAGGTGCAGGTCCCAGAGAGATTGGCTTAGGGGAGCGATGGCCTTCTTGCTGAGAAATTCTTCGCGGCCCTCCTTTTCGCAGAGGAAAAGCAGATCGATATCCGAATAAGGAAACAGCCCGCGCCTGCCGTAGCCTCCCAGGGCCGCTATGCAGAACCCATCCACCGGACCACCTACGGCAGCGACGCCGTTCCACAAGGCGATGACCACGGTATCAATCAGCGATGTGCGGTCGCGAATGTCCGCCTTCCCGTCAGCCGAGTCTTCAAATCGTTGCTGAATCCTCGCCGACTCTTCCGTGAACAGATCGTGTAGGCTGGAATTGCGGCTTTCGAGCTTCATATGGGGCGAAGTAGGACAGGTTTCAGCCTCTCAGGTTTGCGTGCACCTGGAGCAAAAATCAAAACCGACAGGCTGAAGCCTGTCCTATTAAAGCGCGGCTACGCCACGCTCCTGGTTCCGGATCCGAATGGCTTGATCCACCTTGGAGACAAAAATCTTTCCGTCACCGATCTTGCCCGTGGACGCGCTTTGCAGAATCGCGTCAATCGCAGCGTCCACCAAATTATCCGGGATGACGATTTCAATCTTGATTTTCGGCAGGAGATCCACCGTGTATTCGCGCCCGCGGTAGACTTCGGTGTGTCCCTTTTGCCGCCCATGACCCCGCACATCGGAGATGGTCATGCCCCCAATCCCCAATTCCGTCAACACTTCCTTCACCGCTTCAAACCTGGACGGCTGCACAATTGCTTCCACCTTCGTCATCATCATCTTGTCCTCAAACTCGAAACGGGGATTCGGTTCCTTGCTGCATCCTGGCAGCGCCTACACTATAGGTCCATTCTACCCGGTAATTCCACTATCCCGGTGCTGACGGTTTTGGGCCTCAAATGGTAACGAGGCCTCGTCACGGCCGAAGTAGAGGATTCAGGCCCTGAACCTCATGCCTTTGCGCTTCTTGAAACACGAAAACCGGATGGCGGGGGAGCAGCTTGGCTGCTGCCCTCCCGCATCCGGTCTGCTTTCCCCTTAGGGAATGGCTTTACCGATCAAGCGTTCAAACAGAGTTTCAATGTCTCAGAACATGAACCCCGCTTCGAGAACACCGCGCGGCTGGTTAAGCTTTGTTCCAGTGGGGCCAAAAGCAGCTGCCGTGCTGGCGTTGAAGCTGGTGACGTGAACGATGGAGAAGTCTCCGCGGAGGAAGAAGCCGTCCTTCGCCCACATCGGCGTCGCGGTAAACGAGAACGCGCCGCTGCCTGGACCGTACAGCAAGTTGATGGCGCTGGGGTCTGCAATGGTCCCGCTCGACTTAATGTATTCGGGCCGGGCGGCCAAAGAGATTCCGTGTTTGAGATTGTAGTTGACGAGGAGCGCGCCCCCATTCGTGTGCGCGCCCGCGTCGATTCCAATGGTCGTATTCTTCTTTACGTTGGTGTACTGGTAGTAGGGAGTGATGATCCAGTTCCCGTGGCTATAGGTATAGATCAGGTTATAGATCGTCGAGTTGTTCAGCAATCCTGGCGTCGCGGGCGAGCTTGGGGATACTAAGCCTCTGCCATTTCCGTTGAAATTCCCGCCGCCCACAAAGGTCAATGTGTTCGAGGCATTGAAGGCCCAGGCCGCGGAGCCGGTCAGCCAGTTGTAATGGCTCGAGTAAAAGCCATCGTTCCAGCTGAACGAGAGGCTGAGCTTTTTGTACGTGTCGTTGACTTGTATGCCGCGATTGACGGCATTCTCCTGGTTCCAGAGAAGGCCGCGCTCGATATTCATATTTTCGAAGTCGAACGTGTACTCTGCTCCAATCAGCGTCGGGAGCGCGCCGACCTCCACGTTGAAGTTGCCCTTGACCAGCTTCACGTAGCCTTGCGGGAACGGGCCGTAAAGGCCTGCTATCGTGGCCTTCGTTCCGGTGAACGCCGTCCCAAGAGCTGGGATGTTGTAAGCGCCGCCCTGCAAGTAAAACTGCAGCCAGCCTGTCGTCTTTTGAATGAAAATCTGCGCGTTGCTGATGTCATAGTGCGTCGGGGAGGGATCGTTTAGAAACGGGGCGTAGTTTCCTTCCGTCCAGCCCATGCCGCTCAGAATTCCGGTAACTTCTAGTTTTCCAAACGGACCCTCTCCAAGCTCATGAGGCACCGCTGTTGCGAGAGGTCCTGACATCGACGGATTCGGCAGAGGCGTTGGCGCGGGAGGGGTCGCTGGCGCCGTCCCTCCTTGTGCCGGACTCGCCGGCGCCGCGCTGGCTTGGGTCTGAGGCGCTGCGGCCGCATCCTGCTCCTTGGCTGCTGCCAATTGACTATTCAGCTCAGCCAACTCCGCCTTGAGCGCTTCGATGCGCTGGCGCAAATCCGCCGAACTTGATGTTGCGGGCAAACTCGCAGGAGCCGTCGCGGTGGTCGGCGTCGACTCGCTACCGCCTCCTGCTTCGTCTGCCGCCGACCGCGCTTGCGCGCGAGTCGCCGGCGCTATAAGTATTGCGATCCCCATCGCCAATATTCCTGCACACACCCCAAAAGTCTTCTTCATAACTCGGAGACTCCTTTTCCGCTGGTAGATCGCTCGATGTCAGACCCCGACCAGCAACCGGACTCTATGTTTGTTAACTCCAGGCGTCCAATTCATACTTTTTCTCTTAGCAATCAGAAAATGTGGGCGCGAAATCCCAAATGATTGGCATTCAGAAAACAAATAGAGTTTAACGCAGGATTCCCTGCCGGTATTTAGTGCGGGTCGTGAACCTCGCGGCGCGGAGATTTCGCTAATTGAGGGCGTCTCTAGCCCGCTAGCGTCAAGAACCTGCGAGGTTCGACGTCCACTACCTATTCGTACACCAAGACCGCGATGCGGTACAGGGAAAATCCTAGCTTAGCGTCGCTCGGGCACGCGCCTACTGAGGCGCTATGGTAGCGGCCCGTCTTGATGCGCTTCTCGAGGATGTCAGGCAGAGTTTCTAAATCCGCGGTCGCGTAATGCAGCACGAAGGAAGGCTCGTGGGCGCCGGCGTAGCCGTTGTCCAGCGGGCAAGACCGGCGGGCGTCCCCGTTGTCGCTAAGCAGCCGCAGCCCCCGTGCCTGCAGCTTCGCATCGACAATTCCCTCCTGCTCTGCCAAGGACAGTTTCTCCACAGCGAGCGAAAAATCCTCCACCGCGAATAAAGTGCCGTTGTGCGCGGCCACGGCAATTCCTACGGAATCGAGGTGAGGATCGAGCAGGTTTGCCCGGTGCGGCGGTGAATTCATCCATTGCCGGTGAATCCCTCCGGCGCTCGGGCCTTCGGCCACATTTTCCGCGAGAGCGCTGAATCGCGCGCCCGCCTGAGCAGCGCGATCCGCTGGGCTTGGCTCGCCAGGAAGCTGATGCGAGAGTGCATTTCCCTCGGCGAGACGAACTGCATGCGAGTGCGTCGCATCAGCCAGCGCTGAGCTCCACTTGAGTGGCGAGAGCCCATGCCCCGCTCTCTCGCGATTCGCCGCACTGAACAAAATCTCTGCTGGGCCATTCGCTTGCGCACGCACGGGAGCTGCGGAAAAGGCTAGAAGAAGTAGACAGTAAACAGCGGTCAGCGGACCGGAAACCTTCATTCCCGAAATCCTTTCGTGCACAAAAGCCGGCCAAGATTTCATTTTACTCGGCTCGAAGTGAACTGCGTCAACTCGACTACTGTCATGCGCGAAACCGTTGAACCGCGTGTTAGCCAAGAACCTTTTGGGTATGATGGAGGGCTTCGGAGACGTCATGGAACCCGCCCTGGTGGACTTGAAAAATGTGCGCGTCATTCGAGGCGACAACGTCGCGCTCGACGACTTCAGCCTGCGAATCGCTGCCGGCGAACACGTCGCGATTCTCGGCCCGAACGGCTGCGGGAAGTCGACGCTGATCAAGACCATCACCCGCGAATGCTATCCGGTCATTCGCGACAACTCTTCCATGACGATTCTCGGGCAATCTCGGTGGAACATCTTCGAGCTGCGTTCGGTCTTGGGCATCGTGTCGAACGATTTGATGCTCGACTGCACCAGCGAAACCAGCGGACGCGAAGTAGTCCTCTCAGGCTTTTTCAGCAGCACACGAATTTTTGGTCACCAGACGGTCGAGCCGTCGCATCGGCTGCGCGCCGACGCCGTGCTGGAGCGGCTCGGAGTACCTCACCTCGCCGAACGGCCGGTCGCGGAGATGTCTTCCGGCGAAGCCAAACGCATCTTGATCGCGCGCGCTCTCGTCCACGACCCCCAGACGCTGCTCTTCGACGAACCGAGCAACAGCCTGGACGTTTTCGCCCAGCACGGCCTGAGGGAGACGATGCGCGCGCTGGCGCAATCCGGAATTGGCATCGTGCTCGTGACGCACCATCTCTCCGACGTAATCCCGGAAATTGACCGCGTCGTTTTGATGCGCAACGGTAAAGTCCAAGCGGACGGAACGAAAGACCATCTGCTGAACGCAGAAGAAATCTCTCGCCTGTTTGGGATTCACGTCGATATCACGCGGCGAGACGGCTACTACCATCTGTGGTGAGCGGTTCCTGCTGGCAAATACTTCTAGCGAAATACTTCGGCCCGCAAGGAAAATTTACCGCTTCCCGGTCTACATTCGCACCTAAATCACACAGCAGCAATCTCTTATGGCGCTTCGCTTTCTGGCATGCTCCGTGCATCAAGAGGCTTATCCGGCCATGCTCCTAGTCGAGGTGCTGTATGAAAAAGTTCGTGCTTGCTGTAGCCGGCGCACTATTGATTTTGATGGCCGTCCCCACAATCGAGCTTGCGATTCCTGCGCAAAAATCAGATCGAGAAACACCTAAGGACAAGACGAAGACGTTCACGGGAACGATTGTGAAGAGAGGCGACAATTTCGTTCTGAATGATGCGGTGAACAAGACGGCTTACATGCTCGATGATGCCGAACAGGCCAGCCAGTTCGAGGGGAAAAAGGTGAAGGTAACGGGAACCGTGGACGTGGCAAGCAACACGCTCCACGTCGAAACCATTAAGGAGATCCCTTCAGGAAATGCTCGATTACAGAGTTATCCGCGAACGCGGGAGGCGAGACAAGCTTAGGCCCTCGACTTAGACCGAGTAGGAGACGCTATCGTCGGAGGCATCGGAGGCAATAGTTGCGGCGCCGTTCCCGGAGGTGGCAGACGCAGCTACCGCAGGGATTTCTTCAGTCCTGACCCCGCGTCGCATGGCGACGATGCCTGTGCGCACCATCTCCAGGATGCCGAACGGACGCAGCACCTTGAGCAGACGGTCGATTTTTTCCTCGCTGCCGGTCATCTCGATGGTCAGCGAATCGGTGTCAAAATCGACGACGCGCGCTCGAAACACATGGACGATTTCAAGAATCGGGGAACGTTCCGTGTGCGACGCTGGCACCTTGATGATCGCCAGGTCGCGGCAAATCGCCGGCTTCCCGGTGACGTTCTCAACGAGAAGCACGTTCACCAGTTTGTAGAGGTTCGCTTCAACGCGCATCGCCTGATCGCGATCCGCATCAACGACAATCGTCATGCGCGACACTTCAGGCTTTTCGGTCCGGCCAACCGTGAGCGAGTCGATGTTAAACGCGCGGCGGCGAAACAGCGAAGCCACGCGCGTCAGAACGCCCGGCTTATTTTCGACATACACAACGAATGTGTTTAGCATGGGGTTCTCACGCGTCCGCCGCCGTCTCGACGATCGGGTTTGGCCGGCGGATCATTTCGTGGAGCGACGCGCCGGCGGCCACCATCGGGTACACTGAATCTTCTTGCTCCACCTGGAAGTCGATCAGGACCGGCCCTTTGTGCTTGTGCGCCATTTCGACGGTCGGCACGACCTGCGACCGCTGCGTGACCGCAACCGCGCGAATTCCAAACGCATCCGCAAGCTTTACAAAATTGGGGCTCGTAAGCGGAGTGGCCTCGTAATTGCGATCGTAGAAAAACTCCTGCCACTGGCGCACCATGCCGAGGTAACCGTTGTTGATGATGGCGATGTTCACCTTCAGGTTTTCCTGCACCATGGTCGCCAGCTCCGCCATCGTCATCTGGAAGCCGCCGTCGCCGACCACGCACCACACATCCGCTTCGGGACGCGCAGCCTTCACGCCAATCGACGCGGGCAGTGCAAATCCCATGGTGCCCAGGCCGCCAGAAGTGATGAGGGTGCGCGGCTGTTCGTGCTTGTAATACTGGGCCTCCCACATCTGGTGCTGGCCCACATCGGTCACGACAATCGTGTCGTGGTCGCGCGTTTCGCGCCACAAGTCGTTAATGACGTGTGCGGCATATAGGTGCCCATTGTCGGGGAGATTCTGAATGTCACGCACGGCGGAATCGCCCTTGAGCCGTTCGATGAACGCAAGCCATTCGTGGCGATCCTGCGTTTTCACGTTCGGCAAGAGTTCGCGGAGGACCGCCTTCAGATCTCCGCAAAGTGCGACGTCCACCTTCACGTTCTTATTGATTTCGGCGCGGTCAATTTCGATGTGGATTTTCTTCGCGTTGGGCGCGTACGTCTTGATGTTGCCCGTGACGCGGTCGTCGAAGCGCATTCCAAAAGCAATCAGCAGATCGGCTTCCTGAATCGTGGTATTCAGCCACGCTTCTCCGTGCATGCCCATCATTCCAAGATTCAACGGATGGGATGCCGGGAACGCCCCAAGACCGAGCAGCGTAAGCCCCACTGGGACGTTGGCCTTTTCCGCGAACTTGCGCACTTCCTCCATCGCGCCGGACAAAATGATTCCGTGTCCCGCCAGAATCACAGGCCGCTTCGAATTGTGGATCAGCTCGAGCGCCTGCTTGTATTCGTCCGGAGTCGGCGATAGATCGGGCCGGTACCCTGGTAGTTGTGGCGGAACCAGTTTCCCGTCGAATTCACAGGACGTTTGCTGCGCATCCTTGGTGATGTCCACAAGCACGGGGCCAGGACGGCCGGAACTCGCCACATAGAAGGCTTCGCTGATCGTTCGCGCCACCTCATCTGCATGCGTGACCAGGTAATTGTGCTTCGTGATGGGCAAAGTGACGCCCGTTATGTCAGTTTCCTGAAACGCATCCGAGCCAATGAGCTTGCTCCCTACCTGCCCGGTAATGCAGACGATCGGCGAGGAATCGAGCATAGCCGTGGCAATCCCCGTGACCATATTCGTGGCGCCCGGCCCGGAGGTTGCAATCGCCACTCCCACGCGTCCCGAAGCGCGCGCATAACCATCGGCCATGTGCGTCGCGCCCTGCTCGTGGCGCACGAGCACGTGGTGGATCTTGCTATACTTCAGCGCATCGTAGGCGGGCAGGATCGCGCCGCCGGGATAGCCAAATACTGTGGTCACGCCCTGTTGCTCCAAACATTCCCACAGAATTTGCGCGCCTGTCTTCTTCATAGAGTTACCCGCCTCAAGCTTCTAACCGTTGAGCCTTAAAAGCGTACTCCTATCCCCACGGCTCCGCTGGAGAGCCTAACCTCAAACTCCTTGGCAATTGACGAAAACAGCGTCCGGATACGGTCTCATACCGGCAAGCGCCGCTTACAACCCACCAGCTATATTATAGGCACAGATTATACAGGAGAAATCGAAATAAAGAGGGCAACTCCTGCTTCGGGACTCGCCAGGTAACGCGGGGATTGCTCAGGGAGGAACATGGATGCGAAATAGGATTTTAGGGGCATGGATCGTGCTTGCGCTCCCCTGGTCTGCCTTTGCACAACAGCCTGCGGCGGCCAACAAGCCCGCTCAGAGCACGTCAACGATCGCCGCGGCCCAGCCCAGACTGGCCGACTTACTTGAAGCAAGGGTGAGGGCCGCCTGGGCAGCCTTCAAGAAAAGAGACAAGGATGGCTACGCGGAATTTCTCACCAATGATTTCCAGGCCGTGGAGGCTGACGGCGACGGCGAGCGCCCCAAGCCGCGCATTCTGCGTGAAGTCGAACACAGCATGTACACCGACTACTTGCTCCAGCTCTTCAAGGTTCAGCCTCTCGGGCCAAACTACTCTTTCGTTACATACGAGTCCACGATCCAATTTCCCACGGGCTCGGCCGCACGCTACAGGAGAGTTTTCATCGGTGAACTTTGGACCAATCGCGATGGACAATGGAAAATGTTGCGCTATCAGGAGACGCCCGTCCGCTAGGTTCGCAAGTAAGGCCGAATGGGTTCGGCACCAGATTACTGTGATGCGAACACGCCAACGCAGCCATTGTCTGCCAGCGACTGGCACAGGGGGCCGACGCCAAGAGGCACGAAGATGTGATTGGTATTGGGATCGGCCGCGACGCTATGGGAGAACCCGGTCGTGGGCACGTTTTGCAACCACTGCCTGGAGCGCGCATCAATCACGCCCAGCACAGGGTTGGGGATCATGTTGCTTGCTCCGAGGTAGTACTTGCCATCACCCGGGTTATACCAACCCTGGTCCGCGCCTCCAACGAAGTTAATCGTGGAGAGAATGACGCCGGTGGTGCCACTTATGATGTAAGTGGTTGGCGAGAACGTCCTCCCGTCGTGCCCCGCGCATACCACGAGAACATCCGTCCCCGGCCCCATGCTTATACCGCCCGGCATGCAATTCGGTATCGGGAAACTGTTGATCACAGCCGGACCATAAACCGTGCTACCACTGGCTGTCGTGAATGGGTGCAGCGGGTCGATTTCATCGACGCTTCCGATGTTAATGTCAGAGCTCGAATTTGCATTCGTCAGAAGGAAGTGGCCCGTGTTGGGATTAAAAACGGATGCGCCCAACCCAGAGGGTGAGATAGCACCCGTGCAACCGGGCGGAGTGCCAGGACCCGGCGGGCAGAAGACGCCTGCCGCTTGCGTGGCCGTTGGTGCGGTGAGCATCGGCCCGTGATGACAAGGAACATCCGGATTGAACCCCGCCGCATGGCCGGACGCGCCGGAGGGAACAGGCGGACCGGGAACACCGGGACCCGGGCCATTGAATTGGAGAGAAGGGTCCGGGCACGAAAATTTACTCAGGTTCGCGCCTTGGTCATCCACTAGCACGCTGATGTCGTTTTGGGCCGCGCCGTCGTAGTAGATCTGCCCAAGAATGCATGACGCGTAATTCGCTGGAAACGCCGCACTTCCAGGACTATAGGGGATCGGCGCAACACCGGGGCCGGGCGCGACTGTTTTGTAGGGAAGGCAATGCTGTTGGGACAAGGTCCCGGTCTTTGTCACGATGCCGGTGGCGTCGACGACTGTGGCAAACGGTAGCGCCGGGTCTCCATCGATGACTAGAAAGAGAAAACGCTTGCTGCCATCGGGCGCGGTTACGAGGCCCCCGGTCGTCGATAACTCATCGGCGCGGAGGTCCCCGCAGGTCGGGTCAGAGAACGCTCGCCCACTTGCCGATTGAATGCACCCGGTGATTCCGTTGGGGAGGCCGTTGTAATCCGGGGACGACCCGGTAACGATTGTGGCGACGACTGTGGGCGGCGTGGCGGGATTTGCAAGGGTTGCGGTCATGTCGAAGACCACAACACTCGCAGCTCCATTTCCGACGAACAGGAACTTCCCATCGGCCGAGGTTTCGACTCCATTCGGACCTTGCAACGGAAATATGTTATTGCCGCGAGATGCGCAGCATTGGCCGCCCACAAATCCTCCAAAGTGGCCGTTAGGCCCAAAGAAACCGGGGATGCGAAAGTTCCCTGTCTTGCATCCATATTGCACGTAGTTTCCCTGCGCCGACGTGATGGGAGGAATTACCTGATTCCCGGCCGCATCTTGAAAGCACATGCTGGCGTTGTTTCCGGACTCCGCAATGGAACTGTCTCCGCCGATCGCGCCCACGGCGATGTTGTTCACCGTGTTGAACACGGCGACGTCGACGCCAACCGTATCCGCCACGTAGAACAGCCGGTTGGCCGGGTCCATCCAGCTAATGTCGAAAAGATTGAACGGCCCGCCGGGAGCGCCGGAGGCGCTGTGTCCAGGCACCGCCAACACGTCAATCAATCCGACCGTCGCGTTTACATCCGTTCCACAGACAGGACAGGTCGCCGGACTGCTGGCGCAGCTCGTGGAGAGCACAATCAAACCGAACATCGTGCCGAGCATGAGACGGCGCACCAATCGTGATGTCATCAAATCCACTCCCCTGGAATCGACAAAACGGTCAGAATCGGAACTGGAGTCCCTCGGCAAACACAAAGTAATTGCGCGGCAAAATGCCCTGCACGCTTGGGTTCTTGAGCTGATCAATATTCAAGTCTGTTTTGGCGAGGACCCAATAATTCAGATACCAGTTGAGCCCCGCAGTGATCTGACTGGTGTGGTCGCTGAACGCGGGGACGACACTAGGTGTAAGCGGGCAGGCCGGAACCGTCGTCGCATCACAAACTGAGCCGGGAGCCCTTCCCTCCAGCCACGAATAACGGAACTTCAACTGCCACGCGCCCCATCCCGGACCACCGCCCTCTTCTCCAGGAGAACTCGGCCCAACGACCGGATGCCTGATGCGCGGCATGCCGTTCTCCGGCTCCGTCTCGCCTGTCAACAGATAGGTGGCCATTCCATAGGCCCCCTTGCCGACGACTCCGGGAAGCGAGTTGAAACCGACGCCGCCTGTAACGAATGATCCGATTCCGGTGCGTTTCTCCAGGATTTGTGTGTATTCGCCGCGAACTCCCCATCGTCCCTTGACCCACGAGAAAAATCCGTTATATCGCTGAATCCCGCCGTTGATCCGGAATTGAGGGAAAAATGTATAAGAGCTATCCGGCAGCAGGCCGTTGAAGCTCAATTCGTTGGCGAGGGCTTTGGACCGGCTGTGCTCCGTAGAGCCGCCGATGACGAATCCCCTCAGCCAGCGATTTGTGGACTGTTTAAAAGGATAGAGACGAACCTTGCCAATAATTTCAGGCTCATTCGTGGTTCCAGTTTGAACGACCCCCTGGCCGTTGAAAATGCCCGCCCAATATTGCACGTGGCCGCCGCCCAATTCCCCATGGACGTCAACTCCAGGGGTTCTGTAGGCTCCCGAAGCGTTCGGATATAGCAGCGAGTTGATCGAAAGATCGACGAACTCAAAAGCGGTTTCGTTCTGCAGCACTTCTTGAGAGAACGGCACCCTGTACTGACCGCCCATGATATTGAAATATTGGCTTGGCTTGAAGTCCAGATACATATCGCGGATTGTGAGCGTCGAGCCTGATTCGAGCGAAAACGCATAGTCCAGCTGCTGTCCGTAATTGCCTTGCACGCCAAAACGGGCGCGCCTCATGATGAAGGTGTCCGGAGGCGCGCCGTCACCCTTATAGACGTTGTACTGCGCTTGCAGGTATCCGAGCGGCATCAGCGTGAAGTTGCCGTCGGAACTTCTCAGGAAGAAATGCTCGTCGTTCCATCCGGCTGTCGGAGTCTCACTATTCTTCTTCTGGAGGTCCGCGACCTCTCTTTGCAGATCATTGACCGCGGATGCAGTGACCAATGCTGGTAAGGCGTCCGCATCAGGCTGCGCAGAGTTGGTGACGGCGCTCGCCTGCACGAGGCGCGCCTGACCGGGCGCCATTCCGCTGTTCGATGGAACCATCCGCAAGATCAGCGCCTTCAATTCCGCCACTTCTTGCCGCAGTTGCGCGACTTCTTCCTCGGTCGCCGGTTGGGAGGTCCGTCTTTCCGGAGGCTCGGCAGGGTTTTCACTCTGCGCGTGAACAGGCGCGCAAGGCGCGAATAGACAAATTCCAGCAACCAGAACAAAACTTTTCGGCCAATGCATGTTCTTGTTCTCCAGCGGCGAAGTCAGCTTGACGGCCTGATGATTTAATTCGGCGCAACGAGCCGACGATATAACATGCCGTTGTTACCTGCGCCAAATTTTTGTAATAACAAACACCAATGCACAGAAAGAGTTAACCAAGCTGGCGTGCACGTTTACGTGGGTATCGACAGAGATGTTCGAAAGATTGGATTGAAGAATCCACAATGGGAGCGTGTTCCTGGCGCAAATATCAGAAGCAAGAAGTCGCGATTCGTATCAAGCCGCCCAATTCAGGATCACCTTCCCTGCTGCGCCCGAACGCATCGCCTCGAATCCTTTCTCATAGTCGCGCCAGGAAAAACAGTGCGTGATGACCGGAGAAATGTCCAGCCCGGACTCCAGCATCACGGTCATCTTGTACCAAGTCTCGAACATTTCGCGGCCGTAGATGCCCTTGATCGTCAGCATGTTGAAGATGACCTGGCTCCAGTCAATGGCAATTTCCGTCGCGGGAAGTCCCAGCATGGCGATCTTGCCGCCGTGGCACATGTTATCCAGCATTTCGCGAAAAGCGTCCGGCGAACCCGACATTTCTAACCCAACGTCGAAGCCTTCTCGCATCCCAAGGCGCTTCTGAACCTCTTGCAGCCGCGTCGTTCGCGCGTCGACGGCCACCTGAATGCCAGCCTTCTCTGCTAGTTTCAAGCGGAATGGATTCACATCCGTGATAACCACATGACGCGCTCCGGAAAAACGCGCAACCGCCGCTGCCATGATGCCGATTGGCCCTGCGCCCGTCACAACTACATCTTCCCCCAGGACGGGAAACATGAGCGCCGTGTGCACCGCATTTCCGAAAGGATCGAAGATCGCGGCAATTTCGCGCGGGATCGGATGAGTGTGCTTCCACACATTCATCATTGGCAGGACGACGTACTCGGCGAAAGCCCCCGCGCGGTTGACTCCCACTCCTTGCGTGTGCGCACAGAGATGCCGCCGCCCAGCCAGGCAGTTTCGGCAGCGCCCGCAAACGACGTGCCCTTCCCCGCTGACGAGGTCTCCTGGGTGAAGGTCGGCGACGTTCGAACCAACCTCGACCACTTCCCCACAGAATTCATGCCCGATTACCAGCGGCACGTGAATCGTCGACTGCGCCCACTCATTCCAGTCGTAGATATGAACGTCGGTACCGCAGATGCCGGTGGCGAGCACGCGGATCTTCACGTCATTGATGCCGGGTGTTGGCTCGGGCACGTCTTCCAGCCAGAGGCCTCGCTCAGCACGGCTCTTGACGAGAGCTTTCATTCCAGACGTCCTCCAGCAGCGTCAGCCAAGTTGAAAAGCCTACGAGTTCAGGACGCGGCGAACATCGAAAGAGAAGTATAGCGCGAGGCGAGCCAGGCATGACGTGATGACGCGAAATGCGCGGGCGGCTATTCGCGTTCAGCTCTCTTCGTACCAGTGGAACCCGAGGGGCGAGGCTTTTCCGCGCGGGGCTTTTCCGGCCGATGCCGCGGCGCACCGTCAGCAGACCGTGGTTTCCGGTTGGATTTCTCGATCTTGGAGACAGCGTAGGCGAGCAAGCCGAAAATATCGCTGAACCCGCTCCGAACGCGCTCCCTCCAGTAAGTGCCTTCCTGCCCGATGTGACGATACTTCTTGTACCGGCTGTCGAGAAGCTGCCGCATCGGAACTTCAGCAAGCGGGCGCAGCGCGGCGAGCAAGTGGCTTTTCAGCGTCTCCGCCGCAGCCGTTGGATCAAGATGAGCGCCTCCCTCAGGTTCAGGCACCACAGTGTCGATGATTCCCAGGGAATGGAGGTCTTGCGCCGTGAGTTTCAGATCGTCCGACAAGTCCTCGGCCTTTCCTGCATCGCGATACAGAATGGCCGCGGCGCCCTCGGGGGAAATCACGGAATAGATTGCATTTTCGAGCATCAAGACCGTGTCTGCGACACCGAGCGCTAGAGCGCCGCCGCTTCCGCCCTCTCCGATGATCGCGGACACAACCGGCGTGGGAAGATTCGCCATGGTCGCGAGGTTTCGCGCGAGCGCGTGTGCGATGCCGTGATGTTCAGCCTCGTAACTCGATTGGGCATTCGGGCAATCAACGAATGTGATGACCGGAATTCTGAACTTCGAAGCCAGCCTCATCAGGCGGAGTGACTTTCGATAACCCTCCGAATACGCTTTGCCGTCGTGAGAGGCGGCCTTCTCTTCGGGCGTGCCGCCGCGCTCTTGACCGATCATGATCAGAGTGTCTCCGTTCAATTCAGCAATGCCGCCGACGATCGCGGGATCGTCGCCATTCCATCTGTCCCCGTGCAGCTCGAGGAATCGCGAAGCGATCCGGGAGATGTAGTACTTCGCTGTGGGCCGCCCGGTGTGCCTTGCCAAACCTACTCTGTGCCACGCGGGCATGCGCTTGGATCGCGCAGCTGCAGGCAGTTCCTCTTCTTCCCCTTCCACCGCTTTATTGCGCTTCAGATGGCCGATGAGATAGGCGACCACTGACGTCAAGTCTTTGCGGCCGATCACAAGATCAATCAGCCCCGACTTGAGCAGCGTTTCCGCTTGATGCGAATCCTTGGGTGGCGCGATTCCAGTCGTTTGTTCAATCACGCGAGGCCCGACGAATCCGATTTGCGCGCCTGGCTCCGCAATCAGGATATCGCCCAGCGACGCGAAGCTCGCCGTGACGCCGCCAAACGTCGGATCGGTGAGCACCGAAATGAAAGCAAGACCTTGCCGGTCATGAACGGAAGCAGCGGCCGCCACTTTGGCCATTTGCATGAGCGAGAACATGCCTTCCTGAACGCGAGCGCCGCCGCTCGCCGTCACGCTTACCAGCGGGATCCGGCGTTGCGTGGCTTCCTCGAAGGCATGCGCAATTTTCTCTCCGACTACAGAACCCATCGTGCCGCCCAGAAATCCAAAGTCGAAAACAACCAGCACAGCGCGGTGGCCGCCGATTCGGCAGAAGCCCGCCGTCACCGCCTCGCGCACCCCGGTCTCCCGGCGCGCCTCTTCCAAACGCGAGCGATAGGATCTGTGGTCGGCAAACCTCAGCGGATCGACAGAGACCAATTCGCGATCCAGTTCTCGAAACGTTCCGTCGTCGGCCAGTAAATCAATCCGAGCCTGAGTGGGCATTGGCAGGTAGCGATTGCACTTCGGGCAAATATACAGATTCGCTTCCAAAGCAGTTCGGGACTCGATTGCGCCACAACCGGCACACTTCAAGCTCGTGGGGATGGCAATTCTACCTCTCAGCATGATTCCCTTCTTCCGGGCGCAACTGTCGCCTGAGAGCCTAAACGCGGAGACGGACGCCTTCCATTATCTCAGGTTCACTACACCCCTTAGGATGAAAAATTGATGAACGTAGTGATCGGCTTAGGAAGGAGCCGCATGGGAAGCGGCTTTTCTTAAGCGGAATTTAAGGAAGAGACGCGGCCACGGCTAGATCATCTGAATGCTTGAGGGAGGAGGGCCGGATGTGGGTGTTTCATCCGGCCCGGGGTGGTCAGAAATGCTATCTGCTCGTATGCGAGATTAGGAGATGCGCAAAACTTTGTCCAATTCATCGTTTCGATGGGATGGATCAGATTCCTTTCAGGATAGGTTTTGTTGATCTCTCATCGGAATCTTTTGGGAACGTTTTCTCCAAGGCAGGAAGCAAGAGATTGGGCGCTCTACTGCTTGATTTCGCGGACGGAGACGCGAGACTTAGGATCGTTTGGAAAAGAATCTCAAGATCCGAAAGAAAAGTACGGGACCTCTCGTATTCCAAAGCCAACTTCAATTTACGAGGCAGGATTTTCCCGATGTATTGCTCCTCAATCGAGCCCTCCTGAAAAAGATGCTCTTCGTGGCAGAATCTCAGGGTGGACAGACCGGTTATCCCAGGCGGAGCGTGCAGAAGCTCTTCATACTCCGTGCGGAACATTTCGACGTATCGACCAACCTGGGGGCGAACTCCGACGAGTCGCATCTCTCCCCTGAGGACATTCACGAGCTGCGGCAACTCGTCCAATTTGTACTTCCGCAAGAATCTGCCGACTCGCGTGACTCGTGCGTCTTTGGGCGCGGTCAGCGGACTGCTGCAGGCAGGGTCGGGCACCATGCTCCTGAATTTCAGCATGCGAAATTTCCGGAGGCCCTGGCCCACGCGAAGCTGCGAATAAAATACCGGGCCGCCGTCATCCAGCTTGATCGCGAAGGCAATCATCGCCCATAACGGCGCTAAAAAAGCGAGTCCATGGAGCGCGAAAATGATATCGAATGCGCGCCGCAGAGCTCGCTGCCCACCATTCCAACGCGGAATCTCCAGACTCAGCAGCAGGGAAATCGTTCGCTGATATCGGTAGTGAGACATGAAATATCCTCAGGCTAGTCAGGGCTTTTTCTTGCGGCCTTGTGAGTTGAATCGGGTGGCAACGAAAAATTGGCTAGCGACGGTCCATCACGACTTTCCGAATGGGAGGCGGCAGGTCCCGAAGCACGGGGCGATACAAGATCGCCAGCAAGGAACCGAGCGCGTAAGGTAATTGGTAGGCGGCAAAAACGACAGGCAAGATAGGAAGAAAGCGCCAGCCTTCTCGCCTAGCGACAGAAAAAGCGTTTATGAGCGATGCGACAAAATATCCGGCGGCTAATGAAAGCAAACTCGTTAGGAACAAGTCCCGCCACCAGATCGATCCGCTCAGGCTTGCAGCCGCCGCGCAAGACGCCAGAACGGCTCCTCCTAGCAAGCACGAACCCGGCGCGAGACTCCGCCAGGAAACGATCCTTCGATACTTCCTAAGGATGCCGATTTTCCAGAACCCATACTGAAAGTACTGCCGAAACAGCTTGGAAAGGCTAGTTCTGGGCGTATACCAGGAAACGATTTTCGGCGATTGCCACACCTCTCCTCCAGAGTAAATAAGCCGGCAGTTCAAGTCGTAGTCTTCGCTTCGAACGAGATCTTCGTCAAACAAGCCCAGCCGGTCCAAGGTGGACTTGCGCCAACATCCATAAGGCACCGTTTCAACGGAGCCTTCACGGTGCGGATCGTGAAAACTGGAGCCGCCGCTCGCGAACCACGTCCTATAAGCATGCGCAATGGCTTCGGCCAGGTAGCCTTCACCCCGCGCCAGAGCCGGGCCGCCTACATTGTCGGCATTAGATTCATGGAGTACTTCAACGCAGGAACGAACATAGTCCGGTGCGTAGAGAGTGTGAGCATCCATGCGGATGATAATTTGTCCGTTTGTCTCGCGAATCGCACGATTTAGGCCAGTGGAAACAATCTTTCCTGGATTGTCGATGACGCGGAGAGATGGAAATCCTATGGCGTATTCGCGCAGTACTTTGCGCGTTCCATCGTCGCTCATACCGTCGGCGATCAGGACTTCCATCTCGATCCCGCCGAGTTCCTGGCGCAAAACGGAATCGAGAAACGCGCGAATGTGACGGATTTCATTCCGACATGGAACCACCACAGAAACACGAATTGCTTCGCTTTGCTGCACAGACCGTTCCATCCGGCAGGGCGGACGAGAATTCAAAATCTGACTTGTTCCAGGGACCGCGGATTCGCGGATGAAAGTTGCTCGAATGGTTCGCGGGCCGCCGCGGGAACTCCATCTGCGGCGGCTTCCAGATCGTCCCTCTCGCATACCCCCACGAGCGCAGCCGCGAGGGACAAGGCGATTGTCGAGAGCTTTTCCCAATACAGGGTTGGCAGCGCAAGGCTATCCAGGCATAGGGCAAACGTCACGGCCAGGATCAAAGCTCCCTGCCTTTGAAACTGAAGCTTTCTGTACAGGAGCCATCCGGCGCGAATAAATTGAAAAATCGTAGCCAGGAACAGAAGAAGCCCACCCAAACCCATTTCCAACCAGACTGTCAAGTAGTCATCATGTGCGACGCCTTCACTGCCAATCTGAGTTAGATAAGGCAACTCCTGGCCAAATCCCTGGCCAATCAAAGGCTTGGCTTGAATCGCCCGAACAGCCATGTCCCAACGATTGAACCGCTCACTGAAGCCCTCTCCGGTGGCGACGTTCAAGGTGGCGGCGCCTTCGAACCGTTCGCGGTCCAGGGTGTACAGATAAAGGACGGTACACAGACACACGGCAGCGAACAAAAGCAGCGACTTCCAGCGGCGCAACAAGCACAGAAACATCGTAAAGCCTGCCGCGATGCTCAGGCTGCTGCCGCGCACGAACAGAAACGCCGGCACCGCCGCGAATCCCACCCCCAGACTCGGCCAAAGAATTCTGCCCGCCAATGTTTCTGAATAAATGATCCAACCCAAGCCGGCCGCGAAGACAAGCAAGATCGCGGCATCGCCGATCGTATTCGGGTTCCACGTGGTAAACGTCGCCGCGCTCTTCAACTGCTGGAAATTCAGCGACTCACTCGATGGATTTGCGTCCAGGTGCTGGCGAACCTGGATCTCCAGAGCAATCCCAGCGCACATGAGTCCAGCCACGAAAAATCGTAGCCTCTTTTCCGATTGAACGACCCGCGAGATCACAACGACTATGGCGGTGCATCCGGCCATTTTGGCGGCGTTATATGCCTCCGGCGGACTGCCCTGCGCTGTTTCCACGGCGATCGAAAATATACAGGCCGCAAGGAAAATCGACTGCCATTTGAAAATGCTTCTCTGACTTCGGGAAAGCGGAGCCGGCGACCACAGCACGGCTCGCAAGAGAAAGGGCACAAGGAGAACGTCATCCAATCGAAGATGGGTCGTCGTGCCGAGAGGAACAGCAAAATCCGGAAATCCAAGCGCGAGCGCGTAAAGGAACAAGCCATACTCGGGTTTCGCCCACAGGACTCCAATCCCGGTTACGATTGCCGTCCCAATTTCGAACCAAAGGATCGGTGAAAGGTACATGGATGGCAGAATGCGATCCCAGCCTCAGTGGCACAGGCTTTTTACCCTGAGTGCGCGAAGGGCAGCCTGTGGGTTTTGGTCGCGCTCAGGCTGCCGGGCCTCCCGACTAACCTCCATAGGCTGAGGCCTGCGCCACTTCGACTCTGCTGCGCCTATCAATGACCCGCGCCGGCACGCCGCCTGCAATTGCGAAGGGAGGGATGTCATGCGTTGCCACTGAATTTGCCGCAAGGAGCGCACCAGGGCCGATGACGACTCCGCTCGTAACCGTCGCATGAGCCGCTATCCAACAGCCGCGGCCAAGAAAAATTGGCGCCTGCCGGCTGGGGCCGTAACGGTATGACCCGTCGACTTGCGTGTGATCGCCCGAAACCACGACAACATAGGGCCCAAGCATCACTTCGTCTTCGACGACGATGCCGCCCCAGCCATGAAGCCAGCAGTGCGTCGCGACGCAAACGTCTCTCCCCAATTCGACACGGTTTGGAAAATTAATCGTCACACTGCGGGCAACCTGAAGGTTCCTCCCGCAGCGCTTGAATGCCGGCCTCAGCAGAAACCCCCGCAGCCGGGGCACGGGCTTGATGTCCGGCATCCAGTCCGTCGCCCAGACCACAAAGTGAAGCCAGAGGTATTTGAGAACTCGCATTTTTCGAGCTATTCGTGCGCGACCGCCTCACCGGCCGCGCGTGCTGTCGAGTCCAGCTCTCGAACGACAATCGCAATGAATCGGCTGAGCGTTTGCTTACGCGCCGCAGCGAGTCCATTGCGAATAAGACTCCGGCGCAGCTCACCCTCCCGGACAACGCGCTCGATCGCCAGGGCCAGGGCCTGCGGATCCTTAGGAGGTACAAGCAGCGCGTCGAATTCGTTGGTGACTGTGGTTGGCACGCCTCCCACAGTCGTCGAGATGCATGGCAAGCCATTAGCCCGCGCTTCCACCAAAACGTGAGGGGTTCCCTCCGATAAAGTGGGCAAGACGAGCAGATCGGCCGCGCGCATGCGTTCGAACAATGGCTCGCCATTTGGCACATAGCCAGTCCAACGGACGCGATCTTGCAGGCCAAGCACAGCGACCATGGCATCGAGCTTCTTTCGGTATTTTAGAAACTCAACCGCGCCTGCGATCTCTAGTTCCCATTCCAGATCGGGCTTGAGCCTGGAAACCGCCTCGAGCAAGTATTCGATTCCCTTCTCCGGGCGGACAAAACCGACAAAAAGGATTCGAACGACGCTTCCCTGACAGGTGTCAACTCGATCAAAGAATTCTTGCTCCTCGATCGTGCTCGAGACGACCTCAGCCGTTCGCGGAGAAGCGTAGGCGCGAGCGAGTTCGCGCCCGTTGCAAATCAACGACCCATTCGTAAGCCACCGTCCCAAGCGCGTGATCAGGCGGTCTTGCAGGGCATACAGCAAGGCCAGGGCATCCACTACCCGCCCTCTCCTAGGCGCGGTTCGGAGCAGCGAGACGGTATCACCCACGATCCAATGGCAAACCGGTTTTCGGTATATCACCGCGAACGCGTACAGCACCGCAGTGTAAGGACACATTCCCCGAATGAATAATACGTCCGCTCGGCGACAAGTTCGGGCGTAAGCGCTTGCGATTCCAAACAGGTGGAAGAAAGAATCGACTGTGGTTCTCCAGAAAGGCTGCTCGATCAATTCGATGTTTGTCGCGTTCAGCGGCTCATCAAAGGGCAGCGGCGGAATGCAGTGAACGACTGGCGCACAAATGTAAACTTTGTCGTAATGCCTGGCGAGAGCTTCGGCGACTCGCCCCGATGCCGCCTGCACATAGATGGCCCCGGCACGCGTATACGCGGGCACGGGCGTAATATAACCAAGGAGTTGAGTCATCGTTAAGGAAGATTCATAAATGCTGGGCCGGAGCTACGCTTCGAGCGCGGACCTCCGTTAAGAAACAGCGCTGCGCTTCCGCGAGCGCCTGGGACCGAAACGTCTGCGCGACGTCAAGGTTGTGCCGAATCATTCTCAGCGACAGATCCGAATCCGACACGAGGCGCCGGATAGCTTCCGACAGTTGCCATTCGTCTGACGGGGGCACCAGAGCCTCCGGTGCCAAAAGCTCGGGAATGCTTCCTACCGCAGAGCCGATGCAAGGACAACCACGCGCCATAGCTTCCACCATCGCCCTTGGGAGACCTTCTTGTCGTGAGGGCATGACAAATACGTCGATCGAATCAAGGAAATCGAACACAGCCTTGCCTGCTGGGACATGCCCCCGAAAATGAACATGTTTCGAAATACCAAGGTTCCGCGCCATTGCCTCGAAACGTGGCCTCGACTTGCCGTCGCCTAGAAAGTGAGCTTCAACGTGTACATCACCATGGAGACACAGCCGGACGGCCTTTAGGAGAGTGTCGGCGCCTTTGCAGCTTGCCGCTAGTCTGCCGATAAATCCCAGGATCGCCGGACGCCTGGGCCGTTCGGCGATTTCTTTGGCTCTTTGCTTCCGGTTCTCTATTAAAGCGTCGTCTGCAAAATTGTCCCCCAAGAGGACATCTGAAATCCCGCAGACATATGCTCCGGCACGGGCGGGATATCGAGCCTGAAGGGCCGAGCGGGTGACGTAGGAGACAGCGGTAGCCTGATGGCAGCTGCGGCGTAGACTTCTAGTCAGGAGGCGTCGATAGACCGGACGTAAAGGCGTCCGAGTCGTGCCTGGAGACAGTGCATCCCATGGATCGCCCACAACTTCCACTGCATATCCTTTGCCCAACCGCCTGACTTCACTAACTGCTAAGTCTCCCACGACACATGGGAGACGCAAAATGTACGCGTCGGAGCGGGACACGGCTTCTCTGATCGCCGAACGTAGAAGACCTAACTTTGTGACATATTGTTTTGCACCCGCGTAATCTGGTATCGGCCAGAAAGTTACACAGGACCCGTCGGCGCGCTGCTCCGGTGACATTTGGTCCGTAGTCTGACGTACGCGGGCCAGCACGACTACTTCGTCCAAGACACCAAGATAGCGACGCCAGAATGTATAGTTCGTCGGCCACGGAGTATAGATATGACCGTCTATCCCACGAAGGAAGGCTTGCTCCAAGACGACTAAGACAGACATGCTTGGCGGCTCCCAGTCAGATGAGCTTCAGCTCCATGCATCGCGCCAAACCCAACAGTGACGCTCAGGTGAGAGATCGCGAATATCGCAATCGCAGATTCGCAGCCTGTTCGAGAAACAACCCGACATTTTTCACTCCAAAGGGCCAAAATTGAAGCGGTGAAATCCCCAGCCAATTTGCCGCCGCCGCCACTAGCGAAAGCACTTGCGTGCAACCGCCGAGGAGAACGGCGCAGGCCATTCCCATCAGCCCAAACCGTCGCAACAGCAGCCATGCCGCGACTCCCATCACGGCGGTTCCGGCTAGTTGGCTCAGCACACCGGCATGTGGGCGTCCCGCGCCGCGCAAGCCCTGATTCAGTATGTTGGCCGAAGTCGTCAGCGAACCAGCCAATGCCAGAACCACGGCGGGCCAAATCGCGCGTGAGAATTCGAATCCGAACAGCGGCTGGACCAGGAACGGAATCAGTCCTGCCAGGACGAGCGCCGCACCCGACGACACGAGGGCGGACTGGCGAAACGTTTCCGTAATGATTTTCTGCTGGCTCCCTGAATCTTTCTCATTCGAAACCACGGCAAATGACGTAATTCCCAAAGCATCCCCGAGAGAAAACTGCCCGCTTGCGAACGTTGCCGCGACGGCATAGATTCCTGCCGCGTCCGTGCTAAGCAGGCTCACAACGAGAATCTTGTCGAGCTGAAGTGAGATGAGATTGCTGGCCGTTGCGCCGAAATAGGGTATGCCCGCTTTCAGCAAGTGGCGGCACTTGCCAAAGTGAAATCGGCCCGCGACAAGAGTCCTTTTCTGTATCCAAAAGCGTACAAGTACCGTCAGAAGATGGCCCGCCAGGAATGCTGACACGAACAGGCGCACGCCGCCCTTATGAGTGATGCCGATCAATAAAATCAGCCCGGCGTAAAAGGCGAAGAAGGACAGGCGCCAGAGGTTATAGCGTCGCCAGCGCATGCGGCCGTGTTCAATCGAGAGTAGAACTTGATTAAAAATGTCCAATGGTATCAAGAGCAAACAAAGCCGAGCCAACGGCAGCAAAAAGGCCTTGTCCCGAGAGAGCATCCACGGCATCAGCAAATAGCCCGCAAGAAAATAAAACAGCGCTGTTCCAAGCCCAACGGCGAGGCCTCCGGTAGCCCAGTCGCTTTCCCGCGCCGGATCTTTTGCAACTTCACGCGCAAGAGCCCAGTTGCAGCCCATCAATCCCAGGTTGCTCAAGACGGTGGGCCACAAAATAACTGTAGCAAGCTCTCCCCTGGCCACTGGACCCAGGAGACGAGCCGTCACGACGCCTGTGCAGACGCCGCAAGCCTGAATCGCCAGGCTAGTTGATAGAGTCCCGAAATTAGCTTTTGAGAAGATCACCCGAAGTTGGACCGGCCTGCCTGCCCAAAGGCAGGCTTCAGCTGTCGGTTTCAGTGCAAACACAATCTGTGCGTCTCGTCTCGCGACTATGCGGCGTCTCCTGCTTCGTTCAAGTGGCCGCGAGCGTAATGAGAATAGACATTCAACGCCGGGTCAGCGTGATTCAAAACAATCCCGATCAGATTCGTTCCAACCGACTGCGCCTGTGATTCTGCGTATTGGACGACTTGACGGGGCGTCTCTCCGCACTTCACGACAAGAATCGTCGCCCCGACCATGCTTCCCAAAATGCGGCTGTCGGCTCCTGTGAGCAGAGGCGGCGAGTCAAACACCACAAAGCGGTACGTAGCGATCGACTCCCGGACCAATGCGCGCATACGGTCTGACGAAATGAGTTCGGACGGGTTCTCGGGCGCCGATCCACCATGCAAAACGCTCAATCGGCTTATCGATGTTGGACACACCAACTCCTGCCAAGCGCCCAGGCCCTCCAGGTAAGCGCTCAGGCGGGCGCCACGCTCAGGAAAATATTTGTGAAGGCTTGGACGGCGCAGATCTGCGTCAACGAGAAGAACCCGCTGGCCGAGTTGGGCGAGCGAAACGGCCAGGTTCACCGCAACCGTGGTTTTTCCTTCTCCAGGGTGTGCGCTGGTCACCAGAATCGAATTTGCGAAGCGTCCGGTACCCGAGAGAACCACCGATGTTCGAAGCTCGCGAAACGCTTCGAAAAATGCAGATCCCCCGGCAATTGCAGGAATTCCACCTCCATTCCGCTGGAGCACGTCGATCAGCGCGTCGCCGGCGACCGAATTCGAATCGGAAACGCCGAGGATGACTCGCCCCTCCTCCCGGGCGCCGCGCTTCATCCTTCGTCCATTAGGAGCTTTCGCCGTGGGAATGAAGCCAATTGCCGGTACGCCCGAGAAATGATTTACGTCCCCTGCGTTTCGGATCGTCTGGTCCAGCCTCTCTTGAATCCATGCGATGCCGATTCCAAGCCCCAATCCAAGGAACGCTGCGAGCCCTAAATTCAAAGGAACAATGGGCGCAACCGGCCGGTATGAAGCAGTTCCCGGGTCGACGATCCGGATATTGCTTGCCTTGAGGCCGGCGGTGACTCCGGCTTCCTTTAGCCTCTGCAGCAGCCCGTCATACAATCCTTTGTTCGAATCCACTTCGTGGTTCAAGATTCCATACTGCACGGATTTCGCGGCAACCTGGTTTGCTTCGCCCTGTTTTTGGGTAAATGCCTCCTCGACCAGTTTTTCGCGCCGGAGCGCGGCGAAATAATCATTGCTGATCTTCTGCGCCGCGCGCCACCGCTCGCGTTCCAAGGATGTTTGCACGACTGCGATCTGGCTCTGGATTTCCTTAACCTTTGGATAATCTTCGGTAAACGTGGCGGCGAGCTGCGCGTGCTCTCGTTGAAGGTCCGCAAGCCGCTCAGTCAGGTCCTGCAACAGATGATCGTCGAACACGCCCGGCAATGACCCGTAGTCGCCTGCCTGCACGAGACGGAACAGAGATTCCTTCTGATAGCGCTCCGCTTGAGCGCGCATGAATTCCTCCTGCACCTCTCGCAGGCTCTGATTGAAGATACTTTCGGTGTTTCCCTTATCGGTCTCGAGATAGAGCAGGCCATTTCTGGCAGCATATTTCTGCAAGTCGCCTTCTGATTTTTCGAGCTTCGCTTTCAAGTCCAGTAGCTGCTGCGACAGCCACTCGGATGTCCTCTGCGTCGCTTCCCATCGCGCCTCGAGGTTTTTTCGAATGTAATTTTCGGTGAGTGCGTTCACAACTCGCGCTGCCAGGTCAGGATCCTGGCAGTCGAAGCGAATCTCGACAGCCCGGCTGCGGCGGACCGGCCGGATATCGAGGCGCTCCTCGAACTGCGCGAGCACAGCTTCCCGGGCCAACTGGTCACGTACGCGCGTTTCCTTGCGGTCCGGGTCGCGCCGGCGTGCGAGATTCACGATTTTGCTCCATGGCGACGTCACCGCTGTCGGCGCGAATTCCGGGTTTTGCTCGAGCCCGAGTTCGGCGATAACGCGTCCCGCCAAGTCTTCGCTCGTCAGGACCTTATACTGCGTTTCGAGGTAAGTATCCGAAACCTCGTCGAGTTGGAGCAGTTCCTGCGAAGTCACGAAATTGGGATTCTCTCTGTCAATTTCAATCAGCGCTTTGGCCCGGTAGACAGGTTTCTGCATCACCGTCCCGGCCAAAACAAAGAGGAACAGCGCAAGAAACGCCGTGAGGACCGTCCTTCGGCGCTCACAGGCGATTTTCCACCATCTGAAGAGTTCGGGGGGATCCTCTCGCTCGACGAGCCTCACGCAACGGCGCGGCGTGCGCTGCCGTTCCGGGCGCGCATCGCCGGGCCTAAAAATCTCTATTTTGTTCTGATCCTCTTCGCCGGGGGTCATTCTGTCACCAGCGGTAAATGGCCGCGCCAGTGGCCGCGACGAGAGCGGCTTCCGATCCGCGGAATAGCGCGCCCTTCGCCAGGCTGTTTGGAACAAAAACAATGTCATCCAGCTGCAGGACAGGGTCGGGCAGTTTTCCGGAAAGTACCTTGCCGAGGTTCAGCGGAATTTCGGCTCGGGCGCCCGTGGCCGTCTCGGTGCGAATGATTCGCGCCTGCTTCGTGGATGATGTGCGCGTAAGGCCCTCAGCCAAAGCGAGTGCCTGCAGCACGGAAATGTTCTGGCCGTTTTTCAAGACGAACCCGCCCGGCTTGTGGACTTCCCCGACGACATACACGAGCCCGCCGTGTGTCACTGTGACGGTGTCTCCGGGATAGACCGGCACATTCAGAGCGGGATCTGAAGCGCCCATGAGTTTCTTGAGATTGATTGTCACAGTGGCGGGACTGTTTTTTGGTTCTAGCTGGCTGCGGCCCCCGCTCCCAGCGGACGCTCCGGTGGCAAGGGCGCCTGGTCCGGCGAGCCCTGCACTGCGCGTGATCAGCACGGTGTCGCCGGCGTCGTCCGAAAGACCCTGGGCCATCGAAAGAAGCTCAAGGACCGGTTTCGTCCCTTGAATCTGAAACACGCCGGGCATTTTCACGGCGCCCACAACCGAAACTGAATGACTGTGCAATTCCCGAACGAAAACGCGAACGTGTGGGTCCTTTATGTAGGACCTGCGGAGAAGTTCTTCCAGGACCGATTCGAGCTGCTCTGGTGTCAATCCGGCAGCCCTCAGTGGACCGAGCATCGGAAACGAGAAATCGCCGCTCGTCGAGACACGCACAGTGCAGTTCATTTCCGAAGCCTCGAACACACTTATGTCCAACAAGTCGTCTGGCCCGATTCGAGACTCGTCGGCTTGGAATTCGGAAATGCTCCCTTTCCAACCCACCGGTGGCGGCTCTGACGGATTACGCCCGCCTAGCAGACCTTGCGCGCGCACCGAGATTGTGCTCGCGAGCAACGCAAATCCAACAAGTGCTTGCAGCGTGGTCCAATACGTGTGGGAGCGCTTCATTCAATTCACGAGCGAATCACTCATACGGCGAAGCCGGATGCGAACCTCGCAAAATCGGAGGCAGGGGAAGCTTTAATTTTCTCGACTTGCGCTGCGTCGATCTCGACCGCGGCGGATCGGCCTAGCATTTCCATGGAAACGACCAGCCGCGACCCACCTTTTGTTCGGGTCAAAATCCCTTCGAGTCCAAACAAGGGGCCGGAGGTAACTCTTACTCGATCGCCGCTGCTCAGAAATGGATGCGGTTCGACGCGCACCGGGCTTTCGACCATCTGACGGACGGCATCGAGTTGATCCGGCGGCACAATTGCAGGACGACCCGCCGACCCCAAGACATGAAGCAGGCCGGGTGTTGTCAGTACCTGGAGTTGGCGGTCCATCCCGTCGCAAAGAAAAACGTAGCAGGTAAATAGCGGCAGCCAGAGCTGTTTCTCGCGACCCGGCCATCGGCGGTGAGCGCGATACAGTGGCAAGTAGACGTTAAAGCCTTTGAGCGTAAGCGCGTGCGCGACGGATTTCTCGTGCTGGTGGCGCGTAAACAGAGCGTGCCAGTTGTTGCCACCGTCCCCACGGGGGCTCTCGATTCTTGTTGGTTCCATTTCCCTACAGCTCCGCCCTCTGACTTACGGGAAGTCTTCAATCCGAATTTTAAGGGCGCTGCTCGGCGTCTGAATCGAGCCTGCGCTGCGTGCTCGATTGGCCTTCTGGCTCGATTCCTCACCACAACAGCGCCCGAGGCGCCACGGGGTCGCGTCTTGCAGAGGCCGTCGCTGTGAGAGATGCGGGCTAGCTATATCAAATCTGGAATATCAAATTTGAAATTCGAAGTCTGGCTAGCCGTCTTAGTTTGTCACCACCTTCAGTGGTTCGAACTCGACTCCGCCCAGCGCCATTTCGGGCTCCGATTGGGCCGCCTTCAAACCCCACTGATTCAGATCATCCGTCACAACCGCAAAGCCATCCGTTCCGTTGTTCCCGGGGCGATGCTCGACGCGAATCACGCGAGCCTCGCCCGTGATCCGCATAGCGGTCTTCGGTCCCGTGAGCGGAGGGAGCATCAGGTCTAGTCGAACGATGCAGTCGGCCGGCGGATTGGTCGCCGTCAAAATGTAAGCACCCTGAATGCTGATATCGCGAGTCATGCCCTCGCCCTTGAGTCTCCGGCGATTTGCGCCCTGCCAGCTGAACACTGCCAGCGTGCCCAGGCGATACCGGATTTCCTTTCTCATCTCCGACTGAATGCTCGGATCCCTTTCCATCGATGCCTTCCCCCGAACCATAAGCTTCGCTTCGCCCCAAAATGTGATGCGCAAGATAGAAAATCCGGTTTGAGTCGGCAAGAAGCAAGCCATCCTTGCCGCTCTGCAAGGGCAAATTCAAGAACGCATCCATGACAGATGTACTTGTTCAATAAGGATGAACGTCCCAATTGCCAAGCAACTGCCTCCGGAATCCATCTAGGAGGGGTCTGCCGAACAAGCGCAGACACGGATCGTGACATATAGCAATAAAATGAGTTGCTTCATTGGGTGATTTCGGATAGGCTCCCCCAAACTTCCCTCTTACTGGTGACTGAATGGTGCAACCAGAGCGGTCTTTTTCTGCCAGCATCAGCGTCTTGATCGCCGATCCGGACCGCATGAGCGCAAACCTGATTAAGGACGGCCTCACGCGAGGCCACCACGGGATCAGTGTCGTCGGGCTTTCGAACTCTTCAACGGAGGCTATTCAAGAGCTCGAACGAAGCCAACCGGACATAGCCTTGATCAATGCCCACCTCCAAGACGGCCCGCTCAGCGGTTACCAGGTCCTGAAGCACTTGCAATTGGTCTCCCACAAAACCGCGACGATCATGTTGATTCCAAACATCGAACGCGATTTGGTCGTGGATGCGTTTCGAGGCGGCGCCCGCGGCGTGTTTTGCCGCGTTCAGCCCATCAAACTGCTGACCAAGTGCATTCGAACGGTACATGAGGGTCAGATCTGGGCCAACAACGACAATTTGCGGTTTCTACTTGAGTTTCTGACGCAACTTAAGCCGCTGCGCAACATCAAGCCCACCGGAGGAATGACCCGACTGACCGCCCGAGAAGCGGAAGTAGTTCAACTGCTGGCCGAAGGATTGAGCACACGCGAAATCAGCCAGAAGCTTTCCGTCACCGAACACACGATACGCAACTATTTGAGCAGCATCTATGACAAGCTTGGCGTGTCCAGCCGAGTCGAGCTAGCCCTTTACGCCATCGCACGAGAGGACATGAATGGTCCTCTGAGAATGTAGCGCCGAGCAAGCTGCCCTGAGTCAGGCATCTGTAATTTCCCCAGTTGGAAAGCCCGCCATTTTGTAGACCCGGAACTCTCGCGGAACCGATAGGATGGTGGCGATCCACGCGGACCAATCGAAGGCTGGAATCTAACCGCTACTACGAGCCTGCGGGGGAAATGACGATGAACGACTCGGCCCGGTATGAGCGCGGGTTAGCGAAGTTTCTGGAGATCTACGGGGAGCAGGCCAAGGGATTTCTTGCTTCACTCGACGAAGTCGCTCCAGACCTCGGAGCTTATGTTGTGGAGTTCGCGTTCGGAGACATTCATTGCCGGCCCGGTCTTCAACTAAGAGAGCGCGAAATTGCCACCATCGCCGCGCTGACGGCGATGGGCACCGCCGCTCCGCAACTCCGCGCGCACATTCACGGTGCGCTCAACGTGGGCTGCTCGCAACAGGAAGTCGTCGAGCTCATCATGCAAATGGCCTTGTATGCGGGATTTCCAGCAGCGATCAACGGCCTGCGCGCGGCCCGAGAAGTTTTCCTGGAGCGTTCGAAATAGAGTACCGGTCTGAGGCGCAAGCTCACGCGTTCGAAGAAATTTCCACAGTTCGAACGTTCTCAAAAATGTTCCACGTGGAACAATTGTTTCACGTGGAACATTTTTGACGCGGGCTTAGCGCGGCGCCGAAAGCTTCCCCCAGTAACGATTCGAGTTGGGGTGCACTCCCTACAAGCCAAGCAGTGTTTGCGCGTTGCTATTCAGGATTCGATGGATGTCCCCGCTTGGCAGACCCGAGTTCTGCACGTAATCCGCGCACAGTTTGAACGCCGCATCACGCCAGAAGGGGTAGTCGGTACCGAACAAGAGATGGTCCGTCCCAATCGCCTCCTGAGCGCACCGCAGCGCCCAGGGATTTGCGTTCACCGTATCAACCCAAAAATATTTGATCTGTTCGCTGGGCGGCATCGCCGAATCGGGCAGGAAATGGTCCTGCAATTGATCGAGGCGCGCCGTTAGGAATGGCGCGAAGCCGCCGAGGTGCGGCAGGATGATTTTGATGTCGGGAAATCGGCTGGGGAAATCGGCCTGCATGAATTGCAGCAGGCAGACCGTGTCTTCCAGCGGCGCGCCGACCGGCCAGACAAGTTTAGACGACTCAATCAGTTGCGAGCCGAGGCTGCCGCCAATTGGATGAATGAACAGCACAGCTTTGCGGCGATTGAGCTCCGCGAAAAATTTGTCGAACGCGGGATCGGCAATACTTTTGCCGAGTACGACGGTGCCGACTGTGACACCGACCATACCGAGTTCATCGAGGGCGCGGCGCGTTTCGTCGATCGACGCTTGCACGTGCGGCAACGGCGTGCAGGCGAAGGCGGCGAAACGCTTCGGGTACTCTCGCACGATGCGCGCGTAAAGATCATTCGCCAATCTCGCCGCATCGACGGCTTCATTTTCATTTGCGAAGTAGGGGAGCTGGCCGGAAACGGACAGGATCTGCATGTCCACGTTCGCCAGTTCCATATTGTGGAAGTGCGCTTCGAGGCCGCTCAAATCGCCGGCGGCGAGTTTCATCTTCCAAACGATGTTGGTCACGTGCTTGGCCCCGCAGAGATCCAAGCGAGAGATATATTCCGCCGGAAAATAGTGCGCATGAATGTCGATCCTCACGTCGTTCCTTTCAATTTCCGCGCTTTAGGGCGCCTGAGTTTCGCACGGAACGATATTCAGAATGCGCGAGTATACAACGACTGTTTGTCAGCTCGTCCCACTGCACGGGCCATCAAGCCGGCCAAGCAAAACTCAACTCAGAGAACGCAGAGTACCCAAAGAAAGCGATACCGCCGAGGCGCGGCCGATCTTCGCGTGGCCCAGGGCTTGGGACACCTGCGCGGCAGCCAACGGCTAAAGAGTTTCGGAGGGTGATCCGCGATTGACACCTGGAAGGGCTCGGCATATGTTCATGCGCGAAGACCAATTCAAGACTGCGCAACGAGACGACGCCAATGAAACGAGATGAACGAGAGCAGCAGAATTTTTCCCGGCGGGATTTTATCAAGTCCACAGCTACCGGGGCTGGCGCGGCCGCACTGACCGGATTTGGTGTGGAAGTCGCCCATGCCGAAGGGCGACCGGCACACTGGGACAAAGAAGCGGACGTCGTGGTCATCGGCGCGGGAGCAACGGGACTGCCCGCGGCGATTCAAGCTTGCGAAGGCGGAGCGTCCGTCATTTTGATTGACGCGAATACGGATGTAGGCGGGCACGCGATCCTAAGCGGCGGCAACGTGGCTCTTGGCGGCGGAACAAGCAGGCAGAAGAAATACGGAATCGACGATTCACCCGACCTCTTGTATTCAGACTTGACAGACTGGTCGGTCACCGAACCCAACGGATTCCCGGATTACAGGTACAACGACAAGGAAGTCATCCGCGCGTTTGCCGACGAAAGCGCCAATACATTTGAGTGGCTGGTCGCTCACGGCGTCATCTTCGTGGACAAAGTTCCGGACACGCTGGGCGGGCACGCGTGCGGCAATTCTGCTCCGCGGGAGCACCATGCCGCGCCGATGGCGTGGCCGCTAGTTCAGAATGGCGGCCCGCTGCCGGCGGACAAGGGACCGACGTCGTCTTCGGGAGTTGGCCTGATCCGCCCACTCGAAGCGTCTGCGAGGAAGCTAGGCGTGCAAATTCTTCTGCAGCACAAGATGACCGGTATCGTGCGCGAGAATCCTAATTCCGGGAGGGCCATCGGAATTTCGGCGACGAATCACGGCAAGATGGTGAACATTCGAGCGCGGAAAGGCGTCATCATCGGCACCGGCGGACACAGCAGCAACGTGAACTTCCGCAGAATTTTCGACCCGCGGCTCACCGAGGAATACCAGGTCGCGGGCGAGCCTTACTCGTTCCAGGATGCGAGCGGAGAAATCGCAGCGATGGCCATTGGCGCGTCGCTGTGGGGCGCGTTCAATCAGTCTGGAGAATTTGGCCAGAACGTCACCAAGGCGGGCTGGATCGGATGCCAGTACGGCTACGTCAATTTGAGTTGGCAACCGGACAGCCCCATTTTTTCGCAGGCGCGCGCGTCAGGCCTTTCCGTGAAGGATTACCAGGACGCCGTCCTTGTCAACATGATCGGGCAGAGGTTTTACGACGAGACACAAGGCCAATTCCCCGCGAACAATTACAACTCGATCAAGCCATATGTGCCGCGAAGCTACCTTAATGCTGCGAACGTCAAGTACCAGCCCTCGAATTTTATCAATGCTGCCCTAGCGGGAATCGGAGACACCCATGCGGGTGGCGGACCGATCTGGGCCATTTTCGACTCTGAGGCAGTCAAGCGCGAAGGCTGGAAGGTCACGCCTCCCTACGTGGACATCGCGCAGGGATATTTCTTCTCTGCGAACTCTATCGTCGACCTTGCGGGAAAAATTGCGAACAAGTATCAGCGAAAGCCGATGCCGCCCGCCGCTCTGCAGGAGACGGTGACGCGATACAACTCCTTCGTTGATGCAGGCAAGGACGCAGATTTCGGCAAGCCTTCACCGAAATTCAAGATCGAAACGCCACCTTTCTATGCCGCTTGGGCTACGCCCGTGATTCATGACACGCGCTCCGGCGTGCGAATCAACGCCAAATGCCAGGTGGTGGACCTGAACGGCGAAGTCATTCCGGGACTGTACTGCGGCGGCGAGTCAGCGGGTGGATTCAGCCTGCATGGATTGGCGAGGTGCACAGTGCAGGGACGCATCGCCGGCAGGAATGCGGCCGCAGAACCTGTCAAGGGGTAGCCTGGTACGGCAGGCTTCAGCCTGTCGGGTTTCGCCTCACACGGCAAGAATTAAGCTAAGATTTAGGGTTTTCGGATGCACAAGTTTAAGAACAGGCGGGCTGAAGCTTGCCCCACTCCCCCACGTAAGGCACCGACGTTATGAGCACTGCGGGCCACTCTAGAACGGAAACTCATGCGGACTTGCGGGCCGCGGTGCGGGAACTGTGCCGCAATTTTCCGGGCGCGTATTGGCAGGACCTCGACGCGCAGCGCGCGTATCCGGAAGCGTTTGTACAGGCGCTGACCGAAGCCGGCTACATGGCGACGCTGATTCCGGAGGAGTACGGCGGCGCGGGCCTTGGTGTCACGGAAGCGGCTGCGATCCTCGAAGAGATTCACGCATCCGGCGCCAACGCCGGAGCTTGCCACGCGCAGATGTACATCATGGGCACGCTGCTGCGCCACGGCTCGGAAAAGCAAAAGCGCGAATACTTGCCAAAGATTGCGAGTGGCGCGCTTCGCCTCCAAGCGTTCGGCGTCAGCGAGCCAAACACCGGCTCCGACACGACACAGCTAAAAACCACCGCTATTCGTGAGAGAAACTCGTACATCATCAACGGGCAGAAAATTTGGATCTCGCGCGCGGAACATTCCGATCTGATGCTCCTCCTCGCTCGGACAACTCCGCCGGACCAGGTCAAGAAACGCACCGAAGGGCTATCCGCGATTCTGGTAGACGTCAAGAAAGCGATCGGGCATGGGCTCCGAATTCGACCGATCCGCACGATGATGAATCACGCGACGACGGAGTTGTTCTTCGACAATCTGGAAGTGCCGGTCGAAAACCTCATCGGAGAAGAAGGCCAGGGATTCCGCTATTTGCTCGATAGCTTAAATGCGGAACGCATCCTGATCGCGGCGGAATGTATCGGCGACGGGCGCTGGTTTCTCGAGCGCGCGTCGAGCTATGCCAAGGAGCGCGTCATTTTCGGCCGGCCCATCGGGCAAAACCAGGGAGTGCAATTTCCAATCGCACGCGCTTACGCTAATGTGCAGGCCGCGAGGCTGATGGTCTCGCGCGCCGCGGGCCTCTTCGATGAGCACAATCCATGCGGCGCCGAAGCAAATATGGCGAAGCTCCTTGCGGCGGATGCTTCGTGGGAATCGGGAAACGTGGCGGTGCAGACCTTCGGCGGATTCGGTTTTGCGGAAGAGTACGACATCGAACGCAAATTCCGCGAGACGCGCCTATACCAGGTAGCGCCCATATCGACGAATTTGATCCTCAGCTATCTTGCAGAGCACGTTCTCGGACTTCCGAGATCGTATTGAGGACGACGACCGCCGCTGCGTTTTGGAGGACGGTGGATGGGAATCAAGGAAGGGTGGACAGGCCGCGTCTTCGAGGATTTTCAAGTGGGCGACGTTTACCGGCATCCTCTGGGCCGTACGGTTCTTGCGGCGGACAACTTGTGGTTCACGTTGCTGACGCTCAATACCAATCCCATACATTTTGATCACGCTTATGCTGCCAAAACCGAATACGGCAAGCCGCTCGTGGACTCGACATTTACATTGGCCCTGGTGACGGGGCAGTCCGTTGCGGACATTTCACAGAACGCCATGGCCAATCTGGGCTGGGATGAAGTGCGCCTTCCGAATCCGGTGTTTGAGGGTGACACGATCTATTCGCAAAGCGAAGTTTTGGAAAAGAGAGAATCGAAATCGCGGCTCAACGTTGGGATCGTCCGCTTCAAAACGACAGGATTCAACCAGGAAGGCACCGTCGTCATCGAATATAAACGCACAGTCATGATCTACAAACGCGGGCATGTGCCGGAGACGATTCGCGCGCCCAAACCTGCACCCAAACAAGAGTAATGGCATCGGTAGCACAGACTTTAGTCTGTGGATTTTCGCGCTTTGCCCGTGGCAAGGAAAATCCACAGGCTGCCCTTCGTTCTACTCAGGGTAAAAAGGCTGTGCTACTGAAATTCCTAATGCGAGATGGCCTCAAGGGACAAGCCACGCGTGCGAGGGCCGAAAATTCCGATGGAGAGAATGACAACAAGCATCGAAACCGCAATGAACGTGAACACGCCGGGGACTCCGAAATCGCGCAGAAAAAAGCCGATCATTAGGCTTGTGAAAATGCCGCTGAAGCGGCTCCACGAATAGACAAAGCCGACGGCTCGTGCGCGAACTCGCGTCGGAAAAAGTTCAGCCTGATACGTGTGGAAACCTACCGACATCCAATTGTTCGCGCAAGTCAGCAACACGCCAAACACAATCAGCCAGACGGGATTTCTCTGGCGGGCAAAAAGCACCCCGAACAGCGCGATACAGGCTGCACTGCCCACAATTTGCCATTTCCTCTCAAAAAGATCGGCGACACTTAGCGCCACGAGAGGGCCAAATGGAGAAGAGATAGCGATGATGAAGGAATATAGGAGGCTGGAGGTGATGGAGACGCCGTTGGTGATCAGCAGTGTCGGCACCCACGAAGCGAATCCGTAGTACCCAATGGTTTGAAAAAAATTGAAGACCATCAGCATAAACGTGCGCGTGCCGTAGGTTGGCCCGAAGATTTCGCGGAAACTGCCACGTTGTGCCTCCACTTGCGCTTCAACCTTGGGTGGAGGCAAGGGAGCATTGCTTTCCTTCGCCACGCGCGCTTCCATCGCGCTCGTCACGCGCTCGGCCTCCGCCAACATGCCGCGGCCAAGCAGCCAGCGCGGACTCTCCGGAATTCCCTGCCGAATGAACCAAACAAATATCGCGCCGACCGACCCGATGAGCACCACCCAGCGCCAGCCGTCGAGACCCCAGGGCCGCAGCGGCACAAGCCGCCACGCGATCAGAGCGACGATCGGCACGGCGGAAAATTGAATCACTTCATTTACGGCGAACGCGCGGCCACGCAATTCTTTCGGCATCAGCTCCGCAATGTACGCGTCGATGGTGACCAGCTCGATGCCGATCCCGATTCCCGCGATCATTCGCCAAAACACTATGCCGGTAGCCGTGTTTTGAAACGCCATGGCGCCAGTCGCGACGGCATACCAGATCAGCGAACTGGTAAAAATCAGGCGTCTCCCAAACCTGTCGGCGGCGAATCCAAAGACGAGCGTCCCAATGAACAGGCCGACGAACGTCGCCGCTACGAAGCTGGCGAGTCCGCTGAAACCAAAGAAAGACGCGGATGCCCCTGAGAACAGGCCGCTGCGGACGAGACCTGGACCGATATAGGCCGTCAAAAAGAGATCGTAGAATTCGAAACATCCGCCCAGCGAGAGAAGCAAAACGAGCCGCCAGATGTACCGCGTCGCCGGAAGGCGATCGAGTCTCGCGCTGATTGCGGCAGCTTCGTGGCCTTTGATTCGTTGTTCCGTGGCACTCATGCTTGGGCTCGTTTAACGCGTCCCTCAGAATCTTCCGCGTCTCTCTGCATCGCCGAGACTTTCTAGTTCAGAATATGTCCAGCTTCGTCTGGAATACCTTTTCCGGCGGGACAACTACATTAAGCCTTCCAAGCTCCCCCGCACGCAAGGCCGGTAAATCCTGAACCGCATCGAGAAATCTTCGTGACTCCTCTGGAGTGACGATGTCGTCAGTCAAGGACTGAAATTTTCGAACATAGTCTTCGCGGGCGAACGGCTTAGCCCCGAGGGGGTGTGCGTTGGCAAAGCGAACTTCGTCAGAAATGCAGGCGTCGCCGCGAAGGAAAATTTCGACGCGCCCTCCAAAGGCCTTTTCGCGAGGGTCGGTCGAGTGGTACCGGCGAGTCCATTCCGGATCTTCTCGCGTCTCGATGCTGCGCCAGAGATGCACCGTGCTAGGGCGGGCGGCGCGCTCCGGGGCGTAGCTCTCCACGTGGTGCCAGCGGCCGTCCTCAATTGCGACGGCGAAGATGTACATGATGGAGTGGTCCAGCGTTTCGCGGCTCGCTTGCGGATCGAATTTCTGAGGATCGTTCGAGCCGGTGCCGATTACGCGGTGAGTGTGATGGCTGGTGTGAATAATGATCTTCTCAATCTGCGTTAGATCGGCAATTTTCTCGCGCATGCGAAACGCCAGGTCGATCAAGGCTTGCGCCTGATACTCAGCGGAGTGCTCCTTGGTGAAGCTTTCGAGGATGGCGCGCTTGGGTTCACCGGGCCCAGGGAGCGGGACTCGATATTCAGCATCCGGGCCGCCGAGCATCGTCGCGATGACGCTCTCTTCGCCCTCGTAGATCGGACTCGGCGAGTTCTCGCCGAGCATGGCGCGCTCGATGGCTTCGATTGCAAGCTTCCCCGCGTGCGCCGGTGCGTACGCTTTCCAGCTGCTGATTGCGCCTTTTCGTGACTGGCGCGTCGTGAAGCTCACATGCACGGCCTGCTGAATCGCCTGATAGATCGTCTCTACCGGTAGACGGAGCAGCGCACCGATCCCCGCGGCCTGGGCCGGGCAGAGGTGCGCGATGTGATCGATGTGGTGTTCGTGCAGGCAGATTGAGCGAACCAAGTTGATTTGAATTTCGTAGGCCGCGGCGATGCCACAGATCAAATCGTTGCCCGATTTTCTCGCTGCCTGCGCAACGGCAAGGATTGGCGGAATGTTGTCGCCGGGGTGGCTGTAGTCGGCGGCGAGGAACGCGTCGTGCATATCGAGTTCGCGGACGGCGGTCCCGTTGGCCCAGGCAGCCCATTCCGGCGAAAAAGTCTTCCCGCCATCAATGCCAAAAATCGCGGCGCCGCGCGAGCGCGAACGACCAAGCGCCATCGCGCGCGCGGAGGCTACAGGACGCCGATTGATCGCGGCGATGGCGACCGCTGCGTTGTCGATGATGCGATTCGCGATCATCGCCGCCACATCCGGCTCAACTGCGACTGGATCGGCGGCAACTTCAGCGATTTTCCAGGCGAACTGCTCTTCCCTGGAAAGTTTTTCTGATTCGGCGTGCACCTTCACGTGGTGCCATTGCATAGTTTTCTTTGAATCGAACGATTACGGATTCGAGGCAACCCAAAGCGGTTTTGCAAGTCGCGGCCAGTGTCGGTGCTGAATGCTAAAGGCAAAACAGTCTTGCCTACCCAGTCTGTCACTTAGTCGAGTACTTGCGCTCCAGATCGTCGAAGAGCGCCTTTTGCACCAGGCGCTGTCGCTCCCCGAATGTCGCGATTTTCCCGCTACTTTCGTCGAGCGAACCGCGCGCCTTCAATTCCATGAGGGCAGCCTGCATTCCGAGAATAGCTCCCTGCAACGCAGCGTTTGCGTACAGCACCATCGCAAATTTCATCGAGGCGAGTTCGGCTGCGCTCACGAGCGGCGTCTTCCCGCCCGGAACCATGTTGATGACCTGGGGGACGCGCAAAAGAGACGGGATGCGGCGCACCTCATCAATGCTTTCGGGCGCCTCGACGAACGTCACATCCGCGCCCGCCTCAATCCATTGTTGCGCACGGTCAATCGCAGCATCAAATCCGTGCTCGGCGCGGGCGTCGGTCCGAGCAATGATCAGAAAATCCTCGCTCTTGCGGACGTCGACTGCCGCGCGAATTTTCGCCATCATCTCGTCGGCCGAAATTACTTGCTTCCCGCTGAAATGTCCGCAGCGCTTCGGGAAAGCCTGATCCTCGATCTGAATCGCGTTCGCGCCCGCGCGCTCGAGAACCTGGACCGTACGGCGAGCGTTTAGGGCGTTACCAAATCCTGTGTCGGCATCGACAATGATGGGCAGATCGACGGCCTCGCGAATCGCCGAGGTCTGTTGCGCAAGTTCAGGCAGACTGATGAAGCCGAGGTCCGGCACGCCCAGGAGCGCATTCGTCACGCCGGCGCCGGTGATGTAGACCGCTTCAAAACCCAAGCCAGCGATCACCCGCGCCGCGAGCGCGTCCGCGGCTCCGGGAACCAGCATCCCGCGCCGCTCCTCCAGCTTAGATCGAAGAATTTTGCCGAGAGAATCCAACCCGATACTCCAAGAAAATCTGCGTGAAAACCTCGAGTCTCGTGTAGCGCCAACCTTCAGGTTGGCATCTTTAGAGTGAAGCGGATGCCCGCCTGGAGGCGGGCGCTACACGAGGAAATCGAGTTTTCACACCGGCTCCTACAGCTACGATAGGAACCGTGATTGTAGTGAAAAAATTGGCGTGCTGAGCACTTTAATTTGCCGCGCAGCAACTAAGAAGGATCTCTCACGAGTGCATCTTGAATGCTTGAATTCAGCCGGACTTCATAGGGAGGGATGCTAAGATGAGCCGGATGCCGGCCCACGATTCATCATGTCTGCTACCTCAAAATTGAAGCGGCGAGATTACCAGCCGAGCGCCAAGGGAACGCTCGCGGGGCTGCGCGTGCTCGATTTGTCGCGCCTCTTTGCCGGCAACTTGATCACCCAAATCCTGGGAGACTTCGGCGCGGAAGTGATCAAGGTCGAGCCACCCGGAGGCGACACGCTGCGCGCCTGGCAAACCAAGGGCATTTCCGCGCATTGGAAGGTGTACTCGCGCAACAAGAAAAGCCTGTGCCTCGACTTGCGCAAGCCAGAGGCGCGGGAGCTGCTGCTGCGCTTCGTCCCATCGGCACAAATGTTCCTCGAAAGCTTCCGTCCCGGCACGCTGGAAAAGATGGACCTCGCGCCCGAAAAGCTGCTGGAAATCAATCCGAAACTCGTCGTGATCCGCATTTCCGGCTGGGGACAGAGCGGGCCGTACCGGAAGCGTCCTGGCTTCGGCACGCTGATTGAGGCAATGTCAGGATTTGCATCGATGAACGGATTTGGCGATCGCGAGCCGGTGCTGCCACCGATGTATCTCGCCGACGCCACCGCGGGACTTTACGGCGCGGCCGTCGCCCTGATTGCCCTGCGCGAGGTGGAACAGAATGGCGGGCGCGGCCAAGTCGTGGATTTGCCGCTGCTAGATCCACTGTTCGGCATTCTGGGAACCCAGGCTGCTAACTACCGGCTGAGGGGCACCGTGCCACCAAGGACGGGAAGCCGTTCGAGCAATACCGCGCCGCGCAACGTGTACAAATGCAAGGATGGGCGTTACGTGGCGCTCTCGGCCTCGACCGAAAATATGGCCAGGCGAATGTTCGCTTCGATCGGGCGGCCCGAGCTCGCCGACGATCCGCGTTTTCGAACGAATTCCGACCGCTTGAAACACGCCGACGAGTTTGATGCGCTGATCGGTCCGATCATCGCGCAACGAACACAGGAAGAGAATGTCGCGTTTTTCGAACAAGCGGAGGTGACCATCGGGCCGGTCTACGATATTTCGCAAATCATGGAAGACCCACACGTCGTCGAGCGAGAACTGCTTACCGAGTATCCCGATCCGGACATGGATTCCCTGCCCATGCATCATCCGGGCGCGCGATTCTTTCGAACTCCTGCGTCCATTCGAACGCCCGCGCCCGGGCTCGGCGAGCACAACCGGCAGCTTCTCAGCGAAGTGAGCATAGGAGACGCGGCTTACAGCGAGCTTCTGGCTTCCGGGATCGCCGTCGAGGGCCAGCCTCAGAAACAAACTGTTCACAGCGAGCGTTCGCGGCAAGCCGTCCAAGAATGAGCGCCATGATTCGATCGATGCTCTATGTGCCGGCGAGCTCAGAGCGCTTCATCGCCAAGGCGCATGAGCGGGGCGCAGACGCCATCATCTTGGACCTCGAAGACTCGGTCACACCGAACGAAAAGGAGAAAGCACGCGCCGGACTGGCCAAAGCGGTCCCAGTCGTCTCACGCAGCGGCGCTACGGTGTTTGTTCGAATCAATTCTGAGGTTGAAAGGATTTTCGCCGACGCCGAAGCGGCCTGTCGCGCCGGGGCATTTGGCGTCTTCGTGCCGAAGGCAAACACGCACGTGCTGGAGAGCCTCGACAAACACCTCAACAGAATTGAGGATGCGATGCCGCGGCGAGAGAAGACTGCGCTGGTCCCCATGATCGAAGACGCAGCTGCGGTCCTTGATGCTCGCGCGATTGCCACTGCCACTTCGAGGGTATTCGGATTGATCACAGGCTCCGAAGATCTGGCCACAGCGATGGGCGCGGTACCGATTCCTGAGGTGCTGCGTTTCCCTAAGCTTATGGTTCACATGGCCGCCAAGGCGGCAGGGGTACATTCGTTTGGATTACTGCGTTCCGTCGCCGACTATCAAGACCTGGAAGCAATGGAAAGGTCCGCACGCGAGGCGCGTGAATTGGGATTCGATGGCGCAACGTGCGTGCATCCTCGCGTCGTGCCCATTTTGAACGAGGCGTTTTCGCCTTCCGCTGAGGAGATCGCCCGCGCAACACGCCTTGTCGCGACATACGAAGCATCCGTCGCCTCCGGCGCGGGAGCGTGTGTTTTCGAAGGCAGAATGATCGACGTTCCGGTCGTTAACCGGGCCAGGGCCGTGCTCGCAAGGCAATCGGGCTGGCAGAAAGTTTAGCGTCCCGTCTAGCGACCGACGATAGCGATACAGCACGCACAAATGGGCGCTACGAATATTGGATCTGATAAAGCGGCGATCCGCGCCGGCTTGCCCTGGCTCGCGGGCGTAAGATTTCTTGTTGACTACCGTATCGGGATCATCCCGTTGCCGGTCTATGCCGTCTTGTTCGCCCTCATTTTGAATTTCTCGCTGACCGGGCAAATCAGCGGCGAAATCAACATGATGATTGCCGCACTGGCGCTCGGAGGCTTTACATGTGCGGAGATTGGCCTGCACATTCCGTTTCTGCGCAGCGCGGGAGGCGCGGCGCTCGTCACGATTTTCTTGCCATCGTACCTGGTTGACGCGCACCTTCTGCCGGCACAATTCATTCAGACGGTCACGACCTTCACGAATTCTAGCAATTTCATCTACTTGTATATCTCCATGATTGTGGTGGGCAGCATCCTGAGCATGGATCGAAAGGGGATGGTGCAGAGCTTTGTCAAAATATTTGTGCCGCTCGCGGCTGGATCTGTGCTCGCTATGATCGTGGGGATGTTGGTCGGTTGGCTTGGCGGCCTTGGCGCCTGGAAGAGCCTGTTTTTCGTCGTTATCCCCGTGATGGCCGGAGGCGTCGGTGAAGGAGCAATTCCTCTGTCAGTTGGCTATTCGGAAATTCTGGGACAGAATCAAGGACAAATGCTCGCGCAACTCTTGCCGCTCGCATTTTTCGGCAATTTGACCGCCATTTTAGTTGCCGGCCTGCTGAATCATCTGGGAAAACGCCGGCCCACCTTGACCGGCAACGGGCGGTTGCAACCCGGGGCGAATGGTGGAGCCGCCGAGGAAGCAAAACCAGTTCTCCCTGGCGATTCCGGCGCGGCGGCCAATGTCATATCTGTGGACATTGGCACTGTCGCAGCCGCAGGTATGACGGCCATCACGATTTATCTTTTGGGAGTGATGATCCACTCGCTTGTGGGACTCCCAGCGCCGGTCGGCATGCTCGTTCTGGCAGTGCTCCTGAAGCTGGTGAACCTTGTGCCCGCGCAGATCGAGGAGGGCGCGCGGGTCGCCTTCCGATTCTTCGTGACGGCCGTGACTTATCCACTTCTCTTCGCAGTCGCGGTGGCGCTAACCCCGTGGCACGAACTCGTATCCGCGTTTCATCCCGCAAATCTGATCACGGTTGCTGCCACGATCGGATCCTTGACCGCATCCGGCTATTTTGTGGGCCGTTGGCTAGGAATGTATCCGATCGACGCCGCGATCGCTAACGCCACGCACAGCGGCCTCGGTGGAACCGGCGACGTCATGATCCTCACGGCGGCTGAGCGGATGGAGCTGATGCCCTTCGCGCAAGTGGCCACGCGAATCGGGGGGGCCATTACGGTGACCCTGGCGCTCATCGCCCTGGCGCGCCTGAAGCCGTTCTGAAGCGCATTCTTGGGGGCCCAAAGGGTTCACCCGGTGCGCAAAAGCCAGTTCGGCACAGATTGGCAGGTTGACGCGTCCCTTCAAGGAGGTTGACGGCTCTTGCCGTCCAATGTATAGAATTCGCGTCCGGCTTGGCTCGTGGCTTGGTTACGCGTCATCCGCCACAGTCCAGGTGGCCTAAAAGGCTTTGCCGGATTGCAGACGTCAGTGCAGTTTCACAGACACGAAACTTAGGAAGGAATCTATGAAAACGAACTATAAACTGATGTTGGGAGTGTTTATTGGGATCGTAATCGGCTTTGCTGGCGACATAGCGATTCGTGCGCAACAGGCAAAGCCGCTGCCGGGTTACGTCATTGCAGAAGTCGATGTCACCGATCCGGCGACCTTTCAGCAATACGGTGCAAAGGTTCCGGGAACGCTGGCGCCTTTCAACGGTCACTATGTTATTCGTGGCGGCAAAACTCTGTCCCTCGAAGGCGATGCGCCACGGCGCTTTGTAGTGATTGCGTTCGACAGCTTTGAGAAGGCGAAAGCCTGGGAGGATTCGCCGGCGTACGACGAGATCAAGCCGATCCGGCATAAGTCGGCAAAGAGCCGGGTATTCATCGCCGAAGGCGTCGCTGCACAGTAATGCGCGCTCGCCGCCGGGCGAGTAGAACCGGAAATAGCGAAGGAGGGCACCATGTTGTCCACGCGAAGTCGGTTACGCGGTTGGGTCGCAGTGGCAGGAACGCTCATGCTTGCGTTCGCTGCGTCGTCTTTGGCTGCTGACATCCTCGACGATTGGGATACGGCAAAGGCGCCGCCTAAGCCCGAGATCAAATCGGTCACGCTCGACGGCTCGACGACGGCTCTGCTTATTCTAGACATGATGAAGATGAATTGTGGCGCCCGGCCACGGTGTGTGGCCACGGTTCCGAGCGTCAAGCGCCTGCACGACGCGGCGCGGGCGGCCGGAGCCATGGTGTGGTACAGCCTGGTTGGCAGCAATGGCCAAGCCACGCCCGCGGACATGATCGATCAGGGATTTGCGCCGCGGGAAGGAGAATGGGTGCGCCAGAACGGGCCGGACAAATTTATCGGCTCGAATCTGGAAGAGAAGCTGAAAGCTCGCGGCATCAAGACCGTCATCGTCTGCGGCACATCCTTTCAAGGCGTTGGCATTGGCACAGGAGGCGGCGCTGCGCAGCGCGGCTACAAGGTGGTTGTCCCCGTCGATTGCCTGTCGGCAGAAGACACGTACATGGAGCAGTATGCGACCTGGCATCTGTTCAAGGCCGGACCAGCCGTCGTCACCAGCCAAGTCACTTTGACGCGCAGCACGATGGTGAAGTTTTAACGTAGGGCGGATTACGCCCCCAAGGGGAGGAATCGATGCGAAAAGTGCTGAAGTTGATCGTGTTCGTGTTTCCGGCCCTAATAGTATTTACATCTTTTGTTTTCAACGGCTGCGGACATGGGGGAAGCTCGTCAACAACAACTCAGGCGGGCCCAACGTATTACGTTGACTGTTCTGCCCCCGCGAACGGCGATGGAACCCAGACCTCTCCTTGGAATACGCTTACGAGCGCAAATGCAGTTTCGTTCACCGCGGGAAATCAGCTCTTGCTTAAACGGGGGACGATCTGCCAGGGCGCGTTAAATCCGGCCGGATCAGGGTCCAGTGGCGCACCAATTGCGGTCGACGCATACGGCGCGGGCGCCGCGCCTGTGATCGATGGAGGTACGAGCAGTGCGGTTGTCCACCTGACGGACCAGCAGTATTGGGAAATCCGAAATTTGGAGA